>Ga0209341_10001808_pt1 | contig 20853 bp, 17 predicted proteins | sample RifCSP13_2_FD_184020 | JGI IMG/M metagenome (GOLD analysis project Ga0209341, IMG submission 184020) | Soil microbial communities from Rifle, Colorado - Rifle CSP2_sed 13_2 (SPAdes) (version 2) | ecosystem: Environmental > Terrestrial > Deep subsurface > Rock core/Sediment | place: Rifle... | reverse complement strand
CCGTCGCCGGTGAGGTACTCTCCGCCTGGGATTCCATTCGCCCCCTCGCCCTCGAGCCGGTGAGAGCCGAGGCCCGATGAGCGGCTGGCTGGCGCGCTGGCCGAACGCATCCTCCGAGTTTGGGGAAGCCTTCGGCCGCCGGGCGGATGAGCTCTACGAGATCGACGACGCCCCAATCGACGACCGGGGCCTCATCGAGTGCGCTCTCCTCCCCCTGCGTGACGTCGTCCTCTTTCCCAAGATGGTCGTCCCGCTTTTCGTGGGACATGCCCCGACTCTGGCGGCGATCGAGGAGGCCATCCACCGCGGGGAGACGATGGTCGCCGTTACCCAGCTCGACCCGGAAGTGGAATCGCCGCTCCCCGAAGATCTCTATCCCGTGGGAACCGAGATCGCCGTCGGCCGGATGATGCGCATGCCCGACGGCTCGACTTCCGTCCTCTCTCAGGGCCGGCGCCGGGTGGAGATCGTCGAAATCATCCAGACCACCCCCAGCCTGCGTGCCCGCGCCCGCCCCGTGTACGAGTCCACGGAGCGCACCAAAGAAACGGTCGCCCTCATGCGGGCCGTGCTCACCCTCTTCGAGAAGTGCGTCCAGCTCAACCGCAGCCTCCCCGAAGAGAGCTACGTCTACGCCATGAATATCGAGGAGCCGGGGTGGCTCGCCGACCTGGTGACCTCGGCGCTCAACATGACGATCTCCGAGCGCCAGACGATCCTGGAGACCTTCCAGCCCACCATGCGCCTGCAGCGTGTGAGCGTGATGCTGGGCCGTGAGCTCGACGTTCTGGAGCTGGAAAACCGGATCCACAGCCAGGTGCAGAGCGAGGTCGATCGCTCGCAACGGGAAATGTATCTCCGGGAGCAGATGAAGGCCATCCAAACGGAGCTCGGCGAGGCAGACCTTTGGGCCCAGGAGTTGGCCGAGCTGCGGGAACGGGTCTCCCACCTGAGCCTGCCGGAGGAGGTGCAGGCGCGGGCGCTCAAGGAGATTCAACGCCTGAGCCAGATGCCCCCGATGTCGCCCGAGGTGGGGATCATCCGCACCTATCTCGACTGGCTCATCGAGCTGCCCTGGACCGAATCGACCGTCGACAACCTGGATGTGCGCAACGCCGGCAGGGTGCTCAACCGCCGGCATCACGGCTTGCGCAAGGCCAAAGAGCGAATCCTCGAATACATCGCCGTGCGCAGCCTGGCGCGGGAGAAGCAGCGGCAGCCGATCCTGTGCTTCGTCGGTCCGCCCGGGACGGGAAAGACCTCCCTGGGGAAGTCGATCGCCGAGGCGCAGGGAAGGAAGTTCGTCCGCGTCTCGCTGGGGGGCGTGCGCGACGAAGCCGAGATCCGCGGCCACCGCCGGACTTATATCGGAGCGCTCCCCGGCCGTGTCTTGCAGACGATGCGCCGGGCTGGCACCATCAACCCGCTCTTCATGCTGGATGAGATCGACAAGCTCGGCCACGACTTCCGGGGCGACCCCTCGGCCGCCCTGCTCGAGGTGCTCGATCCTGAGCAGAACCACGCCTTCTCCGATCACTACCTGGAGATCCCCTACGACCTCTCCAAGGTCATGTTCATCACGACCGCCAATACCCTTGGGCCCGTGCCCCCGGCTTTGCTCGACCGCATGGAGGTGATCGACTTCCCCGGTTATATCGAGGAGGAGAAGCTGATCATCGCCCACAAATTCCTCCTGCCGCGCCAACTGGAGGAGAACGGGCTGGGCGTCGCCGAGCTCTCCATGCCCCAGGAGAGCGTGCAGGCGATCATCCGCCAATACACCTGGGAGGCAGGAGTCCGCAATCTAGAGCGGGAGATCGGCAAGGTGTTGCGTAAGCTCGCCCGCCGAAAGGCGGAGGGGCATGAGGTTCCCAAGAAGGTGATGCCCTCCATGCTCGCCCGCCTCCTCGGGCCCCCGCAGATCCTGCCCCACGAAGCCGAGACCGAGGATCAGGTGGGCGCGGCCATGGGCCTGGCCTGGACGGAGAACGGCGGCGAGACCATGCCCGTGGAGGTGCTCCTCATCGAGGGCAAGGGCAATATCCAGATCACCGGCCAGGTGGGCGATGTGATGCAGGAATCCGGACAGGCCGCCCTATCGTATGTCAAGTCGCGTGCTAAGGACCTGGGCGTCAGCTCGGAGCTTTTCGAGAAGTACGATATCCACATCCACATCCCGGAGGGCTCGATCCCCAAGGACGGGCCCAGCGCCGGGATCACCATCGCAACTTCCCTCGCCTCCGCCCTCACCGGCCGGCCGGTCAGCCGCAAGGTGGGTATGAGCGGCGAGATCACGCTGCGAGGGCGGGTGTTGCCGATCGGAGGCCTGCGCGAAAAAGTGCTCGCCGCCTACCGGATGAAGCTCTCCACGGTCGTTCTCCCGGCGCAAAACCGGAAAGACGTGGCCGATGTGCCGGCCAAAGCGCGCTCGACGATGGATCTTCGCTTCGTCCGCCACATGGACGAAGTGCTCGAGATCGCCCTCTTGCCCACGCCGGTGCGGCCACCCCGGATTCGGCGGGCGAAACGCAAGCCCGATCGTCCCACTCCGACGCCTCACCCGCCCCCTCAAGCCTGAACCTAAAGCAACTTCCGAAGTTCGTTTTGCGAACTTCGGAAGTTGCTATGCGGAGTCTGCCTCGCGCGTGCAAGGACCGCTGGATCCACCGAGTGGGGCTCTTCTGCGCGGCCAGCGCGTCATCGATCACCCCCAGGGGAGGGGAGGTTACCTAAGGAGGCAAGGGGCGGCTCCGCCGCCCCTTGCCTCCTTAGGCCTTCAGCCCCCCTCTCCGCTCTCGCGCGATGCGGTAGGAAATCATGACAAGCGGAGAGGGGGGTGAGGGGGGTGAGGTCGAGATGTACCAGACGAGACGCCCAGGGCTTCTGAGCCCTTGGATGCAAGGCAAACTTGTGGGAGGTCTTGTCCGATCCATTCACAACCTTTCAGAGGCGCAAGAGCGTGCGGTGGAGGCCCCAGTCGCAGGCGGGCCGCGAAGACTCCCATGGGGGCCGCCCCGCCGCCTCCGCCCTCAATCTATGCTATCCTCACTCCAAGGTCGAAAGCCGCAAGGCTCCCTCGAGGGAGGCGTTTCTGACGACCGCTGCCGAGATCCGCTACATGCTGGCCGGTGGCCAGGGCGCACAGGTGGATTGGATGCCGGCGGGCACCCCGGCTCCGCGGATCGCCACCTCGCTCGTCGGGATGGCCAATGGGCATGGAGGCCATCTCCTCATCGGCGTCTCGCCACGCACCAACCGTGTTCACGGCGTCGCGGATCCGGAGCGCGAGGCCGACCGCGTCCTCGAGGCCGCCCAGATGGCCGAGCCTCCGCTGGTGATCCCCTTCCCTGAGCCGGTCGATTTCGACGGCTCGAGAGTGATCCTCGTCCGCGTGCCGCCGGGATTGCCGCATGTCTACGCCCTTGGCGGCCGCTACTGGCTGCGCGACGGGCCGGCCACCGGCCCTCTTTCGGCCAGGCGCCTGCGACAGCTGTTGATCGAACGCGGCGAGGCCAGCTTCGAATCCGAGCGGCCCGAGGGCGCCTCCCTCGAAGATTTCGACCCGGCCGAGATCCAGGCCTATCTCGCTGCGATCGGCGCGCCGCAAACCGCCGATCCCTGGCAGGTGCTCCAGAGCCGGAGTTGCCTGGCCGGCTCCGGCACTGGGCTCAGGCCCACCGTGGCCGGCCTCCTGCTGTTTGGGCGCGATCCCCAACGCTGGGTCCCTCAGGCGGACCTCATCGCCGCACGTTTCTCCGGGCCCACCGTCACCGACGCCTTCGTGCGACAAACCCTCCGCGGCACCCTCCTTCAGCAGCTGCGCGCCGTTGAGGTCTTCTTGCGGGATCACCTGCGTGAAATCGTCTCGCTCGAAGGCATGCAGTCCAGGCGTCGGCTGGAATACCCGCTCGAGGCGGTGCGCGAGCTCGTGGTCAACGCAGTGGCGCACCGCGACTACTCGATCGCCGGCGACGGCATCCGCCTCTTCATCTTCTCCGACCGCCTTGAGGTTCATTCGCCCGGCCGGCTGCCGGGCCCGGTCACGGTGGAGAATCTCCTCGAGGCGCGCTTCTCACGCAACCCGGTCCTCGTCCAGGTGTTGGCCGATCTCGGCTATATCGAGCGCCTGGGATACGGCATCGATCGCGTCGTGGCCCTTGCCAAGGAGTGGCAGCTGCGTCGGCCGCTCTTCGAGGAGGCGGCCGGCGGCTTTCGCGTGAGCCTTTTCACGGCCGCCCCACAGGCCGCCCTCACGGCTCGCCAGCGCTGGCAAGGGATGGACCTCAATCCTCGCCAATGGCAGGCCCTCGAGTTCCTGGCCCGCAATGGGCGCCTCACCAATCGCGAGGTGATGGAGATCGCTCCCGGAGTGACCGCGGAGACGATCCGCCGCGATCTTGCCGATCTGGTGGAGCGCGGCCTGCTGCTCAGGATCGGCGACCGGCGGGGCACCTACTACATCCTCAAGCAGATTGAGCCTTCGAGTGAATGACGAGGCGCCCTCCCGGCGCAGGCGCGCTCCGGCCGCCGTCGCTTTCTCCGCTGTGGCCGTGTTGGTGTTCTCGCTCGGTGCGTGCACGCGGGACGTCATCCCCCTGACCTTCGTCACCCGCACGCCCTCCGGCCCCACGCGCACGCCCACCCGCACTCCCGGACCCACATTCATCGCGATCTCCGGCGATCCGACCGGGCATCCCTATGCCGTCGTTTGGGTGCCTGCCGAGAGCGAGCTGGCTGTCCAACAACCCGCCGGCATCCCCGGCCTACAAGTGGGAACTCTCGCCCCCGATCAGCGAGGCATCTCGCTCACCGGCGCCAGCACGCTCCTGGGAAGCTCGCTTTGGGTGGAGATCGTCGCACCCGGAGTTGCGGGATGGGTGAACAGCTGGTATCTCACCGAAGATATCCCCCCGGCTGAGTTTTGCTCCGACCCTCAGGTGGTGGCCGTCCTCGAGGCGCTGGGCGAGGCGATCCAAAGCCGGGACGGGCGCCTCCTCGCCTCGCTCGCCAGCCCGCGGCGCGGCCTGGTGATTCGCCATGATTGGTGGAACCCGGAGGTCATTCTCCCTCCGGCCGAACTGACCGGGATCTATGAGAACGAGATCCCTCTCACCTGGGGCGCCAGCGATAGCCCCGGCCTCCCGATCCGCGGCACCTTCTCCCAGGTGATCGCCCCACTCCTGGAGGATGTCTTCACCGGCGAGGCCGAGGTCACCTGCAACAGCCTGCGCACCGGAACGACGTCCGGCGAGGTGCGCTGGCCGGGCGAGTACACAAACCTGAATTTCTATGCGTTCTATCGTCCTGCCACTCAGCCTGGCAGCCAGCTGACCTGGCACACCTGGGCGGTTGGAATCGAATACGTCGATGGGCGGCCCTGGGTGACGGTGCTCGTCCATTTTCGAGCCGAGATCATCCCGCCGTCGGGCCTTTCGTAGGAGCCGGGATACCTTCGTGAATCATGCTTTCTACAGCCGGGAGGACCTGGTCACCCGCGCCTCCTCGGGTATCGGCGAGGCTGCGGCCGCCGGCCTCCTCTCCCGTACCCTTTTCATGAGGACACCGACCGCGTCCGTCCCCGGAGAGAGCGCGGGCGTAGTTCTGGTGGCTTTCGTCGCCGTCTCAATCTCGCACCCGCGCGTCCGCGCCGGGCCTAGCCTGCTCGCAAGCCCCTCGCGCACAGATCGCCTCAATGCACCGTTGCTTCGGCGAGGCTCCATCGCCGCTGAATCGTAGGGGCGGCTCGCGAGCCGCCCCTACACCCCCCCCGAACATCCCCTTCCGCCGAAAGGCACGACGATGGCCCAACGCGACATGAGGTTACATCGCTGGCGACCCGTAGGGGCGGGTCTCAGACCCGCCCGTCCACGCACCTCGAACATCTCCTTCCGCCGAAACGCGCCTCGACGGCCCGTCGCAGGTGCGGTGTGCGGTGCGTTGCAGGTGCGGTGTGCGGTGCGTCGCAGGTGCGGTGTGCGGTGCGCCGGAGGTGCAGGTGTGCGGTTCTGGGCAGGTGTGCTGCCCCTGCACGCATCTCGAACGGGCCCCACCCGCCGAAACGCACGATGACGCCCCAACGCGGCCCGACGCGCTCGCGGCCGAATCGTCGGGGCGAACGGCCTTCGGAGACCGGCCCTACGGCTTGTGGCCGAGGGACGCAACCTCAGGGATGGCCCCAGCCCGCGCGCCCTGGCGCATGTCAACGCCGTGATCGCCGAGCGCTTTCAGCAGATCGAGAACACGGGTCTGCCAATCTGGGGAGCCCGCTCGCGAGAGCCACAGCCCGCGCTTGCTGCGGCGGACGTCTGAGCCGAGGTCAGGGAGCTCAGCCTCGCTGAGCGAGGCGGGCAGGGCGACGAGGATCTGCCCGTTCTCTACGGTGACTCCGTCGGCGCCGGCCCGGCCGGCGAGCACCTTGACGCGGAGCTGGTAGAGGAGGTTCCTCACCTCTTGCGGAGCGGGCCCAAACCGGTCGTCGAACTCGGCGGCGATCTTTCCCAGCTCCTCCTCGCTGTTCACCTGCGCCAGGCGGCGGTAGAGCTGCAGCCGGAGATCGCGGCTGGGGATGTAGTCCACCGGGATGGCGCTGGGGAGGGGCAGCTCGATGGTCACCGGCGGCAGGTCCGCGGCGGAGGGCGGCTCGGCGCCGGCGTCGCCGGCCTTCAAGCGGCGGACGGCTTGCGCCAGCAGCCGGGTGTAGAGGTGGAACCCGATGGCCGCGATTTGGCCGTGTTGGCGGGTGCCGAGCAGATCGCCCGCGCCCCGCAACTCCAGATCGCGCATCGCGATCGAGTAGCCGGCGCCGAGCTGGGTGTGCTCGGCGATCGTCTCCAACCGCTGCAGCGACTCTTCGGTGGGGCGAAAACGCGGGTGGCGGAAGAAATAGGCATAGGCTCGGGAGGCTCCCCGGCCTACGCGCCCACGGAGCTGGTAGAGCTGCGCCAGGCCGAAGGTGTCGGCCCGATCGACGATCAAGGTGTTGGCGTTGGGGATGTCGAGGCCGGATTCGATGATCGAGGTTGAGAGCAGGACGTCGATCTCGCCGGCGTAGAACCGTTCCATCACGTTCGCCAGCTCCCGCTCGGGCATCTGGCCGTGGGCTACAGCGAGACGGGCTTCCGGCACGAGATGATCGAGGCGGGCACGGATCGCCTGAATGGTCTCGATGCGATTGTGAACGAAGAACACCTGGCCGTCCCGGTCGAGCTCGCGCAAGACGGCTTGCCGCACGAGCCGAGGATCGTAGGGGCCGACGTGAGTGATCGCCGGCAGGCGCTCCTCGGGCGGCGTGTTAATGGTCGAGACGTCGCGCACGCCCGTGAGGGCCATGTAGAGCGTTCGAGGGATCGGAGTGGCCGTCAGGGTGAGGACGTCCACCTCCGTCCGCATCTGCTTGAGGAATTCCTTGTGGGTCACTCCGAACCGCTGCTCTTCGTCGATGATGAGCAGCCCGAGGTCTTTGAGCCCGATGTCCTTCTGGAGCAGGCGGTGAGTGCCGATGACGATGTCGATCTCGCCGGCCTCCAGGCGGGCGAGGATCTTCTCGGTCTCGGCGCGGGTGCGGAAGCGGGAGAGCATCTCCACTTCGACGGGGTAGGCGGCCAACCGCTGGCGGAAGGTGTCATAGTGCTGTTGGGCCAGGACGGTCGTCGGGACGAGCATTGCCACTTGCTTGCCGTCCATCACCGCTTTGAAGGCCGCCCGCAAGGCCACTTCGGTCTTGCCGTAACCCACATCGCCGCAGATCAGGCGGTCCATCGGCAGGGGCCGCTCCATGTCGTGCTTGACGGACTCGATGGCTCGAAGTTGATCGTCGGTCTCCACGTAGGGGAATGACGCCTCAAGCTCTCCCTGCCAGGCCGTGTCCGCCGAGAAGGCGTGCCCCCGGACGGCCATCCGCCGGGCATAGAGCTCGAGAAGCTCCCGCGCCACTTGCTCGGCGGCCTCGCGGGCGCGACCCTTGATCCGGTCCCATTCCTGGGTGCCCAGGCGGGAGGGGCTGGGGGATCCGTCATCGACGCCGACGTAACGCGTGACGCGGTCGGCTTGGTGGATCGGGACGAAGAGCTGGTCTCCTTGGGCATACTCGACGAGGAGAAACTCCCTCGTCAGGCCGTCGAGCGTGCGCTCCACCAGGCCGCGGAACTGGCCGACGCCGAAGTCGATATGCACGACCCAGTCGCCGGGGCGCAGATCGGCATGGGCCTGCTCCGGAGCGGCGGCCGTGTGACGGACGTGAGGCCTGGGCCGCGGCCTTCCCCATCCAAAGATCTCGGCGTCGGTGAGAAGATGCAGCCTGCCGCCTTCCGCCAGGTGCATCGTCCACCCTTCGCTAAGGGCCCCCTGGACAAAGGCCACCTCGCCAGGAAGCAGTTCCTCCGGCACCCGCTCGACCAGCGCCCCTCCATGGCCGCCTTCCGACCAGAGCTCCGCCAGCCGCGAAGCCTGCCGGCTTACGACAACCACGGGCTCGTGCCGCACGCGTCGTTCTCCGAGGTGCTCCAGGAGCGGGCGCAGCTGGCCGCCGAAGCGGGGGCCGGGGACGAAAGCCTGCTCGAGCGGATCGGCCTCCGGTGAGGCCTCTCCGGTGAGGCCAAGATCGAGCGTCTCGTGTCCGGCTAATCCTTCAAGGATCTCTCCCCAGGTGGCATAGGGCACGGGGAAGTCTTTCGGGATTGCGCCGGCACGGATCTGCTCCTCCCGCAGAGACACGGCTTGCTCCTCCAGCTCGGCGACGGCGTTCTCGAGGGCCGGCTGATCGTCGATCAGCACCAGCGCCTGGCCCGGCAGGAAGTCGATGAGGCCGGCCGAGTTGGGATTCATCTTGGGGAGCAAGAACTCCAGCAAGCCGTCGCGAACCCAGCCGTGGTCCGCTCCCGACGCGGGAAGGAGGCTTTCCCAGGAGTCCTCAAAGAGCCTGGGGAGACCTTCGCGAGCTGGGACGATTCGCGTTCCTTCGACGGGATCGAGTGATCGCTGTGTGGCAGGGTCAAACCGCCTCAGCGAGTCGATCTCGTCGCCGAAGAGCTCGAGGCGGGTGGGCAGCGCGTCCGGAGGCGGCCAAAGGTCGAGAATCCCGCCGCGGTGGCTGAACTGGCCGTGCTCGGTGACGAGAGTCGCCGGCCGGTAGCCGGCCCCGACGAGCAGCGCCAGGAGATTGTCAAGCCGCAGGGAAGTGTGAGGGCGGATCCATCGAGAACCGGAAATGAAGTCCCGTTGGGAGACGGTGCGAGTCATCAGGCCGCGCGCTGAGGCCAGGATCAGGGTGGGAGCGGCCGGCTCCGGCTCGGTATTCGGCTCCATACCCTCCGTGAGGGCGGAGAGGGCCGTGGCTCGTTGGGCGAGTGTGCGCGGCCCCCAGGAGGCGAGCTCATAGAAGAGAGGGCGCGGATCGGGGAAGGGGAGGAGCCGCACTCCGGGCGCCCAGGCCGGCAGCTCATCGGCCAGGGTGAGAAGCCGATCGTGCCGGGGGACCAGGAGCACGACCGGCCGGTTCAGGTCGAGGCTGAGCGCGGCGGCAAGAGGCGGCCGTGCCGCGCGGGGCAGGCGCAGCGGCCGCAGGTCTTTCCGCCCATGCCTAAGGCCCTGCACGAGGTCCTGATACGCCCGAAGGCCGCGGACTGGGCGAAGCAGGGAAGCGAGATCCATCATCCGGCCGAGTTCCCGTTGTAGCGGCTCATCGCGGCTTCGATGCCCTCGGCGGCGTAGGTGCGGATGGCATCGGCCGCCCGACCGAGAGCGTCGTCGAGGATCGGCCGCTCGGCCTGGCTGAAATCCTGGAGGACGTAATCCGAAGGATCCATTCGCCCGGGCGGGCGGCCGATGCCGATGCGCAGGCGGGGGAAGTCCTGGCTTCCCAGGTGCTCGAAGATCGAGCGCAACCCGCGGTGACCGGCCGAGCCGCCGCCCGGCCGGAGGCGGATCGTCCCGAGCGGAAGATCGAGATCGTCGCAGATCACCAGCAGGTCCGGCAACTCCACCCGAAAGAACCGGGCCAGAGGCGCGACGGATCCCCCGGCTAGATTCATGAAAGTCTGCGGCTTGGCCAGCACGGCCTTGCGCCGACCCAGCCTGCCGGAAGCGACCTGGGCCTTCGACTGGCGGCGCGTGAAGTGGAGCCCAAGGTCATGGGCCAGCCGCTCGACCAGCATGAAGCCCACATTGTGCCGGTTGCGGCGATAGCTTCGGCCGGGGTTGCCGAGTCCGACGATCAGCAGAGGGGGGCGCGATCGGCCATCGCTCACCGGCGCGCCCTCCAGCCCCTTTCGCGCCGTTCGATCCTTCGATGGAGGAGACGGCTCCGCAGCGCCGCCCAGCGTGGGCTCAGCGTCGAGCGCGTCAAGACATACCCTCCGAGGGCGGCCAGGGCCAGAAGCGAGAGCCCTGCGCCGGCGAGCAAGGCAGATTGGGCCCGGCTCGGCCGCGACGGGGGTGGCGTTGGCGTCGCCGCGAGAGGGAACGTGGGAGAGGCTGCGGGGGTGAGGGACGGGCCGAGGGTGGGCGTCGGCGCCGGCGTGGAGGTCTCAACCGGGGAGTGGTTGCGCACCCTCAGCCCATCGACTTGATGGGTGAGCGCGGTGCCGTCACGGAGCCAGAGCCGGAGGCGCAGGCTGTAGACCGCATCGGTGATGCCGGTCGTGTCCCAGAGAGCGAGCCTGGCGGCTGTTACGGGTGTGCCGACCGGTTCTCCCAGCGCAAACCAGGTGTCGGTTGGATTCTCGGCATAGGCGAACGCCAGGTCGTATCCCGAAAAGTCGGAATGGCTCGCAGTTCCGATGATCGTGACCACGCCGCTGAGCGCCTCACCGGGCCCAGGGCTCGTGATCTCGGCGATCCCGCCCGTCTGGGCGCGGGGCTGGCCGGCGATGAGCAGGAGGAGGATCCAACCAAGGGAGAAATGCGTTCTCATTCGAAGCCCTGGAGATTCGATGACCGTCGAGTCTAACACGCTCCCCCGCTGGGGGTCAACGAACGAGGAGGGAGGGGATCAGTGAACAGTGAACAGTGATCAGTGGGCCGGCGAGGGCACGGGTCATTCAGCTATCTGGGCCTGGGGTGGTGCGTTTCGCCGGAGCCATGGTGATCAGTGATCAGTGAACAGTGATCGGTCAACTGGACGCGAAGGAACAAGGGCACAGGCGCGCTAGGCCCATCCGGTGCCTGGGTGCCTGATCAATGAGTAACTGATCACTGATCACGGGTGGTTTCGATTGGCCGGCGATTGGGCGCCCCGTTGTAACGCGGATGGCCGGCCGGCTCGAACGCGCGCGTTCGTGCAAGACCTGGCGGCGGAAGAGGCCGAGACTACGCTCGCAGAATCTGCGGAGACGGACCCGGTCGGTGTCGAAATGAAGAAAAGGACCCTGGACGGGCCGAGGATCTGCCGGTAGAATGCTCTCCCCGAGAGCGGGCCCGTGGGCGCCCCCTCTTGCACACCAAGCGAGGATGAAGATGGATCCACAGAAGCAAAGTGAGCCCGAAGAAGGCCTGACGGCGGATGTGATCCACTTGAATGGCGGGACGATCGGCGCCATCTCGGCGGATGCTGTCCAGATCCAGAGAGGGGGCGCCACGCGCATCATCGCCACCGACGTTGAGCTGCGCCAGGGCGCGGCGGGCGTCGTGACGGCCGAGAACGTGGCCATGAATCAGTCCTGGGCGATGGGGGTGCGCGCGACGCATATTGGGTTGGCGGGGGGAGGCGCGGGGATGGTGATGGGCGAGCAGGTCGGCCTGGATAATTCGCGTGCCGGCCTGACGCTGGCGCGTCGCGCCGACCTGACCAACAGCAATACGTTCATCTTGCTGGCCCGGGAAGTGAACGGCCCGGTCGAGACCGTGCTCGACACCCGGGGGGCGGTGGCGGCCGGGCTCGTGGCGGGAATCGCGATCGGCTTGGTGCTGTTCGTCGGCGGGGTTCTCAGCCGGCGTAGACTGTAATCGCCACCGGCTCCGGCCGGTGAGACTCATCGAAGGAGCGAAGGTAGCCCATTGGGTGAGAGGCGCTCCGGAGGCTGAAGGAATGGAAAGACCCAAGCTCAACGCTCGCCGGCGGACCGTGTTGGGCAAGCAGGTGCGGGCGCTGCGGCGCCAGGGGATGATCCCCGCTGTCCTTTACGGGACAGGCGTCGAACCCACCCCCCTCGAGCTCGAAGGCCGGGAGGCTTCGCGCGTTCTCTCCCACTTGAGCGGCTCTACGCTGCTCGACCTTGTGGTCGAGAGCAACATGCATATTGTGCTCGTGCGCGAGGTCCAGCGCGACGCCATCCTGCAGGACGTACGCCACGTCGACTTTCTCAAGGTGGCGATGGACGTCGTCATCCGGACGTCGGTGCCCGTGGAGCTGGCGGGCGAGGCTCCGGCGGTGAAGACGTTCGGCGGCATCCTCGTCACGGGGGTCTCCGAGATCGAAGTCGAAGCCCTCCCGGCCGATCTGCCGAACCGGCTGACGGTCGATCTCGGGCCCCTTACCGAGATCGGTAAGGCGATCACCGTGGGAGACCTGTTCCTGGGCAAAGGCGTCAAGGTGCTCACATCCATGGACGACTTGATCGCCCGTGTCACGCAGGCCGCGGCCGAGGTTGTTGAAGAGGCTCCGGTGGCTGCGGTTCCCGTGGAGCCCGAGGTGATTGAGAAGGCGAAGAAGGAAGAGGAAGTCGAGGAAGAGGCCGAAGAGTAAAACCGATCGCGTTCGGAACGTCACGGAGCGGGCACAGCCCGCTCCGTTTCTATTCCCGAAGGCCCCGGACGAGCTCGAGCAAGCTGAGGGTGATGCGCGCCGTGGCGCCCCAGATCACCTGGCCCTGATAGGGCTTGAAGAAGTAGACGGGCACCTCCGGCCCTTCCGGCCGGAGCCGGCGAGCGTGCTCTTCCACGTTCAATGGATCGGCGAGCCAATCCAGGGGAACGCCGAAGGTGAGCGCCACCTCCCGGGAGTTGACGCTCAAGGGATACGGCCAGGGGATCACGCCCACGACTGGATCCACGCGAAACTGCGTGACCGTGAGCAGCGTGTCCAGGCGGCCGAGCAGGCGGACGTCCTGTCGCCGGATCCCGATCTCTTCCTCGGCCTCCCTGAGGGCGGCCTGCTCGGGCCCGAGGTCGCCCGGCTCGATGCGGCCTCCGGGGAAGGAGACCTGCCCGCGATGCGCGTCGACGGTCTGGGTGCGCAGGGTGAAGAGGACGTGCCAGCGGCCGGCCTCCTGGTAGAGCGGCACGAGGACGGCCGCGGGAAGCGCCAGCCACTCGGGCTTCAGCTCCGGCGCGCGGCCGGCGAGCGTGCGCGCCAGCCGGTCGAGAAAGGGATCCTCGAGGTGAGTCAGCGGCTATCCCTCGGCTTGAAGGAGGCTGCCGCAGTAGTCGCAGAGGGCGCTCATCTCATCGGCCCACTCGACCGAGTCGGGCAGAACGCTTCCCCCGCAATAGGGGCACTTCGGCGGGAGGCGCCTTTTCGAGGATACGGGCTCGGCCGGGGCTTCGATCGGAAGGGCGAGCCCGGGCGATAGGCCATTCACCTGCGCCTGGAGGTCGTCGGCCTGCCCAGCCAGGCCGCGGGCGCGCAGCTCGGAGACCACCCGCCCCGCAACACGCGGCGGACGGCCTTGCTGTCCCATCTGGGCCATCATGCGTAGACCCTGCCCGAGCCGTCCCATCCCTCGCTCGATCTCTCCGGCTAGGATCCAGGCCCGGCCCGCCTGGAGGGTTAGCTGAGGCGCGCGGGGGATTCCACGCGCGGCAGCCTGGTCGGCGAGGTGCTCGAAGATCGCTGCGGCCGGTGTGGGCTTCCCTTCGCCGAGGAGGCGGTGGGCTTCCTGCAGGCGGAGCAGAGCCCTCGGCCCGGCCGGGCCGAGAGGACGGCGAGGCCTTGGGGCGCGAAATCGTCGGCGAAACATGGCGGGGAGATACCTCCAGGTCGGTGAGGGGCGACGAAGCCGGAGCCTAGCCCTCCGTCGGGAGCGCCGCCTCGTCGCCGGCGGCGATCTCGAACTCCGGCGGGCTGGTTACGGGCCGGCCGAACACCAGATAGCCGGTGTGGGCCACCATGCGATCGGTGGGCCGCAGGCGCTCGGGGATCGGCTTGTAGTGGCGCAGCAACAACTCGCAAACCTCGATGAACGCGAAGGGGTGCTGCTCCATGGCCTGCAAAAGGGCCGCCACCTGAGGCGTCGTGGGGAGGATGGCCCCGAAGGCGCCGCCGCCCTGGAGAGCGGCGCGCACCTGGGGGAGAAAGAGGTGCGGGGTGGGCAGGTCGAGGAACAGCGCATCGGCTTCGACCTCGTCGAAGCCCTGCTCGATATCGCGTTCCTTGAAGACCACCCGATCCTCGAGCCCCACTCGGCGCAGATTCCGCATTGCCAGCTCCTGCATGTCGGCGCGGCGATCGTAGGAGATCACCCGGCCGCCGGGGCCCACCGCCCAGGCCAGGGCGGTCGTGAGGGCTCCGGAGCCGGTGCCGGCCTCGATCACCGTCTTGCCGGGCCCCACCGATAGACGAAGCAGGATGTAGCCCAGGTCCTTGGGGAAGATGATCTGGGACGATCGGCGTATGTTGAGCAGGATGTCGTGGAGGGCGGGCTGAACGAGATAGAAGCGGCTCCCCAGGTGGCTCTCGATCATTGAGCCCCAGGGGCCGCCGATCATCGCGTCGTGGCGGACGACGCCGCGATGAGTCTGGAGCTCTGCTCCCGGCTCGAGCCGCAGGATGAAGTGCTTGTGGTCGCGGGCGACGAGCATTGCCAGATCGCCCGGCTGCGCCGTGTTCAACGCCGCCTCCTTGCGTGAACCAATGTTATCACCCCGTCGTTTCCGCGTCCCGGGCCGATAGGACCGCAAGAGGGTGATCGGCTACTCGGTGATCGGTGCCTCAGGAGCTTCACCGATCACCGATCACTGATCACCGCTCTCCCCGATCTCCGCGGTGTATCTATCCGCCCCGTATCCTCGCCGTGATGCACAGAACCTCGGCCCGCGCCAAGCGCACTCGTTCGAGCGACGCCGAGAACCCGTTGTTCTCGAAGGGCCGGATCCAGCCCTCGGGGAGGTCCTTGGATTCACCCGTGACGCGATTGACCCAGGCGGCAAGCCGGTCGGGGATAGAACGGCCCTTCACGGAAGCGCCGGGGACGATGATGAAAGCCCCGCCGGGACGGAGCACGCGCGCCGCTTCGGCCATCGTCTGGGGATCGACGATGTAGGCGCTGGGGAAAGTCGAGATCACGCCATCGAAGAAGGAGGCCGGGAAGGGGAGCTGCTGAGCCTGCCCGCGGAGCAGCCTCGGCGAGAGGCCGGCCCTGGCCAGGCGCCGGGCGGCGCGGCGGCCCATTTGGCGCGAGGCATCCAGGCCGACCACGAACCGCCTGTCCCTCGAGAGCCGGAGCAAGACATGGCCGGGCCCATGGCCGATCTCCAGAATCCGCCCGGGCGGCAGCCTCTCGATCCCGACGACCTGCCACTGCGTCCATTGGCCGGTGGAGACCAGCCAGGCGACGACGTCGTAGGTGAAGGCGAAGCGCGTGTAGAGCCGGCGCTCAAACCAGCGGACGAAGGGGAGCAGGATGTTCATCTTGAGAACTGCCGTCTCGGAGATTCTCGACTCCTCCCCCAGCAAATCCTCTGGAATGCTATCTGCGACGAGCGCGTCTTTCACAAGCCCCCACCCCGTCTACCGGGGGAGGGGAGGTTACCTAAGGACACGTCCTTAGACCTTCATCCCCCTCTCCGCTTTCGCACTATGCGTGAGGGAATCGTGCCAAGCGGAGCCCCAAAGGGGTGCTGCGCGAAGGGGGGTAGGGGGGCCGTCCCCCGCACCGTCCCGGTGTCCTATCGGGAGGTCTCGCGGCCCGAACGGGGTGAGGCGGAAAGCCCCTAGACATGAAGAGCACTGCGTAAGTCCAATCGGATGCGAGGGATGACGGCGCATGTCCTCGTCCGATTCATTCACGGCCTCTCGGCCTCGCGGGTCTCGTCGCGGCGCGGGGGGATGAGGGGGAAGGTTCTGGGCAAGAATTCTCGTAATCCATCCACAGCTCTCACGGCGAGAGGATATCGAGCCGCGCCGGAAGACAGACATAGGTGAAGTCGGAGAGCGCTTCGGCCCTCACCTCGCCATCCACCTGCAAAGGCGATGAAGGATCGGTGCGGATGACGAGGCGGCGCGTGTGATGCTGGTGGATGGCCGGGTCGTTCACGTGCTCGCCGGACATCGTCTTGGGCAGCAGGGCGAGCATCTTCCGCCGCGTGGGGGCGAAACCGTAGATGAACGTGAGTTTTCCGTCGGCCGGATCGGCCGCGGGCGCCATGCGAAATACGCCGCCGGTGAGGGGGCAATTCCCCACCGACACCAGGCTGGCCGGCCCGTCGTAGGAGCCGTCATCCCATTCCAGGCGCATCGTCCACTCCGGCTTCTGGGCGATGGCCCGCAAGGCGGCGACGAGGTAGCGGATCACGCCCCTCAGTCGCGTCATCCGGACATTGTAGATCGAGACGACCGGCTCGAGCCCGACGGCAGAGTTGTTATCGAAGACCCAGTCGTTCACCTTGCCCAGGTCGATGCGGCGGGTATGGCCGGCGGCGATCACCCGCGCCGCTTCGCGCAGATCGCGCGGGAGCCCCAGATTGACGACGAGATCGTTCGCCGTCCCGAGCGGCAGGACCCCCAGGGGCCCGAGGACGCCGTCGGGCGCGGCCCGATGGAGGCCGTTGACCACTTCCCCGGTGGCGCCGTCGCCGCCCGCCGAGATGATGGGTGAGAACCCCGCGCGGGCCGCCTGCTCGGCGAGCTCGATGCCGTGCTGCGGCCCTTCGGTGAGAGCCAGCTCAAACTCGATTCCAGCCTCCCGCAAAGCGGCCGTCGCCTCGTCTTTCCGCTTGAGCGCCGACCAGCGGCCGGAATACGGGTTCAGGATCACTTTGGCGGCCATCTTCCCCTCCTGTCAGAGGCGCGTAGGCCCCGCGGCACGGAACTGCCCATTCAGATCTCGCTCAACACCATCGCCGCAACGGACAGGTAGATCAACAACCCGGTGGCGTCCACCAGCGTCGTGATCAGGGGGGCCGACATCACCGTCGGATCGATCCCGAGGGCATGGGCGAGGATCGGCACCAGGCAACCCACCGTGTTGGCCCAGACGCAAATCGCCAAGATCGTAACGGAGACAACCGTGGCCATCTCCGTGGGCAGCCCCCAAAGCAGGACTCGCCCAAAGGCCACCGCCCCCAGAAGCGTCCCGTGGATGGCCGCCGTACGCAGCTCCCGGAATAGGACCCGCAGGGCATCGTGATGATGCACTTCCTTGAGAGCCAGGGCGCGGATCACGGTCGTCACCGTTTGCGAACCGGCGTTGCCACCGGTGCCGATGAGCAGAGGGATGAAGAAAGAGAGCGAGACCACGGCCTGCAGCTCGCCACTGAAGTGCCGCAGCACCGTGCCGGTGAGGGTCTCGGCGACAAACAGCCCGAGCAGCCAGAAGAAACGCGCCCGCACGACCTCCCCCAGCCGCTGCGACCAGTAGGGCTTGTCGACGAGCGGCCCGGATTCCACCGCGCCCAGATGCAGGACGTCTTCCGTGGCCTCTTCCTCGAGGACCTCGATCACGTCATCGTGGGTGATCACGCCGACGAGGCGTCGCTGCTCATTGACGACCGGCAGGGCGGTGAGGTCGTAGCGAATCATCAAGCGGGCGGCCTCCTCCTGATCGGCGCCGACCGGCACGCTGATGACATCCCGCTCCATGATGCTCTCGATCGTCGCCTGCGGATCCGCCAGAAGCAGCTCGCGCAGGCCGACGACGCCGATCAAGGCGCCGTCGCGGTTGACGACATAGAGAGTGTTGGGTGTCTCCTCCTCCGAGCCCACCTCACGCAAGAACCCAAGAGCCTGGGCGACGGTGGTGAAGCGGCGCACCTCGATGAAGGCCGTGGTCATCAGGCCGCCGGCCGTCTCATCCGGGTGGCCGAGGAGAGGGACGACCTCCTCTGCATCCTCCATATCTGCCAGAGCCTGGGCGCGCCGCTCCGGCGAAAGGTCGCCGAGGACGTCGGCCGCCTCGTCGGGCTCCATCTCGTCGAGGACATCGGCCAGGACCTGGTTGGACAGGCTTCCCGCCACCTCGGCCGCCTCCTCGTCTTGGAGGTCTTCGAGCAGATCGGCGGTGGCGGGGATGTCGAGGCGGGGCAGAAGGGCGGCCTGAGAATCGTCGTCGAGGTCGGAGAAAGCCTCGGCTCGATCGGGCGGCCGCAGGCGGAGCAAGGCGGCCAGGGCGTCGTCGATCCGGGAGGTCTCGAGGGCCTCGCGGATGGATTGCAGCGTGGCCTCGATCTCGTCCTGCTCCATGGCCGCTACAGATCTCCGAGGCGATCGACCTTCACGCCCTCGTTTTCGAGCCAGGCGATGGCGCTTTCGATCTCTTCCGGTGCGCCCTCCACCGTGGCCTCCAACCACCCTTCCTCCAGGGTGATCTGGGCCTGGCGGACGTTCAATTCCAGGTCGAAGCTGCGGATGAGGTCTTGCAGGATCGGGCGGCCGGCGAGAATGGGCGGGTAGTTGAGGCGCAGGTTGCGCGTGACCATTCTTTCCTCCAGCTAGCAGCGGTCGCAGAGGCGACGTCAGCCCGCCCGACGGAATTCTAGCATCCGCCCTGGGGCGTGTCAAAACACCGCCTTCTTCTGTCTTTTCGACACCGACAGCGTCCTCCCGCACCCGCGAAACCCCCTTCCCCCGCCCGCCGCTTGGCTGGCCGGCTCACAGACTACCCTCCTCCCCCACGCGCGAAGGCGCCCTTCCCTTTGCGGCCTCCTCGCTGGAGCGGTCGGAAAGAGGCGAGCGAGGGAAAGAATGAGCCCCCGAGGCGGGGCCATCGGGGGCTCAGGGAAGCCCGGTGTGGCGCCGCTCAGCGACGGCGGCGGCCCATGCCCCCCACGAGAAGTACATAGTAGAGCAGCTGGAGAATGGCGGCTGCCAGCGCGGCGACGTAGGTGAACGCGGCGGCGTTCAACATGGCGCTCACCCCGCGCCGCTCCTCCTCGCCGGAGGCAAGCCCGGTCTCGGCTACCAGGGCGCGTGCCCGCGTGGAGGCGTTGAGCTCAACGGGGAGGGTGGCCAGAGCGAAGACCGCGCCCGCGGCGAACGCCAGCACGCCAAGCCAGGCGATATCGACGCTGCGAAGGATGAGGCCGACGAAGATCAAGATCCAACCGAGCCACGATCCCAGATTCGCCACCGGGACAAGGGCGGAACGAAGACGGAGAGGGAAATAGCCGGCCCGATGCTGCATGGCGTGACCGATCTCGTGGGCGGTGATGGCCAGCGAAGCGACCGATGGGCTTTGGGCAACGCCGGCCGAGAGGCGCAAGACTCGGCGCCGAGGGTCGTAGTGATCGGTCAGATTGCCTGCGGTCCCTTCCACGCTAACATCGTGCAGGCCGCTGTAGGTCAGGAGACGGCGCGCTGCATCCACACCGCTCAAACCGGAGGCATTCCGCACCCGGCCCCACTTGCGGTACGTGGAGCTCACCCATAGTTGCGCCAGCATCACCATCAACAAGCCCGGAAGCATGAAGATCCAATAGGTGGGATCAAAGAAGCCGGTCATGGTCCAAACCTCCTGCGAAGGAACTCATCATTCCGCCGCTTCCGCCAGAAGCACTTCGACGGCCCTGTCGAGCTGCGGATCGCGATCTGCCTGCGCATCCTCTTCCGTGAGGGCTACAACGACGTCCGGGGTCAGGCCCACCTCTTCAATTTGCCTGCCGCTCGGGGTGAGCCAGCGGGCAACGGTCACACGAATGGCGCCGGACTCGGACAGGAGTGGGATCCACTCCTGCACCGATCCCTTCCCGAAGGACGTCTCGCCCACCAAAAGGCCCCGGCCCCGATCCTGGATCGCGCCGGCGACGATTTCCGACGCCGAGGCAGATCCGCCATCGATCAGGACCAGCAAGGGGATTTCGGTGGCCAGCCCTCCCTGCCGGGCCTCGAAGATCTCCTCCCGGCCGTCGCTGTATCGCTCGATCATGATCACGCCGTCCCCGATGAACTCCGAGGTGACGTCGAGGGCGCTCGCTAGGTAGCCGCCGCCGTTGCCACGAAGATCGAGGATCAGGCCCACGGGATCCTCTGCCAGCAGCTCTTCCAACGCCTGCCGGAAATCGAGCACGGTGTTGGTGCCGAATGTGAAGAGGCGGATGTAGGCGATATTGCCGTCAAGCATCTCGCTCTGCACGTTCGGCAGATCAATGTGAGCCCGCTCCACCTCCACCTCGATCGGCCCGGCCTGACCCTCCCGCACGATCGTGAGGACGACGGTCGTTCCAGCCGGCCCCAGGACGCGCTGGATCACCAGGCTGGGATCGATCCCGGTCATGTCGTCGCCGTCGATAGCGACGACCATATCCCCGGGGCGCAATCCCGCCCGCTCCGCAGGGGAATCGGGCATCGGGGCAATAATCGTAAGATACTCGGCCTCCGAGTCCACCCAGGCGCCGATGCCGTCGTAGGATCCAACCAGCGGCATGTTGGCCTGCTCGTATTCGGACGGATCCATGTAGGAGGAGTTGGGATCGCCCAGGGCGCCGATCATTCCTCGGATCGCCCCTTGCATGAGTTGGGTGTCGTCCACCGGCTGGTCGACGAACTTATCATGAACAAGGTCCCAGGCGTGCCAGAACGGCGTGAAAAGCTCCCCGAGCGGAGAATCCGGCCCCGGGGCGGTGGGAGACGGCGCTTCGAGCGTGGAGGCGTCGGGGCCGGAGGGGATGAGGCCGATCCCCGTCAGGCCCTCGAACCAGGGGAGAGCCGTCCCAGCGGCTACTCCTGCGGCGAAGAGCCCGCCGGCGAGCAAGACACCAATGAACGCT
>Ga0209341_10001807_pt1 | contig 20863 bp, 14 predicted proteins | sample RifCSP13_2_FD_184020 | JGI IMG/M metagenome (GOLD analysis project Ga0209341, IMG submission 184020) | Soil microbial communities from Rifle, Colorado - Rifle CSP2_sed 13_2 (SPAdes) (version 2) | ecosystem: Environmental > Terrestrial > Deep subsurface > Rock core/Sediment | place: Rifle... | reverse complement strand
TATGTTCCTTCAAACGACGGATCAAACAAGCTACTTCGATTCCGCGCGCGCCATGATAAGTGTGCACTTCGTCGAGTACGAGAAAGCGGAGATTCTCGTCAAACAGCACGCGGTCAAGTTTGCGGAGCAAGAGATACTCGAGCATCGAGTAATTGGTCATCAGGACGTTCGGCAGCTTTTTCGGATCGCGAATCTCGTAGCGATACCAAATGGCTTCCGGAGGCAGGCGATCGGGGCGCAACTCCTTGCCATAGCGCTCAGCATTCTGTTCATCTTCGGGCGTGTCGCCGGTGTAACGGGCGAAGGTGACGCCCGTTCCGACCAGATACTTCGCAAACCGATCAAACTGATCGTTAGCCAGCGCGTTCATAGGATAGAGGATGAGCGCTTTGATACCGGGGCCGGGATTTTGCAGACAGTGATTCAGAATCGGAAGAAAGAAAGCTTCTGTCTTGCCCGAGCCCGTTCCGCTGGAGATGATGGTGTTCTTGCCCTCCAGGATTTGACCGAGAGCACGCTGCTGATGCGTGTAGAGTCTCCATTCGCCGAACGGTGGGTGTCGGATACGGCGTTCGTCTGTATGCTCACCGGCCGCAAGCAAGTGCGAATGAAGTCCGAGTTCTGGTAATGCAGAGAGCGTCTGATCTGAAAGTTCGTATAGACGCTGAAGCGAGAGGTAGGGACCACGCCAAAGCAGATTGGCCTCATCGATGTGCGCGTGCGCCTGCTCGCGCAAGCCGTCATCGATGATGGGGAACGCCGTCTTGATGTAGCTCTTGTAATTCGCTTTGACGCGTTCAACTATGTCGAGAGGTTGCATTGTTCAAGGCGCCAAATCGCCCGCTCGTAACCATTCCGCAAGAGCTTCTTCGTCGTCGAAGTCCAATCCGTATAGTTTCGCAACTTGGCGATCAATGCGCTTTAGGTTCTCTAAGGGCTCAACCTGACCCCCTTCCACTTGCCTTTGGAGTAGGTCCAAATTGCTAACTACGTCGGCAGAAGGTCCTGTAGTCTGTATGAGTGCCGTCGGGACAGGAAGGCTTTCCAACTCCTCATTCTGAACGTCGAGAGCTTGGAAGGTAGAGCTATAAAAAGCTCTGACGCACGACGAATTTAGTATTGCGGTTAAAGCGCGCAAATTAATATGCATGTTTTGACGAGGGATCAGCAACAATGCATCTTTAAAATATCGACCATCTTCATCATAAGCACAGACTAAATCGGAGCCCATTCTCTTTACGACAATCTTTTGAGCTGCAAATCTTTGGGCGTCACCGGGCCGGGCGGTCGATCGGTGCCGACGCATTGCGGTTGGCTGATAGTCCACCCATTGATTACTGTCAATGAACCTGTTTCTTTCAACTTGTGCGCTGCTATAAAGCTTCTTCGGGTTTCTACCTTTCGGCGAGTTCGACAACCATTTATCGTCGTCGCCGGTCTTGATTCCAAACACCGGCTCACACAATGTGCCCAGGGACGTGCTACTGATTAGCATCTTCTGCTTGGCAATTCGCAACGGTTGAGGTACCCCTACATCGAATACTGAGAATGGCAGTTTCACGTAACCGTTCTGATCGGCTTCCTCAAGGCGCTCGGTCTCCAATTGCTCTGGTGACGTCAGACCTAAGCCGCGTGTCACGAACAGCTTTCCGTCCGAAGTGCCCTTTCGGGCAATAGTAATCGCGACCTTGACCGTAGCGTCTTCAAATACCGGATAGTCAAAACGAACCAACTGCCGAAGAGAAAAATTGTTCAGCACGAAACGACGCAAAGCTTCTGCGTATCGAAGAAAGAAATATGCCTGCTTCGTTATTAATCCAAGCATGCCGCCACCAGACAAGACGCGGCGGCTTAACGAAAAGAAGGCGTTATAAATGTCGCTCTTGCCGACGTATTCATCGCATGTTGCCAAGAGATACGACTTAACCGCCGGATTCATGTTGTGCGTTCGAACGTAAGGTGGATTACCAATCATTACTGAGAAACCACCATCCTGCTTCGGGTCGCCGAAACGATCGAAGAACACTTCCGGAAACTCCAATTCCCAATGAAAAGCATTTTGACGCTTTGCGGATTCCGAGTTGCGATTGCGCGCTTCCTCAGGATTCAACATAAGCGAATTGTAATCAGGCGCAGTTTCGTCGAAATGCAGGCCAATCCAGATGTCGGCGATGTTTCGGAACGGTTGTCTTCGGTGATCTACTGCCAAATCGAGAGCTTTCTTCGCCCGAACATCCGCAATCTCAAGGGTTTCTTTGCTTGTGATTCCAAAAAGATCGTTCACCATCATCGGAACGCTCTCACGAAATCGTACTTCGAATAGGTTGCCTGTCCTCGTGTCGCGGCGTTTGTGATCAGGCGGACTACCGAGGTCGCTAATCCAAGCGCCGACCAAAGCGTTGCCACATTTGAGGTGATGATTGAGAAATGACAACGGCCGTCCTTTATCCATCGTGAACAGCCACATTGAAAGCTTTGCCAACTCGACCGCCATTGGGTTGCTATCAACGCCATAGATGCAACGCTCCGCGATGATTCGTTTGTAATGAACAAAATCTTCATCGCTCATGACGCCGTCTTTGTCTCTTCCTTCGCGTATGCATGCAGCGCCGTACTCGCGCGCAAGAAACTCAGTCGCCGCCAGTAAGAAGTGTGCGGACCCCATAGCGGGGTCGAGTACCTTCAGTTCAAGAATTTCATCCGACGACAGAGGTTGTGCCTCTCCACTTTCTGGTTTTGGTTGAGTCTCTCCCCGCACTAACGGACCGACTGTGTTTTCGACGATGTATTGAACGATGTAATCCGGCGTGTAGTACGAACCTGAAGATTTTCGCTTCGATTCGCGCCCGCCGTAGATTAAATAATATTCGCCGGGCTCTACCAATCCCGTCACTTTGCAGCCGCGCGGTAGAGTCGGATTCTCTTCATCCTCCTTCACCGCGTCGCGGTACGCCTTCAAATGCTTCTTCTCGTCAGCACTCAATTCAGAGGGAGCGACATATTCCTCCGCAGCTTTCCCACCGGTGCCGCGCTTTACGGTCACCTTCTCCTGATCGGCAATCTCGGCATGGTATTCGAGGATGCCTTCGTAGATGCTGCCGAGGTGCCGAATATCCAGGTCGCGATAAGTAACCTTCTTCCGTCCCTCGCCGCGCACAGCGCCGGGACGGGTGCGCGAGAGTAAATCAATTGCGTCAGCCAACTGTTGGTCATTGATCTTGAAAGTCTCGAGGAACGGATGCTGTTCAGGATCGAATAATCCCCCGTTGTATGCCGGAATGATGTTTTTCCAGCCGCCATCAACTGCATCAAACAATTCCTTCAAACGGTCCCATAGATCGTAGGCGCCGGGACTAAAGAAACTCTTCGGATCAGGGTCGTCGTGCGTGGCGATGATGTCGTCGCGAATCGATTCCAAGCTATAAGAGTCGCGATATGTTTCATCCTCCATCGGCAGCAGGTCGCGACCCTCGGCATAAAACAGAAACAACAGCCGGTACATCAGACTGAGCGACTCGTGATAGATGTCCGTCAGAAGTTCATCCGATTTCAGAAACTCCTCAGTTGAGAGCGAAGGTGTTCGGCGTTTTCGCCACGCCTCGAGTTCGGCGGGTTTTGAGCGCATGTAAGCCAGAAAGCCCTCGCCGAGTTCCTCCAGCGCGCTGAAGACATTCTTCTTCAGCTCATCGCTAATTTCTTTCCCGTGACGCTCGCTCTCGCGCAAGGCGCGTTCAAGCCGCGTGCGATCCTGCGAATCCTTTTCGATTATTGAACGCCCGGAGCAAAGACCGAGCAGGTAACGAAACGCAAGCTGCGCTTCGCGCTCTACCCATCGCTCAGAGATCGCAACAAGATCGATTTCCATAAACGAGCGCAGCTTGTGCGCAGTGGTCTTGCTGAGCAGTCGCACCTTCTGTCCGTTCGTCAATATCGCCCAATCAACGTCGGCGCGACTAAGCGCTTGTTGCGCAACTTCCATTACGGTCAGAGACTTAAACTCTTCATTGTCGGAAACAGCATCGAGCGATACGCTCCAGGGCAACACCCAGACGAGACAGACAAGATCGCGACCAGCGTCCTTGCCCTTGTACTCTGACGGCAGATGACCCACGTCGGCTTTCTTGAGGACGCCGGTCGGTTCGAAGACTCCATAATCGCTGACGATCTTTACGCCACGCTCCAGCAAGAAACCGAGCTTCGGAAACAAGACTGGATCGCACCAGCGTTCAAGAGTCTCTTCAGCATTAGCCCGGACCAGTTCCTTGCGTCGCGCAGCCAGCTCTTTGTTGATTTCTCTTAAAGCTGTCTTTGCTTCGTCTTCGGGAAACGCGTTTAGTTCCTGTTCAGGGAAGAGCCGCTCGAGATAGTAGTCAGAGAACGGGCTGTCGGAGTTCTTGAGAAACGGATAGAGGAACGAACGATAAGCCACTACGCGGCCAGTTGCTCCCACAGGTGGGTGTTGGATTATTGCCTCTGTCGCAGCAATCGCGAGAGGTAGAAAAACCGCGGCAGCCTCAGTTAGCGCCTTCTTAATGATTGAAGCGTTTGGATCGAGCGTCGGATGTGAGAGCGCGTTTCGTGTGTCCCGACCAATAATAAAAAGGTAATTGCAGGCTTTCTCTGCCGAGAGATCGTCGCCGCGTTTCTTGCGACGATGGAGCCAAAGTTCAACTCGCTGTTTCGCGTCGCGCGGCTTCTTGCTCTCGGCATCGAAGAGCAGGGTGTTTTGAGCCTTCTTCAAAGCTTCAAGAAAACTCGACGGAGTTCCCAGCGCAATCTTTCTTACCGCCGACGCCGATTCAATTTCGGTGACGAAACGCAGGAAAGTAAGGTTCTCGATTTCACCGCGTTGATGCATCATCATCCAAAGGTTGTAGAGCGCGCTCCAGGCATTCCTGAATTTCTCAGCTGGGTTCGTAGCGGTATCTGCCAGCTCCAGATAAGAAACCGCCGGACGCAAAGCGTTGCTCCACGGGCTAGATGTGCTGTAGCCGCGAAGGTCTCGTTCTTGATTTATTAGCTTTGTGAGCCTGTCTCTAATTTCACTCATGTGAGGAATCGTCACCTAGGCGGGCGTTACAATGACCATGTTGAATAGTTGGGGCGCGGGAAAAGCTCCCAGTCGCATGTGCTCTATTTCGACGCGACGTTCACCCATCCGATGGCGGTGCATTGAGATTTGATTTTCAATGCGCGTCCGCTGTCCTTTCATCGCGGCATCATCGAAGAGTTGACCTTGGTGGCTGCGCGTTGCGACGAGGCGCGCGTCCAGGTCCTGCATTACACCAAGATCGAATCGTTCCAAGTCTTCGATGAGGATCTCAATGTCTTCATTGCGCTTGCGTTCGACCCGCTGATAGTAATCCTGATACTGGGCGCGAATGTGATTCTCGGCGGCTTGCTGGAGCGCAGTGATGCGGTTTTGAACAGTCGTCAATGTGTCGCGATTCGGCTCGGCTTGCGGCGCGTTTGACCCCAGGAAGAACTTACGGCCCAAATCGGGGCGAGTATCTCCTTCAATATCGACGAAGACGGGTTCAAGTTCCTCGCGGATAATACGGCCGACTTGATCTTCGAAGCGGAGCAAAAAGTTGAAAATGACGCCGGGTAACCCACTGTAATCGGCAACCATGCAAGCCAACTTGCCGCCCAACTCTGCTGCCTTCGTGACGCGGCAGTAGTGCACCATGCGTTCAATGAGCGGATGGCCAAAAGCGAGAAACTCTGGCTCCTCGTTGCGCGGCCAGTCTGCCGTCGCGACGCTTCGCTCAAACGTTACCCGAGCGTAAGCCTTTCGCAGCTTGTCGTCTTGGATCGCAGATGGGACAGCCAGCCGAAAGATCTTCTTGCGAGTTGTGGGGTGAAGTCTCCGCCCGTCACGCTCACCGCTCCCCGCATCGCCGAATATCCGCAAAAAAGTCTCGACAAATGCCTTTACATCCAGATAGGTCGGTATCTTTTCTTGGGCTTCCAGGATCGTTTCATCGGCACGCTTGATATCTTCCTGAGTAAACTGCCGGCAACCAGACAGGAACTGAGTCTTCTTTAGACTATCAGCAATCTCATCCATTTTTTTCAGCTCAGCATCTGCGATAGCCCCGACCTCGGCTGTTGGAGTCTCTTCACTCAAGGTCCGCATGATCACACTGTCAAGCGAAATGCGTTCGAGCACGCCGAGAACTTCAGCCATGTTTCCCAGCTGTTTGCGGATAACCTCAATCTTCAGTTGCAGTCGTTTGAAGATTTCGGCTTCCTTCGAGCCCTCAATCATCAGATTGTAGATTTGCGAAGTGCGCCGCTGGCCGTAACGATGAATACGCCCGATGCGCTGTTCGAGTCGATTCGGATTCCACGGCAGCTCGTAGTTGATGAGCGTGTGGCAGTATCTTTGCAGATTCAAACCTTCGGAGGCAGCATCCGTCGCCAGCAGCACCCGAGTGTCCGGCTCGTTGAATCTTCGCTCCGCGTACAACTTGGTTCCTTCCTCAGTATCAGTCTCGCCTAAATCCATGCCTCCATGGATGGTGACGATGATGTTCTCAGATAAGAACCACTGCTGCTCAAGCTTTTTCTTGATGTAGTTAAGCGTATCGCGGTACTCAGTGAAGACGATTACCTTTTCGCTCGGATTCTGGGCAAAGAGCTCTCTCAAGAAATTAGTCAACCAGCTCAACTTGCTATCTTGTTCTTTCTGAATAAGCCGTTCAGCGTCGGCGAGCAGCATTCGCAGGGTCTTGATCTCGTCAGTGCGTTCCGCGTAAACAGCCTGACTCTGACGAGTTTCAATGTAACGCTCGACCAACTCGCGATCTTCGTCTTCCATCATTTCGCCGCGATCGTAATCCTTTAGCAGGCTCTTGATTTCCGCGCTGCGGCGGTTTCCGTTGTTCTCCAGTCGGCTAACCGTGCGGTGCTCAACGATACTGTCGATTCTCCGAGTGAGAGTCTCGCGCAATGCAGCGAGACTTGACACCATTCGCTTCTGGACCAAGGTAAGGAGAAATCGGCCCATGTTTAGCTCAACTGCGGAAATGTTTCGCTTCTTGTCCAGGAGCGCCCAGCTGCGGCCGGTGTACTCAGATACGTTGTCGTAGAGCTTTCTTTCATCCTTTGAGAAATCAATCTCGATTGCATGTGGGTCGCGGTCCTTAAACTTCTTGACTAACTCACCTTCGGCGTTCAGCTCATAGATTGTTTCTTTGCCTCGCCGGATCATCACTCGGTCAACTCGTTCCCGCGCGTCTTCGCGATCGAGTGATTCGGGTTCTGCAAACATGAAGGGATCAATGAGATTCAAGAGATTGAAAAAGTGCTCGGAATTGCCCGAGTGGGGAGTCGCGGTTAGTAGCAGTAGACTATCGCAGCGATCCTGAAGGGCGCGGCCCAAATCTGCTCGATTTGAATCTGTCGAGACGTAATGGGCTTCATCGATAAGAATGACATCCCAACGCTTCTCAACCTTCATGAGTTGATCGAAGAAGCGATTTACGTTGCGCCGGGCCCCGCCTGAGCCTTCATATTGTGGCTTGACCCAATCAATTGAAGTGATAATCGAATTCTTTGCCAGCCAGGGATTCAGGTTCTCGTCAACCATTTCCTGAATGCCCTCCATCTTGTGACTGTTATAGATGTAGAAGGCGCGGGCAAAATGCTGTCGCATCTCCTTCTTCCATTGATCCTGAAGCGAAGCTGGCACAATGATTAGGACCCGGCTCCCGCGTTGTCGCGCGGTAAGTTCCTGCATGATCAATCCCGCCTCGATCGTCTTGCCCAATCCTACGTCGTCGGCGACCAGGAATCTTTGGCGCAGAGATTCCATCACCTTCTTTACCGCCAGGAGTTGATAAGCCTCGGGCACCATCTTCGAATTGCTGATGCTGAGGAGCTTGTCGTACTCGTAAACAAGCGAGAGCCGAGTGGCGTTGGTAAGAAGGCGATAGTGATCGAAATGATCGATGCGTCCTTCTTGAAGGTTATCAAGCGCCGTTGCGACGGGCTCAATTGGTGTTAACGGATACAGGAAAGACTGAGGTCTGCCGCCTTGCTCAGGAAAAAGACGAATCGTCCACGAGCCATCGTTGTTGTCAGTAACCTTTACAACTTCCCAGACCTGATTGCGGCACCGAACCCTGCTCTCAACCGTGAAAGGTGTACTCATACAACCCCCCTTCGCTTCAGTACGCGGAGAAGGCTGGAAGCGATTCGCGGATCGAGGCTAAAGCCGCAATCGGAAGACGGGCAGACGACGCGCAAGAGAATCCCGCGACTGATTTCCATTGGTGTCCCGCAGAGCGGACATGAAACCTGTACTTGAGGGATCAACTTCACTTCTCCGATAAGCTGGTGCGAAGTACTGAGAGGCGCACTTCCGGCACAGTCTGGGCTCTTCTGGCAAATCCACATTCCGGCGCGTTCGTAGGATACCATTCTCCCGTTGCATATTGGACAACCCGGCGAGTCAATGAGTTCGGCGACGCCGAGGTTTTCAGCGCGCACAGATTCTTTCGTTACGCGTTCAAGCCCCAATTGAAGTTCAGCAATTATCTCCTGGACTAGATCGTTTGATTCAAATCGCAGCATCGATTCGCGAGTGTTGTTATGCGAGAGTATGTTGAGGCTACCGTGCCAAAGGATTTGGTTATCAACTATGCCTACTTTCTCATGCATGCCAGAGCGCGTATGTACTGATACTCCCGACTGTAATAATCCTGTTTCGACCTGCCAATACAGTTCGCGCAAACTCTCGGGCTGCTCATTTTGGGGCTTAGTATAAACGTCGACCTTGACGCCTCGCGCAGTCAACGACATCAGAATGGGATAGTAATGAATGGCCCTATTTGTAGACAGGAAGGGCGACAGAATTACTACTTCCTCTCCAGAGCTACTAAGATCCACCCTGAATCTGTCGAGGAAATCCTGATCGGAACAATGTTCGATCTTCAGCGTGTACAATGTGGGTTAGGACTCCGATGGTACTTCTCAAAGCAGATAGTCTAGCTCACTTCAACTAATCATTCGAATTCTCCCCTGGCCTTGAGTTTTGGGTTGAGGATGTACCCTGATTCTGTATCACCGATGAGCTCGTTGCGCTCCCAGCCCCAGTACCAGAGGTAACAGGCGAGGTACGCACAGAACAACGGTCTAACCGATCCTCGTAGTTTTTTAGTCTTTGACACAAGCTCATTCAAATCCGCCGACGGCAGTTCCTGCACCGCGCCCGTACGTAGCAGGGGTGGCCCGGCCTTACGAAAGAACGGTCCGATGACTTCGCAGTGTGCTCAAGCCAACTAACTTCGCGGGTACGGATCCTCCGTTGTATTTGATAGTTGTTGGCAAGTCCCATATTGTGGCCATGTTCAATCAAGCCGAGAACTACTTCCCTGCCCTGGACCAATGGCGACCGCCGCGAATTCCCAGACCAAAGATTATCGACGGCCGTCGAGAAAGAACGTGGAGCGAACATGAAATCAAGGTGGTCCTGGGCGAGCTGTTTGCACCCAAGCGCGACGATGAAAACGTGCAGTCAGCGATTGCCCGTTATAAGGTTGGCCGCAAGGTTCAGTTCTGTCTTTTGAATGGAGTGCGACATAGTGAGATGAATCTCATACCGAAGACGGGCATTAATTGGGAAGCTCGCCAAGTGCGAATCAGACAGGGCAAGACCGGCAACTACAAAGTCATCGGTCCGCTCGGACCAACTTCGATTGAAATTCTGCGTGAGTTTTACGACGCATCGAAAACAGACCTCGTGTTCTCACGTAGCGGCAATATCGCACCAAAGTTCTACCGAATTCTCCGAGAGGCTTGCGAACGAGCGGGAGTTCCATACGGTCGTGGCACGCGCGATGGGTTAGTACTTCACGATGCAAGACACACGGCCACAACGCATCTCCTGGAGAGCAATGTAAGTCCGAAGACTGTTCAGGAGTGGATGGGCTGGTCAGACAAGGCTTTCGTTCTCTACTACTCACACGCAACGAAGAGATCGAGGGAACAAGCAGGGCAGTCGTTGGAGAGGCTTGCGGGTAAGACTGCGTAAGGCGCCGCAACAACGCAGCGGATGATCATCAAGCGTCGGCGGGATTTCAGAAATCACAGGTGGACGCTGATATAGCACGAAATATTCGCGATACTAACATTGGTGCCTCTCTGGCAGTCGGAAACATTGTCTCGGGAGCAAAGCGTGATTTCTACATGAATGCGGGAAATACTTCGGCGGCGAAGATCGATCAAGGCGTGAGCTTGGTCAACGCGATGATTCCGCCCGCAATTCCAATAGCTAGAGGCCTGGTTGAGATACCTAAATATGATGCAATCACCAAACGCAACCGCACGGGCAATTACGCAACAACAGAATTCAGCGCAGAGACGGTGCAAAATCAGGAGACCAATGCCAACCGGATCGTCTACTCAGCTCAGCAATACCAAAACGACATGAACGTAGCCATTGAGAAGCAGGCGGGAGCATAAATTGCGGGAGTTAATGCAGGTGCTGGTCAGGCAATTGGTGGTTATCAACGCGGTGTCAGTGAAGCGCGTGCCGGCGTCGATCAAAATTATCGTTTAGAGGTTGATGCTAACAAACAAATCTATGTGAGCCAAGTTGATGCTGCCGGCCAAATCCGTGATGCAGGACAGGAAGCCGCGAAACTGCGGCAGGCTGCAGCCGTCATCGCCGCTGTCAGGCGGGAAATCTCAAGAGAAGTGGGACAAGGCATGCGGATGCGGTTCAACCTTTGTCTGGCTGTTTGACCGTACCGTCGCTTCGATAAACTCAGCGATAAGGCCAATTCCGAGAGACCATTCAGTGGTTAACCGACGTTATGCTGAGTCAAGATCGGATCAAGTGATCGGCACAGTGCGTGAGTGAGATTCTCCGTTTTCCAGATGATAATTCTCGATTATCTGTTTAGGCTTAAGCTCAAGCTCAAGATATCCATGCGGCCAGAACTTGGACTCTTTATCTGAATAGCAGCTGCAGCGACCTTTAGCATACCAGCTTGGCTCTGGGGTAAGATGCGGCTCCCGCCATATTTCTAAGAAGGATCCATTACCGACACATGCCCCGTAGAATCCATTGGAATCACGCTCGTAGGTTGCGCAACCATGTTCGTGTCCCCAGTACCAAGCTGTAACCTTCCTTTCTTGAAGACGATCTCGCAGCTGGAGGCCAAGTTCACGTGAAGTCGTCTCCCACGCAGAAACAGTATAATGGTGGCTCATGAGGATAATGCACTTGTCACCTTTACTGTGAAATATGGTATCGAGCCATTTAAGTTGCCCTTGATCCAAAAAGCCTTCGTTTCTGCGTAGGCTGTCAGCGGGTAACGCTGTATCTAGGCAAGCGATGATCCAATGTGGGGTTTCAATGGAGAAATAGCGTCCAGGTTGGTTCAGTACATCGAGCGCGTGGCTATAACCTTCAGCGCCATAGTAGAGATCATGGTTGCCAATGAGTGTTAATACTCGTGGACCAATCAGCGAAAATGGGGCTAGGAAATTAACGAATATCTCTCGTTCGCTACCCGAGAAGTAGATATCGCCGAGATGTATGACCAAGTCGAAAGGATCTTCTAAGTGTCGTTCGTGCATCCACCGGACGACACGAGCCTGCGCATAGCCCTCGTAACCAGCATCGCCAACAATGGCAAGTCGGAGCTTTTCTCCGCTAATCTTTATGGGCTCTTGGGGGGTTCTTCCGGATAGTAACACATATGATCTATCACCGCGTGCCAGCAAAGCCTGCACGGCAGTTCTGATCCAGCGGAGGGCAGACGCATTGCGTAGCTGTTCACCTTGAATACCTGCGAAGCCAACTCGCGAGATCACCTGAGGACTAATGCGATCATACATAGCAGCCAACGCAAGCACGGGATCTTCATAGGTGAAAACCCCGTCAGCGTCGCCGCTAAAGAGAGAAGGATCACTCTCAAGCCTCTCAATTGTCTCTTTGAGCAGCTTTTGTACTTGCTCGCTACTTGCGTCGGTCTCACTTTCAGTTGCAAAAGCCACTGGGGCTTGTGCCAAGACCTTGAAGCGGCTTTCGAATTCCTCTCTCTTGGTCATTGCGCACACTCGTACCTACTTAGCTACCAGCTACTCGAGTCCTTGGCCTTCGCATCCTTCGAGATCCTATTAGGCTGCGGCGTAATACGCAGATATGGTTTCGGAGCCTTCCAACCTGCCGGAAATTTGGCCCTGGCATCTGTGTCCGACAATGATGGAACAATAACCACATCGTCACCGTCCTTCCAGTTAACCGGCGTAGCCACGCTGTATTCGGCGGTGAGCTGCAGCGAGTCGATAACCCGGAGGATCTCGTCGAAGTCGAGCCCGGTGCTGGCTGGATAGGTAATCATCAGCTTGATCCTCTTGTCAGGGCCAATAATGAAAACTGATCGCACGGTGAACACATCGCTAATCTGCGGGTGGATCATGTCATAGAGTTCTGCAACCTTATGATCCGGGTCTGCGATCACGGGGAAGTTCAGCGCGCTGCCCTGCGTCTCCTTTATGTCCTCGGCCCATCTCTTGTGCGAGTCGGCCGGATCACCGCTGAGCCCGATGATCTTCACGTTGCGTTTGTCGAACTCAGCCTTAAGCCGCGAGGCCTCGCCCAACTCGGTGGTACTCACAGGAGTGAAATCCTTCGGATGGGAGAACAAGCAAGCCCAACTGTCGCCCATCCAATCGTGAAAGTAAATCCGGCCTTCCGTTGTTTCTGCCCTGAAATCGGGAGCTATGGCACCTAGTTTCAAAGCGCAGGAAGTACTCCTTCGTTCGCGCGTAAGGGCAGCTTCCTCTTGCTGTGCCGGACGTACCAGGGACGACTCAATAATGTGGTTGACCGCCAACTGAACCCAGTTCTGGACGAATCTTCGACCCAGGCGAGTTCCATTCTCAACTTCCTCAACGATTTGTTGAGGTGACAATGTACCTTTGCCTCCGGCAAAACCAACAATTGGCTTGCTCGGATCAGGCATAACTTCCGCCCACTGGCGCAGTTTTTTCAGAATGCTAGCACGCAGCTGCTCCTCGTCAACCATTGCTCCAGTCTCCTCATTTGATACGAATTTTGGAATCGCCAAGCAGCTTGATTAGTCCTGCGTTCAATTCCATGAACACAGCGACCACTTGGTCCTCGATAGAGCCCGTTATCAATTCTCGTGCCATGGCATAGAATCTCGCCTGGATTTCTTGGCAAGCTTCTCCCGCAGTGCATCCTTGGAACAACAATGCTCTTGGTCCAGCCAACACACAGTCCTCCATCTTTGATGAATAGGGTTCACACAAAATCACAGCGAGTTCTCCGTCATAACCCAAGACCGTGGCGTTATGGTTCGAAACCGCCTCGTACAGTGCGGCAATCGAATAGCAGCAAATTGCGCAAACGAAACGATTCCGCAAAAGCCCGGAATTACTAGCATCTAAAGCCGTTGTTTTGTCCTGACCTAACAAAGCGGGCGGATCCGGATCGCCGTGCCCAAAGAAGAAAAACGGAACATGGCCGCTGGCTAAGACGGCTTGGATGTTAACGGAGTAAGAATCCGTCGGGGGAGCTAACGTCTGAGATATAAGCGAACCCGCGGCATTGAGTAGCGTTCTTGCGTAAGCCGCCAGTATAGTAGTGACCTCATCTTGTTCGTAATCTGTGAAGGCAACAATCATGTTTTCTTTCCTTGTTGCTCAGAGGATCACTCCAAGGATTGAAAAACGCTTCCAAGGACAGGAAATCAATTTCAATCTTCTGAGACCTTCTTCAGATTTACTCCGTAGCGGCGAGCGAGGTTATACACCGATCGGCGCGTAATTCCCAGTTCTTGCGCAGCAAGGTTAGTGTCTCCCTTATGCCGTGAGAGTACTTCCTCTAAGACCTTCCGGTCAAAGTTCTCACGTAAATCGGCCAAAGTCGCAAATTCTTTGAATCCTTGCCCTGGCTCCGTAGATTGGACAATTTGCCAATCGTGAAAATCGACTTTGAGTCCGGTACGCTGCAATAGCACAAGTCGATCGATTGCGCTGCGCAGCTCTCGAATATTGCCAGGCCAGTCGTAGCTGACCATCCTAGTCAATAGCTCTTGGTCGATTGCATCTATTGTCAGATCATGCTCACCCAGAAAGTTTTCGATTAGAAGGATAACGTCATCACGGCGGTCTCGAAGCGCCGGCAAAAGGACCGTGAATTGCGCAACACGAAAGTAAAGATCGGAGCGGAACTCTCCTGTACGTACAGCCTCGTCCAGGCGCCGGTTAGTTGCGGAGATTACTTGCGCAGAAAAGGGGATGACTGAACTGCTGCCAACGGGCGAGAAGGTGCGCTCTTCAAGAACCCTCAGGAGTTTAACCTGAAGGTGCAGCGGCAACTCACCGATCTCGTCGAGGAACAAAATCCCACCATTGGCCCGTTGCAATACTCCGACGTGATCTGAAACTGCACTAGTGAAGGCACCTCGTTTATGTCCGAACAGCTCGGTATCGATTAGTTCTAGCGGGAAGCCACCACAATTAAGCGCAGCAAATGGGCCTACGTTGTTCATGCCCAGACGGTAAATCGCTTTGGCGACCAGCTCCTTACCCGTACCAGTTTCGCCAACTATAAGAGTGCGCAAATCAAGTGCCGCCGTCGCTTGATGCGCGAGCGCAAGTATCCACCGACAAACCGTATGCATCTGCTCCGAATATCCAACGACAAATCCATAGACCTCAAGAAGACTTCTTTGTATAAAGTGGTCCAAGTCCGTTTGGGAAGGGATTTTCTTCCAGCGCGACAGAACTGACGCAAGTGTGGAATTCTGCTCGTGAAGCCAAGAAAGAATCTCTTCCCCTAGGTTGTCATTGTCTAAAAGTAAAATTAAGTCGAATTGCGTTGATTCTGCAGACGGGGAGGAAAGAAATGAGATCTTCGAATCAGTACGAAGCTTCCGCTGGCAAAACAATCGCTCCTCGTTCGCGAGCAACCCGATAACCCCGATATGAAGCATCCAACTTTCTCCTAAGAGTTAACTAAGCATAAGAGCCGGACATCAAAGGTCATAAAGGGGGTTTCTTTTTGTAGCGTAGAAAATATATAAACTAAGTAAGAATATGAACTCCCTCGTTGGATCTCCGAGGAAAAGTTCTAACTGTTAATGCTACCATAGGCTAGCACCCATGTCTGATGAATTCACTTCCCCGGCAATTTTCGTGACCAGTGATCAATTCTGCACAGATTAATACTAAAAGGAAGTCCCACATCTGTAAGTTTGAGTGTGAAACGGCGTCTCAGAATAGCTCATTACTCCTCATGCGCCTCCGTGCCCGTTCAAGACGCTGATACAACGAAGTCCTGTCGATCCGTAACAATCGCGCTGCTTGACTGTGATTTCCCGTCGTCGCAAGCAATTGTTCATAGAGAGTAAGAAGTGTTCGATCGAGAAAGGCTTCGAGTGAATCGTTCTCATGATACAAAAGAGGAACCTGTGCTCTCGCTCCCGCCAAGTGGCCGTTAGGAAGCGCTCGCCGAGCCAACTCAGCCGTTATCAGATCTCCGTCCATAGTGGTCGCAACGAGCTTTTCGACTACATGGCGCAGTTGACGCACATTTCCCGGCCAAGGATAGTTGGACAAAACAGTGATCGCCTCTTTCTCAACTCTGCGTTTGCGAGCACACTTAAATCTCTTCTCCCCCTCACACAAAAAGTGATCGACCAGCAGCGGAATATCAGATACCCGTTTTCTCAGCGGCGGAGTGTTGCTTGCTAAAACGGCGATCCGATAGAAAAGGTCTTCACGGAATCGGCCAGCCTGAAGTTCAAGAGCTAAGTTTCGGTTCGTCGCCGTTATTACGCGCGCATCGACATGCGTTTCTGAACGAGCCCCCACTGGTCTAATTGTGCCTTCCTGAAGAACGCGTAATAGTTTGACTTGGCACGCAGCCATCATTTCGCCGATTTCATCAAGGAAGATTGTTCCTTTGTGAGTTGCCTCGAACAGTCCCTTGCGCTTCTCATTCGCTCCGGTAAATGCGCCGCGCTCATAGCCAAACAGCTCTGATTCGAGGAAGGGTCCCGCAGTTAACGGATACAAAAGGATTCATTGCTCGCGTTCTGGTCATGCTCGGCCGACAAGTTCATTGCCGTCCCTGATTTCCAGATACGAGAACAATGAAAGCACACCGAGCCGCAGTGCCAATTTCGCTAAGCCCGACAAGCTATTGACTCACAAAGGGGGATTCGAACTAAAAAGTTCGCGTTGGCGTAAGACGACTTAGAGGGTCGGCGATTTTTTGCGTGTCACAACTAAGGTACAAAGTTTAGTGCAGAGAAAGCACACAATGCGCGCAGTGCGTTCTATGCGCGCAGCAAGAACGGTTTTCGAGTCCCCCTGTCGGAATCGATTGCATTTCTGGGAACTGAGCGAATTCTCTGTACAGAAATTGACGCTTACACGGTGACAAACGTGGGCACTAAGTGGACACTAAATTCAAGAATTTGCGGATTTGCTGAGGAACCTCGAAGAAGTATGGTGCCGAAGGGGGGACTCGAACCCCCACGAGTTACCTCACACGCCCCTCAAACGTGCGCGTCTGCCAGTTCCGCCACTTCGGCATTGGAAGGGAGCCATATTATAACGAGAAATCCTCGGAAGAAAAGCGACCCTGTTCGACCGTCCTGATCCTTCATCTGTGTCGCGCCAATTCAAACTAAGGGGATCACGACCCGGTTCGACCAAACTTCCCACTTCTCTCGCGCAGCGTTACTTGTTTTACACACTTCAAAGTTTGTAGCGCTGTGTTACCTGTACGACGAAAGCGCGGGGAATCAATATCGCGACTCCACCGAAGCAAATCCTCGAGGCCAAAAATTAGGTTCGCACTAGTTTTCCGACGTACCTTCATTCTTTCGTCGCTGGTAGAAACCCAGCCATCACTCTAACTCGCCCGTCCGTCACAAAAGCTCTCGCCGAGTCGCCGGTCACGCCTACTCTCGCGCCGCGTTGCTCAGTCTTCGTCTCGATAAAAGACGGCTGAGTCCAAAGAGGTCGTCTGAAGAAAGTAGGTACGACCATGCCTGTCCAAAACTCTACAACTTTAGCCTTGTTGATCCTGGTGCTCACACTCAGCTCTCTTGCAGCGGTTGCACAGGATACTGAATCGGCAAAAGATCCACATGAACCAGAATCCGCCAAAGATCAAACGGCAAAGGCGACACCCACAGAGTTTATGATTTCGCGACCGAGCAATGCAGCAACGGAAGAAACAAAGCCGGAAAATGAAGAATCACCTGCTAATAAGTCCACAGTGGAACCGAGTGCCCCTTCAATAGGTCCTACAGCACTTCCCTTCCCGGAATCAAAAAGAATATCGGTATTGGATCGCACTTACCTTGATCTTTTCAGCATTCTGACGGAAGACACTCCTTGTAGCCGCTTCTTCGGTGGCGCTCCCGCAATCGAGGTACTAAACACCCTGATTCTGCAGCTGAAGCCTGGTTGGTTTCACAGCTCAATAGCAGTGAAGATGGGTGGTCAAACCATCAACTACAATAACGTCAGGCTAAACCTATCCTATCGTGTCTTTGAGAGAGCTGAGCTTAATCTGGGTGGCCCTTTCTACAAGGCCGGAGCTTTTCCCACAGAGCCTTCGATTCCCCACATTGGTAACTTTCCTCCAAATACGCGAGAGGCGCGGGCCATCATATTGCTGCACGAGTTGGGACACATGATCCGAAGACCTGATAAACAATGGGTCTTACCTAACGACGGTGACGATCAGATTGTGAGTAGGGCAAACACGTATCGAATCAAGGCGGTTTGTGACGACGAGATTAGAAAGCTGAAGAGTCTTAGCCTGTCGCAGCAGTTCGCTAAGGTCAGAGGTTCTCGGTAACGCCCGCTCAAAATCTAGTCGTTTAACAAACTGTTCGACAAACCAGAGCTTATTGGACAGGTGATGCAGTAGTCGTCGCTTCGGGATATGGCGCCGGAGAGCTCTCCGCTCCAGCGGGAGCAGTAGCAGCGGGAGAGGGTTGCTGCGTAGGTGTAGGCTGCGCTTCAGCACCTTCAGATTGGAGGACGGACCGAGTTCCGGTAACCCCTGGCAGCGAAAGCATCATCGCTGCAAGCATAAATACGGCGGCTGCGCCGATCGTAATCTTCGCAAGAAGACTTGCCGTACCGCGAGGCCCAAAGGCCGTGCTCGAGAGGCTGCTCGAAAAGAGCGCGCCAGCATTGGCTTTGCCCGGCTGCAGCAACACAACGACAATCAACACGAAGCAGGCAAGAATGAATAGTCCGTATAAAATGTAACTTAGCAATTAAGTCTCCCGTTCGTTAGAAGTTAGAGGTCAGAAGTCCAGAGGTCGGAGATCAGAGATTTCGAATCGCGATGACGACATTTTCCATTTCTCATTTCTCATTTTCCATTTCGTGATTCTGACTTCTGACTTCTGACTTCCGACTTCTGACCCACGAGATTACCGATAATTAACTATGTCCGAAAAGCTCCGGGCCTGAAGACTGGCCCCACCGACTAAAGCGCCGTCAATGTCGGCTTGGGCCATCAGACCCTTAATGTTGTCTAGCTTGACCGAGCCTCCATAAAGAACTCTCAAAGCCTGACCTGCCTCTTGAGAGTACCTATCCGCGAAAACGCGCCGGATAAACGCGTGCACTTCCTGCGCTTGCTCCGGCGTCGCTGTACGTCCCGTTCCAATTGCCCAAACCGGTTCGTAGGCGACGATGATACGGTCGAGATCTGAGGCTGTCAACCCGCTTAACGCGCCACTCAGTTGCCCCTTGACCACATTCTGAGCGAGCCCCTGGTCCCTCTGTTCTAGACTCTCTCCCACACAGAGGATCGCGGTTAGACCCGCTGAAATCACAGCCGCGCATTTTTTCCTAACCATGGTGTCTGTCTCAAAGTAAAACTGTCGGCGCTCAGAGTGTCCAACGATGACGTATTGGGCCCCGACGTCTTTGAGCATGTAAGCAGTGACCTCGCCGGTGTGGGCGCCCTCTTCAGTCTCGGTCGAACAGTTCTGTCCCGCGACGCGAATGTTTGAACCCTCCAACCGATCGGCAACAGTCTTAATTGCAGTGAACACAGGCGCAATGATCACCTCGCAGTGATTTGCGTTTGCGACCAGTGGTTTCAAACCAAGGGCGGTGTCCACAGCTTCGCCCAGGGTCTTAAACATTTTCCAGTTTCCGGCAATTACTGGTTTACGCATAAGAGGATTTCTAACCACTGAAATACGATCCACGAAATCACACGAAACGACACGAAGCACAAAAACAACAAACGACCAACCACCAACAACTAACCACTAACGCCGATTTCACTATCGCTAAGAGCAGTCACTCCCGGCAGCTCTTTACCGGCCAGAAACTCTAACGTTGCGCCGCCTCCCGTAGAAATGTGGGTGATGCGTTCGGCAACACCAGCTTCCGAAACAGCCGCGACCGAATCACCCCCGCCCACAATTACCACCGCGCCTCGATCAGCCGCATCGGCAACCGCACGCGCTACGCCGATCGTCCCCTCATTGAAGGGGGGTTCTTCAAAAACGCCCATGGGCCCATTCCAGATTACCGTCCGGGCATCCTTTAGAGCGTTCGAAAAGTGCTGAACAGTTTCTACTCCAACGTCCATCCCGACCAATCCTGCGTTCGTAAACTCAATCGGAATCGTCTTCGCGAGAACCTGGCCTCCTTTGATCGGCTCATAACTGTCGACGACCTGGTGATCCGTCGGCAGTAAAAACTCAATTCCCTTCTCCTCTGCTTGACGCCGGACACCCCGGGCAGTCTCGAGCATATTGTCTTCCACGAGCGACTTACCAACTGTGAAACCTTCAGCTTTCAGGAACGTGTAGGCCATGGCCCCGCCAATAAGAAGTTTATCGACGCCCTTCTGGATTAACGCCGTAATAATGGGAATCTTATCGGAGACTTTTGCGCCACCCAGAATCGCTATAAAGGGATGATCTGGGTTTGAGATAACCCGTCCGAGGTACTCCAACTCTTTCTGCATCAACAACCCAGCAGCTGCGACCGGCACAACCCTGGTGATTCCAACCGTCGAAGCATGCGCTCGATGTGCTGTCCCAAAAGCATCATTCACGTACACGTCGCAGAGTTCGGCGAGTTGTTTGGAGAATTCTTCATCATTCTGCTCTTCCTCTTTGTGAAAGCGGAGGTTTTCGAGCAAGAGCACATCGCCGTCACTAAGACCGCTCACCTTCTCTTCTGCGGCCTTGCCAACGCAATCTTCGGCAAACTCAACCCGTTTTGAAAGCAGCCTTGACAAGTGTTCGGCCACAGGTCGAAGACTGTATTTATCAACCTTTTCGCCCTTTGGCCGCCCGAGGTGAGACGCAAGAATCAACCTCGCACCATGTTCCAAGGCGTATTGAATGGTGGGTAACGAAGCCCGAATGCGCGTGTCGTCATCGACGGCGCCGTCCTTGATTGGGACATTGAAATCGACCCGCACGAAAACGCGTTTGCCAGCAAGGTCGAGGTTTCTTATAGACAACTTGTTTATCATTTACTCTTTACAACTGCTACGAACTGCTCCCCACGAAATCACACGAAATAACACAAACGGAAGAATTGGACCACAGAGACAAGGGAGCGGGACGGAGACACAGAGATATTAAGCAATAGTCAATGCTAATAGCCATTTTTCTCTGTGCCTCCGTCCCTCTCCGTCTCTCTGTGGTGAAAGGATGAGATGATCCCACAAACACCGGTGTGAGGCGCCAATCGTCAATCAACGATCGTCAATCCTCTACAATCCTTTGGCCGCGATGAATTTAATAAGGTCCCTTACGCGACAGGAGTATCCCCACTCGTTGTCGTACCAGGAGAGTATCTTCACCAT
>Ga0209341_10001806_pt1 | contig 20870 bp, 19 predicted proteins | sample RifCSP13_2_FD_184020 | JGI IMG/M metagenome (GOLD analysis project Ga0209341, IMG submission 184020) | Soil microbial communities from Rifle, Colorado - Rifle CSP2_sed 13_2 (SPAdes) (version 2) | ecosystem: Environmental > Terrestrial > Deep subsurface > Rock core/Sediment | place: Rifle... | reverse complement strand
GGCGATGGCACATGTGTTAGGCGTCGCCCCGTCGCAGATCGGCATCGTTGGCTATTTGTTAATCCCGCCATCCGTGGCGGCGGTCAGCGAGAAGTATATCAAGCATGAATTTATATCAGCCGAAGAGGGCGTAATTTCCATCAGCGGGCTGCGCGTGCTGGGGCACGGGCGCACCAACCGCATCTTTGGCAAAGGGCAGCGGGATGAGGAACTGGAATGGACGGTTAACCCGCTCGTCCGGCGCGTGCGCGAGCATTTTAGCGACGCATTCATGATTGGCTTCGGCGGTTATCTGTCCGGCGATGACGGTTGGATGGTCATGTTAGCGTTTGAATCAGCGGACATCGAACTCCCCGCCCCCAAACCCCGCCTGCTCAACCGGCCGGTGCAAGATGCGGCCTAAATTCGACCCAGGGCTGAGCGCCAGCGCCTGGCTGGCCTTGGTTGGATTGCTCTGCCTAGTTTTGGCTGTGCTACAATTCCTTGCAAAATGAGGTGAAATGAAAAGCACCCTGAGATTGATGCGTAACTTCGACTTAGTGGATATCATATCCGATCTTGCCCCCTGGCTGACACCCATTCCCAGCGCGGTCTTGGTTTCCAATGCTACCATCCGCCATCTTGGCTGGGCTGAGCCGGTGGGCTGGGTATCCGGGGCGATTGTAGAAATGCTGGGCATCTCTACGGTTTCCACCACGATCCTGTATTACCAATTCAATCAGGAAAAGCGCCAGAGCGACAAACCGCTGCCCTGGGGCGTGCCAGCGACTTTGGTTTTCGTTTACCTGGCTGCGACTATTATCTTAACCGTATTGCTGGATACCATTCCGCTTTTAGCCCATTGGTCGCCGGCTATATTTCCCATCCTTGCGCTGATGGGCGCAATCAACCTGGTGCTGCGCCGCAATTACCGGGGCATTACGCGCCGCATTGCGGCCGAGCGGGAGCACATGCGCGCTTTGCGAGCTGCAGCCAAGGAAGCCAAGCAACTCAGCGAATTTATCACGCCTAAAGAGCAGAAATTGAGCGTCTTTCAAGGCATGCAAGATGCCATTACGGCCGGCGAGGGCTATGTACCGACCGACTTCCAGCCGGACTTGACGCCGGCTGAACGCCTCGCTCCCAGCGGGCAACTAACGTACGATTTGCAAGGCAACCCGGTGATGGCATATACCACCAACCGCAAGCCGCTGGCTGAGCGGTTTATCTGCAGCATCTGCGTGCTAGAATTCCGCAGCCAAAACGCGCTCAACGCCCACCACCGCATCCACAAAATTGGAGCGAATCTGGAAAGCGAAAGCGAAATCCGACAACCAGAGCGGTCACTTGAACTCGACATTTAGGAGAAATAAAATGAAAAAAAACATAAAACGAAATTGGACAGTCCGCCCAATACAATGGTTAGGTGGAGCATGGTTTCCAACAACATTATTAAAACATGAAAAAGGGTATTGTAATACCCTGGATATCAAGCAAGCACGCAGCGTTGCCGATAAAATGAACGAGAAAAAACCTTAATTTCCGCTCAAATTAGATATTTAACTGTATAGTGCCCGCCCCATTTCGTAAGCCTGGTTGAGCAGCAGGGTCGGGATGGCGTAGTTATACAACCCCATGAGGCCAATGCGACCGTTGAGAAAGCCGGTGGCATCGCTGCGCGCCCCGTAAGCCAACGGCTGGTTATTATTGACCTGCGCCGCCGGGATAGAAGTCGTATTGGTATATTTGGTGCGGTTAATCCAGATCGCCAACTCGGTGCTGGGTGTAAAACGGTGGGCTAAGAAATACCAGCGCCCGGTGGAAACCACGTCCGCCCCGCTGTTGACGTTGGTGGTAGCCGTGCCGTCCGACGAGACTTGCCCGGTCAATTGGCCGCCGACTGAAGTAAAAATCTGGTAGCCGCGCACGCCCGCCCCGGCTGACTTTTGCAGGATGGAGGCCTGCACAACGTCAAAGTAAACCCAGCAGAACATCGTCAGGGAATCGGTAATATCAAGACCGGCCTCATCCGCCCGGCTCAGGTATTGGGTTGTGCCGTTGCAGTCCATATACGGGGCATATTGGGCGGTCAAGCTGAGTACCAGCGCACCATTATTGGTCGCCGAGCGGCCCTGCCCTGAGAAATCGGCCGGGTTTGTACCGGCGGAAACGCTGGACAAAGGCCAGATCAGGCGCAATCCGGGCAGCCCATAGCAATAGGCAGCATAATCGCCGAAAAGTACCGGCCTCACGGCGCGCGTTTCCATCGCCTTGAGGCGGTCGTCTTGCGCTCGAATTTGGGTTAGGAGATAATCGCTCTCGGTGCTCATGCGACAGTTTGCAACTCCATAGAAATCGCCTCGTTGCCATCGTTGTCCTGGTCGATGTTTGCGCCCAGGATTTTTTGGGTGACTTCCACCCCGCTAAACCACAACACGCCGGTCACCAGATCTCCCACGTTGTAATCCCGGCCATAATATGCGCCGCTGGTCTGGATGACCTTATAATTAAATGTCTGCTGCGCCGCCTGGCGCTGCAACTCGGCAGAACCACGGTCGGTAAGCGTTTGATTGCTGGTGGTAGAAGGGGCGACATCGGTGGCGTTGACCACCACCTCGGTATCATTGTCGGCTGCCCCAGCTGAAGTGGGCGCGGGGGAGGCGAACTGGCGTGTGACGCCCTGCCCCTGGCCACCGACGATGGCGGCGGTTTTCTCATCCTGGCGGATGTACGAATAATCCGGCTCGCCCATATTGCCCATCGCCAAGGAAAACTTGACCGTGGCACTGCGATCAATGCCGCGTTGCCCCGCATACCAGCGGAACTCGAATGTGGCTGCGCCGGTCTCCACCAAATCGAAATCACCGCCGGTGATTTCAACCAGTTTCTGCATGTTTTCCAGCAGCGCCTCGAGCGAGCATTCCCAATTGAGCACAAAACCACCGGCGGCATCGGTCTGGATAGTAATGCCGGAAATCGTCCCGGCGCGCACGCGCCCGTTGGCAGTTAAGGCATTTGCGCCGGCGTTATAGCTGACCAAAGTCTTTAGAATGGTTTCAGCCGCCACGGCGGTGAACTGCGCTAAGCCCTCCAAACCATCATAATAGGCGACCACCCTGGTAGAGAGCAGCCACAGGATGCCAGGGCAGATGACGGTGATGATTTCATGATCGGTATATTTACGCGTGACGCCCAGCACCATGCCGACGAACTCCACATACCAATCCAGGCTGCGCTTGACGTTGCGCCGGTAGACTTTGACGAAATAGCGCGTCTGCAGGGCGGCCAGGTAAGGCGATGTGGCTAAAATGTCAAAGGTGCATGCGCCGGGCGCATTCACCTGCTTCGAAACTGAAAGCGCCAGGTGATCGGTGATTTGCGCCACCCCCACCCCGGCGGTATTTTCAATCACGATTTTGAACTCAACGCTCACGAATTTGTCCCGATGAAGCCCAAGGCGATCCACATAAAGTCGATGGTGGTCTTGGCGGCGGTCGCCGTCCAGGACAGCGCGAAATTCGAGGCGGTGGGTACAGCCCGTACTTTGACGTCCGATGCCGATAGAGGCGTAACGAAAACTACCGGGATAGTGGAATAAACCTCCGGGAAAGTCACAGTGACGCTGCCCGACGTCGCCGAACCGCCCGTCCAGTTTTTGACGCCGGTCTGGAAAAAGGTGGTCGCTCGGATAGGAATGCCAGTCGACCCGCCCGCCACGCCCAGGTTATCGTTGATGTCGCCGTTTTGATGCAGCCTATGGAAATTGGAAGCAAAGCCCAGGAAGCGGCGCTGGTCGGTGACTGAAATGACGCCCAAAGTCGTGACGGTCAAATCGGCCAGCTTGATATCATACGTTGTGCCTGGCGTCTGGACGATGGCTGGGATAGCCGCCGTGCCGTCGGCTGATGTGAGCAGCGTAATGCGCACCTCCCGCGTCAGCCAGGTAGAGCGCAGCACCACGCATTTGCCGGTCGTGCCGATAGCCGGGGTGGGAACTGCCAGCGTGGTATCGGCGGTCAACTGGTACGGGAAGCCATACACATTCGCCCATCCCTTTTCGATAGCCAGCGGAGTAGCCACGCCGGATACTTCAAGGTGATTATTGGCGACCGGATTAGGCACGACGCCACCCCAGCCGTAGCTGCTCAGGTAATTACCAATCAGCAGGCTGCGCCAGAGGTCAATCCAGCGGTTGAAATCGTATTTATTCAGCCCATCGCCGGCGACGCCGGTCGTCCAGAACATCGATTGCTCAGCCATATAAACTCTCCTAATTCAGAGTCAATTCAGACCTAATTCAGACCTAATTCAGAGTCACTTCAGAAATGCCCATAATCATCCATTCCGGTTGGGCAGCCACGCCGCGCGTCCACTGGATTTCCCAATGGGCTAAACCGCCGTTGTAGTACAGGCCAAACTCGACGTCCGAATGGGACAGGCAGGTGGCAATCAGCACGCTATCACGATCAAAAATTGAAGTTAAGGACGAGGCAAAAATTATCGGCTCTGTGCCGGATGTCCCCGAGGCGGCGGCCTTAATGATGCAGGTATTCACTTTGCAAGGCTTTTCCAACCTGTAATTGGTGTTCCCGGCCGTAGGCCAGACAGTGGCGCTGCCACCCTGGCGGTGCAAACAAATCTGCGATGCGTTTTGCAGGTAATACGGGTTATAAGTAAGATAATAATTGGCTGCCAAACTGATGATAGGTGCTGGGTCGGATGGCCCGAAACGATACGTCACCTCAGCCATCGTGAAATCTACCTCGTCACCAATCACCCCGCCGCCCAGTGGCGGCGCGGTCACTTCGCCTGGATTCCAGCCAATGCCTGGCCCGCCCAGTTTGGCTTTATGCACTGACCATTTAGCCTTGATGCGCGTATAGGCGGTATGCTGGGCGTTATCTGGCCATTGTTCTGCCAACCAATTGACCGCCCCGGCAGCATCCTGGCGGTAAAAAATCCCGCCAATCAATGCCGCCCCAATTTGCATAGTCACCTGCTCAGTAACGGTAGTCAGATATTGGAGATTATAAAGATTACCACGCTGGTCGGGCACTGCCTGCCCCATGTGCCCGGATGGGGTAAAGGGCGCAAAAAAAGCAGCGAAAATATCAGGCCAGCCCGCCACGTCAGGGATGGGCATGCCATCCCCGACTAAATCTGTCGGCCAAAACCACGAAATTTCGGTCATTTTGAACTCCTAAATGCCAATATACCGGTTATAAAACAGCATATCCACGCGTGTATCGACGGTGGCGGCCGTGCCGGTGACGGTAATGGTATTGATGTTCGATCCGCTGCGACCATGCTGCAAATGCCAGGCAGCAAGGTCGGATTCGCCGGTCAATTCGCCAATCAAATTCGTGCCATCCTGCAGGGTGACGGTCTTGAAACCATAGCGCAAATCGATAGTGATAGTGGCGCCTGCCGCCAGGCTGTACGAGCCAAAGTCTAAGATTTCGCCGGTGGTATCGTTGGAAATGACGATGGAATCAAATGGGCCGGTAATTTGTATGATGGGATATTCAAGCCAACTGCCAGCATAAGCAAGGTCAACGCTGGCCGACAAAATGACGCCACCGATATAGCTGGGAACTTCAGTGGGCACATTGAAGCCGCTAATGGCAATGCCGGCCAATTGGAGGGCATACGCCGAAGGGTCGAACCAAATCGGGTCGGCGGCGCGCAGCTTAACTGTGACCAAATCCCACGTCCCGCCTTCGTCGATATCGCTGGCCTGGTCAGACGACAACTCTAAGTCGCTGATGTAGTGAAAATAAATCGAACGTTTGAACGTCTCATCGTCAAAGCTCTGCACGGTCAGCAAGAGCGGGTCGTCGCTGGGCTTGAAAATATCCAGGATGTCCCGGCGCTTTTCCCAATATTCCAGCCCGCCGGCGGTTGGGAAGCCGAACACCAACGTCATTTCACGGGCTTCGAGGCGGAAGCCAAGGTCGGTGTCGCCGTGCTGCTGCGGGCCGCGCTCGGTAATACGCCGCACTGGCGGCATGCCCATACCAGAGTCGCCCAGCCAAAACCGCTGGGCAAAACCAGTCATATCGTGTTCCTGCAGATCTTCAGGCGTGATAATCCAAATAAGCGACTGTGGGATGAGTCTCATATCAAGCTCCGTATAATTCCTTGAGCCATTTATTATCCCTTAACACCAGAGTCAATCCAATGCCTAACCCTGTCGTTTGCCGTTCATCCAGATCAAGCACATAAAACGCGCTGAGCGCATGAACGATTTCGTGGATAATCGTTTCCACCTGGTGGTCGCCTGGAATTTCACCATCAATGTAAATTTTTTGTGTGCGATGTGCCACCCGGCCGAAATAATGCGTTTCGCCTTCGGTCAACTCAGTATAGACTTCCTTATCACCGTCTTCAACTAATAATATTTCATACTTTATCGGCCCAATAATGATATTCTGGTAATGTTTCACATCCCTCCTAATACGAACTGCGGCGATAGCGCGGCGTGGTCAACTTACTCACCATTTGAATCGTGCGCATATCCCCGGCCAGGCTGCGGTTGGGCGCGCCGGGCATATTATTTTGGTTGAGCGTATAACTGTAATTTTGAGTGACGCTTGCGCCAGTATTGTTATAACGCCCCATGCCGGCGGTCAAGCCTGCCCCAGCCTGCAAGCCCACCATGCTGCGCTCCAGCTTAGGGATATCCACCCTGGATAAATGCTCCATCTCATCCGAAATACCCACCAAGCCCATCTCAAACGGCGTCGGGCTGCCGGGCGTCAGCCAGTCTGGTAATTTCAGCTTTTTAAGTGAGTCGATAAAGTTTTGAACCCAGCCAATCACGGTATTGATGGCTGCACTGATACCGTCAAAAACGGCGGCAATAGGAGAGATGAATTGCTGGATTGCACCCCATACTAGCTCGAAGGCAATCTGCACGCCGGCCTTGAATAACTCAGCCTTGCCTTGGGCTGTGCCCATCAATTCTTGAACTTTGCTAAAGGCTTTCTCCCAATGCTCCTTGAAACTCAAGACACGCGTTTTGACGTCCTCGAAAAACGGTTTGACTTTAGTGTCCCACAACAGGCCCAAGATTTTACCAAACATCTCTATATTGGTGCGCACGCCGCCCATATTGGTCGTCCAGGCATATGCCAAAAAAGCCACGCCGGCAGCGATCAGCAGGATCGGGCCAAGCCCTAGTGCCATGATCAGGTTAAAACCCGCTACGGCAAATTTAGCGGCATTGATCACCCCGGTAAAGATCGCTACCACCGGCGAGAGCAGCCCCAGCGCCCATGTCATCACGCCCCACAGCACGTTGAGCGTCAATATGACGCCCACCAGGTATCCTAATTTGGTGGTCATATCATTCTCATCCCACCATGTCTTAAAAGTGCTGAGTGCCGGCTCGATAAATTTTTTATAGAACTCGTCCCATATAGTGGTGAACTCCTCCCATTTATCCTGCACGCGCTGGATAGCAGGCAGGATTTCCTTATCCCAGGCCTCGCGCACTGGTGCAAAGGCCTCTTTCAACTTTTCGTTGATCTTATTTTTCAACTCCTCCAGCTTTTTATTGATCACATTGTCGGCCGGCATAGGCGGCGCAGGGGGTGTACCCAGCTTTTTAGCGGCAGCACCAGCGCCACCGCCAGCGTCTCGTTTGGCTGCCTCGTCATCAATTTTCTTTTGCCAGGCAGCCAATTCGGTCAACTGCTTGACGATGGCTTCCTGGGCTTTCAATTGCGCCTGCAGCGGCTCCAGACCTTGCTGCGCCGTAACTAACGCCTCCTGGGCGGCGGCACTCTGCGCTTTGGTGGCAAATAAGCCAGCACGTCCGGCCTGGATTTCAGCCATCTTGGTGCGCAGGGCTTCCTTGCTGGCCCCCGAAGTGATCATGGCGTTATATTCCGCCACCAGCTTATTCAATGCCTGCGACTCAGCCGTCTCTTTATTGCGCAAGTCCAGCAGCGCCTGTTCTGCTTGGCGTACATCCTCGGTGGCCTTGGATAGGCTGAATTGCTTTTCTATCAACTCGGCCACTTCGCTGCCAAACATCTTTGTCTTGCTGGCCACCAGGCTGAACAATTCGCTCTGATCCGCCCCGCCGGCCAGCACCTTGGCGGTTAGCTTGCTGATGTCGATCATCGCTCCGGCGGCTTTAACATCGCTGCCCAAGGCATACTGCAGCGCCTGCTGCAGCGGTTTCTGTACGGCATCTAGGACAGAAAAATCGGCATCCTTGAAGCCCTCCAGATACGATTTGAAAGCACCGGCACCCCAGGCATCTAGATTAGGCGCAACTTTAGGAGGACTGCCGGGTGCCAAGAACCAACTCAGAATGCCGCCGATAAAGTCCATGGCCGCCACCAACGTATCGGAAGCGCCCTGGATCATGCCGCTGGCAAATTGGGTGACGATATTGACGCCCCACACAAAAGCATCTAAGGCCTTATCCATCATCTTGTCGCCGAAGGCCTCGATATCGGTCATGAATTTTTGGAAAGCGGCATCCTCGTGCGCCATCGCCTGGCCCACCTGCTCGCGCACATTGTCGGGGATGGTTGCCAGAATCGCAGTATTATTCTTGGCCTGGTTGACCATAGCGGACAACTTTTCGCCAAAGCCCTGCAGCGGCTCGGTGAGCGCATCCAGCGCCACACCGATGGACTTAAACACGCGTGAGTCCACGATAGCCATGCCGGCTTCCAGTAATCCGCCCAAGGCGGAAGTTACATTTTCGGCGGCGTCTTTGAAAAGGTTGCCAGCGGCAAAGAACATCACATCGTGCATGGTGGACTTCAGGCCGCCCAGGGTCTTGCTGGCGCGCTCGGCCGCCGGGCCGATATACTTATCGGTATACTCCACCAGCGCCTTGGAAACTTCCTCGAATGTCAACTGTCCTGTTTCCAGGGCTTCGTTGACTTCCTTGACGCTCTTTTTTAAAGTCAGGCCGAACACCTTTTCGAGGTCGAGGCCGGCCATCGCCAGATCCCGGATATCCCGCCCGGTGATCTTACCCACCAGGCTCATCTGGCTGAAGTTATAGCTCAGGCGCTCCAGGATGCCTGGAATGCCTTTATTGGCTGCCCCCAGATTAGTAATGGCCCGTGTCAACTCCAGGCTCATAGCCGAGGTCTGCCCAAAAGCCATATTCATACGGAACACGGCCATGATCTGGGCGTTTTCGAAGGGCGACTGGATGGAAAGCTGCTTGATCTTTTCCATCAAGTCCTCGGCGATAGGCGTACTGCGCGCCAAGGCATCGGTCATATTGTCGGTAACGCCCGAATACAGCAATTCGCGCGATACTAGCGTCTCGAGGCCCACCTGCATATCCTGCAGGCCTTCCACGGCCTGGATGCCGCTGCTGACAAAGTTTTTAACCGCCCCAACCGCCGTGTTGAAGGCCTGGGTCAGCAAATTGCCGAATAGCACGCCGGCAGTGATAGAGCGGTCGAGGTTAGGCGCGGTCTTATCCGCCAGCGTATTGCCTAACTGGTCGGCAATATTGGCGGCCGCATTCATGGCTTTCTGGAATTGATCGGCCCCTGCAGCGGTTAGATCGACACCAACGGGCTGTAGACTCATCTGCGCCTTCCGCCTGAACTGTGTTTAGGCCGGCTGGCCGCACGCTGCTTGCGCTCATTTTCAAAGGCAATGATGCCCTCGAATTGATTTTTCACTTGGTATGCGGCTACGATCATAGACTGCTGCCGTCCTTGCAACTTAAAAAAATCAAAAGTCGGGTATCCAGCCCACTCGGCGGCGAAAATCCATTCTAACTCAGTGGCATACCTAAACCCCGATTTGCCGGTCGCACATTGAAAAACATCACGCCCCAGGTATGTCGCCTGGAAAGGATTCCTTGGATTTTTCTATCTCCTCCGGGGTTGGATGGCTGACCCCCGAAATCGCTTTAACTAAGGTGGAAATATCCTCGTCTGATATAATACAAAAATGGGTAACATAGAGATAATTATCGTTGCCTTTCAAGGGCACACCGTATTCTTCCTGCCACCATTCGCGCAATTCTTGCACCTCTTGCTTTTGCTCGTCATCCAGGTGGACGACCACGCCGCGCTTGATCATCAATTCGCGGGAAATGCGATTCAAACGCTCATTGTATTCTTGTAAGGCCGCCACATAATCCGGGTGCGCCACGTTCGGCTCTTCCACTTCGCTGTCGCCATATTTGACTTTCTGAGTAGGCGGCCTTGGTTTGACGACCGTGTCTTTGGCTTCCAGCATGGTGAAAGGGCTGACTTTACGGATCAGCACCTGCTCGCCGTTTTCGAATGTGAACGGGGTTAATTCATTCTCGCGAACCATTGTTTTGCCTCCAGTTTTTGATTATGGGCGGGTTTTGAAGCCCGCCCATTGAAATTGAACTCATAATGCTTATGTGCGCCCGGCGATGCCCAAGAGCAGCACACCATCAAGCCCATTGCCAGCCAGGCCGGCCACGGCCAGGTTATTAGCCGCCACGCCAGAGTCGGTCTGCGGCGCAGCCAGGCGTCCGGCATAGTCTATGGTCGGGAAACCGACGATGCGCGGCTCGGATAGTAAGCCCCAATCCTTACCGCCATTCCAGGTGGCCAGAATACGACCCACCGGGGCAGTGGTATTGTGGGCAATATAACCGACTTCGTCATTGACCCACAAAATGTCGCGCACCGCGCCCGATCCTGAGCCGCTGAAAGTCAATTCCGCCCAGGATTTTGCACCGTTCAAAGAGTAGAAAACACGCCCGGTATCGAACGTGCCCACCCACAGACGCTTTTTATCCAGCACACCGATAGCGCGCAGGCTGTTGGCGGCCACCGGGCTGCTGGCGGCTACGGTAAAGGTGCGGCCGCGGTTTTGCGAGATGATGATCATGCCGTTCGTGCCACAGGCTGCCAGAGTATCGTCATGGCCATCGACGCGGTAAAGATCGGTGGATGTGGTGGCAGCGGCGTTGAGCGCCGTGACGCCGGTGGTGATATCGGTGGATTTATAGATATATCCGGTTAATGCGCTGAAGTAAACCTCACGCGGGCCGGCGACGTACACGTCGGTCAAGTCGGCACTGGCCACGATTCCCGCTGTCACCTTGGTGAAAGCGCCCGGCAGGCCGGTATCGAAGTCGATGTCCGCCCAATAAATGGCGGTGGGCGCTACTACCACCAGGCGCTGCCCCACTACGGCGATGGCCACCGGATCTTCACTGGCGCCAATGCCGGCGATTGGGTATTGGTACGTCACGTTATTGACGATGGCGATGACTTCCGCCGGCAGGCCAGGACTACCACCGCCCGAACTCTTGGTGACCGCATACAGCCGGCCTGAGCCATCGTCCTCCGGGCCGCAGTTGCCGCACTGCACGTTGCTGCCGTACACTACGTCAACCACCTCGCGGTCGATCTGGGTGGCCGCTTGTTCGCCGAAGTTGAGCGATCCCACCGGATAAATCTCCGACAGCACGATGGTCAGTGCATCGGCAATCGGATCGTCGGCGTCGAAGGCCGTGCGGTCGCCCAGGTCTTTATCGGTCACCAGACCGTACGAGTAAACCAAGACGTAATCGCTCCAGCCAGATATAAAGTCGCTCAGGTCTTTGCATTGCCCGACCAGATCATAGGCGTTGAAAGCGCAGCCAATGCGCTGCAACTGGCGCGGGATAGAACCATGTTTCTCCCGCATGGTGATGGTCGCACCAGGCAAGTCCGCCGGAGTAATAGAGCGCGCCACCAGCCGATACAACCCCTGGCGGCGAGGGTCATGCACCCATTGGGGGTCGACCCCGCCGATTTCAGGGCTGCTGACTCCGCCGATCATCATGTACTGGGCATCCTGGCCAGCATAAGCCACGGGATTATTAGGGCGCGGCCCGCCGAACTGGATGAAATTCCGTATATGACGAGATAGTACAACTTCGTCGGCATTCACATTATTAGCCATTTCGTAAAACTCCTTTCACAAGATTGCCGGGCCGAGCCGGCCGTTATGGCGCAAATCCGTGCAGGATGCGCGCATTGAGCAACTCGCGATATGCATAAACCTGCCCGCGCCGTGTGCCCCAAGGATTAGTCAGGTCGTCCGGCGACACGGCTTGGAACTGCTCTTGGGATGCACCGGTATGGGCAAGGTCGAATTGCCAGCGGTAAAGCTCGCGGTTGGCGGTATCGCAGGCGCAAATGCGCCCGGATAACTCAGCCGCAGCCAAGATCGCCGTCAGGCGACCCATTCTTGCCTCCAGTTTTCCATTATCTTGCAGCGGGACGCCGGCGAAATAACGGATTTCGACGCGGTCGGGCGGGCGCTCATAGCGCCAATCAACACCCGTCCATGTCCCATTCTGCTGATCGTAGACTGATTTACCAACATCAACGATACCAAGTTCTGCATCGCGCATACCCACCCGGCCGATGGCGTAAGCCACCGCCGCCGGGTCGGTCGAGGTGTTGGGGTCGTAGAAACTCCACCATGGCCATGGTCTGGACTCCCAAATCAATTTAGCCTGGGCGGTGTCTAGCGCCGATCCGGTGGGATCACAAAAATGGCGATAAGCGTCCAGTGTGGAAACGTAATTATTGGCAGAAGATGCGTCCAATGCGGCAGGCGCAAATCCCTCATACAGGATCGGTTTGACCAGCAGCCAGGCCTTGCCTTTGACGGTGGCTGTGCCGGCGGCGATGCGCTTATAGATCGGTTTTATAGCCCAGGCAGCAGAGGCCGGCTCGCCATTCAGGCGGTCGGTAGCCGAGAATTGCAACTCGATTTGTGTAACGTCGGTGATCGTGGTGGCGAAGGTAATGGTAAAGGTTTCATCAAGGCCGTCGCCATCTTCATCGGTAAAAACTACCGCGATATTGGCCAAGATCAGCGTCCTGGTTTCAACACCGGCCTGTATGATCTTACCTTCATCGAGCGTGATCGTCATATAGCGCGAATCTGCGCCGGCATAACCGCGGCGCTCCACCTGGATATTGGGATAGCGTGGCCACTGGTGGGTTTCGATCTTGAAGTGTGGGCCAGGCGCATAACGCATGAGATTAATCAAGCGGCTTTCGGCCACATCGATAGCATCCTGGATGGCCGAGCGGCCGACGGCATCGGCGCTCTGCCAGTTGTATTTTTTGATTAAATCGTTACAACTCGAAGTGACCGGCGCATCCGGCCCGCCAAGGCCCCAAAAATGCCAGGGATTATATTGGATATTTTCGCGCCATTGCTCGACAGACAAGATGCTCATTAATTGTCATCCGAAATATACACAAAAGTCTCGTGATCGTCTGCGCCCAATTCTACCAGCACATTACCCAGCGCCAACTTGTTCTTGGTGCGCTTATAGCCCTTAGAAACCAAGAATTTAGCCACCGCTTCCAGGATATCGCCTGGAGCTTTGTAGGCGCCGCCGATCTCAGAGGCTGGCTCGCCGTAGGCATCCAGCGTTTCCTGCAGGTCGCTGAACTCTGCCATCAGCAGCTTGGCCGTGCCCTGATAATCAAGGGCCTTGGTTTGGGTTGGGATCAGCCAGTGCATGAAATCAGGCAGCATGCTGAGATATCCTGTGGATCACCAAAACTGCGCCGGCCATGCCCAGCCATTCCAGCAACCCGCCGCCCAGCAGCCAGGCTGCGATCCCTGAAAACCAAAAACTGAGACACAGCGGGCACATCAACCCAATGATGATCCAGGAATCCCAACCTAAGCGCCGGCCGACGAACTCGCGCAGCTTCGCCATAAAAAACCATGGCCCGTTTTCGATGGCGATAAAATACGCCAGGCGGTATACGGCCAAGGTCGCCAAGGCGAGGGCATAAAAACTCACCGTTTGCCTCGCCTGCGGTTGGCACTGACCGCGGATGGCGTGCTAGGAATTTCCAATTCCGGCTCGGCCTGATCTGGGTGATAGGCCTCGGTAGGCGGCACGGGCGGTTTGATCTTGTCTTTTGGCTTGATCACCGCCTCGGGCGGCGCTTCGGGTGGCTGAACTGCAGCCGTTTTGGCTGACTCAGCCTCGGGCGCAGAGGCGGCCGCCGGCTGGGCGGCTTCGCCTGGGCGTTCCACGCGCTGCCAGCGCCCGGTTATCAACAGGAATTCCACGTCGGCGGGCTGGGCATCGATAAAACGCACGGTAGGGTTGCGCCCGCCCCGATAGGAGCGGCCGTTGACGGTAAAAGAGATGGCGCCAGCATTGACGCCCACGTACTCCAGACGCACGGTGGCGGGATAAACGGTCTGTGATTGAGATGCAGGGGGTTGATTGGTCATGCCTAATTTTCCTTTCGCTTGTAGAATGATACCAGCAGCACCAGAGTCGCCGCAGCAGGGTGACATTTTTTCACCTCCGTCGAAATAGGCCTCATAACGCTTCCGCAGCAGGCTATTGATCTCCTGCTCGCCCTTAATGCGCCGCTGGCCGAGTTTCGAACGATACGTTAAGACTGGTTGCGGCAGGCGTGAACCGCAATGCCCATGGATTTGCATTTTCAGAAAAAAATCATGGTCTTCATACACCGGCAGCGTTTCGTCAAAACCGCCTATTTCAAGAGCCGTAGCACGCGCCATGAGCACAGTCACCGGATGCTGCATCTTGAAGGACGCCTGATCGAACTCGCCAGATTTGAAACGCTCCAATTTACCGGTGTCCAGCCACCAATCGGTATAGATATAACGCTCACCGTTCAGGATGATATACAGGCGCAGCATTTTCTCCAGGGCTTCTGGCTGCAGATAATCATCGGCGTCCAGGAAGAGCACTAATGGCGCTCTGGCGGCAGCCAGGCCGATATTGCGCGCCCGCCCGGCCCCATGGCCCTTGAGATTGACGGTATAAACGATAAATGCAAAACGCTCTAAACTGCCTGGTTTGAACTCCGAAACCGTGTTTTCGCCTTCATGATGCAGGGTATCATCCACAACGACCGCTTCCCATTGGCGAAAACTTTGCGCCATGAGCGATTCCAGGGCATCGATGGCATAACTGGTGTGGCCTGGCCCGACCGGGATGATCACCGAAATCAACGGATCGGCGTAAGATAGCGCCTTTTTCGTGCCGGTGGACGGTGCGCCCAATGGAAAGATCAAGTCATGCATCCAGGGTTTGTCGTCATCGATGGGCATATAAGGCTTCGTGCGGCTGGCCGAGCCAGCATGCCCGCGGTACAGGAACAGGCGCTCGTCGGTGGCGCGCTTGGCTTCGAAGCCATGTGCAATGCCGCGCGTCCAGAACTCGGTGTCCTCGCCCGGCGCATAACGCTGCTTGAAGCCGCCCTCCCGCTGCCACATTACACGCCGAAACATAGCTGCACTGGGGATGCAATTAGCCGGCGGATTGGTCACCTTCATCTGGATGGAAAAGTTGAACTGTGGCGGCCAATCGGTCATGGGGCCGATCTGTCCTTCAGGCGTGATGATCTGCAGCCCGGTATACACGATGCCCAGGGCGCGATCTTTTTGGATCTCCCGCCGGCAAATGCGCACGTATTCTGGGTGCAGTTTGTCGTCAGCGTCCAGGCAAATGACAAAGGGCTGCTGAGTCGCAGCAATGCCGTTGTTGCGGGCGGTGGCCACGCCCTGATTATCCTGGTAGATCGCTTTAACTGTTCCGGTGGCCTGATATTTTTCTATTTCAGTGCGGCTATTATCGGTCGAGCCGTCGTCCACCACGATGATTTCCTGCACTTTATCGCTCTGATCCAGCACGCTTTGGATGGCTTCGCCCACCCATTGGCCATAATTATAGCAAGGAACCACCACTGCCACGCCGCTCGCTTCCTTGATCGCATACACCGCGGCCAGCATGCGGGCATATTGCTGGATGGCCGCCGGCCAGGTGAACTGCTCGGCGCGCTGGCGGGCGGCCGCCGAAACCTGGCTACGGTTGCGCATCAGCCAATGATAACCAGCCTCCAACTCGTCAAAGTCACCCGGCTTGGCCAGGTAACCACTGATTTTATGCTCGACGATATCTGCCGTGCCGCCCCAATCAAAACCCAGCACCGGGACTCCCGAGGCAAGCGCCTCTAATGTGCCAATACCGAAAGTCTCCAGCGTGGTCGCCAGGTAAACGTCGGCTTCCTGGATCATGCGTTTCATTTCTTTAGCCGGTAGCGGGCCAGTCAACTCAAGGTTGGTAGGAATGACGGCCTTTTTAGGCGCAAAGGTAGAAACCACCCGCAGGCCGCGCTTGGCCAACGCCAAAGCCGGGGTGGGATCGCAAACATCGTCCGCCCTGCCTTTATTCCACAAGGCGTACCCCTGGGATGTATGTTGCGGTTTCCAGTCGGCGAGCTCGATACCGTGCGGGATCACCCAGGGATTGATACGCATATCGCGGCGGAATGGCAGCGCCACCCAACTGCTCGGCACGACCACGGCGCGCGCCTGTCGGGCGGCCTTGCTGATGTTGGCATTGGCTTTGTAATGCCAGCCAGCGTAAGCGTCATGGGGGACGTCCTCGAAATACAATCCATGACAGAACAGCACATCCACCTGGCGCGCCTGGGCGGTGGCGGCGTGCACGGCCACAATTTCGGCATCCTCTTCCCTGGCTACGAACTCAACGCCAAAGTGCGGCAGGTATTTATATTGTGCTGCCACCACCCGGCCGATGCCGTTCGAATCGGATATCTGGTCAAGGCCTGGAGTCAGATAAACTTTCAAGGCAGCCTCCGGGCGTGCAGGGTTTCAATCGAAAAAGCCACCGGTGCAAAGTCCAGCATGCGCTCCACGGCCTCCACTACGGCAGGCCAATTGTTAGAATGGTAATCGTGGAAAAGCATCCAGCCGCCCGGTCGTTTAACCCAGGGCAGCCAGGCTTCGATATCGCCGGCCACGCCCTCCGGGCTATGATCGCCGTCGATAAAAATCAAATCCAGCGCCCCATACTGCCAGGCGCGTCCGACTTGTTTCGAATCGCCTAAGATTTGGTTAGGCAACTGGCCGGTCATGCCGGCGTTCTGAAAGGCATTTCTTTCATTTTCCATCCCACCGGTTGGGCCGGATGGGCTGATATCGACCGTCCAGACAAACTTCGGATCAGCGCCGGCCTCGACGATAGCGAGGCCGCTCGTGCCTGCGCCCGCCCCGATATTGACAATTTGGGGCTTACCGGGCAAGCAATTATGCACCACGTCCCGCACGGCTACCTGCAGGGCGCGCACTTCCCATTCGAACAAAAAACCAAAGGCCTGTGACAAAGCGATAGCTGCATCGTTCATGCAGTCACCGCCTGGGGGGTATAACCCAGCCCATCCAACTCAGCAAAATCACTATCGCTAAGCTGGCGCGGCGGGTACATCCACGATCCATCGCGTTTGAACTCGCCTTTGTCGACCATAATTTGATAATTCAAAATCCAATTGCGCGTGCCGTAGACCTCCAGATCTGGTCGCTTGGACATACGGCGCGTGCCTTCCAATTCAAGCTGCCAGGGCGTTTCGCCAGCGATCAGCAAGCTGAGCAACTGGCTGCGCGAAAACACGCTGGCCTGCAACGACATCTGGTAAGGTGCGGGCGGGCAGCGGAATATATTGACTCCACTGACCGTCATCATATCCTGCAGCGGCACGCCGGCATTAACGCGATCGGTGGAAAGGTCGAAACGAAACATATCGGCCAATTTCACGATGCGCTCTACCGTACGCCAATGATCCATATTGACCTGCCTGCGCAGCCAGTAATCCTCAAGCAGGATGGCCACATAGTCATCCCGGCAAAACTCGGTCAGGTAAAGCATCAAGGCATCGCTCCAGCGGCTGGCAGGGTAATCCTCGAATCTTCCTAAAGAAATGAACTCAAAAGGTAAATCAAAGGTTGGTGCGGTAAAACCCACTATGGTTACATCGATTTCAGACGCGTATTTTTGCCACTGATGGGCGAAGCCCCGCAGTAGCCAATTGCGCCGGTCTGAAGTCATGCAAACGGTCTCCACGTTTTTGCCTCCAACAGGGGTGGGAGGCCCTCGGAATCACTGGAGGCAAAGCCATAACTCCGAAGACACTCCCATGATGATGCGGAAACTTACGCGGTCGGGGAGTAGTAGGAAGGCGAAGTGCTGTCGCCTGCCGTCTTGCCACCGTCCACGAAGTAAGCGCCGGTGGGACTCCAGTCCCGCTCGTGCTCCAGCGGGGTGTACTGGACGTCATCGATTCTAGCGGCCAGGTAAGGGGTCAAAAGCAAAAGCCGAGGCTCGGTCTTGGCCAAGATCTGGACGCAGAAATTGGTTGGCGGCTTGCGATGCCACAGGAAGCGCCCACCATCAGAAACATAGTAGGTATCGCCTGGGGCAAAGATGCGCGCCATATCTAGCGCCCCATTGGGGACGTCGTACTTGAAATACTCGAAATAAGTGACCGGCATTGCGCCCATTACAGTCATGGGCACAAAATAGATCGAGGATGCGAAGGAAGCGCCGGACTGCGATTCGGTAATGGCGTCGTCGATTACAACTTCCACTTTCTGCCCGTCGATCAGCAGATATTGGCCGGTGTAATTGTACATATCGCCGCGCATTTCGTCTCGCACGCGCTGCACATAACTGGAGTCGACAAACTGCGTCGACCCGGTGGGCACCAGGCCGGCTTCGCGGTATGTGGCATAGGTGATCGGCCAGACTTCGGTAAGCTCATAGAACATACCGAACGGCATGGCAACCACCCACTTGACCGGGTCAAGGCCGGCGCGCACCGCCAGGTATTTAAGGTTGCGGTGGGTATAGGTGATCAGGCGCACGATGCCGCTAGGGTTGGTCTTGATGTTCTGGTTGCCAAAAGAGTACACGACAGAGTCGGCCGCCGGGCAGGCAATGCCGGTTTCGGCGTCCCGGTAACCGTCGTTGATCAGGATATCCAGGCCATAGAAATATTTGCGCCCGCCGCCGGCAGTGTTGGAGGTTGGGTTGCCGGTGTAAAGCTCGCGGGCGAAATCCCGCGACCATGAAACACCCAACTCCCACAGCGCCTTGGCAATTTCGTTGTTGGCGATCTGCGATGCGTCCATGCCCGGCACGGTAGGCACGTTGGGGTTTTCGCCGGCCGAGGCCAGCGCATTGCCGTACACCATGAAGTCGGTGAACTCGCCGCGGTTGATGATCTTGCCGGCGCGATCCAGGTCGAATACCCTGGACTGGCGGCTCTGGCGGCCAAACACGAAACTATGCGTGCATAGCTTGGTCGTGCCGGCAGTGATGGGATCGTCGCACACCCCGGTCGGCTCGGAGCCGCTGGAAGCGGTCACACCGGTGATGATGCCAAACAGCGGGTTGGTTTCGATAGTTGGCCGGGTGGGCAGGCGATTGGCCAAGCCCAGCCTGGGCAGCACCATCGCCGAAAAGAGCGGCTTGGACAAGCCAAACGAACTAAAAAGTCCACCAGGGCCATGCCCATAGATCGTGGTAGGCGTGGATGACACCGCCTTTTCACGAACGGCGAGGCCGGCAGACTCAGCGATCACCGCCTCAGCCAATTTTTTATAATCAATAACTTGATCAGTCACTTAACACCTCCTGCTTAACGTTGGGTTGGGTTGCCGATCACGAACCCCGTGAATTCGGCCAAGGCAGAGTCGGGTTGCGGCATGAGTTTCAGCTTGGGATCGCCCTCTTTCAGGACGGTCTCATCTGACTCGCTGGCGCTGAAACCCCGCGCTTTTATGGCTTTGGGCAGGTTGCTGATCACCTCGTCCAAGGCCTCTTTTTGCTCTTTCAGGGTGGTTAACTCCTGGGTAAGCGCTTCATTTTGGGCGCGCAACTGCTCCATGGCAGTATCGGCCTCTTGGGCAGTGTCATCAGAGGCTTCCTTTTTGGCGGCCGGCATGACGGGTGGGTGCTGGCTTTTTTGCATCATAAACGCCATTTCATCCAATTTGTCAAAATATGGCCCAAAAACGTCGTCAAGCGCCCCGGCAAGCATATCGGCGAACTCATCCACCGTCACGTCGGCCAGGTAAACGTCCTGGGTTTCTTCTTCCTCTGCTGCGACCTCTTTCGGCTCGTCGGCTTTGGGTTTATCTTGCTTGGTGGTTTCGGTATCCTCGGCAGAGTCGTCTACCTCTTTGCTGTCGGCATCCGACTCTTCGGCGTCTACCTGGGCGGCAGTCGTTGTCTCTTCCGCACCATCGTCGCCGTCTAACTCCTTGAAGTCAACGCCAAGCTCGAGTAATTCCTTTTCGCTCGTGCCCGCCTTCAGCAGCACGTCGGCCACCAGCCGATCATCCTTGAGCAGGCCACGCAGCGCATCGACTTTCGCTTTCACAGTCGGCGGCATATCAGTCTCCTTTCACGGTTAACAAAGTATAGTCATTCGCTGCCCGGCCTACTGGGACGAGCGAGCGTTCGAACACAGTTATATTGTGGAACACCCCATTAGCGTCCGGCTCGTTGGCCGGATGGGTGAATCCAATCGAAACCCGCAGGTTGTGGGATTTTTCTTTGATTTTTTCAGCCACCCTGTCGTCCCGGAATGTGCCGGACTCTACCAGCATGCGCCCAAATAAAGCCCGGTAATCGCAGTCGCCCAATTCCGCCCCTTTGAAATGCCACCAGCGCAATGGGCCATAAGCCCCACTGGCATCACTGCGCTCCACATCGTTCGCTAATGCCTTGGTGGAAACGATCTCATGGTCTCTGTCCCGAAAAGCATTGGAGGAAATCAAAAGCCAACGGAGTTTACCGTCAGAGTCCTTGAATACCGAAACCGGGTGATCCAGCGCATCTGGCTCTGGTTGGCGCCCGGCCAGGCGGTCGACCACATCCTGCACGAATTCTTTGACCACCTGGCGCTTTTTCTTTTTGCGTTTAGGCATACCATAATGGCCCATGCCAAAGGAACTCATTAAGCCCCCAGGCCCGTGCGCCGGCACGCCGGTAGCATTAGCTGCGACTTCCTTTTCCTGCAGCGATGGCGGCCCCTTGGGGTCGA
>Ga0209341_10001804_pt1 | contig 20881 bp, 24 predicted proteins | sample RifCSP13_2_FD_184020 | JGI IMG/M metagenome (GOLD analysis project Ga0209341, IMG submission 184020) | Soil microbial communities from Rifle, Colorado - Rifle CSP2_sed 13_2 (SPAdes) (version 2) | ecosystem: Environmental > Terrestrial > Deep subsurface > Rock core/Sediment | place: Rifle... | reverse complement strand
AGCGATGGCTCCATCACGGATGAGACGTCGCTGGATCGACTCTTCGCGATGCACGCTGACTAACGAAAAGCGCTCCCCGGAGAGTCACGGGGGCTCAGGACCCCACACAGGATCCTCTGGCTTGGTACGCGGCGTAGATCCCGCAAAACCACAATGATTGACTTCCCGGCGGGTCCCCGACCCTAATCCGTCCTCTCGCTCGATCGGAGATACTCATCAACGGGCGGCAAAGGCACGTGGGCTGCCCCGACGGAGGCAGCGTGTCACGACGCCGATGGTCCATCGCGATTGTGGTCATGATCGCCGCGGTTGCGGGAATCCTCGTGTTGCGCAACTTTGTCTACCTACCACTAGGTGACGATGGCGCAGCTGTCATCCACGACCCGGCGTCGGTGCCAGCCCGAATCCACGTCTGTGGGCGTGCCTGGACCAGAGGCGCGCTTGATCGCCGCTTTACGAACGCCGACCTAGTCAACCAGTTCGGCGGTCCTCCGAAGTTGGTTGATCCCCGGCTCTTTGCGCCGTGCCCGAGCGGCGCCTGCACTGCGACGGCAGCAGGGTCATGCGCGACCGTGATCTTCGTCCGTGTCGACGAGGACGCCTACCTCCCCTACTCACTTTCGGGCGGCCCGTAAGCGGCCCGGTATTCGAGCACGCGATAGCAAGCGCCCCCGGAGAGATTCGAACTCCCGACGCAGGCCTTAGGACGGCCTCGCTCTATCCTCTGAGCTACGGGGGCGGGGCGCGATTCTACGCGGAACACCGGCCTCGGCCCGAGCGTCGATACTCTCCCCAATGAGCAACTCCCCCACCTTGCCGACGCTGGACTTCTACCGCCGCGACGCCTGTGAGCTGTGCGACGAGGCGCGCCGCGACCTCCAGGCCGTGCTCGAGCAGCGCGTCAAACGCGGCGAGCCGATCGCGCGCGTGCGCGAGGTCGACCTGGCCGCTCATCCCGAGCTCGAGGCGCGCTACGGCGCGCTCATCCCGGTCCTTGCCCTCGACGGTCACGAGCTGATGCTGGCCATGGGTAGCCGGACGATCGATCTCTTCCTCGATCGCGTCCTCGGCCGGCTGGGCTAATCCGTGGAGCTGACCCTCGCGGCGGCGATCTTCGCTGGCGTCGTCTCGTTCCTGTCGCCCTGTGTCCTGCCGGTCGTGCCGGCGTACCTGGGCCAGCTCGGCGTCGTCGCAGCCGAGGTCGCGCAGCCGACTTCCCGCTGGCGGGTCCTGCCCCACGCGCTTGCCTTCGTACTCGGCTTCGGGGTCGTCTTCACCGTCCTGGGTCTCACTCTGTACGCCTTTCGCCCGCTGTTCGAACTGCCGCCGGTGCGGATAATCGGTGGCCTGATCGTGATCGTCCTCGGCCTCAACCTCATGGGCGTGCTCAACCTCGGCCTGCTCAACCGCTCGTGGAGTCCTCCGCGGGCCTTCGGGGAGGCGCCGATGGGTGGCGCCGCGGCGCGCAGCCCGCTGGCAGCCCTTGCCCTGGGCTCGATCTTCGCCCTCGCCCACACGCCGTGCGTCGGCCCCACCCTCGGGGCGATCCTGGGCCTGTCGCTGCAGCTCGGCGCCGCACCGCAGGTGATCCTGCTGTTGATCGGCTATTCGCTGGGTATCGGCCTGCCCTTCCTGGTCCTCGCCCTGGCGCTCGACGGCTCGGCGCGCCTGACGCGGCCGTTCCTGCGCCACGGCCGGACGATCCAGTTGATCGGTGGTGCGTTGGTGGTGGTGATCGGGCTGGCAATCGTGTTCGACCTGCTGAACTGGTTCTCGCAGGCCTTCCGCTCGCTCTGGCCGCAGGTCTGATGGCCGACCGAAAATCCGACCGAAAATCCGACCGATGGGTCCGGCCCCTGATCGGACCTTTCAGCCTGCTTCAGCTGGTGGCGGTCCTCGTCGCTGTCCTGGTCACGGCACTGGTGCTGGTCTTCGTCAACACGCCGCTGGCGCGCCCGACGCAACCTGGCCTACCGACTCCGGGCAGTGGCTTCGTGCCCGTGGGCGAGGCAATCGAGGGCCTGCGAGTCGGCGATCTGGCGCCCGAGCTGGCCGGCGTGGTCAACGGCCAGACGGTGCAGCTGACCGATCTCGACGGTAACCCGATACGGCTGGCCGACCTGCGCGGCCGGCCGGTGTGGATCAACTTCTGGGCGACGTGGTGCCCGCCATGCCAGGAGGAGACGCCAGTGTTGCGTGACGCATACGAGGCTCATTCGGACGAGGGCCTGACTCTGGTCGCGGTGAGCGTCCAGGAGACGACTGCGGATGACGTGCGCGCCTACGTCGAGCGCTACGACCTGGGCTACACCGTCGGATTCGACGCGACGTCAGCCGTGTTCCACACCTACCGCGCCTTCGGCCTGCCGACGCAGTTCTTCCTCGACCGGAGCGGCGTGATCCGCAACGTCTGGCTCGGCCCGGTCACGCGCGACCAGGTCGAACAGATCCTCGCGCCGCTACTCGCGGAGTAGGGCGACCGCTTACGGGCAGCGTAGGCGCAGCCGATGCCGACCACGTCGGCTGGAGCTGTCTCCGCGGCCCTATTCACCGTAACGATTGGCCACTCACTCTGGATGCATAACCAATCGGATCGGCGCATAGCCCCTAAAGGACAGGTTCGAAGCGGAAGCGGTCGCGATCGGCCAGGAATCGGCCCACCGGATGGCGCGGCTCGTGCGAAAGGACGACCGTCCAGGCCTCCTCCGCCGCCTGGCGGAAGAGCGACGCCTTGACCTCGACCGAGGTCAGCGGAAAGTCGTCGAACGCCGGCACCCAGCGCGGGTTGGCGCTCCACGGGCGCATGCACAGGTCACCGAAGAAGCCAACCGTCCCACTCTGCCCGCGTACGACGACTGCCTGGTGACCCCCCGAATGGCCGCCGGTGCGCACGACCGACACGCCGGGCATGACCTCCTCGTCGCCCTGGGCCGACCCACCCCTCCCCCAGGCTTCGACCAGGCGCAGGTCGACCTGCTCGTACGAGGCCTGCAGCCGCGGGTTGGAGCCCAGCGCGAATTCCCACTCCTCGGCCTGCGCGACGACCCGGGCACGCGCGAACGCGCGCCCGCCCTCAGCGGTGAGCAGCCCGCCGGCGTGGTCAAAGTGGAGATGGCTGAGCGCCACGATGTCGACTGTGTCGGGATCGAAGCCGGCATTGCGCAGCGCGGGCAGGATCGGGTCGCCCCTGACTCCGCGCTGCGCCCGGTGGTGATCATCCATGCGCTCGCCGATACCGGTCTCGACCAGCACGCGTCCGGCGGGCGTCTCGATCAGCAGGCAGTTGAGCGCCTGGTTGAGCGTGCTGTCAGGGTTGAGCTCCGCCTCGACCAGCCGCTGCCACATCGTCCGCGGCACCGGGCCGAAGGCCGCGCCCGCGTCGGTCGTGAACGTGCCCGCCTGGATCAGCGCGACGCGGACGCCACCGCCCAGCTCGCTTCGCCAGTCGACGCTCTCGTTCAGCACGTGCGGTTCAGCGCTTTGGGCCGCCTTTGGTGACCTGCCGCCGCTCCGGCTCGAAGTCTTTGTAGAACTGCGACGCTGTCGGGGTCGACTGGCCCTGGTACTTGGAACCCAGCTCGCGCGATCCATAGGGCCGCTCGACCGGGCTGGACATCTTGGTGAAGGAGATCTGGCCGATCTTCATTCCGCTGTACAGGGCTATCGGAAGGTTGGCCACATTGGACAGCTCGAGGGTCAGGTTGCCCTTCCAGCCCGGGTCCACGTAGCCCGCGGTCGAGTGGATCAGCAGTCCCAGTCGGCCAAGCGAGCTGCGTCCCTCCAACCTCGCGACGACATCGTCGGGCAGCTCGACCCATTCGAGCGTCTGTCCGAGGACGAACTCGGTCGGGTGGAGGATGAACTGCTCGTCCTCCTTGATCGACACCAACTCGGTCAGGTCGGGCTGCGGTGAACGGACGTCGATGTACGGGTAGCGGTTGTTGCGGAACACGCGGAAGTCGGCGTCGAGGTGCAGGTCGACCGACGAAGGCTGGAGGCAGCTCGCGTCGTATGGGTCGATGCGAATGCGGCCGGCCTGCATGGCGGCGCGGATGTCACGGTCGGAAAGGACGGCCATCGGCTCCGATTATCAGTGACGGCGAGCGGTCGGCGCTCGCCAACCAATCAGCGCTTGGGAAAGCGCTTGCCGCCGGCGCTGCCTCCGCCGCCGACGCGCCCCACTTCCGGCTGGGCCTCGATCTGCTCACGCTCGGCCAGCAGCGAGTCGACCTCCTGGCGCAACTGCTCAAGGCCCTCGAAGCTCTGGTAGACGCTGGCGAAGCGGATGTACGCGATCTGGTCGATCTCGCGCAGCTTGTCCATGGCCGCCTCGCCGATGATCCGCGACGGGACCTCGGACGAGCCACGCGCGCGCAGGGCAGCCTCGATCTCTTCGGCCGCCTTCTGCGCCGCGTCGGGCGCGACCGGCCGCCGGGTGAGCGCCTTGGACAGGCCCGACGCAAGCTTGTCGCGATCGAACTCCTCGCGCCGACCGTCGCTCTTGAGCACGGTCAGGCGGGCCGACTCTATGCGCTCGTAGGTCGTGAAGCGCGTCGCGCACAGGTTGCACTCGCGCCGGCGGCGGATGGCGGCGTCATCGATGTCGCGCGAATCGACGACCCGCGTGTCACGTTCCCCGCAGTTAGGGCAGCGCACGGACGGCAATCCCTCACTATGAGCCACTACCGCTTGTGGCGTGCAAACAGCGTACCACTAGATAGCGCCTCGTTGGCTGCTGATTCGCACTTCACGACCGATGGCACTGGCCCACGCCGCGATGCCAGTCTGACGATTCCCCGATGAACCTGCGTGCGCCGGCCGCCGCGCTTGTCGTCCTGGTCCTGGCGGCCTGTTCTGTCGCACCAACCACCCCACCTACAGCCCAGCTGACGGCCAGCCCGGGGCCAACCCTCGCCCCCACAGCTGCGCCGACCGACACCCCTCCCCCAACAGCCCAGCCGACGGCTACGGCGACTGCCGTACCGACCGCCACGGCGACTGCCGAACCGACCGCCGAACCGACGGCCGAGCCGACGGCGGCCCCGACGTCAGGGCCGACTCCGACGCCCGCCACGAGCTGGACCGGACCCAATCTGATCGCGCAGGGCGTCTTCCGCGAGACGGACATCGCCATCGACGCATCCGGTTTCGTGCACATCGCCGCGGCGGGTGCGGGAGCCGACAACAGGGGCATCTGGTACATCACCGACGCCTCCGGGAACTGGACCAAGGAGCGCATCAGCACCCCGCCGGCCGTGGCAGGTTACGAAGGCTTGGAGTACGACGGCGAGCCGTCGATCGCCGTCGATCGCGGCGATGGGTCGGTCTACATCGCCTTCACGCGCTGGGCGTGTGATGAGTGCGCGCCCAACCCAAGCGATGCCATCCTGATCGTCGACAACTGGTGGGGCGAATGGGCAAGGACGCAACAGATGGCCGGCGCGCAGACCAACTCGCCGTCGCTCGCGGTGCGCGACCAGTCCATCTACATTGCCTACGCCGAGGGCATGTTGCCGGGCCAGCGCCATTACCCCGTGTGGTACGGCTCCGACTCCGGCCCGCTCGGGGAGTGGTCGGTCACCCGCCTGGCGCGCGACGGAGGCTTCCCGCAGCTGATGCTGGATTCGGACGGCGCGGCCAACGTGCTATTCAGCGACAACGGCATCCGTTACACGGAGCAGCTGGCCGACGGCACGCTTGCCGCTCCGGACCTTCTGCCTGGCAGCGTCGACGGCCTGAATCCGCTCCTGGCGGGCGATCCGGCGACCGGGACTCTCTGGGCGGCCTGGAGCCAGTTCAGCGCGGATCGAAACCACATCAACGTCCTGGTCAGTTCTCGTCTGTCAGACGGCTGGTCCGACCCTGTGGTGGCGGTCCCCGACGGCGACCTGACCGGGCTGGGCGTCTACGACGGAACCGTTCACGCACTCGGCATCCGAAGCGACCCCGACGCCTGGGGCGGACTGCTTTACACCACCAATGTCGGAGGCTCGTTCGAGATGTCGACCATCAGCGAGGCGGGCGGCGATACCTCATCGCTGGCCGTCGACGCCATCGGCAGGCCACATCTCGTATTCGCACTTGACCAGCCGCGCGTAGACCGCGGCCTCTGGTACACGATCGGACCGGGCGTCTAGGTTGTCCTATCGCCGAGTTGTGGCGACGGTGTGGGCCGGGTCGTTTCGCGCTGCGCGCCTTGGCCTCTATCGTATCGGCGCCTATTTCTGGCCTAATTTCAGCCCGGCAACCCTTACGCAGGTGCCCGCGCCGCGCCCGTGTCTGACCCTCGCTCGAAGGAGCCCCCGATTCTTGTCTAGCGGCACGGCGGCTGGAGATAGATCAGGTTCAGTGCCATCTCTTCCGGTTAACGGTTCCCTCGCTCCAGTTAGCCAAGAAACCCCCACCCCGAGCCGCGCTAGATGTCGCTGCACCTCGGGGTCAGGACACACTAGCCAGATCCGATCGCCTCGGCTGCCTCGCGGACCAGGATGATCGGCGTCATCTCGTCGTCCTGGCCCATCGGGTTGTCGAGCAGGATGAGTCGAGCCAACCGAGCGTCGACGGGCATGCCGCGGCTGACGGAAATGACCTTGGTGTTGATGTTGTTGCCATCGATGATCGCCGCCGGGATGCCCTGCTGATCCTCGATTCGCCGGACCACGCCGTCCGGGTCGATCGGCGGCAGGATGGCGTACTCGGTGTAGGGGTACATCGCCCGCGGGTTGAAGCCGTCGATCTCTGACACCCGGCCAGCAATGCGCCAGAAGATGCCATGGATGCCTACCAGTCTTGTCAGGCCGCCAATAACCAAAGCCGCCAGCATGCGCGGGTAGCCAGCCATGTCGATCGCGACCTGCATCTTGGCCGGATGCTCCCAGGCGATGTCCTCGGGGTACTTCTTGACGCCCTTGACGATCAGCCGCGCCAGCCAGCGCACCTTGACCGTCGAGATGTGGCGCGCGTTGTTCTGGCAGACAGAGACGACCTTCTCCGACAGCGCGATCCAGTCGCCAGGGCGATACAGCTGCGACGCGTACTCGCGCACGAGGGCGTCGAGGTCGTCGCCAAAGCCGACCATTCGCGTGCGCACGCCGAAGCGCTCGTAGGTCTGGCCCTCGACATCCATCGGGGCGAGACGGACCGTGGCTTCCATGTGACACGAGCCTAGCGGGCAGCCACAATTCCTGCGATGAGCCTGTACCTGCTGCTCAAGCTGGTCCACATCGGCGCGGCGATGGTTGCCGTGGGCGCCAACGTCAGCTACGCATTCTGGTTGCGCCATGCCGGGCTCGATCGCGATCGGCTCGTCCATACGCTCGAGGGTGTCCGCCGTCTCGACATGTGGCTGGCCAACCCGGCCTACGTCATCGTCCTGCTGACCGGCATCGGCATGGTGGCCTTCGGACCGTATCCGATCGGCACACCGTGGATCTTGGCCGCGATTGGCCTGTACGTCCTGATCGCGGTCGTGGGCATCACCCTCTATGCACCGGCCGTGCGCCGCCAACGGGCGGAGGCGCTGGCCGATCCGTCCTCAGCCGCCTACCGCGCCGCCGCCCGGCGCAGCAACCTTCTCGGCCTGCTAGCCATTGGCATCGTGGCGGTGATCGTCTTCCTGATGGTCGTCAAGCCGGGCTGAACGTCGCCCCGCGACGTCAGGCGGCGGCGACCCTGGGCTTGAGCGCGTCGAGCTTGGCCCGCGCGGCGTCCTTGTCGGTGTACCAGAGCGCGTTGATCTCGGTGTAGGGCACCCACTCTGGCGGCAGCTGATCTTCGACCCGAATGGCCTCGACCGAGCACTCCGGCTCGCACGCACCGCAGTCGATGCACTCGTTTGGGTCGATATAGAGCATCCTGTCGACACCCTGGTCGTACTTGATGCAGTCGACCGGGCATACGGCGACGCACGACAGCTCCAGCACGTCGACGCACGGTTCGGCGATTACGTAGGTCACTTTCGCTCCTCGTTCGAGAACGGTTGTCGTCGTCGATGGTGCGTCTGCCGTCGGCGGCGCGACAGGGTCAGATGGACCATCTTTTGACTGAGCCGATCGGCCCTGTCGCTCGACAGGCGCGCGAGGAGACCTAGCTGCTCCCCGACTTGCGGGCGCGGATCGCCGCGGCCAGCCGGGGCACGATCTCGAACAGGTCGCCGACCACGAAGAGGTCGGCGAATTCAGCGATCGGCGCGTCGGCGTCCTTGTTGATGGCCACGATGGTGCCCGCGGTCTGAACGCCAACCTTGTGCTGGATCGCGCCGCTGATGCCGCACGCCAGATAGAGCGCCGGCTTGACGATCTTGCCTGTCTGGCCGATCTGCTGGCCGTAGGGCACCCAGCCCGAGTCGACCACTGCCCGCGTAGCACCGACGGCGCCGCCCATCGCCTCGGCCAGGTCCTCGATTACGCGCAGCCCATCAGGGCTGCCGATGCCGCGCCCGGCGCCAACGATGACCCGAGCCTCCTCGATGGGCGCGGCCGCCCCGGTCTCCTCTACCCGATCCGTCACCCGCACCTGCGGAAGCTCGGCGGCCACGCTGACCCCGACCGTCTCGACCTTGCCGGGCGCGGCCGTCGCTTCGGCGGTCACCGATGCCGGTCGGACGATGACCATGCCGCGCTCTTCGGAGAATGCGCTGTGCGTGACCAGCTTGCCGCCGAATGTGCTCATCTCGACCCGCGGGCCGCCATCGCCCCACGAGACGCCCGCGCCGTTGGCCAGCAGCGGCAGGTCGGTCAGGCCGAGCAGCAGCCCGGCCACGTCCTTGCCGTCGTTCGAGGCGCCGACCAGCACGTAGCTCGGCTGCCGCTCTTCGATCAGGGCCGCCAGACGGGGTGCTACCACTGCCGCAAGCGGACGATCGGCCAACCCCCCGTCGACCTCAACCGCCAGGACGTCGGGGCCGTAGGCCGCTGCGGCAGATCCGGCTGCCGCGGCGCCCTCGCCCACGAGCACCGTCTTCGCCTCGCTTCCAGCCTTCTCTGCGAGCGTGCGCGCCAGCGTCGCCACCTCGAGCGTGAGTTTTGTCGGCGCACCATCGGCGAGCTCGCCGATGGCCCATATGGCGCCCATCAGATGAGCCTCCGGCCGGCCAGGAAGTCGACCACCTGGGTGACCGCGGCGTCGGCCGGTTCCCGGACGAACGTTGCCCCCGCGCGCTCGGGAGGTTTGCTGGTGTCGAGAGTCTTCGTGGTTGACGCTCCTCCGCCAACGGCCGCGGGCGCCAGGCCAAGGTCGGCGAGGGACCACGCCTCGACCGGCTTGGAGCGCGCCTGCATGATCCCGCGCAGCGACGGGTAACGGGGAGCGCCAAGGAGCTGGGTGCCCATCACCATCGCCGGCGTCGGCGCCTCGAGCACGTCGTAGCCGGTCGGGCTGAGGCGATGGATGCGCACGCCACCGTCGATCGGTTCGATCTCCGACGCGTACGAGAGGTACGGCACGCCCAGGCGCACGGCGAGCGCCGCGCCGAGAACGCCGCCCTGGCCGTCTGACGTGTCCGCTCCGGCAAAGACCAGGTCGTACTCCATCTTGCGCAACGCCGCGGCCAGGATGTCGAGCGTGGCGCGCATGTCGGAGCCCTTGATCGCGTCGTCGACGACGTGGACAGCGCGCGCGGCGCCCATTGCCAGTGCCTTGCGGATCGGCTCGGTCGCGCCGGCCGGGCCGACGGTCAGGAGGATCGTTTCGCCACCGTGGGTCTCGGTCAGCTGGAGCGCCTTTTCGAGCAGGTACTCGTCGTTGCCGTTGGCCTCGAGTTGGACCGACCGATCGGTCAGCAGGCTGCCATCCAGGCGCTCGGTGCCCACCACGGGCACGGCTTTGAGCAGCACGACGATGTTCAAGGCGTTTTCTACCTCCGGCGGCGGGGTTACAGGTTGGCCAGCAGGTCGCGGGCGATGATAAGGCGTTGGATCTGCTGCGTGCCTTCGTAGAGCTGCGTGATCTTGGCATCGCGCATCATGCGCTCGACCGGATATTCGGTGGTGTAGCCGTAGCCGCCCAGCACCTGGACCGCGTCGGTCGTCACCGCCATCGCCGTGTCGCCGGCGAAGAGCTTGCACATCGACGCCCACCGCGCGGCGTGCGGGTCCCCGGCCTCGATTCGTTCGGCCGCTCCCCACAGGAGCTGGCGCGCGGCCTCGGTGTGGGTGGCCATGTCGGCCAGCATCGCGCCAATCATCTGGTGCAGGCCAATCGGCTTGCCAAACTGCTTGCGCTCCCCCGCGTACTTGACGGCCACGTCGAGTGCGCCCTGGGCGATGCCGACCGCCTGGGCACCGATGCCCGGCCGGCTGCGTTCGAACGTCTTCATCGCCAGGCCCCAGCCATCGCCCACTTCGCCCACCCGGTTGGCGTCCGGCACGCGGGCGTCGGCGAAGGCCAGTTCGGCGGTGGTCGAGCCGCGGATGCCCATCTTGTGCTCGACGCGCGGTGCGGAAAAGCCGGGCGTGCCCTTCTCGAGGTAGAAGCAGGTCATGTGGCGGTGGGCATTGACCTGTTCGGGGCTGGTGTCGGTGACCGCGAAGACCGCGACCAGGCCGGCGACGTCACCCTGGCTTATGAAGCGCTTCTCGCCGTTAATGATCCAGTCGTCCCCGTCGCGCGTCGCCCGTGTGCGGGCATTGGCCGCGTCCGACCCGGCGCCGGCCTCGGTCAGCGCAAAAGCGGCGAGCATCTTGCCCGCGGCAAGATCGGGAATCCAGCGCTGCTTCTGCTCGTCGGTGCCGCCATGGAGGAGCGGCAGCGAGCCCAGTTCCTGTACCGCCGGGATGAGGCCGGTCGTCGCGCACACGCGGCTCAACTCCTCGATCACCACCAGCATCGAGATCATGTCCGCGGCCAGGCCGCCGTACTCGGCCGGAAACGGCAGGGCCAGGATGTCCTGCTTGGCGAGCAGCTCGACCATGTCCCACGGGAATTCGCCACTCTGGTCGATCTCCGCCGCGCGAGGGGCGATCTTGTCGTCGGCCAGCTCGCGTACCGCGTCGCGCAGCGCCACCTGCTCGTTGCTGAGTCTGGTCACGCGATGAGTCTACGCGGCCCTTCATATCATCAGCGCCTGTGACGGGTGGGCGCTTCAATTTCAGGTCCGAGCCCACGCTGCCCGCCCTGGCGTGGGTGGCACGAATCCGGCCGGGGCAGTTGGAAGTCCGTCACGGCGGCTCGGTAAGAGTCGCCGAGGACGCCTTCTTCGAAGGGACGTGGGCAGGTCCGCCGTCACTCGCCATGCTGCCCGAGGCAACCACCGTGTTCGGGTCAGGCATCGTCGCCCGCGGAGCCGATCTTGTCGTAGTCAACCCGAGCCATCACCTGGAGGGCGTCTACCACGCACGTCGCGGGGAGGATCTCCTGGTTGCCAATCCGCTCGTCGGCCTGCTGGTCACCACGGGCATGGACATCGACCCCGGCTTCGACTACCCGTCGCTGTTCGTGGCGGCCTCGAGACTGTGCTGGCTCATCGAGGACAACTCGACCGCCTCCGCAGGCAGGCTCACCGGCAACAGCATCGACATACCCATGCGCGACGGTCGCGTCAGCCTGCAGCTCTACGAGAACCTGCTCGTCCGGGCCGATCTCTCGACCGCCGAGGCGCGCAAGCCGCGCGAGGCTCCGTTCCGTTCGTTCGCCGACTACGTCGACCGGCTCCGCGCTGCGACGCGCTCGCTGGTCGAGAACGCGAGACCGTACGAACCGGTGGTGGGACTGTCGTCGGGCTACGACAGCACTGCCGTCGCGGCCGTGGCGGCAAAGGTCGGCTGCAATCGCGCGGTTGGCTTCACGACGGCGCGCCGCGCACCACGCGACGGACGCGACGACGACAGCGGTGCGCGGACGGCAGCCACGCTGGGGCTCGCCTACGAGTCGTTCGATCGGCTGGCCTACCAGCAGGCGAGCAACCTGCCCGAGGCCGAATTCCTCAGCTCGGGGACAGCCGGCGAGGACACGATGTTCAGCGTCCTCGAGCCCAGCCTGCGCGGGACGATGTTCCTGACCGGCTACTGGGCCGGGACCGAATTCGCGATGTCGCACCGCGATGACTGGCGGCACGTGTCGCCGACCACCACCGCCGGTGCCGATCTGACCGAATTCCGATTACGAGCCGACTTCTTCCACATTCCCTTGCCGGTCTTCGGCGCGGCGCGACCTCTCGACGCTCCGAGCCTCCTCGATCGCACCGAGATGGAGCTCTTCCGTCTCGGCGGGCACTACGACCGGCCGATTCCGAGGCGGCTAGCCGAGGAGGCGGGCGTGCCGCGGGGGAGCTTCGGAGTCGCCAAGCGTGCGGCGAACGTCCTGTTTCCGCGCGATGGACCCGACGCTTTCTCGGCCGCCTCCGGCTGGAGAAGCTCGTCCACCCCCTGGAACGGCGCCGCACCAGCCTGGTCCATTTCGAACCCGACTATGGCGCGCTCGTCTTCGGCTGGGCGATCAGCGTCGTTCGCGAGCGCTACTCGGCCGTCGCCGGCTTGGTCGGCCGGTCCTCCGCTACCGGTGAGTCGGTTATGTAGATCGCACCGGATTGTCGCGCCGCCCAGGCTCGCCACCGGCGGGACGGGTCGGGAGGCTTGGCGGCCCGTATAAGCCACATTGTTCGATTCGGTTCTGGCGACTGTCTCGGACGGTCCGAATGCTGCCTGAAAGCAGCTCCGAGGCCCTCATCGGCCCGATTCGGGGACCAAGGACCGGGTCCGGTACCCCGTGCAGGTCACGCCCCCTGATTCAGGTGTCCCGGTCCCGGTTGAGATGGCCCTCCCGGGCGAATCGGTTGAAATCTACAAATGTGGCTTATGTCGGGCCTGGGCAGCCCGGATGCGAACCGGTTACTGGACGACGGGCAGATACCGGCCGTTGGCGCCGGGGGCGGGCAGACCTGCGGCGAGGATCTCGGCGATGTCCTGGACGGCCACGCCCTCACCCCGGGCACCTGCATCTGCGACGCCGTCGCGCATCATGACCAGGCAGAACGGGCACGCGGTGGCCACCGCGTCGGCACCGGTGGCGAGTGCCTGGCGCGTGCGCTCGGCGTTGATGCGCGTGCCGCGCTTCTCTTCCATCCACATCCGCCCGCCACCGGCGCCGCAGCAGAAGGTCGAGCGGCCGTTCTTGTCCATCTCGACCAGCTCCAGCCCGGGCACCGCGCCGAGCACGGCGCGCGTCTCGCCGATCACGCCGTTGTAGCGCGTCAGGTAGCACGAGTCGTGCAGCGTGACGCTGCCCTCGCGTCGCGCGTCGACGCGCAGCCGCCCCTCCTCCACCAGCCGCGCCAGGTACTGCGAGTGGTGGACGACGTTGTACCGGCCACCGAGCTGGCCGTACTCGTTACCGAGCGAGTTGAAGCAATGTGGGCAGGCGGTGATGATCGTCTTGGGCCGGTAGCGATTGAGCGTCTCGACGTTGGTGATGGCCAGCATCTGGTAGACGTAGTCGTTGCCCATCCGGCGCGCCGGGTCGCCCGTGCACGACTCTTCCTGGCCGAGCACGGCGTACTTGACCCCCGCCGCGTTCAGGCACGACACGACCGCCCGGGCGACCCGGCGGTTGCGATCGTCGAACGATGCCGCGCAGCCGACCCAGTACAGGCACTCCAGCTCGGCGACCGCGTCGGGCCCGCCCGACTCGACCACTGCTGCCGCGGTCGGCACCTCGAACGGCAGCGCCCGCGCCCAGTCGAGACGCGATGCCTGCGGCTGGCCCCAGATGTTGGAGTAGCGCTCGAGGTTGTTGAAAGACGCGGTCAATTCCTCCGGGAAACGGCTCTCCTCGAGCACCAGGTTGCGCCGCAGGCCGACGATCTTGTCGACGTGCTCGATCATCACCGGGCACGCTTCCACGCACGCCCCGCAGGTGACGCAGTCCCACACCGCGTCGAACGGGATGGCCTTGTCGACCACCGGCCGATCAAGTTGCGCCCTGACCTCGGCGGTGGGCTTGATCCAGGGGATCAGCGACACACCCGCCTCGGCCTCGACGGCCATCTCGCGGATGCCCATGATCAGCGTCTTGGGGTTGAGCGGCTTGCCCGTCGCCCATGCCGGACAGGCCTCCTGGCAGCGCCCGCACTCGGTGCACGTGAAGCCGTCGAGCAGGTCCTTCCAGGAGAGGTCCTCGACGGTCTTGATGCCGAAGCGCGCGTCGGCCGCCTCGAGGTCCATCGCCGGTAACTCGCCGCGCGGCTTCATCTTGCGCAGCGCGGCGTTGAAGAACGCGGTGACGATGTGGAGGTGCTTGGAGCCCGGCAGGTAGACCAGGAAGAAGCTGACCATCGCCACGTTGGCCCAGAAGAACAACGCGTAGCCGGCCTCCTGCCAGGAGTTCGGTATCACCGCGTCGAGGACGAACGACAGCGGCAGCGCCGCGATCGCCCAGCCGGCGTCTGGGTCGCCGTAGCGGGCCAGCCGGAAGCCCTCCGTGAGCCACTCGCTGAGCACCACGCCGCCGATCAACCACAGGATGATCAGCGCGTCGCGCGACAGCGTCGTACGCCGCGGGTAGCGCCACACCAGCCGCCGGAAGAGCGCGTAGGCGGTCGCGCCAAACACGGTCAGCACGAAGACGTTCTGGCCGAGCATCAGCAGCCGCCACAGCCAGCCGTCGAGCAGCGGCCGCACGAGGTGCTCGAGCAGGCCGAAGGTGACCCGGTCGGCGGTGCCGACGGTGAGCGTCACGAAGCCCCAGAAGATCGCCGCGTGGAGCAGCCCCGCGTCAAGGTCGCGGAACATGCGCACCTGGGCCACGGCATAGATGAAGAGCGACCCGAATCTGCCCGGCTCGTCGCCGATCGCCGCCGGCCGCGCAACGGCAAAGACGCGCAGGTGGCGCGCCATGAGCAGCATGAAGCCGATCACCGCGACGACGAACAGCGTCGGCGCGAGCGGGTAGAACGGGACTCGCTCGACCACTACGAGGCGCTCCTGGCTTCGTGCCGGGTGTGACCGCCGAGCGTGTCGAGCGCGTGCTCGAGCACAGCTTCGATGGCTGTCAGCGAGTCCATCGCCCCGTTGACGCTGCCCGGCACGGCGACGACGAGCGTCGAACCGAGCACGCCGGCCAGGCTGCGCGAGATGTCGGCCATCGCCGTCTTCGAACGCCCGTGGGCGCGCATCTGCTCGCCCAGGCCCGGAATCTCGTAATCGAGCAGCCCGTCCAGCGCCTGTGGCGTCACGTCGCGCGGGCCGAGGCCGGTGCCGCCGGTGCTGATGACCAGATCGCAGCGCCCGCTGGCGTCAGCGACCGCCCGGCCGATGTCGGCCATGTCATCAGGCACCACCGCGCGCTCGACGCTGAAACCGAGGTCCGTCAGCCGTGCGGCAAGGGCGGCGCCGCTCTGGTCCTGGCGGGTGCCGACGCTGACGCCGTCGCTGATGGTCAGGACGAGCGCGCTGCGCACTAGCCGCGCTTCCGCCACGCGCCGCGCTTGACGGGCGTACGCGCCGCCGGGGACTCCGCAGCGTTCTGAGGACGGCGCCAGTCGCCGGATCGGCCGCCGGACTTCTCCAGCAGCTGCACATCGCGGATGGCGGCGCTGCGATCGACACCCTTGACCATGTCGTAGACAGTCAGCGCCGCCACCGCGGCCGCCGTGAGCGCCTCCATCTCGACGCCCGTCTGGCCGATCGTGGCCGCCGTCGCACGCACGCGCACGCCGCCCGCGGGGCGTTCGGGGGTGATCTCGACGACGAGGTCAGTCAGCGGGATGGGATGGCACAGCGGGATCAGCTCGGCCGTCCGCTTGGCGCCCATCACGCCGGCCATCTCGGCCACGGTCAGCACATCGCCCTTGGTCAGCTGGCCGTCGATGATCGCAGTCAGCGTCGCCTGCTCGAGCGTGACGAACGCTTCAGCGACCGCCCGGCGCGAAGTGGCCGGCTTGTCGCTGACGTCGACCATGCGCGGCCGCCCGCCGCGGCTAACGTGGGTCAACCTTCGCCGCTCGCGTCGCTCCATCATCTGATCCTGATCACCTCGACTTCGCTGCCCGCCGGCAGTGCGTCATGCTCCTCGGGAATGATCGCCAATCCGTCGGCTGCCGCGAGGGCCGACAGGACATGCGAATCCTGGCCGCCGGCAAGCGCTGCCCGCCAGCCCGAACCGTCGGCGGTCAGTTTCACGCGCAGGAAGGCTCGCCGGCCGGCTGCCTTGGTCACTGCCTGCTCCAGCGCGGCGCGCACGACCTGCCGACCGATCACGTCGGGGTGGCCGGCCAGGAGGCGCAGCACCGGCCGCACGAACAGCTCGAACGTGACCACGCTGCTGACCGGATTCCCGGGCAGGCCGAACAGGAGCACCTCACCCGGCCGCCCCGCAGCGGGTGCCCGACCGAAAGCGAGCGGCTTGCCGGGCTGGACGGCAACCCGCCACAGGTCGATCCGGCCGATCTCGGTGAACGCATCCTTGACCATGTCGTGGGCGCCGACCGAGACGCCGCCGCTGGCGACGACAACATCCGCCCAGGCCAGCCCCTCGCGCAGTCTGCCCAACACGTCGTCACGGTCGTCGCGACTGATGCCCAGCGATCGCACCTCGGCACCGGCTTCGCGCGCCTGGGCCGCCAGGCCGACCGAGTTGCTGTCGGGGATCTGTGCCGGACCGAGGGCGCCCCCCGGCGGCACGAGCTCGTCGCCGGTCGCGATGAGCGCCACCCGCGGCCGGCGGTGGACGGAGAGCCGCGCGTATCCGCCGGCCGCGGCGACGGCAAGCGCGGCAGGTGACAGTTCCGCGCCCCGCTCGAGCAACGTCTGGCCGGCGCGCAGGTCGCTCCCTGCGCGGCGGATGTGCGCACCGACGGCAACGGGCGACGCGATGGCGACCCGGTGTGGCAGTTCGGTTACACCGGGCGATGCGTCGGTCAGCTCGACCGGTACCACGGCGTCCGCACCGGGCGGGACTGGCGCGCCGGTGAGGATGCGTACGGCCGCGCCGGGCCCCACGGTCACGTTGGGTAGACGCCCGGCGGAGGCTTCGCCGATCACTTCGAGGAAGGACGGGTCGCCTGGAAGCGCGCCGGCCACGTCCGCGGCGCGCACGGCGAAGCCGTCCATCGCGCTGTTGTCCCACGGCGGCAGGGTCAGGCGGCTGACCAGATCGGCGACCAGCACCCGGCCGAGGGCGTCATCGAGCGCGACTTCTTCGGCGGGGAGTGGCTCGAGCCCGTCGAGCATCCGCGCGCGAGCCTTGTCGAGACTAAGCAGAGCCGGCGGACTCGCGGTCGCGGTCATCGGGCCATGTTCGCTTCAAGCCTGCGGGCCTGGCGTCGCCCGACCCACCAGACCACCGCTCCGAAGAGCAGGCACAGCACGCCGAGCGCGACCACGGTGAGCTGCCAGAACGGGTACGGGTAGAGGCGAATCATGTTGCTATCGGCTGCAAAGGCCCAGTTCCCGCCCGGGAAGAAGACCCGGTGAAACAGCTCGAAGGCGGCGTCGAACGCGAGGGCGCCCACGACGCCCAGCAGAACCACCGCGATCGCCAGCACGGACCCGCCGCGGGCCACCGCGCGCCAGCGTCGCGCGTCGCGGGGTGCGCGGAGAAGGGCGGCCGCGATGAACGCAGCGCTGACCAGCGCCAGGCCCAGGAACAGGTACAACACCAGCCGAGCGTCACGGAGGTGAGCGGCTTCATCGGGCGTGTAAACGCCCTCGATGAACGAGACGCAGCCTTTATGCAAGTCGCTGCAGCCGTTGATGTGGAATGTTCCCGGCCCGAGCAGCATCTCGCTGACCGTTCGATCCGAGACCAGGTACGCGACTTCTGGCGTCTCACGGGGGAGCGTGCCACCCGCGGCACCAATCGCCCAGTGCATCCACGACGGCGTCATCAATGTCAGAACCGCGACCATGATGATGACCAGAACCGTCGCCGGCGGCAGCAGCCAGCCCAGCAAGGACGCTGACGCGCGCACCGCGCGCCTACTCCTCGGCGAGGGTGTGGGCTTGCTCCCACCAGCCGTCGACGATGAGGTCGGTCGGCGGCTGGACGCGCAGCGTGCGGGCGGCGCCCGCGAGCCGGTCGCGGAACTCGGGCAACTCCAGCGCCATCAGGTCGCTCAGGCCAACGATGCCGGCCTGGGTGAAGAGCAGTTGCTCGGTCGCGCCGAAGTTGGCCAGGTTGAGCAACAGTGCCTCGTCGCGCCACTCGTTGACATCGTTAGCCGTGGCGTTGATCTGGTCGGCCAGATACTGGCGGCGGGTCGGCGTCTCCGACACCTCGAGCAGCAACCCGGTGGTGAAGATGCCCTGCCGCTCGAGCGCCTCGAGGTGGTAGGTCGGCACGCGCTGGAGATTCTCGAGCGGCGGCATCGCGGCGGCGGTCCTTCCGGCTATTCGAGCGTGGCGTCCACGCTCAGCGCGACGTTGCCCTTGAGTGCGCGCGAGATCGGGCAGCCGTCCTTGGCCTGCTCGGCGGCGTCGGCGAAAGCCGCCTGGTCCGCGTCCGGCACCCGGCCGCGCACGGTCAGGTGGCTGCTGATCACAGTCCAACCAGCCTCGAGCTTGTCACCCGTGATCAAGGCAGTGACCTCCAGGCGCTCGGCGGTAAAGCCAGCCTTGAACAGGATGTTCGAGAGGGCCATCGAGAAGCACGAGGCATGGGCGGCGGCGAGCAGCTCCTCCGGCCCTGACAGGCCATTGGGATCCTCTGTGCGCGCCGACCAGCTGACCGGCAGGTCGCGCAGCTGTGCGCTGCTGTTCGAGCTGACCGTGCCTTTGCCCTCGGTCAGGTTGCCCTGCCAGATCGCCGTTGCCGAGCGTGTAGCAGCCATCGCTTCCTCCTGTCTTCGCGGGTTAGTCTAGGGCGCGCCAATGAATCGCTCGCTCCTGCTTGGCGTCGGGATCGGCGCCCTGATCATGGCGGCCCTCGTCGCCCTGCTGGGCGGGGCGTTCGTCGGACCGCGGCCGTCACCTTCGCCGACGACCAGTCCGAGGATCATCCCCACCAGCCGACCCTCTGCCTCGCCCACGCTGCGACCGTCGCCGACCCCAATCGACACGTCGATTCGCGCCTCGGCCGTCGTCGTTCCGCAGCGCAGCGCGGACCTGTCGCTGGCGATCAGCGGCACCGTCGACCACATCTTCGTCGACGAACTCGATGCGGTCGCCGAGGGCCAGCTCCTGCTGCGCCTGGACCAATCGACCTACCTGGCCGAGATGAGGGTCGCCGAGACCAACGTGCAGCGAGCCGAGGCAGCCGTGGAGCGCGCCCAGCTCTCGGTCGATCAGTTGCCCGCGGATGCCAGCCCGGGGCAGGTGGCGTCGGCCCAGGCCGAGCTGCGGCTGGCCCAGGCCGAGCGCGATGTCGGCCGCTCGACGCTGTCCGAGGCGCAGGTCGCACTCCGACAGACGCAGCTGTCGGCGCCATTCGATGGCACGGTCGCGGCGCTGACCGTCGAACGCGGCGAGCAGGCCATTGCCGGCCAGCCGCTGGTGACGATCGGCGACCTGACCGGCTGGCTGGTCGAGACGACCGATCTGTCCGAGCTCGAGGTAGTCCGCGTCGCGGTCGGAGATGCGGCGACGATCACCTTTGAGGCGTTGCCCAACCTCGTGCTGACGGGGCGCGTCGATCGCATCCAGGTGCGCGGCACGGGCGACGCCGGTAACGTCGTCTTTGCGGTTGCCATCCGGCCCGACGTCCATCACTTCGAGTTGCGCTGGAACATGAGCGCGACGGTGCGCATCACGCCGAGCGACTAGAGCGCTGCGCCAATCGCCGGCGCGACGGGCGACTCACAGTTCGGGACCTTTGGCACTACCGCGCCCGCCCAATGGCCGTGGTGAAGCGTGACCTTCGACCTGCACGCTGGTGCCGTCGCACGCAGGGAGGACGGCCATGGGTTCGACGATCGCGCTCGGAGGACCGTACGCTGGGCTGCTCGACTGGCTGGCCGGCCACGATGTCGAGTACGAGGTACACGAGCATCCCGTGTCGTTCACCGCGCGTGAGACCGCCCGTGCCGAGGGGGTGGATCCGGCGACTTTCGCCAAGATCGTGGCGGTCGCCGCCGACGATCGGCGCGTCCTGATCGTCGTCGATGCCATCGACCACGTCGACATGCGCAAGGCGCGCCACGTGCTCGGCGCGCACGACGTGCGCCTGCTGTCAGAGGATGAATTGGCCCTCTTTGCGCCGGGCTGTGACACCGGCGCGCTGCCTGCCGTGGGCCAGCTGTTCGACGCGCCGATGTACGCCGACCATGCCGTCCGCGACGACGCCCAGATCAGCTTCAACGCGGGCAGCCATCGCTTCACCGTCAGGGTCGAGCGCACCGACTGGGAGAAAGCCACAGGCGTGAGTTATGCCGACCTGGCCGAGGACTGGGATCGCCGGCCGGCGTGGAGTCGTTCGTAGAGGAGACGGCAATGGATTTCGCGTTTGACGCAGGGCTGTGGGGCTGGTTGATCCTGATCGTGGGGGCCGTCGTGCTGGGCATCGTCGCCCAGCTGATCGGCGAGGCGCGCACCGGTTACGAGTGGGTCGTGACCGCGATCGGCGCGTTCGTCGGCGGTTTCGCGGCCAGTGAGTTCGTCGTCGGCTGGCGGACATATGAGCCCGTGTTCGACAACCTGGCGCTCATTCCGGCGCTCATCGGCGGCCTGGTGGTGGGCATCATCGTCGCCGTCGCGGCCCGGTTCCTGACTGGCGGCAGCTATCTCGGCGAGGCTAGCTAGAAGCGACGCTCGCTGCTCGATCGCGGCAGAAATCGCGCCGGTGATCTCGGCGCGCATCAAATAAGCGGCCTGTCGGTCCCCTCCCGACGGGCCGCTTTCCATCTGGATCAGAAGTGGTGGTCGGGGCGCCGCGATTCGAACGCGGGACCTCTTGAACCCCATTCAAGTGCGCTACCAGGCTGCGCTACGCCCCGACGCGAACCACTCTAGCAGCG
>Ga0209341_10001803_pt1 | contig 20881 bp, 16 predicted proteins | sample RifCSP13_2_FD_184020 | JGI IMG/M metagenome (GOLD analysis project Ga0209341, IMG submission 184020) | Soil microbial communities from Rifle, Colorado - Rifle CSP2_sed 13_2 (SPAdes) (version 2) | ecosystem: Environmental > Terrestrial > Deep subsurface > Rock core/Sediment | place: Rifle... | reverse complement strand
CGAGGACTCCGTGGAGGAATTCGAGCGCATGGTGGCTGACGCTGAGGCCACCTGCCAGGCGCTGGGATTGCCGTATCGCCTGCTGCTCAAAGCGGCCGGCGACACCAGCGAGGCAGCTCACATCAGCTATGACATAGAAGTATGGGCGGCCGGCTGCGGCGAATGGCTGGAGGTCTCGTCCATTTCACGCGTGGGAGACTATCAGGCGCGACGAGCGGCCATCAAATATCGCCCCAAAGGCGAAAAGGGCACTCGCTTCGTGCACACCATTAATGGCTCGGGGCTGGGGCTGCCGCGCACGCTGATCGCCGTGCTGGAGAACAACCAGCAGGCGGATGGCTCTGTGCGCATCCCGGCAGTGCTGCTGCCGTGGATGGGCGGCGTGGACACGATCAGGCCGCAAGTGTAAATTCATATCCCAGTTGAAGGTCGCTCCCCGTGGAGACCCATGCCTGACTGGCTCGAATCCCTGCTCGCCGGATTAACCAATGTCTTCCTATTGGGGGTGATGCTCTTTGGCTTATTCGGCATGGTTATTCCCATCTTCCCTGGCGGCTTTATCATTTGGCTAGCCGTTCTGGCCTTCGGTTTGCTGAATGGCCTTTCAGGGCTTGGCCTGGTTATCTTCATCATCATCACGGCGGTTATGATCGCCGGCATCGTCATTGACGACGTCTTTATGGCCGCAGCCGCCCGCAAGCACGGCGCCTCCTGGTGGAGCCTGATCTTTGCCTTCCTGGGCGGCGTGGCAGGCACAATCATGTTCCCCCCTTTTGGCGGCCTGCTGGGGGCACCGGGTTTGTTGTATCTTTCGGAATACGTTAGACATAGAAGCTTCCAGCAAGCCTGGCTTGTCACCCGCGGGATGCTGGTCGGCTGGGGCTGGTCTTTTGTAGCCCGCTTTGGCTTGGGTACCTTGATGATCGGCTTGTGGTGGGTATGGCTCTTAGTAAATCCAACTTGATTGAGCTGGCGGCTTTGCTGGGACTGCTGGCCGCTTGCGGCCCTGCGGCGCCGCCGATCAACCCGGTGCAGACCGCCATGGCCGCCACCCTGGCCGCCCGGCCGCCCGCCAGCCCGACCCCTCTATTCGCCGCCACCGCCGAGCCGGACGCGCCGCCGCCGGGCAAGATCGCCTACGTATGCCAGATTTCCAAGCGCAGCGCCCGCAACCAGATCTGCCTGATCAACGCGGATGGCAGCGGCCAACGGGTGCTGACAACCGGGGGCAACTATGATGACTTCTTCCCGTCAGTGGCCGCGGACGGGGCGTCTGTGCTGTTCGCCTCCAATCGCACCGGTCGCTATCAATTGTATGAGATCGACTTAATTACGAATCTTGTCTCTCAACTCACCTATTTGACCCAGGATAGCGCTTACGCACCCACGGCTTCGCCCAACAATACCCACATTGTTTTCTATGCAATTCGCGATGGGGCCTCGTCGCCGGGCAACCATAATCTATGGATCGCCGAAAGGGACGGCAGCAACCCCACCCAGATCACCAGCCGCCCCGGGGGCGCCTGGGACCCGGTGTGGTCGCCGGATGGCACCCGCATCCTGTTCGCTTCCGAGGTGAGCGGTGTGGCCCAGTTATTCATCATCGACGCGGATGGCAGCGATGCCCGCCAGGTCACCGATCTCCCTGGCATCCGCGGCCGGAACGATTGGTCGGCGGATGGCGTGACACTGACCACCTATATTGGCTTTGCCTGGGACCGGGATATTTATGTTTTCGATACGAACGGGGAGAACCTGCGCCAATTGACCGACGGCCTGAATAATCTGGCGCCCAGTTTTTCCCCGGACGGGAACTGGATCACTTTCATGTCTTACCGCGATCATCCCCAGCAAGACTTGGGCTGCGAGATCTACATTATGCGCATTGATGGCAGCGATGCGCGCCGCTTGACTGACAACGATATCTGCGACTGGCAGCCGCGCTGGGGGCCTTAGAACGCAGGGCTAGATGATCTCCTTTTCGACTTGATAGGCTGAGCGCAAGAAATCCAGGATACGTTTTTCGGCATCCTCGCGTTCGGCAATTTCCGCATAGGGTAGCAGGGCGCCTTGCCATACGGCCGTGTGCCACACGGCGCCATCGGGCAGCTTGTGATGCGTGAGCGTCTCCTCGAACGGGAAGGGAGACATGTAAAGATAAGGGCTCGGCTGGCCCGGGTCATCCGGAGAAAAACCTACGGTGATTTGAGTTGGTAAGTCTCCATCTACTGTAGTTACCTGCTTTTTTCCTAAGATAACGAAGGCCAGGTCAAAGTGATGAGGCCAAAACTGGACCGGATCGGATTCGTCCGGGATCTCGCCTCGGAATTGTTCCAATACTCGCCCCACGTGGCTGAGCGCTGTGAAATAGCGCTCAGCCGCGTCGAGTGCATACTCGCGCAGCGCTTCATTTGCGAAACTGGTCATATCGATCTTCCCTTGCACTCCCAGGCCGGCCAGCTTGGCGATAAGCTGCTCCCCCAACTGGGTGGCGCTCAGGCCCTCGCTGATGCGGATCTGGTGCACGTCGCCGTCGCTGGTGCTCAGCAGCACATAATGATTGCGCAAGTCCAAGCTTAGCGAAAAATTTCGGTCCGGGTCGGCTGGGTGAGGGATGGGCGTCGTCGTTAGGCCGGCCGTATACAGCCGCAAGCTAATATGCTGGTGACGCGGCATCTCCGGGGTGAAGGCAGCCCGGATGGCGCCCAACACCCTGCAATAGGCGTGCAGCGTCTCGCGGGTCTCCCGCCACTCGCCTAACTTGGGAAAAGCGCTTTTAGTCACGAGGCCAAGTATACAAGCTAAAAAGAGGAAAAGTAATCTGGGCTTTGCAAACGCTTTATTTTTGCCTTTATTTTCCCTAGTACAATACTTTTACCCTCTTGGTTTCCTCTTGGGAGTTCGCAGTGCAGCCCTCAAAACAGCTGGAGCAACAAGCCATAAACACCCTGCGCTTCCTCTCAGCTGATGCGGTGCAGCACGCCGACTCCGGCCACCCCGGCCTGCCCATGGGGGCCGCTCCTATGGCCTATGCGTTATGGACGCGCCATCTGCGCCATAATCCCCATGACCCTAGCTGGCCCGACCGAGACCGTTTTGTGCTCTCCGGTGGGCATGGCTCCATGTTGCTGTATTCGCTGCTGCATCTCACCGGTTATGACCTTTCATTAGAAGAGATCAAACGCTTTCGCCAATGGGGGAGCAAGACTCCGGGCCACCCCGAGTATTGGGTCAGCCCTGGGGTGGAGACCAGCACCGGCCCGCTGGGCCAGGGCTTCGCCAATGCGGTAGGCATGGCCATCGGCCAGGCAACCCTTGGGGCGCGCTTCAATCGTCTCGGCCACAGCTTGTTCGATTACTTCGTGTACGTCATCGTGACGGATGGCGACCTAATGGAAGGGATAAGCTCCGAGACTGCCTCGCTGGCCGGGCACCTGAAACTCGGGAAGCTGATCTTTCTATACGACGACAACAACGTTTCCATCGATGGCAGCACGAACTTGACTTTCACCGAAGATGTCGGGGCGCGCTTCGCGGCCTATGGCTGGCACGTGCAGCACGTGGCGGATGGCAACGACGTCGAAGGTATCGACGCGGCCATCCAGACGGCCAAGGCCGACCCGCGGCCTTCGCTGATCTGCGTGCGCACTGTGATCGGCTATGGCTTACCCACTAAGGCCGGCACGGGGAAAGCCCACGGCGAACCGCCCGGCGTTGAAGAGCTGGAGGGCGCTAAGAAGAGCCTGGGCTGGCCGCTGGAGCCGTGGTTCCTGATCCCCGGCGAAGTGCTGGAGTTTTACCGCGAAGCGATCGAGCGCGGGCGTAACCTCGAAACCGAGTGGCAAGCCAGGGTGGCCGCTCATCGCCAGGCGCACTCGCAGCTGGCGGACGAACTGCAGCGCGTGCTTGACGGCGCCCTGCCCGAAGCCTGGGATGGTGATCTGCCCGTCTTCCCGGCGGATGCAAAAGGTATGGCGACCCGCTTGTCTTCGGGCAAGGTGATCAACGCCATCGCCGGGAAACTGCCCGACCTGATCGGTGGCTCCGCCGATCTGCATCCTTCGACGAAAACCTTCATCGACTCGGCTCCGGACTTCCAGGCGGCCACACCCCAAGGCCGCAGCATCCATTTCGGCGTACGCGAGCACGCCATGGGCGGCATCGTGAACGGCATGAACCTGACGCCGGGTGTGATCGCCTTCGGCGCCACCTTCCTGATCTTTTCGGATTACATGCGCGCTGCGTTGCGCCTCTCCGCCTTGTCGCCTTATCCCAGCATCTGGGTTTTCACCCACGATAGCGTCGCTCTCGGCGAGGATGGCCCCACGCACCAGCCTGTGGAGCATCTGGCCGCGCTGCGCGCCATGCCCAATATGGTCGTCATCCGGCCGGCAGACGCCAACGAGACCCGCGAGGCCTGGGTGGCTGCTATTCGCAGGCGCAATGGCCCCACCGCGCTGATCCTCACTCGCCAAAACCTGCCCACGCTCAACAGAAAAGAATTCGCCCCTGCCAAAGGGTTACACAAAGGCGCCTACGTGCTGGCTGACCTGGGCAAGCGCGCCCCCCAGATCATTTTGATGGCTACGGGCTCGGAGGTGCAGTTGATTATCGCCGCCGGCAAGCGGTTGGCAGCCTCGGGCCGCGGAGTGCGCCTGGTCTCGTTCCCCTCTTGGGAACTGTTCGAAGCCCAGACCAAGCGTTACCGTGAGACGGTTTTGCCGCCGCGCATCAATTTGCGCCTGGCGGTGGAAGCCGGTGTGGCCCAGGGCTGGGAGCGCTGGGTGGGGGAGCGCGGCGCGGTGATCTCCCTGGAGCGCTACGGCGCCTCGGCGCCCGGCGAAGTTGCTATGCGGAAACTGGGTTTCAGCGTCGAGAACGTATTTAAGCACGCCCGGGCGCTGCTGCGCACGAAAAAGAGTTGAGATGGGCCAATGGATTAACATGGACTTTCAGGCGCGGGTTATCTTTGGTGATAACCTACCGGTGCTGCAATCCATTCCACCTGCCTCTGTTGACCTGATCTATATCGATCCCCCCTTTAATACCGGCAAGCGACAGGCGCGCCAACAACTGCGCACCGAGCGCAACGCCAACGGCGACCGGGTGGGTTTCCAAGGGCAGCGCTACACCACGACGGTCTTGGGCAGCCGCGCTTTCGATGACCAGTTTGAAGACTATCTGGCGTTCCTGGAACCGCGCCTGAAGCAAGCGCATCGCGTGCTGGCGGCAGATGGCTCCTTCTATTTCCACGTAGACTTCCGGGAAGTGCACTATTGCAAAGTGCTGCTAGACACCATCTTTGGGCGAGAAAACTTCCTCAATGAAATCATCTGGGCCTATGATTACGGCGGACGGGCCAAAGATCGCTGGCCGGCCAAGCACGACAATATCCTGCTGTATGTGAAAGATAACAAGCATTACACCTTCAACGTTGATGACATCGAACGCATCCCCTACATGGCTCCAGGCCTGGTCGGGGAGGAGAAAGCCGCCCGCGGCAAACTACCCACGGATACCTGGTGGCACACCATCGTGAGCCCCACGGGCAAGGAGAAGACCGGTTACCCGACCCAAAAGCCGCTCGGCATCCTGCGCCGCATCATCGCGGCGTCATCGAACCCCGGCGATCTGGTACTGGACTTTTTCGCCGGCAGCGGCAGCACCGGGGCGGCGGCCCTCGAGCTAGGCCGCCGGGTCCTGTTGGTGGATAATAATGAAGAAGCCATTGACGTGATGAAGACCCGTTTCGCAGGCCAACCTGTGGAATTTGTTTCGGCTAACGAAAAATTGTGAAAGACTAGCGCCGCCATGACCACTGTTCCTCAAAAACTGTTCTCGCTGGGCCAATCTCTGTGGTACGACAATATCGAACGCCGCTTGCTGAACGACGGCGAACTCGAGGCCATGATCCGGCGTGGGGACATATACGGGGTTACGTCCAATCCCACCATCTTTGATAATGCGATTGCCAAATCGCAGGACTATGATGCACAAATAAGCGAACTGGCTAAGGCTGGACGCACCACAGCCGAGATCTTCGACGCCTTGACGGTACAGGACATTCAGGCCGCCTGCGACCTGTTCCGCCCGCTCTACGACAGCACCCGCGTCGGCGATGGTTACGTCAGCATCGAGGTCCATCCCGACCTGGCCAACGATACCGATGCCACCAACGAAGAAGCCCGCCGCCTCTGGGCTTTGGTGGACCGGCCCAACCTAATGGTGAAGATCCCAGGGACCGCAGCTGGCGTCCCCGCTATTCGCCACTCCATCTCCGCCGGCATCAACATCAACATCACCCTGATTTTTTCGCGGCACCGCTACGCTGAAGTAATCGAAGCCTACCTGGCGGGTTTGGAACGCCGCGTCGAGAATAATCTGCCCATTGCCCACCAGGCTTCGGTGGCCTCCTTTTTCGTTTCGCGCATCGACAGCAAGGTGGATGATTGGCTGGACGCCCTCGCCGAAAAGGGTGGGGCAGAAGGGAAGAAGGCCGCAATGCTAAAAGGCAAGATCGCTGTCGCCAACGCCAAGTTGGCCTATCAGCTCTTCAACGAGCAATTCAACTCCCCGCGCTTCGAAGCGCTGAAGAAGAAGGGCGCCAGGCTGCAGCGCCCGCTATGGGCGTCCACCAGCACCAAAAACCCGGCCTACCCAGATCTGCTCTATGTGGATAACCTGGTTGGTAAGTACGCGGTAAACACTGTCCCCCAGAAAACGCTGGACGCGGTGAAGGACCACGGCATCCCCGAGCTCACCATTGAGAGCAATCTTGGCGCTGCTCGCCAGGCCCTGGAGGATTTCGAAAACCTGGGGCTCTCCCTGGACCAAGCCACCGCCGAACTGGAGACCGAAGGCGTGGCCTCTTTTAGCAAGTCCATCCATGCCGTAATGGCCACCATCGAAGAGCGCGCGCGCACTCTGGTGACCTAACCAAAAGGAACACGCATCTATGAGGCGCATCCTGGTGCGCCTCAGCGGGTTAAAGCCCTAAATTACAATGACTGGCCTAAGTGCAAGGGATCGAATTCACCACCGACGCTAAAGGTATCGCCACCCTCACCGTTGACCGGCCAGAGGTACGCAACGCCCTGGATTGGGAGGCCATGCGCGCCTTTGCCGATACGGTGAGCCGAGCCATCAAGTTACCCGATCTGCGCGCCCTGATCGTCACCGGCGCCGGAGCCACCTTCGTTTCCGGTGGCGACCTCAAGGAATTGGAGTCCTATCCCAGGCGCCGGGATGGTATGCGCCTGGCCGTGATCATGGGCAGGGCTCTGCAGCATTTGCGCGCCCTGCCCTGCCCAACCATCGCCGCCATCAACGGCCCGGCCATCGGCGGCGGGGCCGAGATCGCAGCCGCCTGCGACCAGCGCGTGATCGATGAAGGCGCCACCATCGGTTTTGTGCACTCCCGCCTCGGCATCACCACCGCCTGGGGCGGAGCGCGCTATTTATTGCAGCTGGTGGGCTATCCCATGGCGCTTGAATTGCTGGCCACCGGCCGCGTCCTGGGAGCCCAGGAAGCCAAGGACATCGGCCTGGTGGAGCACGTGACCGCGCCCGGTGGCGCCATGCAAACGGCGCGTGAACTGGCCCAACAAATGGCCCAACATCCCATCGAGGCGGTGCGGGCTGCCAAGCGCCTGCTGCGCTTCGGGCTGGCCAACCCGCTGGTCGCCAGGCACGCCGAGCGGCGCCTATTCGCCGCGCTGTGGGATACCGAGTTCCGCCGCCAGGCTGTGGCGCGCTTTCTCAATCGAAAGAAATAGAAACCCTGGGGTAAGATAAATTCCTAGTGCCATCCCGCGAAAGGAAGAACATGAAGCTGGCAATGTTGGGACTCGGCCGCATGGGGGGAAATATGGCGCGCCGCCTGCTGCGGGCGGGCCACGCAGTGGTGGGCTATAACCGCACCCGCTCGGTAACCGCGGAAATCCAAGAAGAGGATGGGATGATCCCAGGGTCTTCGGTCAAGGAGGCGGTCCAGCTTTTATCTGCGCCGAGGGTCATGTGGCTCATGCTGCCGGCTGGAGAAGTGACCGAGGGCACTCTGCGGGAATTGCAGGGCTTGCTTTCTAAAGGCGACGTTATTGTTGACGGCGGCAATTCGAATTTCAATGACACCCTGCGCCGCTCGAGTGAATTAGCCTCAAAGGGAACGCATCTTGTTGATGTTGGCGTCAGCGGGGGGATCTGGGGTCTGGCCGAGGGCTATTCGCTCATGATCGGGGGCGACGAAAAGATCGTAGCGAACCTGAAGCCTATTTTCGAAAGCCTGGCCCCCGCGCCCGACAAGGGTTGGGGCCGCGTGGGGCCAGGCGGGTCCGGCCACTTCGCGAAGATGGTGCACAACGGCATTGAATACGGCATGATGCAATCCCTGGCCGAAGGCTTCGAGATCCTGCAAGCCCGCAAGGATTTCAACTTCGATCTGCATCAGGTGGCCCGGGTTTGGCAGCGCGGTTCCGTGGTGCGCTCCTGGCTTCTTGATCTGGCCGAGCGCGCTTTGGAAGCTGATCCGCAGCTGAAGGACCTATCCGACTGGGTGGAAGATTCAGGCGAAGGGCGCTGGACGGTATTCGAAGCCATCAATCAAGGTGTGCCCGCCCCGGTGATCACCCTGTCCCTGTTGCAACGCCTGGCCTCTCGCCAGGAGCATAGCTTTGCCGGCAAGCTGCTGGCCGCCCTGCGCAACCAGTTCGGTGGCCACGCCGTCAAGAAACCGGGGGCCTGAAAACGTGGCGTCGAGCTCTCCACGCGAAGCGGATGGCCCGATCGGCCTGGTGATCTTCGGCGTCACCGGGGACCTGGCCAACCGCAAATTGGTGCCAGCCCTGTACCAATTGGCCCTGGACCAACAGCTCCCTGACAACCTGCATATTATCGGGTTCGCCCGCCGCGAGTGGGATCATGAAAAACTGCGCGCCGAAATGCGCACCGCCCTCAATGAACATGCCCGCACCAAGCCCCTGGACGAAAAGGCGCTGGAGGACTTGCTCGATCGGCTGCACTACGTTAATGGCGCCTTTGATAACCCAGCGGGCTACCAACGCCTTGGCCAGCTGCTAAATTCACTGGGCGCGGATAACCGCCTCTTTTATCTTGCCACTCCTCCCCAGTCTTATTTGACCATTGTAGGCAACCTGGGGGCCGCAGGCCTGGCCGCGTGTCCGCAAGGATGGACGCGCATCGTGGTGGAAAAGCCCTATGGGCGCGACCTGCAGTCGGCCAAGGAACTGGAAGAGGCCATTCACAGAGTTTTCGATGAAGAGCAGATCTATCGCATCGACCACTATCTCGGCAAGGAGACGGTGCAAAACATCCTGGTCTTCCGTTTTGCCAACGGTATTTTTGAGCCTATGTGGAACAGGCGCTACGTTGACTCGGTGCAAATTACCGTTTCGGAAACGATTGGCGTGGATGGGCGCGTTGAATATTACGACAGCGCCGGGGTTGTCCGCGATATGTTGCAGAACCACATCCTGCAGCTGCTCGCCCTAACCGCCATGGAAGCCCCGGTCACCTTCAACGCGGACGCGGTGCGCGACGAGAAGGTTAAAGTGCTGCATGCCCTGCATATGCTGCACGGCGAAGAGGTGATGCACAATACCCTGCGCGCCCAATATGGCGCCAGCCAGGTGAACGGAAAGCAGGTGCGCTCTTATCTCGAGCACGAAGGTGTGACGCAGAATTCCAGGGCTGAGACCCTGCTGGCCATGCGCATCGGCATAGATAATTGGCGCTGGGCGGGGGTGCCGTTTTTCATTCGCTCGGGCAAACATATGCCGCGGCGCCTCACCGAGATCGCCGTGCAATACAAGCAGGTGCCCATTTCACTCTTCGGGGCGCGCAACATGGCCGGCGACGCGCCTAATCGGCTGCTGCTCAACCTGCAGCCGGAGGAGGGCATCACGCTGACCTTTGGCGCCAAGGCGCCCGGCAGCGGGGATCTGATCCAATCGGTGAAGATGGATTTTTCGTACGCTGAGACTTTCGGGCGCAGCACGCCGGAGGCTTACGAGCGCTTATTGCTGGACTGCGTCAATGGGGACGCGACGCTCTTCACCCGCAGCGACGAGGTGCTGGCGGCCTGGGCTTTCGTGGACGAGATCCTCAAGGCGTGGGCAGCCCACCCGCGCCAGAAGTTAGCCCAATACAAGCCCGGCACCTGGGGTCCGCCGGAGATGGATAGCTTCATCCGCTCTCACGGCCACGAGTGGCGTAAATTGGATTAGCGCGTAAAACTGGCGGCCAATTCTGCTTCCGCCAGGGTGTGTCCCTCCATCGCGGCCAGTAGTTCCCCTCGGTCAGCGCCCGGCTCTAAGTCGAGTGCCGTATCCAGCGCATACAGAGTAAACACATAGCGATGGGTGGTACCCTGCGGCGGGCAGGGACCGCCGTATTCCAGCGCGCCCCAACTGTTGCTTCCGTGCGTTCCCCCGCCGGCGATCTCTTCGCCAGCGGGCACCGCCTCGGGCAGGCCGCGGGCTGCGGGCGGCAAGTCATAGACCAACCAGTGCACCCAAGAGCCGCCACCCGTGCTCGGGTCATCAAAGATCAGGACCAGGCTTTGTGTGCCAGGGGGCTCGTCGCCCCAGGACAACTCCGGAGATATATCTGCTCCCTTGCACGAATACCGGTCCGGGACGACGCCTTCAGGTTCGAAGGCGGAGCTGGTCAATGCAAAGGGCAGCGGCAGAGGAATGTCGGATGGTTGGCTGGTGGCCGTCTGCGCCGCGCTTGGCTGGGCGGCTAATGTCGGCTGGACGGCGGATGTAGGGTTGGCTGCCGGAGCGCAGGCGCCTAATACAACGGCGGCGAGAATTGGGAACATGATCTTTGCGGAGGTTTGCGACATGGGCCAGCCTTTCATCGTGGCTTAATTCGACACTGATTATAATCAGCGCAGTTTGAAACCTCAGCTATTACGCGCAGTGCTTGCCCTGCTCCTGATCATCGGCGGCTTGTCCCTGCTTTCCTTCGGCGGACCTGTGGCCACAGCCCATGCGCAGCAGCCCACTGTGGCGGTGGCCACTGTCACCGGCACGCCCATCGGCCCCTATATCACCGTGAACGCCGACCAGAAGGAAGGCATTAATGTGCGCACCGGCCCGGGCACCGAATATCCGGCCGTCGGCCTCCTCGTTGTGGGCGAGCTGGCACCGGCCAAAGGCCGCTCCGCGGCGGGCCTTTGGATCCTGGTGGTTTATCCCGGGGTGGAAGGCGGGTTAGGTTGGGTCTACGCGCCTCTGGTGACCATTTCCGAATTGGCCAGCCTGCCCATCGTTGAACCGCCGCCCACACCCACGCCGCGCGTCACGCCCACCATCGATCCCACGCTTGCCGCGCAATTCGTGCTGGAGATCCCGGCCACGCGTCTGCCCACATTCACTCCGGTGGAGCCCTTGCTGATCCCTGAATTCGAGCAGGGCGGCAGCGGCCGCTTGGGTGGCATACCCATCGGGATGTTCATCACCGGTATCGGGTTGATGGGCCTGTTCGGCGCCGCAGTCGCCTATCTGCGCGAGAGATAAGAAAAAAGACCGGATACCCGGTCTTTTTATGACGACTAAGTCTGGTTCGCTCTTAGCAGGCGCAGCCTTCGCTGTGAGCATGCTCGGGGGCATCTTCCCCGACGGTGCGGAAGGAATGCCCGCAACCGCAGGAAGACGTGGCGTTGGGGTTTTCGATCTTGAAGCCGCTGGCCATTACGTCATTGACGTAATCGATGTTGGCGCCGCGCAGGTAGTTCATAGACACTTCGTCCACCACCACGCGCACGCCGTGCTGCTCTAGCACCAGGTCCGTCTCACGTGGGTTGGGTTCCAGGGCCATGCCATATTGGTACCCAGAGCAGCCGCCGCCGGTGACGAACACGCGCAGGGCTTGCTTGTCCAATTCCAAGGAGCGGCCTTGGATTAAACCGCGCACCGCTTCAGCGGCCGCGGGGGTTAGCGAAAGTTCGGGGGTCCTTACTTCGGGTTGGATCTTGGTCTGGATCTCGGCTAATGCCATTGTCGACGCTCGCTTTCTCAGACGATATGTGTCAATTTTATCAATAAAATCGCCTGTGTCAACTGGGCAAAGCTACGTATTCGTTAGTTCCCCCGCAACCAGCATCGCCTTCAATTTCTCGATATCGGGCCCCCACAGGGCGTCGTTCTCCCGGAAGGGGAGGGCGGCGCGGATACGCTGGTGGGCGGAGGCCACACCCTTACCTGGGCCGGACCTGGGCACTTGGCGCAGCCGCAGGTCCAGCGCCCGGGCGGCGCAGGTCAGCTCCAGCGCCAGCACGTGGGCGGTGTTGTGGGCCACCTGCCAGGCATGTCGGGCGGCGGTCATGGCGTTGGCGTTGTGGTCTTCCTGGCCCGCCGAGGTGGGTAAGGAGCGCACCGAATCAGGCCCGGCCAGGGTCTGGTTCTCCAGGACCAACGAGGCGGCCGTATATTGCAGCAGCATGACCCCCGAATTCACGCCAGCGGTCTCCCCGTTGGCCACCAGCATGGGTGGCAAACCGCCGTTCAGGTGGCTGTCCAACAGGTGGTAACAGCGCCGCTCGGAGATGGCGGCCACCTCGCTCAGGGCGACCTTGAGGAAATCCATGGCCATGCCCACCGGCTCCCCATGAAAATTCCCGCCGGAGATGCTGACTCCCGCGCCGAACAACAATGGGTTATCGGTGGCGGCGTTGATCTCCTTTTCGATGATCGCGCGCACGTAGGCCAGCGCTTCGCGGGCGGCGCCCTGCACCTGCGGCGCGCAACGCAGGGAATACACATCCTGCACGCGCCCGGCGGCGTCCAGCAGTGTGCTGCCCAGGGTGAGGGCGCGGATGCGGGCGGCCACTTCTATTTGGCCGGCATGCCGGCGCGCCTGATGCAGCCGTTCGTCAAAGGCGGCGGAAGCGCCTTGCAGCGCTTCAAGGGACATGGCCGCGCTAAGTTCGGCAGCGCTCAAGAGGATTTCGGATAATGAAATAGTAAGCGCTGCCAAGGCTGCCGAGAAGGTAGCTCCATTGCTGATCGCCAGGCCCTCCTTCGGACCGAGGACCAGGCGCGGGATGCCGGCAGTTGCCATGGCTGCCTTGCCGCTCAGGCGCTGGCCCTGGTAAAGCGCCCAACCCGACTCTGCCTCTAGGTCGTTTTCATCCGTGCTCAGCACCAGGGCCAGGTGGGCCAGCGGCGCCAGGTCGCCTGAGGAGCCCAGCGAGCCTTGGGAAGGGATGCTGGGAGTCACGCCCTTATTCAACATAGCCAACAACGTTTCAACCAGTTCAGGTCGCGCTCCAGAATAACCGCCCGCAAGCGTATTGGCGCGGATCAACATGGCGGCGCGTACCACCTCGGCGGGTAACTCAGGGCCGGTGGCCACCGCGTGGCTGAGGACCAGGTTGCGGTTCAACTTGGACGTGTCGGCGGGCGAGATGTGTTTATCGGAAAAGATGCCGAAGCCGGTATTGATGCCGTAGACCGGCTTGTCGGCCTTGATGATCTCCGTCACCCAGCTGTGCGACCGCTGGACTCGGGCGCGGGCGGCCCCGGCCAGCTGCGCATGCGCGTCGGCCGCAGCCACGCGCTTAACATCCGCCAGGGTTAGGTGCTCCCCGTCAACGCTAATGATGTCGGTCATTGCTCCTCAGTCCGCGCCCCTCTTCTGTCGTTCCGAGGAGGGCGAAGGCCCGACGAGGAATCCCTTTGTCAGATCGAGCGCGGCTGCCATAAGAAAAGGGATCTCTCGCGGACTTTATCCTGAGCGAAGCGAAGGACTCGAAATGACAAAGAGTTTAACGTTGGGAATTCGGGCCTTATTGTGACGCTCATTTTCCCTTCAGCGCCCGCGCCATCTCGCGTTCGGCATCCCGCTTAGCGATGTCTTCGCGCTTGTCCCATTTCTTCTTGCCGCGGGCCACAGCCAACTCCAGCTTGGCCCGCCCGTCCTTTAGGTAGACCTGTAGGGGCACGATGGTGTTGCCTTTGCGCGACGTCTCCTCCCATAATAGGTCGATCTCCTTGCGGTGCAGGAGCAGCTTGCGCTCGCGCAACGGATTATGCCCGGATGAACTGGCTGGGTTGTAAGGGGCGATATGGGCGTTCACCAGCCAGGCTTGGCGCCCATCTGTACGCACATAGGCTTCCTTGAGGCTGACCTGCCCGGCGCGAATAGACTTGATCTCAGAGCCTTGCAGCGCCAACCCGGCCTCGAATTTTTCCTGGAGGAAGTAATCGTGGGCGGCTTTACGGTTGCGGGCAAGCACTTTCTCGGCCATCTTGCGATTTTAGCATCTAACCAAGCCTTCCCGGATGCAATTAATATTGTGGAAATAGCTCTAGAAGCAACAAAATATGTTCCTGGTAATTGGCTCCTAGTCAAACCCGGCTTTGATTTGGCGCAAGAATTCAACCCTAATGACCTTTTAGTTTGCTACTCCACTCGAAGGAAGCTATTTATCAAGGAGGAAGCTTCCTTTTTCGCCGCAATCCAGAATTTCTTATTGACTTCATCCCCGGGATTAAATAGGTGGTCATATTTCACTCTGTCATCCGAAGACGGCAAGCGTTCGACACAACGAATGGCGAATTCGCGCAGCTGCCTAGCATTCGAGAGGTGATCGTCAAGCGCAATGTAATACAAGGCCAGTTTTTCAATTTCAGCGATGGTTTTCCCCATTTGTTTTGCGGTGCGCATCAACGTCATTAAGGCCACGAGTATACGGTCCTCCCGCAACAAGGCGGGGATGCTATAGCGGTTCTCGTGCGGAATCCGGCTCACCAGGTCGGCTCCTTTCGGCCTGGCTTCGATGGTTTTTATGAATTCATTGATGGTCGCGCCTGAACTTCCAGCAAGGATAAAGACCAGCGTGCCTCCTCCGCTGCTCTTGCCTTCAAGGATGGGAAGCAGGGCTTCGTAAGGCCAGCTGGCACTTGGCTGACTGTCGACTTCATCGATGAAACAAAGCGTAGGTTTTGAGACTATCGGTAATTCCCCGAGGAAATCTCGAAACTTCTTCTCGTCTGTCTCTGCGAGATTTATCTCCACAAAATCCGCATGGTCTCTTGCCGTGAAACCAATCTGTTGAACGAGGAACGATTTGCCGCTACCGGGTGGCGCCCAAAGCAAATAGTTTTCCTTCTTTGCACTTGGCAGTTTCAACCCCGCTATAATCTTGTGTTTTAAATCCTTAATCGTGTTCCTGGTCTGCTCATTAAATCGAGTGTAACCTTCAACAACGCTGTATTCCGATAATTTGAATCTCTTGGTGCCCGCTAGCAATGAGATCAAGTCGGAATTGTCTTGAGAAATCTTGACTCCCACCGGACCCAGTCGCATTCGGGTGAGAAGAGAAATAAATCTCGGGTCAGATCTTAACGGGTCAAACCTGGGCTCTACATTCATCCATGCCAGCCAACTTGAACGTTCGCTATAGGCTCTTTCCAGCCAAGTGAACGCTTCCTCTTTATCGCCGAGTCCCACGTAGATCAGCGCGATCCAATACGACGGAACATATTGCTTTTTTGAACGCTCTTTAAGCTTCAAAGCAAGGTCCCTCGCCTCTTGCATCATCCCTGCCGATGCAAAAACATGACCCATAACGCTCAGTGCCATCGTGCTTTCTCCGGAGAGCTTCAGGGCTTTGCTAACTTCGGAAATGGCCTCGGTATACATCCCTTTTTGCAGGTAGGGCCTGCCAAACCATAGATGTGCGGGAAGGAAACCGGGATCGAGTTCAATGGCTTTTTTGTATTGTTCAATAGCGAGGTCATATTGCCTGCTGAGGTATAAAACGTGGCCGAATGCGGTATTAATGGTTAATGACATTGGGTCAAGTTGCTGCGCCCGCTTGACCTCCTCTATCGCCTGGTCGAATCGGCCCATGGCTTTGAGATAGTCAGCAAAGAATAGATGGGCAGTTGAATAATTCGCGTTCAGTTCGATTGCTTTTTTGAACTCGATTTCCGCCCCTTCCCAATCTCGATCATATTGAAATCTAACCAAGCCAAGCGAAGTATGCGCTTCGGCCAGGTTCGGATCGATCTGTATCGCTCTTTCCGCTGCTTCCCTCGCCTTTGGAAACACTAGGCTGGGTGGCTGGAATTCCAGGACGGCAAGGGCGCTATAAGAATCGGCCAGGCCGCTATAGGCCAAGCAGTATTTCGCGTCCTTTTCCAGTGCAATTGAAAAGTAGTCAATTGCCTTGTTCAAGCTTTCTTCGGTTCTGAGGTTCCAATAATAGCGGCCATTTAAATATGCATTGTAAGCATCCAAATCTTTAGTTGCTTTATTCTCGATCTGTTTCTTTTCCTTTTGTAATATTTCAACTTTTAGAGAGGCAGCGATCTTTTTTGCAATTTCGCTTTGAATGCTAAAAATGTCCTGAAAGCTCCTGTCAAACTGATTTGACCAGACTTGCTCCTGGGTATTGGCGTCGATCAGGTTCACGGCGATCCGGATCACGTCGCCGGCTTTGCGGACGCTGCCCTCCACTATGCTCCCAACTCCAAGCTCTTTTCCAATTTCAGCTATTGATTTTGTCTGGCTCTTGTATTTTATAGTCGAGGTGCGGGCAATGACGTGCAGTTTGGAAATTTTGGATAAAGTTAGGATGATTTCTTCGGTCATCCCATCTGCAAAATATTCATTACCTGGATCCGGGCTGATATTGGAAAAGGCAAGCACAGCAATGCGGCGGCGGTCTTGGCTGGCTTCGTTTATTGGAATCTTGTTGCCAATCATCGAATCCCCCGAATTATAGTCGCTGTCAGCCAACAATCTAATTAAGCCAAGATGGCTGCGTTTATGGGAATTGTTTGCGCTTACATCTCCTGATTTACCGAGACACCGCCATCTTTACCACCTTGCCCGCCGCATCCATGGTGATGCGGGCGTATTGCGGGTGGGTCAGGTTGCCGGAGGGCACTTTCTTGCTCAGAGTCACCAGGCTGCGAGTTGGCGCCAGGCCGGCGGCTTTGGTGTGCGCGTGAGGCAGGGTGCAATTGTGACCCTGGCAATCCACATGTTCGTGGCTGTAGGTCACCTGGCTGCCCTGCATGCCGGGCAAATACTCGGCCACCACGGATTTCACGGTAGCCATGGTGTCCTCAGGGAGCTTGTCCATAGCGATAAAGTGCCCATCGGCCCGGTCGCAGATCGCGTTCACTTGCGGCGAACCGCTTTCCACGCGCAGGATGCGCTTGGGCACCTCGCCGTCGGCCGCAACCTGCGCCAGGGGGTCCCCATATAGCACAAAGGAGATCAGCGTCTTTTGGTCTTCGCCATCCAGGTAACCCTGGCGGCGGTGCATGGTCTGCGCCATGGCGATCTTGCCTCGGCGCAGCGCTTCCCCGGCGGGGTGGCCTTCGTTGAGCAGCTTCCAGAAGGTCTGCCCCAGCAGATCGGCGGCGATCAAGGGAGTGGTCACTGAACCATACGAAGTTACGGTGGAACCGATCACAGCTTTGCTGCCCGAATCCAGGAACTTGAGCGCCAGGGCATTATCGACCGACTTGTCGAAGATATGCGCGCCGAAGCAAGCTTCGGTAAACACCACCTGCGGGGCGCGGCCGGTGTTGACGATGTCGCTGGGCCGTAAGGCCACCGGATAATCCGGACCGGCTGAGTTCTGCTGCGGGTCGCGCTGGCCATACCACTCTGCGGTCTCGGCCAGGCCATGCAAATTGAAGTACGCCATCTGCAGGGCTTTACCGGCCTCTTTGGGCAGCAGGCCTGTTCCCACGGGCGGGGAAATGGTCAGGCGGCGGGGTTCGCCAATTGTGCGATACACCGAGTGCGAGGCGCGCTGCCAAATTTCCGCGCTGTAGCCAAAACTGCTGCGAGACGAGTTCCAGATGCCAAGGAAGGCCAGGATGCGCGCAATGAAAGATCCGACAGAGACCGACGGGGTTGCCCCTTTGGCGCGGTTGACCGCGATCCTGGTCAGGGCTCTGATAAGCATGGCGGGATCGCCGCCCTCGCCGTTAGGCAGGCGGCCCAGCGGCCAGGTGGGCACGAAATAATTCTCATCCAGGCTGGCGTAAGGATTGTCCGAGGGTACATCCTTGTCGTCATCATCCACCGGGTTGGGTAGCTGGTGGAAGGGAATGACCTGCGGGCCGCCCACAATCAGCACGGCGCCGATCATCTCGCCTTTTTTACGCAAAGCACCGTCCAGGTCGGTCAGCAAGTGCTTGACCTCCCAGGGATCGTCTGCTTTGACCGGTTGCAGGTCGAACTGGCTGAGCGAATCCGCGTCGTCGGCGTATACCAGGTGGCTATCCCAATGGGGGTGGGTGGCGGTGGCGGTTACCACAGCGCGCAGGGCCTTCTCGACCAGGCTTAGCCCATCCGGGCCATATTGACTATGCAGGGCGGACTTGGAAGTCACGACTATATACGCGGGGAATCGGCCATCGGCGCGCAGCTGCAGGTCTTCCGTCTTGGTGCCGATGTCTTCCAAATCAAGAGGCGTCTCAGGCGGGACGGATTTATACGCCGGCTTCGGCGCTTCAGCTTTTTTCTCCGCGTACTCGACGCCCAGCTCGTCAGTGTACGCTTCTGTGTGTTTGCGCTTTTGGGGAACGCGCTTCATCTTAGGGCGTTTCAGTTCAGGAAGCTGTGTGCTGGGCGCGGCGACGGTCTCCGCCAGCACGGCTGTAGGTTCAGTGATAGCGGCAATGGGTTCAGCGATGGCAGATTCAACTTCGCTAAGCGCGGCATTGGGGCCAGGTGCGATAGCCTTGATTTCAATGCCCGGCTCTCGCACCACGGTCTTTGGGACGGTTTTGTCCTCCACGCCACTGGCCAAGTGGTTCCAGTTCAGCGCAGTGGTCACAGCCGCGGGGATGGGCAGGGTGATCACATGCTCAAGTATGGTCGGCCAAATGGGGGTGAAGCGATGCGGGTGGCCCCACAGCCGGCGAGCTACTTGGCCGCTCACATCCTCGGCAACACAATCATGCAATATGTCCAGGGCCTCATCTTCCTGTCCGCCTTCCATGCGCTGCTGCGCGTCCTTCAAACGGAATTGCAGGCAGTGCGGCCAAAGATCGCGGTAAAGCGCGATGAGATTATGGATAGCGTGCCAGGTGAGTCCCTGCGCTTGCGCCAGCTGCAAATGCGCCAGCGACGGCAAAGGGGAGGGTGGGTTGCTAAGCAAGGCGACCTGCACTTCGCTCTCGGCTTTTTGCAGATCGTTCTGTGCCAGCGCCAGCTGGGCGCGCACCAGCGCCTGGGCCCAGGGCTGGACCCCCTCGGGGGGCTGGCTCGGGCGGCGCAAATAGATCGCCGCGGCGCGGGCTTGCTCGGCAAGCGCCGGCTTCACCCGACGAGCGGCGCCGGCCAGCAGATCCTGGGCTTCCACAAATTCAGGATCCAGCTCAACCAGCCGCGCTGAAATCTTTATGGCCTTGTCAGCCTTGGAGTCTTTGAAATAGGCCTGGGCGCGGATCAATTCCACCGGTAGGTCATAGGGATAGGCGTTCAGCCAATCTTCAGCCAGCAGGCGCACGAAATTGGGCTCGCCAGCCCGCAAGGCGATCTGCAACAGGGTGAGCTGTTCGGCTCGTCCGACGGGAACGCCTGCGGAGATTTCCTTTTTCAATTCTTCGTTCATGCCTGCACTCCTACTTCGTGCGGATGGTGAACCAAGTTCAAGGCAATGATGGCGGCCAATTGCCGTTGAATGTTGCGATCCTTGGGGGCCAGGTTGGCCGCCTTGCGCAATGCGCTTTCGGCCGCGGTGAAATCCTTGGCGTCTTTCAACGCCATCCCCGCTTCAAAGTGGGGGATGGACGAAAGCGGCGCCGCCGCGGCAGCTTGCTGGAAGGCGGCGATTGCTTGCGCGTGTTGCCGGCGAGAAAGAAAGACCCGGCCGCGCTCCAGATATGCTTCCAGCGCCTGAGGCCTTAAACGAATAGCCTCATCCAGGTGATGCAAGGATTGATCCAAGTTTCCGCTGTGCTTCAACAGGAGGCCGAGGTGCAGGTGGATGCTGGCAGCCAGCTCGGCGGGCAGGATGCCCGCAGTCTTAACAGCGTGTTGCGCGGCCTGGACCGCTTCCGTCAGATTGCCGGTCAGAGCCAGCATTTGGGAGAGGGCGAAGAAGACCTCAGCGCGCTGCGGGTATTTTTGGCTAAGCTTGACCAACGCGTCCAGGCCGCGGCCTTCCGGCAGGAACTCTGCGCGGCGGATGAGAATTGGGACTTCGTCCGCGGCGGCCTTGGCGGCGCGGTCCAGAACAGCCACAGCGTCCTCGGCTTGGCCGAGGGCGTACAGCGTTTCGCCGAAAAGCTGCAAGGCGGCCGAATCTTTTGGCGCCTGCCGCAGGGCTTGTTCGACAAGATCTTTGGCGCGAACGGCGTCTTTGTCGCTCAGAGCCAACTCCGCCTGCAACAGCAGGGCCGCCGGGCTCTCCGGGGCAGCCTTGTGCGCCTGTTGGGCGAAGGATTTGGCTTGCTGGTCATCGCCAGCCTGGCGGTGGGCTCTGGCCAGCGCCAATAAATATTCGGCCTGCTTGGGCTGCAGGTCCACGGCCTTTTGCAGACTATCCACCGTGGCCGGGATCAGCTTGGCGGCCGCCTGCGCCTTGCCCAGCGCGAAATAATGAGAGGCTTCCTCCGGTTGCAATTCAGCCGCCAGCCTGAAGTGTTGGCTGGCCTCAGCAAACCGGCCTTGCTCCTGCTGCAGCCTTCCAGCCAGCGCCTGCCAGCTTGGCTGAGAAGGCCACAGCGCCAGAGCCCGCTGGATGAAGGGCAGGGCTTGCTGGTCTTGGCCCGCTTTATAGGCGGCGTAGGCAGCCAGCGCTTGCGCCGGCGCCGATTGTGGCAGCTGTTTGGCGGCCTGGGAAAGCCGCTCGACTAGATCGGGCTGGTTTTCTGGTAGG
>Ga0209341_10001802_pt1 | contig 20894 bp, 14 predicted proteins | sample RifCSP13_2_FD_184020 | JGI IMG/M metagenome (GOLD analysis project Ga0209341, IMG submission 184020) | Soil microbial communities from Rifle, Colorado - Rifle CSP2_sed 13_2 (SPAdes) (version 2) | ecosystem: Environmental > Terrestrial > Deep subsurface > Rock core/Sediment | place: Rifle... | reverse complement strand
AGTATTTGACTGAAACAAAATCAGTGGAATCCGTGTCCCAATTAATAAGGAGACGAATATGTCTACTGTAGATACCTTAGCTAAGGATTTCCTGTCCCAGAAGCGCATCGCCGTAGCCGGCGTCTCACGCAGCGGCGAAGACGCTGCCAACCTGATCTATCGCAGGTTGAAGTCTACTGGCCACCAGGTATTTCCGGTCAATCCCAACACCGAGGCGTTCGAGGGCGACCCGTGCTACCCCGATTTGAAATCCATCCCCGGGGGTGTCGACGGGGTGGTGATCGTCACTCGCCCAGAGGTGACCGACCAGATCGTGCGCCAGTGCATAGAGGTGGGTGTCTCAAAGGTATGGATGCACCAATCCATGATGATGGCTGGCACCAGCGTCTCGGAAAAAGCTGTAGCTTATTGCCATGAAAATGATATCTCCGTGATCGCCGGAGCTTGCCCGCTGATGTTTGGCGAAACGGCAGATTTCGGACACAAATGCATGAAATTCGTGTTGCGCGTGGCTGGTCGGATGCCAAAATAGAACGATCGGTCAATCTGGCGGGGAGTGCCCGCCAGATTGACTATACGGATCATTTTTCGAAAGAAACCACGACTGTCATGCCCCACCGCAAGCGCGGGTCCACTTCATTAACAAGTATGCGTGCGGTGTAGGTGACGTCGCCGCGTTTCTCCTCGAAGACATCCCCGATCGACTCAACTTTCCCGCTCAGCTGCACGTCAGGCAGAGCATCTGGGACAATGCTCACCGCTTGATCGGTGCTCACATTGACCACGTCGATCTCGGTCAGGTTATCGGTCTCGACATACCACTGCGAGAAATCCGCCAGCTGGACGACCGGGGTGCCGGGCGTCACCTGCTCTCCAGCGATCAGATCAAGTTTAACCACCGAGCCATTGATGGTCGCCACCAGATCCAGGTCTGCCAGTGCATCTTCGGCGGCTGCCAGGGCGGCCTCGGCAGACTGGATGCGGCCTTCGGCGGTCTTCATCCGGCTCTCAGCCAGGGCAACGTCCTCTGGGTCTGGACCGGCCTGTAAGGTGTCAAAATCCTGCTGCGATTGCTCCAGGCGCGCCTGGGCGATCTCCATTTCGGCTTGCGCCTGGGAGATGTCGAAGTCGCTGCCGATCACCCCATCCAGCCGGTTCAGGCGGCGCACAGCATCGTCGTAAGCGCGCTGCGCCTCCGCCAGCTTGTTCAGAAAGACAGCCCGAACCAGATTGTCCTCCGGCTTATTGACGTAGGGCTCAAAATCGTCCTTGGCTTTGTCCAGGACATCCCTGGCCAGGATCACGCTGGCGCTGGCTGAGTCGATGTCTGGCTGGTCGGCAGCCGAGCTCAGCGAGTTCAGTCTGCGTTCAGCGTTATACAGGGCGTCCCGGGCGCTGGTGATGGCCTCGAGCGCCTGGGTCTGGGCTTGAGGCAAATTGTCATCCAACGTATCCCGCGCCTGTTGGGCATCTAGTGCTTCCTGCTGGGCGGCGAGCAACTCGAGCTGGGCTGCAGCGATGTTGGACTCCATCTGCTCCCGGTTGCCCAGCCGGGCGAGCACATCGCCAGCCTTGACCACATCGCCCTCTTCCACCAGGACCTCAGCCACCTGTCCGCTAGCGACAAAGGACAGCTCGACGGATTCGCGCGGCACCAGCCGCCCTTCAGCGACGACCTGGGCGTCGGCTACTGCGATCGGCACCTCGGTGGCGTTCGCATCCGCCGCAGTCCCCCTCCCGCCACACGCCGCCAGGATCACCCCCGCGAGGATAAACATAACCGCCAGTTTTTGTATTCGATTGACCATCTCCATCTCCTCCTACATGAATTAGAACGTCAAAATTGCTGATTGCAGATTGAAAACACCTAACTACTGATCACAGCCCTTTGATTACTGATCACTGACAACTGAACACGGATTAATCGTAAACCAGCACTTCGCGCACGGTAAGCCGCGCCGCGTTGCGCGCCGGCAGGAAACTGGCCAGGGATGACAGGATCGCTACGATCACCAGCCACACCAGGAAGCCATCCCAGGAAAAGACGAAGTCCAAAGGGCTTTGCAGGAAGGCGATCCCGACTACGGTGGTCAACCCGATGCCGATCGGCACGGCCAGGAGCGCTCCGATCAACCAGCTGATCAAGCCAATCAATACCCCTTCGAAGATCACCATAAACATGATGGCCCCATCCGAGGCGCCGATCGCCCGCATGACGCCGATCTCGCGGATGCGCTCGATTACGTTCATGCTCATCGTGCTCAACAGCCCCAGGCCACCCACCAGGGCGATCAACACTGCCATGACCAGCAGGAAATAGACCAGGATGTCGGTCGAGGAGGTGTTGCGGGCGATCTGCTCGACGCCGGTTGTCACCACCGTCACCTGGATGCCAGCCCGTTTAAATACCGCCTCCAGTTGCCTGCCCACCCGCTGCTGGGTGAGGAAATCATGCTGGGCAGTGGTGACACGCAGGTCAGACACCTGGTTGACCTCGCCCAATACCCTTAAGAGATATTCTTTATTGGCATAAAGGATCGGTGGGGCCACATTCCCGGCCATCTTATAAGTCCCGACGATGGTCCAGGTGCTCTGGATATTGTTCAAATCGAGAGTGACCTGATCGCCCACCTTTAGCTCCGGGCGCACGGCGAGCAGATGGTTGCCGATCACCAGAGCGTTTTCGTCTTCCGGCCGCAACCAGCGTCCTGAAGTCAGAGTCGGGTCAATCAGCTTGGACTTGGCCGGCGGCGCAAGGATGAACACCTGCGTGGCAGTGGTCCCGTCCTTGGTCAGGACCTCCCCCAAGGCCGACCCCCAGCCTTCCACACTCACCACGCTGGGCACGCTCATCGCCAGCGGTTCAATCTTTTGTATCCGGTAAGGTTTATCCAGGCCGAGGTTTACATCGGTAAGGATATAGCCGAAGGTCTGGTTGATCGCTACGCTCATCGCAGCCCGCAGGTTAAACACCGCGATGAAGATCGCCCCAGCCAGGATCAACGTAGACAGGGTGAGGTACAGGCGGCCTTTGCGGCGGAAAGTGTTGCGTAGGGAGATCAACAGCGGCCTGGGCAAGGCCCGAATGCTCTCCACCATCCGGTCAATCCGCCCTTTCCCAAAGCGCCCACCGCTCAGGCCATAGCTGGTGATCGCCTCCCGGATTGACATGCGGGTACCCATCCAAACCGGGATCAGGGCTGCCACTACCGGGACGATCAGCGCGACAACTGCCTGCAAGATCAACGCGTTGGGGACAAAGCGGAACGGACCGAGGTTAAAATTCAAATATTGGCCGATCCCCGCGGCGATCACATACGCCGCGTAAGAGGCGAGGGGAACCGAGACGATCAACGCCAGCAAGCCGTAAATCAACACCAGCACCAGATAAATCCCAACCAGCTGCGAGGTGCTCGCGCCCAGCGACTTCATCACCCCGATCTGCCGGATTTGCTGGCTGATCAGGGCGTTAATCGTATTTAAGACCAGAAAAGCGCTCAACACGACTGCCAGCGCCCCCAGGACGCCCATCATCACCCCTAAGGCGCGGGTGATATCCGAGGCGAAGTGCCGGCCCGGTTGGAAGATAAAGGTGCCGTATACCTGCCGGCCACCCTTCTCGATCTTATCCGCCAAGTCCGCCGCCACGGCATTGACGTGATCCTCGTCCGTCTTCTTCTCAGCCACGGTCAGGTAGACCTGGTTGAAGCCAGTCGTCCCGTCCAGCCATTCCAGCGTCTCAGGTGTGACGTAGCCGCCGACCTGCTGGGAAAAAACGAACGGAAAGCCGGTTACATCGTGCACCCAGCCAGCCACGCGCAGCTGGCGTAACCGTCCATCGAAGAGTTCTATATTTACAACCTCCCCCGGCATGACCCGCAGGCTAGCTCGGGCAGACCCCTCGAGGAAGATCTCTTTATCCCCCAGCTGCAGATCGGCTCCGGGTTCGGAGGGCCTGATTTTATCGATTTTGATCTCGTTGATTGGCGGAATAGCGTTGATGTTGATCAGCAGCTTCTCATCGCCCAGGAGCAGTCGGCTTGTCGTCCCGCTGCGGCCTTCGACATCGCCGACTCCCGGGACTTGCTCCAGAGAATGGAGCAAATCCTGTTCAAACGGCATCGTATAGATGATCGCCGCATGCGGATTGGAAGCCTGGTAGTCTGCATCCATATCGTAGAGGATCAAAACAAAGGAAGCGCTGACAAAGCCAACGGCAAAGACACCCACGGCGATGGTCGCCATCACCATGACAGTGCGCGCCTTGTTACCCCACAGGTCTTTCAAAACTTTGCGCCAGCGGGGAGAGGTCATCCTTCCCTCCCGTGGATATGGGAAACGGCTTCGTGCTCGGCCAGGCGGGCGGCCACGATTTGAGCGAGGGCGTCGCGGGTCTCTGGCGACTCGGCCATCAAATCCGTAAATGTCTCCCGGTCAAGGGCGATCACCTCCACCGGGGCGTCGGCGATGGCGCGCACCGTGGCAATGTACTTCCCCCCCCGCATCACCTCGATCTCGCCAAAATACTCCCCTGCCCCCGGCCTCATCACCACCACATCCGAGCCACCCGGGCGCTTTAAGGCCACTTCCGCCCGGCCCTTGGTGACAATAAAGAACTTATCCCCGACCACCCCTTCCTGGACAATCGTCGCTCCGGGGTCGAAATGCATCGGCTTGAGCTTGTGGGTGGCTTTCAACAGCTGTTGCTGGTTGAGCAGGGGCAGCGCTCGGGCGACATACTCGTTGACGATCTCACCGTCGACAATCAGCATGGTGCGGTTGACGCGCCGCGCCAGGCTCGAGTCATGCGTCACCATGATAACCGTCTTGCCCTGCTTCGCCAGGTTTTCGAAGATTTCGAAGATCACCCCAGCCGTCTTGGAATCCAGGTTTCCGGTCGGTTCATCCGCCATGAGGATCTGCGGGTCGTTGGCCATAGCGCGGGCGATGGCCACGCGCTGTTGCTGGCCGCCTGAGACTGCGGTCGGTAGTTTCTCGGCGTGATCCGCCATCTCGACCAGTTCCAGCAGCACCATCGCCCGTTGCTTGCGTTCCCTGGGAGTGTACATCTTGCAGAAATCCATGGGCAACATGATGTTCTCTAACAAAGAGAGCATGGGCAGCAATTGAAAGAACTGGAAGACGATGCCGACCTGGCGCCCGCGCCACACGGCCATCCGGTTCTCGCTCAGTTCGTGCAGCGCTAGATCGCCCACGAACACCTCACCGGAAGTAGGCCGGTCGATGCCCGTGATCATGTTGATTAAGGTCGATTTGCCGCTGCCCGACTTGCCGATCACCCCCACGAACTCGCCAGCAAAGAAATCGGCGCTGATCCCCTTGAGCACAGTGAAGTCGCCAGCCGCAGTGGAAAAGGTCTTGACGATATCCCGCAGCTGGATGACCGGCTGTTTCCCGTTGCCGCCATCCAGGGGTTGGATGGTTTCGACGTCGCGTTTATCTTGGGATAAATCTCCTGACACTTCGACCTCCTGCGGTCTCCGGCATGCCAATTAATATTCCCTTAATTTATTGCTTTCCTCTAAAGGTAGAATTATATACGATATACGATTATCAGGGAGAGATTATTGTAATTATTTTTCCATGTACAAATTCATGACTATACTGAAATCCAATCCAGCTGCGCAGGTCTGCCCTGTCAGGCATAATAAGGAAAGTCTTGAAGCTGATATACTATACCGTGCTTAAAAATCCTGATTACCCACAGAGGATTATGGACCAGAAAGCATTCCAGGACTACTACCCCGACCAATTTAATTACTGCTACGGATGTGGGCAGCTGAACGAGCAAGGCTTGCAGATCAAGAGCTTTTGGGATGGAGACGAGACAGTTTGCCTCTTCCAACCGAGGCCCTACCACACGGCGATCCCGGGCTACGTTTACGGGGGATTGATCGCCTCGTTGATCGACTGTCACTCGACTGGTAGCGCTGCGGCAGCTGCCTATCGCGCCGCAGGGCGCGCCATGGATACCGAACCGGCGCTGCGCTTCCTGACCGCCTCACTGCATGTCGACTACCTGAGACCCACTCCGATCGATTCCCCCCTTGAAGTGCGGGCGTCTGTAAAAGAAATCAAAGGCCGCAAGGTGGTGGTGGTCTCCACCGTGTCGGCCCACGGCGAGGTATGCGCCCGGGGCGAGGTGGTAGCTGTCCAGATGCCGGAACATCTGTTAAGATAGTAGGACAAGTTGGCAAATTGTCCCACAGAATAATTTGCCAAATTGACCTGCAAGCAGATTGTCCTATGAAGTCGCTGCTGGTACAGTAAAGTGAAAAGTCGTTCCCTGGTTTAATTCGCTCTCAAACCAGATCCGTCCCCCCTGCATCTCGACCAGGTTTTTGGTGACGCTCAACCCCAACCCAGTCCCGGTAACTTCGCGCACCCTGGGATCCTCTGAACGGAAGAATTGTTCAAAGAGTCTCAGCCGGTCATCCGGACCGATGCCGATCCCGCTATCCTTCACCCAAGCATGAACTACCTGTTTTGCGCCTTCGGCATCCCAGCGGTTGGATACACACTCGGCCTGGATAGCGATCTGCCCGCCGCTGGGTGTGTACTTATGGGCATTGCTCACCAGGTTAGTCAGGATCTGGACCAGCCGGGTGTTGTCATACCAAACCAGCGGCAAACTCGCCGGCAACTCAACCACCAGTCTCTGTTCCTTTTCTTCGATCAGTTTTCGCAGGGTACGCACCGCTTCGTCGACGGCGTCCGTGAAGGAAACCTGGCTATATTGGAGGTGCAACTGCCCGGCTTCAATGCGAGAGATATCCTGCAAGTCGGAGACCAGGGTGCCCATCCGGTCAGCGTTGGAACGGATAGTGGCAAGGAATCGCGCCTGGCCTTCATTGACCGCTCCCACCGCGCCCGAGACCAGAAGGTCGCTATAACCCTTGATAGAAGTCAGTGGATTTTTTAGCTCATGCGAAGCAGAAGAAACGAACTGGCTTTTTGCAAGATTGGCGGATTGGACCGCCGCGTAAAGCTGGGCGTTCGAAATAGCGATGGCGGCATGGTCGCTGAGGCGCGCCAGAAAAGCCAGCAACTCCTCAGGGAAACCAGAACTCGATTTACTCTCCAGCAGGATTATCCCGATCACCTGTGATTCACGGCGGATTGGGACAATTGCCTGGCTGCTGGCATCGGCCAACAGGTAAGAAGGCAGTTTACCCCGGCGGATGGCTTGTTCAAGCGCAGGGATTTCCAACCTGAGATGTGAATTGCTAGAGGTGACCAGCTCAGGTGAGTAACCCTGCGCCGCCACAACCTGCAACCCAGCCTGATCTATCAGCCCAGCCAGGCCGGCGTCGGCTCTGGACTGACTCAGCGACCACTCCAGGGTGATGTGCAGCACGCGTTCCAGATCGAGGCTGGCGTTCAGATCGCGGTCAACGCGTTGCATCACCGAGAGCTCCTCGACACGCGCCGCCAAAGCCTGGTCGGTGAGGGTGTATAGCCGGGCATTTTCGATGGCCACCGCCGCTTGCCCGGCAAAAGCGCTTAACAATTCCAGGTCTTCCCCGGCGAAAGGCGACCCGTCCCGTTTGTTCAGGACTTCCAACACTCCGGTGACACGCTCTTTAACCACCATCGGCACGACCAATAGATCCCTGGTTGTATAGCCGGTCTGTTGGTCGGTATCGAACCAGTCAGCGCACTGCTGAACCGCGTTTTGGATAAGCGGTTGTTTGCTCTTGACCACTTTCCCAACCAATCCAATCCCCGGCGGAAGACGCTTCCCAACCAATACCGTCCCGACCGGGCCTAATGCCACTGCGAAGACTGCCTCCCCTGTGCCGTCATCGATCAGAAGCAAGCTGCCAGCTTCGCAGTCCAGGATATCCACCGCGCTCTGTAAGATGCGGTTCAGCAGGGGTTGCAGCTCCAGCATGGAGGTTAAGCTGCGCGTCACTTCATTGAGCGTAGCCAGCTGGCGAGCACGCCTCTCTGACTCCTCGAGTAAGCGCGCTTTGACGATCGCTCCGGCAACCAGGTCGGCGATGGCCTGGAGCAGGTTGGTCTGGTCTGATGTGTAAACAACAGCTGGATCGCGGCTCCCCAGGCTTACCGCTCCGATCGTATCCGCTCCAACATTCAAAGGGACGCTCATCCAGGCTAAGATTCCGGGCGAGTCAGGCAGAACCCCGCGGCCGCGGCATTCTCGCTCGAAATCCTCCGTAATGATCGCCCGCTGGCCGCCCACGACTTCAGTCTCCAATCCCTGGCCAGGGGGGATCGGGAGTCGTTCCAGGTTGTGCAGGCGTTCATCGTTCTCCAGATAAAAGACGTGGTGGAATTCCTGGCCAGGCCCATCTCCCAGGGTGATGCGCAGGTCCCGCGTGGGGATGAGCAGGTTAATTTGGGTATAGAACATCTCCAGCAGGTCGTCAAAAGCCAGGGTGATATTGATGCCTTCCGCCACGCGGGTGATGATATCCAATTCATGGAGGCGCTGTTGCAGGGCGATCACAACCTGCGAACGCTGCAAGGCGAGAGAAGCCTGGTCGCAGAGCGACTCCAGGAATTTAAGCGCGTCCATCGAATAAGGTTGCCCCGAAAGCCGGAGGCCAAGCCCCAGCCAACCGGTTAAGCTCTCCTTTCCAGGCAACGGTATATATAGCTGCGCGCCGAGCAAAGCCAAGCGCGCCTGGTCAGGACGCAACGCCAATGACAATGAGTTTTCTTCGTCGATAAAAAGCGGAGCGCGGCGCCGGTCCAGGGTTTGGGCAAGCGCGCTGTTAGCAGTAAAGTGCAGATCGCTGCTGGGCCGGCCCTCCTGATCGGCCGTGGCATAGTAATAGGTGCCAGGATCATGCTGTACAAAAATATGCAACCGGGATGGTGAGAGGGCTTCTTCGATAGATTTCCGCAATAATTGGATGATCGCCGAGAATTCCGTAGTCTGGGTGAGTTGGCGCCCGAAAGCCTGCAGCCGTTCCTGGAAGGCAGATCGTCCCCGGAAGAAGAAGGCATCCACTCTTTTCTGAAGGTAGAGACGGCTGGGGTTGAGCATCAGCGCCAAAATGAAGATCACCAGGCCGAGCATGTAGGAGCTGTTCGCCAGGAAAAGCTCCCCAAAAATCAAGCTCAACCCACTTACCAGTAAGCCATATCCGCCAGCGACCAGCAAGGTCAGCGTGGTATATACGATCATGCGACTAAGCAGGTAATCCGTATCCAGCAAACGATAGCGTAATTTTGCATAAACCATGAAGAGCGGGAAGGCGATGGACGGTAAAAGCCAGTACGGGGTGAAGGAAATCGATGGCCGGATAGCGCTGAGGCAGAACCAGGCTAAAAGCGGGCCAAAGGCGATCACCGCGCCGAATAAGATCAGGCGGCTTTGCTCGCGGACGATTGGAGAGGTTGATTTGATCCAACGGTGAATAGTCCAACACAGGAAAAAGGTCAATGCCAGAGTGAGGAAGATCAATTCCAATCGCCGGGCCAGTAATAAAGCGGCTGGATTGGACGCCGCATCCAAATACCGGAAAACGCTCAGGATAACTATCCCTGCCAGGAGATAGCCCAATGTGCGTAAGAAGGGATAGCGCGCCACCAGGGGTACTTCCTGTGGGAAAACAAGCGCCAGATCGAACAACCCCCCACCGGCCAGGGCAAAGGTAAACACCCACAAGGAGGTCAGGGGATGAGTTGTGCCAACTTCGAACAGGCTTACGATACCAATCGCCACCGAGGCTGTAAAGGACGCAAAAGCACGTGCGGCGACCTCCGTGCCTCGCAAGCTGAACACCCATAAGCCGCAAGCCATATAGATGAAGGCGACTATGTAGGGGAGGTACAGGTAGCTCCACCGGTCGCCAGCAGAGGGGACTGGTGAGGTGAGGTTCCATTTGGACGCTACCACCGGCACGACTGCCAGGAGCATTAGTGCCAGCACCTGGTAGATAAACACGATCCCCAGGCTGGTCCGCTGGCGGATAAAGGCGCGGAAATGGGTCGCAGACCCGTTCAAAGAGCCGACCATGCTGCAATTGTATGGCAGGGGGTAAGGAAGCGCAAGAAAAAGAGGGAAATACTTACCGGACTGAAAGGTAAACGGGGCCAGGGAGTTGAAATCTGGCGAGCGGCCGGGAAAAATTTACGGCTTGACCATCGCCCTCGATATATTAGCACCGCGGGGTGTCCCATATACGGCATGGTGCGGGTAGGGCTGGTGCAATACAATTCAAATTATGTTACAGGCTGCTGTTTTGCTCCCCTTTCTCAAGGGGTTACAACGCTTCAGCACAGCCAGTCACCCGGCTGCACTGGTTGCCTGCTCCCTGGCTGCCTGACCATTACCAGAGTCGGACTTTCAGCGACGAGCAGACGATGTCTTTCAGGACACACAAGCGACTGGTTTGGTGCGTTTATGCGTTGGGAATCCAGCTTTTCCGGCTAGTCTCGTACATCCAATCAGTCTTTCAGTATAATTGGCGAGAATGACCGATGTGGTACTATTGAACTAAGCCTGCTTTCACAGCCTTCGGTACCGATAGCCGTTATTGCATAGTACAAATTATCCTGTGCAGCATCAACGTGTACATATCTTGTTGTAGTGATAGGTTGGGAGGTTACAGGATAAAAAGCTGAAAGATCTGAATTGGAACTCGCATACACTTTATATCCAATGGCTTCATTCAAAGCTGACCAACTTAGATGGATATCATTTCCGACAGCAGACCATGTGAGACCAGTAGGTGGATTGAAACAGTAATTGTCTGCCATTTGTAAGGCTTGTAATGCGTCAATATCGGACCCTGGAAAGGGTGATCCTGTTTTTGTACTGAGATCTTCGATGCGTACATATCGAGCGTTACTGAGGGCATGGCCAGCTAAGTCGAACTCAGTCATTGCAATTCCTTTACCAAGAAAGGTCCAAGGTCCTGTGGGAGAATTGCTGATAAAAACATTGTAGTCTTCATCAACTCCCCCGAGGAGAACACCGACTTCGTAAACCCGTAAGTCATTACCAGTGCCATCAACGATTTCTTCGCCGAGGCCCATATCAAAGACAATCCAGTAACCAGGGCCACCGATTGACATATCATCGTTAGCACCGCGCGGCCGTCCTAAGGCGAGTACAGGATTGGCCTGAGAATTACCTTCTGTCATGATGTTTGCGTCAGCAACTGCATCGGCGTATGGGTCTACAGCGCTAGTTGATACGACAATATTGTCAAAGTGACAACCAGTGCTGGCAGACGTGCCTAGCCCGATCATGCCTGTAGATAATGAGCTATCACTGGCTGTGAAGATTTGTGTGTAATTGAGCGACACTGTTATCGTTGTGCTTTCGACAGCAATGTGAATATTGTGCCAGCCTGTGCCATAACCATTATTGGTGTCTTCGGCTAAGGTGGTGTAAATCCCATCCACTTTTTTCTCCAAACGCCGAAAACTCTCCTGCTTATTCATGATGAAGCGGTAGTAGTTCTGATCATCGGCATAACGGAAAAGCACAAACACGCTATCGTCGTCATCGGGATACACATCTACGTCCAAATGATAGTTTGCCCAAGTACCTTGACCTGCGTAAACCAAGGTCCCCTCGTAATTTGCGTTGGTATAGATATTTGAATTTTGCCGCAAGACTGAGCTATCTTTCGCCTGCACAACAGACCAATTCGATGGTCCCGAGATAGCCCCTGGCGCGTCAAACACTGTCCAACCGTCGAGATTCCCATCCTCAAACGTGTCACTAAAGAGAATTGTTGTCGTTTGGGAGAAAGCTGAGGCGATTAAGAAAATGCTACATATCCCAAAAACCACAACAAACAATAAGAGGCTTAGCTTCCAGTTGACTGCCTTCATTGTGTCCACCTTTTTCTAAACACATAATATTGACGCTTTCGATTCGCGCTTGTCTTTGCATACCAATATATTCCATTCTCACATTTCGCGCACCCAACGATTTAAGGTTAGATGTGTGGCCAGAGCCAATGCCGAAGCCAGGTTCAACACGCCGCCACAACAAACCGATTTTTGCAGACGGTTATGTAAAGATTGTACAATCAAAAGCCAACCAACAAGCTTACAAAGCTGCAAGAAATTCACGTGGAACCTTTGGTGCTAGGTGATAAAAGTCATTAGGTGCACTAATCTGATAGATGCAAATACTCCAACCGACCGCATCTTCCTTCGTCACGTTGGTAGCGGTTACATTATTAATCATCGAATGCTGATGGAGCACTTTGCTGCGATGGCTGAGCAGGGAGAAAAAAGACTATCATGAAAGCGCCCGACTTTCGCTGATCGTTTATGATCGTCACTCCATCCTATCCCCAGGTGATGGTTTACTTTTCTGAGTCGGTATCCAGCTAGATGCTCAGGAATTCATCCAAGCCTGGCGGTTTGTAATCCAGCGACTGGTGGCGGAAGTAAGTATTATACAGGCCGGCGTAGTGCCCACCCTTGCGTAACAAACCCACGTGATCCCCCTCCTCGAGGATGCGCCCATTCTCCAGGACGACGATGCGGTCGGCGGCTTTGACCGTGGACAGGCGGTGAGCGATTAAAATGCTGGTCGTATTGGCCAGGATCAGCCCCAGCGCCTGCTGGATTTGCCATTCCGTGAAGGGATCGATGCTGGCAGTGGCCTCGTCCAGGATGAAGATCGCCGGGCGCTGGACGAGGACGCGCAGCAAAGACACCAGCTGGCGCTGGCCCATGGAAAGCCGCCCGCCGCGCTCGCCCACCTCGGTGTACAACCCGTGGGGCAGGCTTTCCAACCATTCCCCCTCCCCGATCTGGTTTGCCATCGCTTCGATCGTATCGAGATCCACCCCCTGGCAGGCATAGCAGATATTCTCGGCGATCGTCCCGGAGAACAGGAAAGGCACCTGGGAGACAATGCCCAGCTGGCGGCGGTAATCTGGCAGGTCGAAACTGCGGATATCGTTCCCATCCACCAGGATGCGCCCTGCCTGGAACTCGTAAAAGCGCGCGATCAGCTTGGCAATGGAGGATTTGCCAGCACCGGTGTGTCCCACCAGGGCCAGGTTCTCACCGGGGTGGATGTGCAGGTCAAAGTCATCCAACACCGGCTCCTCATCCGGAGAATAGCGGAAACTAACGCTTTCAAAGCGGATCTCGCCGCGCAAGGATGGCACCCACCGACGATCGGTTTGCACGACTTTCGTCTCAGCATCGGTCAAGGAAAATACCCGCTCTGCAGCCGAAAGTCCGGACTGCACCTGCGCCCAAAAGGCGGACAGGTTGAGCACCGGGAAGAAGAACTGGTCCAGGCTTTGCAAGAACAGGAACCAGGCGCCGGTTGTGATCGCGCCAGCCGCCGCGCCCAGCCCGCCCACAAAAACCAGGATCGCCATTCCGATCCCGCCCAGGGCGTTCAATACCGGGAAGACCAACGAAAGCACCAGCCCGCGCTGGACGTTAACCCGGTAGGATTGGCGGTTGGCTTCATCAAATTCGGCGAATACCCCGGCTTCCTGGCGAAAGTTCTTGGCGATGGCTATCCCGCTGACGGTCTCTTTGATGGCTGCGTTGACGTTCGCCATGGCGCGCATGCCGCGGCGGGTGACCGTGCGCGCCAGCCGGCGAAAGCCGAGCGTGACCAGGAAAATGACCGGCATGAAACCAAACAGGTAAAGCGACATGCGCCAGTCAATGTTCACCAGCACGATCCCCAGGATGAACGCCTGAATGACCTGCGAAAAAAGGTCAGTGATCAGGACGACCGTCTGGCCAAATTCCTGGGTGTCCGAAGTGATGCGTGAAACGATGCGGCCCGACGAATACTGGTCATAGAAAGACAGGTCGTGATCGACCGCGGCGTGGAAAGCATCGTCACGCAGCGCCAGCACGATATCGCCCACCATGCGCACCGTAAGTCGCCGGCGCAGCCAGTTGGCACCCCAAGAAACCACCCCCGCTAGCAAGATCGCCCCACTCAGCAAGCCGATCGATAGCGGGGTGAGCTGACTTCCGAGTATATCCACACCGCGCGAGACGATCAGCGGCGTAGCCGCACCGGCCAAGGCGATCAACAATAAAAGCCCGACCACCAGGATAAAAGCCGCCCGGTGCGGGCGGAAATAGGTCGCCATGCGCAAGACCAGCTGGCGGTCAGAGTATTGGCGATCGTAGCCTTCGGTATCTAAACCGGCGAAGAAACTCACTGCTCAACCCCGCTCTGTGAATATGCGGCGATACGCCGCCGAGCTGCGCATCAATTCCTCGTGAGAGCCAGCCGCCGATAGGCGACCCTGGCGCAGTACCAGGATCAAGTCTGCCCAGCGGATCTGCGACAGACGATGCGTGATGATCAGCGTTGTCCGGCCGCGCGCTGCGGCGTAGATGGCGCGCTGGATCCTGTCCTCGGTAGCGCTGTCGATGGCGCTGGTCGAGTCGTCCAGGATCAAGATGCGCGGATCGGTCAGAAATGCTCTCGCCAGCGCCAGGCGCTGGCGTTGGCCGCCGGAGAGAGTCACGCCGCGCTCGCCGATGGTAGTCTGGTAACCCTCTGCAAGCGCGGTGATAAACTCGTCGGCCTGGGCAGCTCGGGCTGCGGCCTCGATTTGCTCCTGCGTGGCACCCGGGACGCCAAACGTGATGTTCTCGGCGATCGTGCGCGAGAAGAGGAATACATCCTGCTCGATGATGGAGATGTTACGCCGCAGGGCTTCCAGGTTCCAATCGCGGGCATCCACCCCATCAATCAGCACCTGTCCGGCGGTGGCATCGTAGGTGCGGTTGACCAGCTTGGCCAGCGAAGTCTTCCCGGTTCCGGTTTGCCCAACGATGGCAACCGTTTGGCCTGGTTGGACCTTGAAAGAGAGGCCTAGCAGTCCAGGCTCTCCCTCTCCGTAGGCAAAAGTAACCTCCCTGAATTCGATCTCCCCCCGCATCGGGCCAGAATAACCGGCGGCGTTCTGATCGAGATTGTTCTCGCGATTGATCAGTTCCAGGATGCGCTTTGCGCCGGCGATCCCCAGGGAAACCTGTGAGTAAGCAAACAGGGAGACGAAGGTTGGAAAGCCAAACAAAGTCAGTAAGCCAAAATACGCCACTACCTCCCCGACATCGATCAATCCCCGGTAGAATAAGAGCAGAGCGTGAAACAGACCCCCGGCCAGGGCCAGCGCCAGGAGCAACATCGGCAGGAAACGCGCCTCCACGTCTCCTTGACGAACAGAGGCATCTCGATAACGGCGGGCGTTTGCGGAGAAACGCCGCATTTCGCTGGACTCCTGGGCTAAACCCTTCACCGTTTCAATGCCATCGACCGCCTCCGCCAGGCGGCTGTTCAGCTCTCCAAAGGACTGCCTGACCTGGCTGGTGATCGGTTGGAGTTCGTGGAGGTACTGCCACAAGGCCAGGAAATAAGCCAGGATATACACGGCTGGGGTGATCATCAGCGCCGGATGGTAACGCGGGGCGACGAACAACGGCATGAACATGAAGAGCGCCGAGCCAACCACCAGGTTGATCCCAGGGCTGAACATCAAGTTGATCTCCCGCACGTCGTTGGTGGCGCGCGCCATGGTATCGCCCACTGGCAGCAAGCTGTGAAAGGTCATGCTCTTGCCCAACAGGCTGACATAAAGCTCGTCGCGGATATCCCGTTCCAGGCGTTGGCCGAACAATTCGGCGCTGAAGTTGCGTCCGAACTGAAGCACCCCGCGCACCACCTGGGTCACGGCGATCCACCAGGCGATGCGCGTCAAAACCGCCAGATCGGGGGGCGAAGCCAGGATAGCGTTGAAGGCCTGCCCGATCAAGACCGGCACTGCGGCAGCCAGGGCAGCGTTGGCGAAAGCCCCTCCCAATAGAGAAAAACTCAACGGCCAATGGCGCAGCCCGTGGAAGATAATCCAACGCAGCGGCCCACGCCGGTCGTTGGGATGCCGTTGAGGGATTGTAAATTCAGCGAACGTGGAAGACATCTCGATCGTCAAGCCACTATTAAAATTTTAAGGGTCTTGTTTTCAGGCATAGAAGCAAAGGATACCATAAAAAGACCTCTCGAATGGTATTTGCCTGTTATAATCGCATCTACCCCCACGCTGGCGAAGGGAGGATTTTGATCGGCGAGCTCGGCGAAGCGCGTCCCGGCAGCTGCCAGGCGTAGACCGTGCCTGTGAGGTGCAATCATCGGTACTGAAGATACGAACATACCTGAAGATCCCGAATTTATAGAAACGGCAACCCTCCCCCTGGCACGGGCGCGCCTCTTCGGGGGGATAAACTTACGCCGCCTGGCGACTAAAGTTGGCTTATTCCTGATCAGTATCTCGATCTTCATCCTGGCCCTGGTCATGGTCAAGGAAGGCGCCAAACCGCTGGCCCCCCTGATCCGAGAGCGCTTTTCGGTAAACAGCCCGGCCAGCGCCCTGGGATTCGGTTGGCTGTCTGCCAGCTTGGTGCTTTCTGGCTCACCGATCGCGGCGACAGCCCTGGCTTTTCTAGACGCCGGGGTACTCGCCCCGGTCGAGGCCTTTGCCATGATCGCCGGATCGCGCCTGGGAGCGTCTTTCATCGTGCTGCTGGTGGGGTTCGTTTACGTGCTGCGTGGAAAACAACGCCAGGTGAGCCTGGGCGCCGGTCTAACCTCGCTCCTGGTCACCCAAACCATGTATCTGCCAGTCCTGGGGATCGGTTTCTATCTCCTCTCGAGAGGCTGGATCCAAAAATGGCAGTTCCAGGCCAACCAGTCGTTTAACTCACCCCTGGATATCGTCTTTGATCCGATCATTGCCACCCTGAGCCAATACATCCCCACCTGGGTGCTGTTCCCGATCGGCTTTGGTCTTTTATTTTTCAGCCTGTGGTTGTTCGATCATTTATTGCCCGACCTTCATCTCGAGGAGTCGAAGCTGGGTCTTGTCCACCACCTGCTCTACCGGCCGGTGGTGACGTTTGCCCTGGGAGCCGGCATCACCGCTCTCACCATGTCCGTTTCAGTCTCGCTGAGCCTGTTGGTGCCGCTCTCGGCGCGCGGTTACATCCGCCGGGAGAACATCATCCCTTATATCATGGGGGCAAACATCACCACCTTCGACGATACACTGATCGCCGCCGCGCTGCTGGCCAACCCGGCGGCAGTCACGGTCGTTTTAGTGCAAATGGTGAGTGTTGCCGTGGTTTCTATGATCATCCTGCTCGGCATCTTCCGGTTCTATGAACGGATGCTGAACCGGGTGGTCTCCAAGATCGGCAAACGCCGCAGGTATTTATTAATTTACATCCTTTTATGCTTAGGAATTCCCTTTGCATTACTCCTGCTAGGTTGAGGTAGAGGTTATGCGCGTTTTGATTTGCACCGACGGATCCCCTGCAGCAGAGGCAGCTGCCTCTTTCGTTTCTCGCTTGAGCTTTCCTCCAGACACCGTGATATCCCTGCTGGGGGTCAGCGAGACCGACGGCGACCAGGTCCACCTGACCAGCTCCTTCGAGCGGATTGAACGCACTTTGGATGGGGCACGACACACCATCCAGCGCAAGATCGGCTATGGCAATGCCGCTGAAAATATCCAGAAGGAGACCGAAGAAAATAGTTACGATCTGGTTGCCCTGGGCGAACGGGGACACCAGCGGGGCTTTGCGGGCTGGAAAATCGGCTCTACGGTGAATAAACTGGCACGTACGCTGACCATCCCCTTTCTGGTGGCTCGCAACGTCCCGCTGAGATTGAGCAAAATTTTACTCTGCACGGGCGCAGAAGCGCCTTCTTTAGAGACTGTGCGCGTTGGCGGACGATTGATCTCAACCGCCAGGGCAGAGATCATTCTGCTGCATGTCATGTCCCAGGTAGCCATGCGTTTAGACAGCCCACCGGATGACCTGCTGGACACGGCTCAATCTGCCATCCAACGCGGAACGCGTGAAGGCCAACATTTAAAGCAGGCGCTTCAACTCTTGAGCCAGGTTAGCGTGATCGGCGCGGTCACCCCCTGTCTCCGGCATGGGTTGGTCGTAGATGAGGTGTTGGCAGAACTCGAAGAGGGCCAGTATGAATTGCTCGTGATCGGCGGGCATTACCACCATGGGAGAAGCCACTGGGAAGAATTCTTACTTGAGGATGTCGCCGGCCAGCTGATCCATCGCGCTGCTTGCGCTGTATTGATCGTTTAATACAAGGTGTTAAAAGCCCGCTACCGCCGCATCGTTTATTTCTTCGCCCGCCTGCTGGTCTCGTTCACCATTTGGGATGTGCTCCTGCCCCACCTGGGACTGCGCAGGTGGTCGCAGCGCTCGCGTTCGATACGCCTCAGCCGGGCGGCTGCCCAGTTTCGCTTTTTGGCGATCCACCTGGGCGGAGTCATGATCAAAGTCGGGCAATTCTTTTCCGCCCGGGTGGATGTCTTGCCGGCCGAGATCACCCAGGAGCTGGCCGGCCTGCAGGACGAAGTCCCAGCGGAAGCTTTCGCGGATATCCGGCGAGTGATCGAAGCCGAGTTCAGCCAGTCGCTAGAAGACAAATTTCCCAGTTTCGAGCATACCCCGGAAGCGGCAGCTTCCCTGGGACAGGTCCACCGGGCAAAGATCGCCGGGCAAAACGTGGTCGTCAAAGTCCAGCGGCCAAACATCGAGCAGATCATTGCCACTGACCTGGCAGCATTGCGCACGGTGGGGAAATGGCTGCAGCGCTACCGTCCCATCAGCCGGCGAGCGGATATCCCCGCCATCTTAAATGAGTTCACCCGCATCCTTTACGAAGAGATCGACTACCTGGCCGAAGGGAGAAACGCCGAAACCTTCGCCGCTAACCTGAGCGACCGGCCTGGCGTGCGCGTCCCGGGGGTGGTCTGGACGCATACCACCCGCCGCGTGCTCACCCTGGAAGACGTGGGCGCTATCAAGATTACCGACTACGCCGCGATCAGCGCGGCAGGTATCACTGGGGTAGAGGTCGCCGAGCGGCTGTTCAAGATTTACCTGCAGCAGATCTTCGAGGACGGTTTCTTTCACGCCGATCCCCACCCTGGGAACCTGTTCGTCTCTCCCCTGCCTTCCCCCTCCAATGGGAAGGGAGACGGCCAAAGCGAAGATTGGCAGCTGGTCTTCGTCGATTTCGGTATGGTCGGGCATGTACCCCCCAACCTGCGCGCCGGCATGCGCGAAATGGCGATCGCCGTCGGCACACACGACGCTGCCCGCATGGTGAAGTCTTTCCAGCTGCTGGGCGTGCTGCTGCCCGGCGCTGACCTTTCATTAATCGAGAAAGCGGAGGCGATGGCGTTCGACCGCTTCTGGGGCAAAAGCATGACCGAGCTGACGAACATCTCCCACCAGGAAATGCACGAATTCGCGGCTCAGTTCCAGGAATTGATCTTCGCCATGCCCTTCCAGGTTCCCGAAGACCTGATCCTGCTTGGGCGAACAGTCGGCATCCTCTCCGGCATGTGCACCGGCCTGGACCCGGATTTCAACCTGTGGGAAGGGCTGGCGCCGTTCGCCCAGAAGCTGATCGCCGAGGAAGCCACGGCGGATTGGAAAGTATGGCTGGAAGCGTTGGGCAGGTTTGTCCGCCCCTGGCTATCCTTCCCACAGCGCCTGGATGTCCTGCTGGGCAGGCTGGAACGCGGCGAGCTGACTGTGCAGGCGCCGCAGCTGTCCTCAGAGGTGAACCAGATTAAGCGTTCAATCCACAGCCTGACCGGAGGGCTTGTGTTCGCGGTGCTGTTGCTGGGCGGGATTCAATTGTACCTTGCCGGTGAGGTGACTTTTGGGGTAGGATTAATAGTAGCGGCAGCAGCCACGTTGGTTTGGGTAATTTTTAGTGGGAGGTAAGGCGATAGTCTCCCCTTAAAGTGTTGTTGATGGGCTCACTACTGAATCCTACCTTGTCATTCCGAGCGCAGCGAGGAATCCCTGGCCTGCTCGTTTTAAAGTCAAGACAGCAGGGATTCCTCGTCGCAAAGATCGCTCCTCGGAATGACAACATCGAGTGCGTTCATAACACTTTAGCGGGAGAATACCGGTAAGGCCATGAGCGCAAAATCGATATCCCTGAAAAGTGTGGGGAAAGCCTTCTACAAGGGGTGGCTTGCCAGACTATCCCTGGTCATCTTGGTTGGCACGTTAGCCTGGGCGATCTTCCCCGCCCGCGCCCAGGATCAGGACCATCATCAATACCTGCCCCTCATTTTTCGCCCTGAAGGGCCCTGCCCTTTCGATGCGCTGGTCAACGGCGGATTCGAACAGGATGATGCCGGCTGGACTCTCTTTTCGAACGGCACCGGGCACAAAGCCCACGACCTGATCGGGCGCATACACGAGGGCTTTTCACCCCTCCAGGGCATGTACGCCGCCAGGTTAGGGGGATTTGAGGGGGTAGTAGATTCCATCCAGCAACCCGTGCTTATCCCGAGCCAGGGTGTGCTCTCCTACTATTGGAAAATGCACAGCAATGAAGAACCCACCGTCATCTATGATTCCTTCCTTGTATATCTGCTTAATCCAGATGGCACCAGGCTGGCCCTCCTGGCAGCTCATTATAACAACGATCAGAATGACATTTGGTTGCAGGATGTGTTCGACCTTTCGGTATACGCCGGACAGCCGACCATCCTGGAGTTCTACAGTTCTAACGATAATTATTACTGGACGAAGTTTGACATCGACGAAGTGCGGTTGTGTGGGCAGGGGTATTAAGGAGATTTAGCGCGGCCACGAAAAATGATATTCTTATCTTGAGCCGACAAATTAGGTAAATGGTGTGGACCACGTAATTATCTCCCTCGGACTCGAGGCGATTGACCGGATCACCGCCCTGGCCGATCCGGTGATCTGCAACCTGCAGATTACCCAATGCTATTCCGAACTCTCGGCAGTGATGGCGGAGAGGACGGCCAGAAACGCCAACTGGTGCACGTTCGCCACCTGGGCTTCCAGGCAGGCTG
>Ga0209341_10001801_pt1 | contig 20904 bp, 9 predicted proteins | sample RifCSP13_2_FD_184020 | JGI IMG/M metagenome (GOLD analysis project Ga0209341, IMG submission 184020) | Soil microbial communities from Rifle, Colorado - Rifle CSP2_sed 13_2 (SPAdes) (version 2) | ecosystem: Environmental > Terrestrial > Deep subsurface > Rock core/Sediment | place: Rifle... | reverse complement strand
CGACGCGCGGATTGCGGCGGGCGCAGGCCGCTGCCAATCCCTGCCGGGGACGCACCGTCTTCACGCGTGGCCACGGGACGCAAGGCGGGGTCGTTCACATTGTACGCAAACGTACATCGGACATCCCTCGGCCCCGCTCGCCGGATGCCATCTCGAGGCCTCCGAAGGCCCCCTTTGTACGTCGCCCGGATGGCTTTTATAAGGGCCGTTAAATAGCCGGTGACGGACGAACGTCGGACAGACGATATAGGTTCGACATTCATTTTTCTCTAGGAATCGATATGATATATAAACCCGCACCTAAGTGCGAAACCTATTCATAGTTTCCAGCCTTTGTCGTCCCTGCCCACGGGATGGGGCACGACGGGCTTCGTCCGGATCTGAACTGAAGAGGGGAACGGCTCCTCGGTCCCGGCGCGCCCCGACGTCCGGCCGGAGGCCGGGCGCACGGCCCGCGGGAGGTGGTCCCTTGCCCGCCCAGAAGTTCAGCCGGAAGTACGTCACGCGCCACAAGAAGAGCCATCAGCTGTGGCGCCGCGCCGCGCGCTTCATGCCCGGGGGAGTCCAGAGCAACATCCGGTTCTTCCGACCCCATCCTTTCGTGGCGGACTACGGGGACGGCGCGTACATCTACGACGTGGACGGGAACAAGATCCTCGACTTCATGATGGGCTTCGGGTCCCTCTTCCTGGGCCACAACAACCGGGACATCGCCCTCGAGGTCATCAAGCAGCTCGAGTCCGGCTCCATGCTAAGCGTGACGACGGAGCTCGACATCGCCTACGTCGAGACGATCCAGAAGGCGATCCCGAGCATGAAGAAGGTCCGCCTCGCGAACAGCGGGACGGAGGCGACGATGCACTCCCTCCGGACGGCGCGGTCCTACACGGGGAAGGACAAGATCGCGAAAGCGGAGGGCGCCTACCACGGCGGCCAGGACTACGCGCTCCACAACCTCGACATGGACAGCCGGGCCGTCCGAAAGGAGGGCAACTACCGCCCCATCCCGTACGGCCGCGGGATCCCGAAGAAAGTCTCCGAGACGGTCGTGATCTACCCATACAACGACATCGAGGGGACCGCCCAAGTCCTCGAGGAGAACGCGGACGAGGTCGGCGCCCTCATCGTCGAGCCCGTCCTCTGTGGGGCCGGCGTGATCGCGCCGAAGAACAACTACCTCAAGAAGCTCCGCCGGCTCACCCGGAAGATGGGAATCGTCCTCATCTTCGACGAAGTCCTCACGGGCTTCCGCCTCGCGTACGGGGGCGCCCAGGAATACTACGACATCCGGCCCGACATGACGTGCTTCGGGAAGATCGCGGGCGGAGGGTTTCCCCTCGCGGGGTTCGGGGGCGAGAAGCAGATCATGGACGTCCTCGAACCGGGCAAGGGCTGGCGCAACCTGACGTATCACGGCGGCACGTACAACGGGCATCCAATCAGCGTGGCGGCGGGCCTCAAGGCCCTCCAGATCCTCGGGGAGCACCCGGAGTACTATAACCACGTGAACTCCCTCGGCCGTCAGCTGTTCGGGGGCCTCCAGGACCTCGCGGACGACCGGCGGCTCCCGGCCTGGGTCGAATACGTCGGCTCGATCGGGAACGTGTACTTCACGACGAAGGACGAGATCCGCGGGTTCCGGGACACCTTCAGCGCGAACACGAAACGCTGGTGGAACTGGTTCATCCACTGCCTCGGGAACAACGTCCTCTTCGGGATCCCGAACACGGGGGAGCGGGCCTTCATCTCCGCCGTCCACACGGAGGAGGACGTCGAATGGGCCCTCGAGGTCGCGGACAACGGCTTCGCGGCGGTCGCGAAGCAGGTCAAGCGGCAGAGGGAGCGGGCCCCGCCCGTGAAGCTTCAGGCGTTGCAGCAGCAGGCGGCCGCGTACGGCGAGACGTCCGCGCCGCCGAGCGTGTAACCCTCCTCCCCGGCCGGACCCGGGAGGGCCCGGCCGGCACCCTTTTTCACGGGCCGCGGACGCGCTCCTCTCGCGGGAACGTAAAGTATATCGTCCGGGCGCGCGGTTCGCACGCCACCCTCGGGGGGACGTCATGGTGAAGTCTTCGAAGAAGGGCGGCTCGAAGCGCGCGTTCAAGATGTACATCGACGGGAAGTGGGTCGACTCGGAAGGCGGGGAGACGTTCGACCTCACAAGCCCCGCCTCCGGGGAGGTCCTCGGGACGTTCCCGAAGGGGACCCGGGAGGACGCGAGGCGCGCCGTCGAGGTCGCCGTGGAGGCCCAGGACGACGTCCGCTCCATGCCGATCCAGGAGCGCTGCCGCCTCGGCGCCCGGGTCGCGGAGGAGGTCCGGCGGTTCGTGAAGGAGTACGCGGTCGACTGCTCCCTCGAGCACGGGAAGCCCCTCAAGGAGTCCATCGTCGAGGTCGAGGACGTCATCCCGAACCTCCTGTGGCAGGTCGAGGACCTCAAGCGCTGGGACGCCCCCGTCCAGGAGGGCTACTCGAAGCCCGACGTCGTGTACATGTCCCTCCACGAGCCCCTGGGGACCGTCGCCGTCATCACGCCATGGAACTTCCCCTGGGTCCTCCCCTCCGAATTCGTCGTCCAGGCGTTCCTCGCCGGGAACTCCGTCGTCTGGAAGCCCGCGAGCAACACTCCCGTGAGCGCGGTCCATCTCATGGAGTCCGTCGACCGCGCGGGCGTGCCGCCCGGGTTCATCAACATGGTCACAGGGCCTGGCGGGGAGGTCGGCACGACCCTCGTCGAGCATCCCCTCGTGGACGGGATCGGCTTCACGGGGGAGACGACGACGGGCCTCGATATCGCGAAGCGCGCGGGCCTGAAGAAGCTCACCCTCGAGCTCGGCGGCCTCGGTCCCCTGATCATCATGGACGACGCGAAGATCGAGCCTGCGGTCGAGGACATCATGTTCGGCTGCTTCACGAACACGGGACACTGCTGCGTGGCCAACGAGCGCGTGTTCGTCCACGAGAAGATTCACGACCGGCTGATCCGCGTGCTCACGGAGAGGACGAGGAAGATGAAGGTCGGGTTCCCCCTCGATGCCGACGTCGACATGGGGCCCGTGAACAACCGCCCCACCCTGAAGAAGATCGAGGAGAACGTCTCCGACGCGGTCGACAAGGGCGCGAAGGTCGTCACGGGCGGGAAGCGGATCCCCGGGATGCCGACGGACTTGTACTACGCCCCCACGGTCGTCGATGGCGTGACGCCGGAGATGGACTTCAACAAGGTCGAGACCTTCGGTCCCGTGGCCCCCGTCTTCGAGGTCTCGAGCCTTGACGAGGCGATCGAGATGGCGAACGCGCCGCGGTACGGCCTGAGCATGGCGATCCACACGGCGAACCTCCGGGTCGCCATGGAGGCGGCGAAGCGCCTCAAGTCCGGGCAGATTTGCATCAACGAGCCCGTGTATTCCTGGGATTACATGAACCCCTGGGGCGGGTTCCGGAACAGCGGGCTCGGACGGATCGCGGGCCGGTGGACCCTCGACGCCTTCTCCGAGGTCAAGACGGTCATGATCAACGTCGGTCGGAGCCCGTGGCCGGGCTGAACCTGATCGGCAGAGGGCAGTCCGGACGCCCTCGGCAATGTCACTTCAGGACGACGATCGAGTTCGCCGGGTTCCAGCCGAGCTTCACCTTCGTCCCGAGGGGGACGGAGTCCCCGATGTTCGAGATCTGAACGTTCGCCGTGATCTTCGGCCCTGCCTCGAGCTGGATCTGGACACGGCTCGCGAGGCCGATGTACACATCGTCCACCACGGTGCCCTCGAACACGTTCGTGCACTCTTCCGCTCCGGGACCGACCCGGATCTTCTCGGGACGAATCGAGACGAAGACGTTCTGGCCCTCCGCGATACCCTCGAGCGGAACCTTGAACGCGATGCCCGCCCGGTCCTTCGTCTCCTCCTGCACGACGGCGTAGGAGTCCTGGATGGACTCAATCTTGCCCGAGAGGATGTTCGCCTCGCCGATGAACCCGGCAACGAACCGCGTCGACGGCCGCTCGTAGATGTCCTTCGCGTTGCCCATCTGCTCCACGCGGCCCTTGTTGATGACGCCGATCACGTTCGACATCGTCAGGGCCTCCTCCTGGTCGTGAGTCACGAAGATGAATGTGATCCCGAGGCGCCTCTGGAGCTTCTTCGTCTCGACCTGCATCTGCTTTCTGAGTTTGAGGTCGAGGGCGCCGAAGGGCTCGTCGAGGAGGAGGACCCGAGGTTCCGTCACGAGGGCGCGCGCGAGCGCGACTCGCTGCCGCTCCCCGCCGCTTAGCTGGTTGATCTTCCGTCGGCCGTAGCGGCGGTGGGGGAGCTCGACGAGGTCCAACGCCTCGTCCACCCTCTTCTGGATCGTGCCCTTCTCGACGTGGCGCATCCTCAGTCCGAAGGCGATGTTCCCGGCCACCGTGAGGTGGGGAAACAACGCGAGAGACTGGAACACCATGCTCGTGTCGCGCTCGTACGGCGGGAGCTCCGTGACATCGCGGCCGCCGATGTAGACGGTCCCTTTCGTCGGCTTCTCGAGTCCCCCGATCATCCGGAGGACCGTGGACTTCCCGCTGCCGGACGGTCCCAGGAGGGTGTAGAAGGCGCCCCGCTCGATCCCGAAGGACACCTCCTTCACCGCGGTGACCGAGTTGTCAAACACCTTCGTGAGTCCCTTGACTTCCACGTCGTATTCAGCCACGCTGAAGCCTCCGCCCGTCTATCGAACACATCATGACATCAGATCCTGAACATCTGTCCCCCCTTCTTGCCCAACCTCGTCGTGGCCAGGACGAAAATGAAGGACATAACCAACACGATCGTCGACATCGCATTCACGCGCGGGGTGATGATCTTCTTCGCGATGAGCGCGTAGATGATCATGGGGACGGTCTGGACGCCTCCGCCCGCGAGGAACAGGGTCACCGGGAGCTCGTCGAAAGAGAATGTGAACCCGAGCAACATGGCCGAGATGATGCCCGGCATGATGTTCGGCAAGGTGACCCTGAGGAACGTCGTGATCTCGTCTGCGCCGAGGTTCATCGCGGCTTCCTCGAGGGTCCGGTCGAACTCCCGGAAGCTGATGATGAGGACGAGGGTAGCGAGGGGGATGTTGAACGTCGTGTGCCCGACGATGATCGTCGCGAGGCCGAAGTCCCACTGGAACGGCGTGGGGAAGCCGTACCCCAAGGACAGGGGACCCAGCACGTAGTAGTTCAGGAAGCGGAACAGGACGGCCAGGGACAGGCCCATCACGATGCTCGGAATCACGAGGCCCAGGTACAGCGAAGTCTGCAGGATGCCTTGGCCGCGGAACTTGTACCGGATGATCGCGTAGGCCGCGAGCATCCCGATGGCGACCGCGAACGCGGAGGATAGGAACGCGATCAGGAAGCTGTAGCCGATCGACTGGAGTGCGTTCGGGTCTTGGAGGAGCGCGTCCCGCTTGCCCGTCCCCTTGAACCACCAGTCGAGGGAGAACCCGCTGAAGTGGTTCAGGTCGTTCGCGCTGTTGAACGAGAAGACGGCGACGATGATCAGGGGCACGAAGAACATTAGGAGCATGAGGGTCGTGATCCCGCCCAGGATGGCCTTGCCGCCTTTCTCCGCGATCACGTCCAGCGATCGCTCCCATCCCGCTTTCCGGATCGGGCCCTCGCCCATCCGGGCCTTCACGACGGCGGGGGTCCCTCCGTCCGGGAGGGCCGTCGCGTCGGGGGCGGGCTCCGGTTTCGAGGGCCAAATCCGTGCGATCCCTTTCCGTAGCAACTCGAGGATGGGCTTCAGGATCTTCGACTGGACCTGCGACTCGCCGCCCTCCTCGAGCTCGGAGTACTTCCGGTAGAAGTTGATGAGAAGGACCGTGATCACGATGATGAACACGGCCGACGCGGACGCCTGGGGCAGGCCGCCCGTGAATCCGTATTGGGACCACACGTAGTTCCCGATCAGCTGCCACTCGCCGCCGCCGACCATATCGATCTCGATGAATGCCCCGACGGTCGTGATGAAGGTCAAGATCGATCCCACAATCATCGCGGGGTACGTCAGGGGCAACGTGACGTTGAGGAACGCCCGCCACCGGCTCGCGCCGAGATCGTAGGCGGCCTCGAGGAGCTGGGGGTCCACCTTGGAGAGGGAGGCGAACAGGGGGAGGATCATGAACGGAATCCAGACGTACATGAGGGTGAACACGACCATCGGGCCCGTCCCGAGCTGGAAGAACCCCGCGATGAGATTGCTGAGGAAGTCCAGCCCGTTCGTCGTGAGCCAGACGTGGAAGAACGAATTGCGATTCGTGAAGGGGAAGACCGCGTAGATCCGGACGACGAAGGAGATCCAGAACGGGATTACGACGAGGCCCATGAGGAGCCCGCGCCACTTCTCCTTCGCGATCCGGGCGATGTAGTAGGCCATCACGTACCCGAGGAAGAGGGAGACGAGGGTCGTGAGGACCGCCATCCCGAAGGTCCGGAGGAGGAGTGGGATGACGACTGCCTCCGAATCGACCCGGACCGCATCGAGGTAGTTCGACCCGTCGAACGGCCACGGGTGCAGGATGTACATGTCGTCGTACCAGGAGAAGCCGTAGACGAAGATGAAGAGGAGAGGAATGAGGAGGAACATCGCGATCCAGAACACGGGGGGCAGGAGAGTGAGCACGACGCGCAACCCGCCCACGCTGCGGGTTGCCCGGGAGAGCCACGTCCCGATCCCTTGGCGGCGCTTCAGGACCCTGGCGGACGCAGGGGATGGGTTCACCGTAGCCACAGGACCTCCTCCTGAAGGTACCTCCCAAGGTATTGGACGAATCCCTTTAACGCTTTGGATAGCCCTCCACGAGTCGTCCCCTCGGCCCAGGGGTCCTTGCCGACAGATGCACGTTTCGGGAGGAAGGTATCCTTATATCGCATGTCCGGCTTACTCACGACAACGCGGGCCCTAGGCCCAGGACCCGCGGTCGGGAGAGGGTACGTTCATGGCGGGCGTGTCGGCCCCGAACAGGGTGTCGCGGCGGTCCTTCCTCAAGTACGCGAGCCTAGGGGGGCTCGCGGCGTTCGGAGCCTACTCCGGGATTGTCTATCCGACAGGATGGCAGCGATGGCTAACCTGGGGGCGGAAGCCTTGGGAGGTGGACCTCGCGGTCGTGGACTACGACCGGGTCCTTGCGGCGGGGTGGGGTCCCTCGGAGCTCGGCTTCGACAACGACATCCGGGACTCGCCTCTGGAACAGAGGACTCTGAACGTGGCCCAGTGGTACGACTACTGGCCGGGGAACGTCGTCGACGGGTTCGCGTCGTGGATGGCTCAGAAGTGGGGCGTGACCGATGTCGAGATCCGTTGGCAGTCCAACATCTACACGTCGAACGAGGAGCTCTTCACATGGGTGACCCAGACGGGCCGCAAGTTCGACGTCATGTTCCCAACGAACTACACGGTCGAGACGATGGAGAAAGCCGGAATCATCGTAAACCTCAAGAAAGAGTGGATCCCGAACATCCTCAACATCTTCGGGGACATCCCGACATCCTTCCCCGCGGGCTTCCGGACCCAGCGGGATGAGTACGGATACTGGGATCCGGGGCCCGACAGGGAGCTCAACACACCCGACGACGTCTGGATCCCGACGAAGCCGACGTATCCGGGACTGGGCGACGAGTATGGGACGGGCCACAACAACCGATTCGGGGTCGACTTCCGCGATCCGAACGTCAACGGCTACCAGTACCGGATGCACGCGGCGACCTACCCGAGCCCGCGCGGGACGGACTTCTTCACCTGGGACGAGGACAACAGCCTCATCGCGGTCCCCTACCAATGGGGGACGACGGGGATTGGGTACCGGACCGACGTCTTCCGAAAGGAGGACGTGGAGCGGATGGGCTGGGACGTGTTCGAACTCCCGACCTACACGAACCCCGACCGGATTGATCCGGAGACGAACCAGCCCATGGTCTTCGACCTCCGAAAGAAGAAGATGATGCTCGACGACATGCGGGAGACCTTCACCGCGGCACTGAAGGCGGTCGGCTGGAAGCGACAGGAGGAAGCGGGAATCCCGCCCACGGCCACACCCCTGAAGCCCGAAGCCCCGTACAACGGGGAGTACCAGTGGTCGAACAATGAGGTCGCGAACGAGAAGCTGTCGGCCGCCCTCGCCTGGCTGAACTCGTTCCGCGGCGGCTCCTGGGGATTCAACACCCCCCAGCAGGGCCCTTGGCTCGTGAGCGGACAGATCTACGTCGACCAGGCGTGGTCCGGCGACATCATGTACGCGGTTCAGCCGAACTCGAACACGTTCAACTCCGTGGACTACTTCGTGCCGAAGCAGGGCGGCGCGCGCTGGATCGACAATTCTGTCATCCACCGGGAGTGCGAAAAGCTCTGGCTTGCCCACGAGCTCATCAACTACATCCACGATCCTATCGTCCAGGCCGCCATCTCGTCGTGGAACCTGTACGCGACCCCGAATGCATGGACGTTCGAACTCCTGTACCGCGACCCGGCGTACATCTTCGAAGGAATCTACCCGGACGGCAGGCGGTACGAATACAACATGGCAGAGGACGAGCGTATCTATGGGGACATTGCGTATGATGACGACGTCCAGGATGCCCCCTACGATGGTCCGCCGATCCTCACTCGGTGCGAGTACCAGAAAGACGTCGGCGTGAGGAACACGCTCAACTACTTCCGCTACTGGCGCAAGGCGAAGTTCTGACCCTCGAGGGCAAGGGTGGGGGAGACCGAGCTCCCCCCGGGTCTCGTTTCTGCCGCAATCACTCGGGCGCGAACTCGATCCACGGACTGCCAACGAGAGGCATCGTCGTCGGGTACGTCCACGGCCCGGCCATGGACACGATCTTCCCGCGGGAGTCCCAGATGTAGAACCCGCCGGCGGGCGTCACGACGCCGTCGATAGACACGAACCGCAGGGTCATCGGCGCATTGAACGTGACGTAGTCGCCCAGGAGGGTGTTCGTGTTCCAGGTGGACCGGGCGGGGTCGTACCAGGGCACGGGGAACTTCGGCATGACGAGGGTCAGCGCGGACCCGTCTCTGAGGGCCCATCGGGCGGGGGCCACTAGGAACTCGTATTCCTCGCCATACTTGTAGCTGCCGGGGGAGCCGTGGAGGGATGTCATCCCCTCATACCAACGAATCTCGGAATTCGGATATCCCTGGGAGGCATTGCTCGGGCCTCCCTCACGCGGCACGTAGTCCATGAGGACAGGGTTCAGCACCCAGGCGGGGAGGTCGTCCGGCGTCCCGAGGAACGAGTCGGGACCTGGATTGCCCCACGCAGAGAAGCTGTACCCGTTAATCGCAGAGTAGTCCAGATCTAGGCTCTGGCCGATCCGCCCCTTAATCACAGCCTTCTCGCACCAGCAAGATTCCTGGGGGAGCCATCCGCGAGGCTCGACCGCGCCGTAGGGAAGCGTGGCGGGGCATGTAGGGTCCTGGCTCCCCGCGACGCAGACGGCCTGCCGGTAGTTCGCACCCCCCCAGTAGAACCATCGCGCGAGGAGAATCTCGTAGCCCCAACCGTCCCAGAAAATCTGGAGGCGCGTGGTGCCGTCCGGGGACACCGTCGCGTTGATGTCCGTGATGTCGGGGACGTAGTACCACTCGAAGGCGTTGTAAATGTCGTACTTCCCGGTCCCGGGGGGCGAGCCCTTCCCGAGCTCTTCGAGCCAGGCGGCGAATCGGGACTCGATCGTCCCCGAACTCTGGCGGAAGCGGGTGTTCGCCCACCACCACGCCTGGGCCTCCGCCGAATTGCTCGCGCGTACGTCGAAGATCCGCTTCGACATCTGCAGGTCCATCGTGATGTTGCCGCGCACGAGGTATCCGAAGCCGTCCCCGAGGCCCGGGTCGACGGGCCAACCCTGGGCTGCGAGCTCGTCCATCGTGTCGTTGCCCATGTAGTCGAAGGTGATGTTGATGTCGATGTACGAGTCGGGGTTGGGCGCGATGGACTGGTTGAAGAGGGGGAACATGACGGGCTGGCTCACCGTGTACTCCGGGTGGTTCCGCACCTTCGCGTCGAGCCGGTACAGGGCGTACACCCACGACGGATTGACCTTGCCCAGGGTCTGCCCTGTGACAGGATCCTTCGCGGTCACGAGGACCCAGGGGTAGAAGTCCGTGCACGGCACCTGGTTCCTCAGGATAACGTCCCCGTAGACGGCCTTCCGCAGGAACCAGTAGTACTCGTATGGACATCCGGCTTCGAAGAACTGATCGAGGAGGATGTCGACCGTCGTGGTTGCGGGGCTCACGAACCGGCTCGTGGCTCCCGTCCGTCCCGAGGAGTCCGTGACGTTGAGCCACACCCGGTACCGCCCGGGTGTCGCATACGTGTGGGTCGTCGTGGGGGTCGTCGTCCGCTCCGGTGCGCTCCCATCTCCGAAATTCCAGTCGTAGTAACGGATGGTGACGCCGGCCGTCCGGACGAAGGACATGGATGCGTCGAAGGAGGAGACCATCCGCTCCGTCCGCGCGATGAACACCGCCGCGGGGGAAAAGTGCATCCAGAAGGTCTTCGAGGCGCTGTGGCTCGCCCCCGCCTCGTCCGTGACGGAGAGAGAGACCGTGTAGTTGCCCTCGCTGTCATACGTGTGGTTCGTCTGGAGCCCCTGGCCGTTCGGCGAGCCGTCGCCCCAGCTCCAGACATACGTCGCGATGTTGCCGTTGGGATCCCGAGTGAGGTCCGCGCTCACGAGGATGAGCAGATCCTCCTGCTCTGCGCGGAAGTCCGCCACGGGCGGGGCGTTCGAGAGGAAGACGAACCAGACGCCGCCTCCCCCGACGATCACAGCGGCGATGGCGAGGGCGATGAGTTTCTTCATGCGGCTTTTGCGCCGTGTGGCCTCGTACTGGGCCTCCTCCTCGTCCTCCGTCAGTTCCGGCTGCTCGCCCTCATCCTCCATGGCTGTCCCGCCCCACGTCGTGCAAACGCATGCGCTAAGGAAGGCCGCAATGCGCTCGGCTCCACGGAAAGAGCTCGAATCTTATTTGAACCTACCGAGCGGACGGCCGAGCGCGGGAGCGGGCAGCGCGTCCGCTCACCGGAGGCCGCGCTACGGTCCCTTCCGGGAGCCTTCAGTCGCCGACGCGCCTCGTGGAGGATGCCCTGGCCGCTCGAACCTCGGCGGTCGTGGGAATCCAGGCCGTCGATAGGACTCGGGCTTCGGAGGCGGACCGACTCGAGGACGATTCGGGCGGCGTCGGCGCGACCGCTGACGCCTGGAGGACGAGCGGGAAGACCGCGGGCACGAGGGTGATGAAGGGCCAGGGGTCGAGCGGATAGCGGTCGTCCCCTGTCCCCGGGAGTCCGTCCGGGCCCGGCGAGCCATCAGGACCGCCGGTCGTGGCCGGGCCCACGATGTCCCAGGTCATCGCCGCAGCGTTCCAGACCCCGAAGTTCAGAGGACTCGTGTGGTCATACTCTAGGGGCTGGAAGACGGCGACGAAGTCGTTCGAGGTGGGGTTCGACGGGATGATCATCTGGTTCGGGTCGTAGAAGACCACGTTCCCCCTCGGGAACTGGAAGTGGAGCGACTCACCGGGCGCCGGGTCCCACGTCACGGGCGGATAATCGTACGCAAGGCTGCGGTTGTACGTGATGCCACCGGGCGTCGCATGGACGTAGGCGTACGGCGGGCTCGGATAGCGATCGAGCTCGGAGAGGAGATGTCTCTGGCTCGCGTCGTTCGTGTAATCCGTCAGGATGGGTCCCCAAGTCCAAGCCGGGATGTCGTCCCCGTTGGACGGCGTGGTGCTCGTCCCGCGCTCGAGATACCCGTTCGGGCCCGGGAGCGCAACGTGCTGGAAGTGGTAGTGCATGGCCGATTCCAGGTAGAAGTCCATCGTCTGAGGCCCCAGGCTGCCCTGGAAGAGGAACTCCTCGAACCAGGCAAGTTCCATGCCCCACCAGCCGCGGGCCCTGCTGGAGTTCAGGTGGTTGTCGATATAGGAGACGTTGCCCCAGTAGAACATCCTCGACAACACGACCTCCGTTCCCCACGCTGCGCTGTCCACGTCAATGACCGTCATCCCGTCCAGGGGATTCACGACGGCGGTCATGTTCAGGTAGAACACCTGGTAGTACCACTCGAAGCTGTTGTAGATGTCGTACTTACCCATGACGTTCGCGCTTCCGCCCATCTGGACGAACCAGTTCAGGAAGTTCGTCTCCACCGGGCCCCGCACGAGACAGCTCGGGTTCGTGTTCGAGTTCCACCAGGTCTGCGCCGCGGCGGGATCCGCGCCGACGACGCCGAAGATCCGCCGGGATGACTGCAGGTCCATTGTGAGTCGCATCGTCGAACGAATCTTGAAACCATCCTGGGTGCTGCTCCCAACGCCGGGACAGCCAACGTCGTTCGTCAGGTAGTCCATCGTCGCGGTGTCCAGATACTGCATCCTCCACTCGAAGTCAATCCGGGTCCCGCCCGACTGGGTGTAGTTCCGTACTGGCAGGAACACCGGCTGGGACGTCGAGTACTCCGGCACGCGGGCGGCCGTCACGTTGAATCGGTAGCCCGAATAGACGATGGGCACGTTGTTCGGGTTGTTGTACTGGGGGTTTCCCGGGAGCGGGTACCAGTTCGTGTAGGGATAAATCGGCGTGTCGGCGACGGTCGGGTCCGATGCCGTGCAGACTCCATCCGCGATGGCGGTCGCATTAAAGCACTCCGCGCGGATCGGCAGGTCGCCGTAGATGGCCGTGCGGTAGTCCCACCAGTCGCCGTACTCCACGGCGAAGAAATCGTGGTAGTTGTAGGCAAAGGTCGGTCCTGCGATGGTCACACTCCTCTCCGTCCAGTCCGAGAGGTCCGTCGTGTCGACGACGGTCAGGCGGATCGTGAACCCACCGTCCGAGAGATAGCTGTGGCTGGCGGTGGGAGACGTCGTGTTCGTCCAGGTGTCGTCGCCCCATGTCCAGTTATAGTATTGGAGATTCCCGTTCGGGTCGGACGAGGCGGATCCATCCACGGCCACCGTCCGTGTGGCCTGGTCGACGTCCTGGACCGTGAAGTCCGCGGCCGGGGGCAGGTCGGCGAGCGTGACCCGGATGGTCCGCTGGAAGGTGCCCGTAAGCCCGTCATTGTCCGTCACGCGCAGGACGATCGTGACGTCCTGGCCGATGAACGACTGGTTGTACACGTGGCTCGTGACCGGGCTCGCGAGCTCGGAGTAGTTCCCGTCGCCCCACGTCCAGTTGTACGTCGTGATCGTCCCGTCCGCGTCGCTCGAGGCGGAGGCATCGACGCTCGCGAGGATGTCCGGGCCCGAGGGGGTCATCGTCGGGGCCGTGAAGCTCGCGACGGGCGGGGATCCGGCGGTGTACGACCGGATGTCCGTGTCGGTCGCTGCATGCGTGTCTGCGACCGTGAGGGTGATGTCATACGTGCCGGAGGCGGCGTAGGTGTGGGTCGCCACGGGGGCGACCTGGGGACCCACGACGGGCGTGCCGTCTCCGAAGTCCCACGTGTACGTGGCGATGGAATCGCCCGCGTCGGGGTCGGACGATCCGGATCCGTCGACGGTAATCGACCGGGGGTCGATCGAATCCGGCGTGATCGTGAAGGAGGCCACAGGGACGCGGTTCCCGGTCAGGACGACGGTGTCCGTGATGGACGAGGCGACCATGTCCGTGGCCGTGATCTGGACAGCCCCAGGCTGGGAGACCCTCACGCCCGTGAACAGGTAGACGCCGGCGTCGGCCGAGGTGAACATGTAGGGAGCCGGAAGGGACGCGCCGGTGTCGTCCGAGGTGAAGTGGACCATGCCGACGTACGACGTCGCGACGGCGCCGCCCGTCCGAAGGACCCGAAGGTTGAGGTCGAAGTCCGCGCCGACGAGGGGAGCCTGGACGGAGGGCGTGAGCTCGTAGGTCAACGCGGCCACCGTGAGGGACCGGGTCCCCGTCACGGTCGTCCCCTGCCAGCGACCCGACGCGGTGATTGTGACCGTGCCGGCCTGGATGGCGACGGCCTGGGCCGTCCTCGCCGGGGGGATCTGGACGATGACGGCGGCGGTCGACGGGCTCGCGCTCCACGTGAAGTTCGTGTCCGCCGTCACATTGTTGTTCAGTGAGTCGAACGCGAAGGCAGTCAATGTGACGATCCCGAGCTGGTCCACGCTCGATGACGAGAGAGTCACCGTCACAAGGCTGAGCGTCGGCTGAACCGGAGGCGCGCTCAGCAGGACGTACGCGACGGCGCCCAAGCCGGCGACGACCAGGACAGCCACAAGCACAAGCACAAGCAACTTCTTCCGCCCCTGATCCGCCGGCGTGGAAGCCGGGGCCGGTGCGGGCGCCTCGAGAGCAGCCAATATATCCCTTCCCCTTCGAATGAAAGTGCTGGTCCGACGTGTCCGCGCGGCAATGGTGGACGCCGTATAAATATGCGACCGTGGGCCCACCAGGGGAAACCCGTTCGGAGCGTAGGCGGGACGTTCATCGAACTGCCGAACGGAGCCCACGCCGTCGAGATGTTACCTCACGAGCTGATACCGGGATTTCAGGGGGGCCCGCACGCAGCGGAACGGTTCGAGGCGGCAGGGGAGGCGTCGCAGGAAAACGAGAAAGGGGGAGGGCCGAGGCCCTCCCATGTCCGGCTACGGCACAACGGAGAAGCTGAACGACTTCTCCCGCATGCCGAACGCATCGAGAATCCCGTCGCCGTCGCTGTCGTAGTGTGCGGTGGCGGTGACGGAATACTTGCCCACGGCAGGACTCATCCAGGCCGCGTCAACGTTCATGGTCTGGCCGATGGCCAGGGTCACGGTCCCGGAGTGCAGGGTCGCCACGAGGTTCCCCGCGCTGTCCCGGATCGCGAAGATCACGCCCACGGTGACCCCCTGGTTGCCCCGGTTCGCGACCTTCGCAAACAGGGTCTGAGCGCCGTCTGCGTCCTTCGAGAGGACGAAGTGGTGGCGCTCAGGCCACGCCGACCGTCCAGTCAGGTCTGCCCTCCGCTCCTCGGGCGGGGGCGGGATCTGTGCGCTGAACTCGAGGGCCGGGTAGCCCCAGAGGGGCTGACCGGGCGCGCCCCAGTCGATCGGGCCGACGAGGACGATCTGGTCGGCGAGTCCGTCCAGGTTCGTGTCGACCGCCCCGCTGCCCGCGGGCAGCGCCGGGGTGCTCTGGGAGAACGCGATGTTCCCCATGAACGTCCGGCACGTCGACGGGTCCGAGGTGGCCGGCGAGTAGACGTCCACGAACTTCACCTGGTTCAGCGGGAGCTGGATTGTGACCCGGTCCAAGGGCCCGAGGTCCCACTCCGCGGGCACGAACTCGTAGTCGTACATGGCGCCGTAGAACACGCTGCATGGGGTCCCGTGCAGGTAGTCATACGCCAGATACGGGTCGAGCTCGGAGACCGTGTGCTTCACGCTGCTCCCGCCGCCGTACACGTAGTCCGTGAGGAACGGCTGCCAGAGCCAAACGGGGTAGTCATCTCCCGAGGGCGTCGTGGCCGTGTTGTAGATCCCGTCCGGTCCCGGGTTCGAGTAGGCCTGGAACTGGTACTGGAGCACGGTGGACAGGGTGAAGTCTTGGCTCGTGGCCCCGATGTCCGTGGAGAACCGGAAGTCCTCGAACCAGGCGAGCTCCCACTTCCACCAGCCGTTCGTCGCGTGCGGGTAAATCTCCGCGTTCGCGAGGTACGTGGCAGATCCGTAGTGGAACCAGCGGGCGAGCAGGACCTCCGTCCCCCAGGCTACGTGGTCGATTTTGACCGTCGTCAGGCCCGTGGCCAGGTCCACGGAGGCTTCGAAGTGGCTCATGAACGCCTGGTAGTACCACTCGAAGCTGTTGTAGATGTCGTACGCGCCCATCGTGCCCGCGACGCCGCCCTGACCAATCATGAAGTTCTCCCATCGAGACTCCACGGTTCCCTTGAGGAAGCAGCTCGGGTTGATGTTCGCGTCCCACCAGGCCTGAGCGCTGGCCGGGTCCGTCGCCGTAGCGCCAAAGACGCGCGCGGCCTCCTGGAGATCGAGCGTGATCGTGATGAACGACTCGATCAGGAAGCCGTCCTGGTACGCGCTCGTGCACTCCGACAGGGCGTCCAGGCGGGCGGTCGTGACGTACTGCAAGTCCCAGTTGACCTGGAGCGTCGAGCCGGGGCTCGCAGCGGAGTTCAGCACGGGCAGGATCACAGGCCGCTCCAGCGTCGAGCCGGGCTGGTCGACTCCAACCGCGTTCAGCCGGTACGGAGCGTACAGAGCCAGACTCTGCCGGTTGCCGTACCAGGGGTAGACGTCGATGTAGGGGTACGTCGCCCATGTCTCCCCGGAATACCCGGTCGGTGGAACGTCGCACACGCCGGTCCCCGCGGGGTTCGGCGAGGTCGCTCCCCCCGGAATCGAGTCGAAGCTGAAACAGTCCGCCCCGAGAGGGATATCCCCGTACACGGCGGTCCGGTAGTCCCACCACTCACCCCACGGCTGCGCAAACATGTCCGAGATCGCGACGGAAAGACTCGGCGAGTCCGCCGTCAGTCCCGGCGTGCCCGTCGACGCCGCTCGCGCGTTCGCCGCAGAACCCAGGGGGAAGGCTGCGACGCCCGACACGAGGAGGGCGACTAGGAGCACGCTCACACTAGCCACAATCGAGGTTCTTTGCATTCCTTCCTCCTCCCACCCGTCCAACGTCAGGGACGGCCCTAACACCATGGAGTCGAGCCGTAATAAAGATTGCTGGGTCCGCGTCGGGCCCGGGGGCTTCCCCGGTCTCATTCCTGAGAACAGGAATCGACGACCGGGGGGGTCGCCTCGCCTAAGGATGCGGGCAGGGCGGGACGAAGGCGTTGGTCTCGTCGTCGCCGGAGACGATGGAGCCCCAGGAGCACGAGCACCGCCGCGACCGTCCACGGATTCCCGAACTGCGACTCCGAATGCGGCATCGTACCTTCCATAGGAATCCGGGAGACGGCCAAGGGGACTTGGGCGGCGGCTTCGAGGGACGCCGCGCTCTCCATTCCATCCGAGTTGACCGCCGTGACGACGTAGTAGTTGAGGCCGGGGCCGGGACCCGGGTCCGTGAAGGAAGGGGAGAGGACGAGAGCGAGGCTCACTCTCGAAAAGCCGGAGCCGCTCGCGGACGCGCGATACACGTGGTACCCTGCGAGGTTCACGATCCGCGTCCCGTCCGCATTCACTGTCGGACCCGTCCAAGCGAGGGCGACCGAGGATCCTTCCGCGGCGGCGCTCAGGCCGATGGGGGGCAATGGGGTCGAGGGCGCGTATGACGTCTCCCGGTAAAGGAGGACGCCCACATCGACGAACGAGGGCTCCGTCCCGCCGAGCGGGTCTCCCTCGACGTCGAGGAGGAACGGGTTCCACCGAGCGAACATCACGACGGAGTCATCCGGGCTGTGGCCGATGTATCGATAGCCCCCAGGGACGATCATGGTGAAGCGGTAGTCCCAATCCACCGCATCGTACGGGGATCTGAGGGAGAGGCCCACCTTGGGTGGGGACCCGGGCGAGAAGCTCGAGACGAACGAGCGGGACCTCTCGATGGACGGCAGTCCCGTGGCCAGGGCGTCCCCCACGAGGCTGTCCGCGCGGACCACGGGTCCCGAGGCGCGATACGCTGCGCCGTTCACCGCCAGGAGGACGCCTGTGTCTCCCGCATCCATCGCGTCCTCGGAAAGGGATGGGGGCGGAGCGAGGAGGGCTTCCTCCGCGGGGGAGACAAGCCCGTCGCGGTCCCCTTCATCCCAGTCGAGCCGCGCACGGAGGGCGAGGCCGTCCGCAGCGAGCAGCTGGCGAGTGGAGAGGGTCAGGACCCGCCATCCCTGCCAGGTGAGGGTCGTGTACATCCCGTTGACGCGCTGGGCATAGAGAGAGAAGTTTGACCACTGCGACCCCCACGCAGTGATCGAGCGGACGACGGCCTGGGCCTCCCCGCGATCCGCGACAAGGAGGTAGGCGCCGGCGTTGAGGGACAGCGTGTACCAGCCCGTGGCGTTGGTCAGGGCGCGGCGCGAGAACGCGTTCGCATAGCTGAGGGCCCACACCTCGGCGCCCGCCATCGGGCCCAGCCCATACCCGGACACGACGCGCCCCACGATGACCGCCGGTACGGGCACCGCGAACGCGGAGCGCGCATAGCTCGCGGTCCGGACGGACGTCTCGTCGACGACGGTCGAGCCGGAGGAGATGCGGGAGAGGGTGGCCCACAGGTCATACGGCCCGTCGAGACCCGAGGCGGAAATCTCCCAGCCGCTGAACGCGAGGGTCATGTCGGATGCCCCAGCGGAGAGACGTGCCGTGGTCGCCGCGGAGGCCACCGGGACCCCGCCCGAGGCAAGGGTGCCCTCCAGCCGGTACCTCCCCTCCTGGTCGAGGGTCACGCGAACAGCGACCCGAAGGATGTTCAGGAGGCCGTCCGGGACGGGGTCGGTATCCACGCCATCCTCGGATGCGATCCCGGCGACGATGCCCCCGGGCCCTGCTTCGAACCAGTCCACGGCATAGAACTTCGACCGATGGCCGCCCGTGTCGAGGACCTCACCCCGGAACGGGTCGCGGACCTGGACGGTCAGCCGATACGGGCCGTCGATCCCCGACGCGCGGATCACCTCTCCGGGGAAATAGAGGGGGACGGCACTCACGCCGGCTCCCAGGGAGACCTCCCGGGTCGCCGAGGCGATCGTCTGCGTCATCGTGCCGTCGAGCAGCGTCGCATCGAAGGCGTAGCTTCCGGGCAGGCCCACGTCGACGTACACGTCGAACCGGAGGCGCTCGTAGGAACCGTCGCCGTCCATATCGACCCCGGCATCCTCGTGCGGGGCGACGAGTTGCAGGGATTGGGCTTCGAATTGTGCGTACTGGTAGGCGGCCGTCGAGTGGGTGCCTGCGGAGAGCGCCCGAGACTCGGTGTCTTCGACACGCAGCCGGACCTGGTATGGGCCGTTGATGCGGGAGGCGGAAATCACGGCCCCGGAGAACCCCACCGCGACCGGGAGGGAGCCGGGGGCGAGGGTGGGCCGGACCTGAACGGATTCGATCAAGGTGGCCCCGTCGCCGGACCGGAGTTCCCCCGTGAGGAGGACGACGGCCGTCTCCTGTACATGGAGACGGACCGCGAGGCTGACGAGGTCGATGAGCCCGTCGCCGTCCGTGTCGACGGGCGTCTCGGAGTGCGGCGGCGCGAGGACCGCGGGCGGGTCTTCGAAGGACGACGCGGCGTACGCGGCCGTCTCGTGGAAGTAGAAAGCGCCGTCCACGGGGACCCCCTGTCCGTCGAGGACTTCGTTCGTCAGGAGGAAGGGACCGCTCACCCCCGCGAGCTTCAGGGGATATCCGCGGAAATACTGGGTCACCGAGGTCCGTCCAGGGAGAAGATGGGCGGAGGTGCGCCAGCGCAGACCGATCGTGTATGCGGAATCCACGAGGAGGCCCGCGACGGTGTAGTCGCCTTCCGTCGCAACATCCAGGGAGAGCCCGAGGGTAATCCATTCCCGCAGCCCGTCCGTGTCGTTGTCCAGGGTCCTCTCGGACGCAGGCGGGATGAAGCGGATCGGGAACGGCTGGAAGTGGCTGAACAAATACGGAGCCGTCGGGTGGAGGTCCTCGTCGAGGACCGTCCCGTATTCTGAACGGAGGATGATGTGGGCGTAGTACGGTCCGTCTACACCCCCGTTGTAGATGTCGGGTCCGCTGAGGAGGACCCGCAAGGTCGCGGGGCCTGGGTCGAAGGTCCCGGAGGCCTGGGCCGTCGTGAGGATCGCGTTCGGGAGATTGAGAGGGTCCCGAAGTTCCACCACGGACATGACATGCCCGGGCGACGTCACGTAGAACCGGATGTCCATCTGGAGGTAGTTGTACGAGCGATCCCCGTTCGTATCGAGGCCCAGGTCCGAGTGGGGCGGCGTGAGATAGCCGGTCGTGTCCGCCCGGGTTCCGGAGGCCATGACGAGGCTCGCTGCGAGGAGGGCGAGGACGATCAGGGCCGCGCGGGGCCCGCTCGCCGGTGGTATCTCCGCCCCCCACGCAGGACGCCGCATCAATCACTCACCCGCCGACCGACCCAGCCGCCTCGATCGGCGGTACCGGAACCGGCCCCGGCCGGCAGCGCGGGCGGAGGACGGTCGCCAGGCGTCAGGTCGGCTGCACGTCATCGCAGGCCCTCGCACCGATGGCTCGCGGCGGGTATGGGAGCGACCGGTATGCGAGAACCGGACATCCCCGTGGGATGCACGGCTCCCTCGGAGAGACGCAGGGCAGACTCGCGGAGGGCGCACCGAATGGCGCTGAGACGACCGCCGCCCCTGTCGAGAGCATGATAAGACCGCCCTCCTCCTCTCCCGCCCGATGCCCCGCGGAACCGGGTACGTGATGATAGCTCTGGGCGGATATTAACGCTTGTGACGGGGTCGTCCCGCCCACGGACATTTCACGCAGCGATAATACGAGGGACGCGAGGTCCATCGAACGGTCGGCTCACAGCGAACCGCGTGTCGGGCCCGGCAGGCGGAGGACTCATCCAATGCAGGTCCGGCGGCCTGGGAGGGTATGGACGAAAGCTACTTGCGGGATTCCCGCCTTTGCGCGGACGGCCCGGAGGTCGACCCTCATGTCCGATTTGTCGGAGAGGAAGAAGATGTTCATCGCCGGAGAGTGGCGCGACGCGTCGAACGGCGAGACGATGGCCGTCGTGAATCCCGCCACGGAGGACGCCATCGCGACGGTGCCGAAAGGGACGGTGGCCGACGCGAAGGCCGCCGCCGACGCGGCCCAGGACGCGAAGAAGAGGGTCCACAAGGTCCCTGCGTGGGACCGGTACCAGTTCCTGTCGAAGGCCGCGCGGCTCCTCGAGGAGCATCAGGAGGAGATGGCCCGGCTCATCACCCTCGAGGCGGGCAAGCCGATCCGGGACGCCCGGATCGAGGCCCGCCGC
>Ga0209341_10001799_pt1 | contig 20914 bp, 22 predicted proteins | sample RifCSP13_2_FD_184020 | JGI IMG/M metagenome (GOLD analysis project Ga0209341, IMG submission 184020) | Soil microbial communities from Rifle, Colorado - Rifle CSP2_sed 13_2 (SPAdes) (version 2) | ecosystem: Environmental > Terrestrial > Deep subsurface > Rock core/Sediment | place: Rifle... | reverse complement strand
GCTCGGGGCGGTTGAGCAGCGCGGCCGCGAGCGAGAGACGCGCCAGCTCTCCGCCGGAGAGCGTCCCTGCGAGCTGCGTCGCGTGCTCGCCGAGGCCCACCACGTGGATGGCGTCCTCGATGCCTCCCCGGTCGACGCCGAGGATCGCGGCGAAGTAGTCGAGGTTCTCGCCGACCGTGAGGTCCGCGTACACCGAGGGCGCCTGCGTCTGGTAGCCGACCCGCGCGCGGAGCTCCGGCGTCCCGGCCGGAAGCCCGAGCACCTTCGTGGAACCGCCCGCGACGATCTGCGCGCCGACGACGGAACGCATGAGCGTCGTCTTGCCGCTCCCGCTCGGCCCCAGGAGCCCGGTCACGCTGCCGGCCTCGACGTCGAGGTCGATCCCGTGGAGTACGTCGCGACCGCCGCGCGCAACCTGGAGGCCGCGGATCGAGACGGCTGCGGTCATCGGGCGCACTCAAGCAGAGCGGTAGGCTCGCCGCGATGGTTCCCCTCTTCCGCGCGTCCGACATCGAGCGAGCGGTCTCGCCGCACGAGGCATACGACGCCGTGCGGGAGGCGTTCGTCGCACACGCCCGCGGTGAGTGGTCGATGCCGCCGAAGGTCTATGTGACGAATTACCCGGCGGGCGACTTCCGGGCCATGCCAGCGATCGGCGGGGGCCATGCGCTCATCAAGTGGGTCACGTCGTTTCCGGGCAACCCTGCCCGAGGCCTGCCGACCGTGACCGGCCTCGTGGTGCTGTCCGACGCCGAGGACGGACGCCTGCTCGCACTGCTCGATGCGGCGGCGGTGACGGCGCTGAGGACGGCCGCGGCAGGAGTCTTGGCGGCGGACACGCTGTGCCGGCCGGAAGCATCCACGTACGCCGTCGTGGGCTGTGGCGCCAACGGGGCCGAAACCGTGCGGATGCTCGTCGCGCACGGTGCGACGCCGCTGGTGTGGGACGTCGACGAGGAGCGGCGCAACACGGTCGCAGAGCGCTTCGAGGTCGAGCCGGCTGAAAGCGCGGAGCAGGCCCTCGCGTGCGACGTCGTGATAACGGTGACCCCCGGCCGGGAGGTTCTTTACGGCGAGGGCTCGCTCGAGTCCGGGCAGCACGTCTCGCTCATGGGCGCCGACGGCCCGGGCAAGGCGGAGGTCGCGGTCGGGGAGCTCCGGCGTGCCCACCTCTTCTGCGACGAGTGGGAACAGGCGAGTCACGCCGGCGAGCTGGCGGGAGCGGTCGAGGCCGGCGTCGTGACACGCGCGGACGTGACCGAACTCGGGGCCGTCCTCACAGGCGAGGCGGACGGTCGCCGGAGCGCAGACGACATCACGCTGTTTGATTCCACCGGTCTTGCGATCCAGGATCTCTCGATCGCCAAGCTGGCCTACGCCAAAGCCGACGATTTGGAGCTGCAGGCGATCGATCTCTAAGGAGGTCGTCCGCTTGCGGCTATCGCTTACCGGGGAGCCAGCCTTCGCGGTATCGGGTTGCGACGAGCTCCGGAAACCGAGCGTAAGCGACGTCCGCGTCGGTGGTCTCCTCTTCGACGCCCGCGCCGTGACGGAGTGCGGCCTCGTCCACCGTATAGGCACCCCAGTCCGGGGCGCCATCGAGGGTGCCGTCGGGAAGGCGGACGGTGTGATGCTCTCGCGCACCCACGGCGAGGACGGTGCAGCCGGCCTCTCCCGCCCCGACGATCACGTGGCTTGTCCCGGCCGGGCAGTGCACGAAGTCCCACCGCCGCAATGGCCGCTCCTCTCCCTCGATGATGAGCAGCGCCTCGCCGGTGAGCACGAGAAAGTCTTCCTGGTCGGTTTCCCAGTGGTACATCGCTATCGGCTCACCCGGTCCGAGCACAACAAGGCCGATTCCGACCTGCGGGAAATGTGTCTCACCCTGGAAGCCCAGACTGTCGCCGCGCCCCTCGCGGTGGCGCCAGCGGGCCTCACGCGCGTTCAGGACAAACCATCCCTCCCCGGCGGCCACAAGCCCGGCGTCGGTCTGTTCGAGCGGGGCCTCGGGGACCATCGTCGGATCATAGAAAAGGGAGCGCGCGCACTTGCACGAGCGAGCCGTCCTCCTCACACTAGGCGAGCAGTCGCGCCGGTTCGAAGAGGTCGAGGAGCGGATCGCGCTCGCCGAGGATCGCGCGCGCGACGAGCCGCCCGCATACGAAGCCGAGCACGTTTCCGTGACCCGAATAGCCGCCCGCCACCCAGACGCGGTCCTCGCCCGGAACGGGTCCGACGACCGGGAGAAAGTCGAGGACGAGCCCGAAGATCCCAGCCCAGCGGTAATCGACCCGCAATTGCCGCCCCAGCAAGCGCGAGACGAACGCCTCGAGCGCCGCCTGGACGGCCGGCGTCGTGACTTCGTCTGCGGTGAACTCCTCCTGGAGCGACACGTCCCGGAATCCGCCCGCGACAACGCGTCCGTCCGGTCTCTGGTGCCAGTAGTCGAAGCCGTGGCGGCCGTAGTGCGGGATCTCGAACAGCAGCTCTGACACCGGCTCGGTCGCGATAACCTGCCCCCGCGTCGGGACGATGAGCCCCTCGAGCTCGCCGAGGAGGCCGCTCGGGTAGCCGTCGGTCGCGACGACGACGGTTTCTGCCCCCGTCTCGGCGGCCGAGGTCACGCGCGCGTGCTCGTGGATCTCGACACCTGCTTCGGCTGCGCGTGTCGCGAGCCGTCGGACCAGACGAGCCGGCTGGAGGACGCCGTCGGGCGGATGGAAGATTGCAGCGGGGTACCCATCCCGCAGCGGCGGGGCGAGCTCCTCGTACCACTCGACGGCGAAGCCATCGGCGCGCAGCGCCTCGAGCTCGGCCACGAGCTCCTGCCGCTCCTCGCCATCGGCCGCGAGGCGCAGACTGCCCGTCGGCCGGAAAGCGTCCCCGGCCGCTTCGGCGAGAACCGCGAGCTCCGCCTCCGTCCAGCGCCAAAGCGTCGCCGCGTGCTCGCGACCGATCGACTCGACCATGACCGGGTAGGGGGCAGCACCGCCGCGGAGAGCGAACCCCCCGTTCCGGCCGCTCGCTCCGCCCGCGATCTCGCGCGCGTCGAAGAGACGGACGCGAAGCCCCGCCTCGGCGAGCGCCAGGGCACACGAGCAGCCGGTGATCCCGCCCCCGACGACCGCGACGTCCGGAGGCCCGTCCAGAGGGACCGAGGGAAGCGGATCGTGTGCCTCCGCGAGCCAGTACGACGTCGTGCTCATGGAACGGCGATCCTAGATAGATGCAAGGAGCATGCGGTGCTAACGCATCGCTTCGACGAGCCCGATCGCGCCCTCGAGCCACTCTTCCGGCGCACCGGCAAAGATCCAGCGATCGTCGGGCTCGAGCGCGTCGTTGATGCGCACGTAGCTGACCGCCTGATGCAGATGGCCGAGCGGACGGGCCAGGGCAAACGCGGATTGCAGCTCTCGCAGTGATGCGAGCTCACCCCATTCCGCGAAGTAGGCCTCGCACATCGACACCCGCGCGGACTCATCTTCGGTGCGCGTGAGGAACGTGGGCAAATCGAACATGGGATGTGCAACGCACGCGTCGGACCAGTCGAAGATGCGCAGCTCGTCTCCCTCCACCATCACGTTCCAAGGGTGGAGGTCGCCGTGGATCAGCGTCTCCGGCACCGCGCACGTTGCGAGCTCCTCGCACAGCCGTTCGAGCTCGGGCGCCACCCGCTCGAGCCGCGCCCGCGCCTCGGCGGGCAGCTCGATCGACTCGAAGGCAGTGCGCATGTCGTCCGCGAGGGTTTCCAGCGTCCGGTCGTGCGCGCCGAGCGTGAAAAGCTCCGTCGTACGGCCCACCCACGCGCGATGGATCGAAGCCGCAGCGCGCAGACCGTCCCCCCATCGTGAGACATCGGCATCACCGAGCTCGGTGCCGTGGAGCTCGTGCATGAGCATCCAACCCAGTGGAGCGTCGACGGCGACGACCTCGGGAACGAGGGTCGGGTGCTGCGCCGAGAGCACCTCTGTGACCGTGGGCTCGTGCCCGAAGATCGAGAACACCGCCTTCATGTAGACACGCCCACCTTCTGTCTCGAGCCGCAACACGGATGAGAGCGGCCACTGCGCGACAAGCTCGACCGGCCCGCTAGGCGCGAAGCCGTTGGCGACACACGTGTCGCAGATCCAGCTCGACGCCTCGGCGAGCCAGCCTGGCCGGGCCCACGGCGGACGTCTTTCGGGGACCGGCGCACCACGCTGTTCCGCCCACCACCTCTCGACCGCCGAGATGAATTGAGACGGTGCGAGCGTCGTCGGATCGGTGCTTTCGAGCTCGAGCCACGCGGTTCCCGGCGTTGGTTCCCAGCCTGGTGGCGGCGCATCGAGCTCGTGGAGTCCCGCAACCGGCTGACCGGCCTCGTCGCGCAGGATCTGCGCCGCACGCAGGTATGGAGCGTCGAGCGAGTACACGTGCCGGAGCGCCTCGATGACCCCGGCCGCTCCGGGGCGGCCACGGACGTGCGGCAGCTCGAAGCGACCGTGCGAGCCGACCACGAGCACGGCGCGCTGCGAAGCGTCGGGCACGATCACGTGATGCTCTCGCTCAGCCGGCAGTGGGCGCTCGCCTCGACGTCGCCATGCTGGCGATCCTAGACGGCAGCGCGGTAGACGCCGTCCTCGAGCGCGATCCGGCGGGCCAGCTCCAGCTCCATGACGGCAGCGGATGCCTGCGCGGGGTCGACCCCGGAGGCACGAACGAGCTCGTCGGCTGTGAGCGCGCCCTCTTGGAGCCGAGCATAGAGCGCTTGTGCAACCGGTCCGACCCGCGCCGGTTCCCGGGCGGCGGGGACGAGGTCGAAGAGCTCGAGGATGTTGCCGGCGCACGTCGCCGGCGCCGCGCCCAGCTTGAGCAGCGCGTTCGTGCCGCCGGAGAGCGTGCTCGTGCTCTACCCCATTGTTTGCCGCTGCCCTGTTCGAGCCGATACGGCTCCGGGCGCACGCCTAGGAGGAAGTTGGCCCCGACGCTTAGGCCGGGGCCAACCATGGAGACTCAACTACTCTTGGCGATCCTAGTTAGTTCCGCCCTTGCAAAGTCCGAGCGTGCCTGGGGCACCCTTCGGAAGGCCGTAGTACTTCCAAGAGTCCGCCGCGGTCTGAACCTGCGACACGTTCTGTCCTTCGGACGAGTCGAGGTCATTCAGCCCACTGAAGGCGCAGGCCGAGTTCGCGTGCTCCGGGGCTCCGGTTTCATTGGTGTTATTCGCAGTGCCCGGAGGACCCTTCACCTCACCTGCGAGCGCCCCACTAGCTGAGACGCCCACAAGGGCGGCTGCACAGACCGCGATCGCGAACAATCGCTTCTTGTCCATTTCCTCTCCCCTCTCGGTAGCCGACGCCGTGTCAGCGCCAGCCGGAAAGTACTCCGGTGGAGGCACGTCGTCAACCGTCCCTGACGAGCGATCTTTCGTCCCTTGACCCTTTTTTCGCAGCTGCGTTGTTCGAGCCGACACGGCTCAAACGAAAGTGATTCAGCGAGCAGCGTCTTGCTCTGCCGGCAGCTCTACGGCGCAGTACGTGTCGTCCTCCGCATGCGGGCGATCCTAGACGGCAGCGCGGTAGACGCCGTCCTCGAGCGCGATCCGGCGGGCCAGCTCCAGCTCCATGAGGGCAGCGGATGCCTGCGCGGGGTCGACCCCGGAGGAACGGACGAGCTCGTCCGCTGTGAGCGCGCCCTCCTGGAGCCGAGCGTAGAGCGCCTGCGCAACCGGTCCGACCGGCGCCGGCTCCCGAGCGGCGGGGACGAGGTCGAAGAGCTCGAGGATGTCGCCGGCGCACGTCGTGGGCGTTGCGCCCAGCTTGAGCAACGCGTTCGTGCCGCCGGAGAGCGTGCTCGTGATCTCCCCCGGCACCGCGAGCACGTCCCTCCCCTCCTCCAGCGCGAAGTCCGCGGTGATGAGGGCGCCGCTTCGCTCGCGCGCCTCGACCACGACCGTCGCGGCGCAGAGCCCGGCGATGATCCGGTTGCGGGCGGGAAAGCGCCAGGGAGCCGGCTCGATACCCGGCTCGTACTCGGAGACCACGAGCCCGCGCTCGCAGATCCGCCGTGCCAGCTCCGCATGGGCGGCGGGGTAATCGCGGTCGATCCCGCAGCCGAGCACCGCGATCGTGACGCCGTCGGCGTCGAGCGCGCCCCGATGCGCCTCTCCGTCGATACCTCGCGCCATCCCGCTGACGACGACAAGCCCGGCCGCGGCGATCTCACGCGCGAGCGAGCGCGCGACCGAGCGGCCGTACGCCGAGCACGCCCGCGCGCCGACGACAGCCACCGCCGGACTTTCGAAGATCGCGTCTTCACCGCCTCCGCGCAGAAACAGTGCCGAAGGTGGGTCGTGGATCGCCGCGAGGAGCGGAGGGTACGCAGGGTCGCGGCGGCGGAGCCGTCGAATGTCTGTCATGCGGCGGGAAGCTCTCCCGGCATCCGATACGAGAGCGCCTCGGCGACGTGGGCCGGCTCGACCGCGTCGGACCCGGCGAGCGCGGCGATCGTCCGTGCGACGCGCGCGACACGAACCCTTCCCCTCCCCGAGAGCGGCAGGCGCTCGACTGCGCTCGAGAGGAGCTCCGACGCCTCCTCCGTCCGTCGGGGCAGCGCCGCCCACAGTCGCTCGCGCGCCCCCGCGACTCGCCCGCGCACGGCAACCGAAGTCTCACCGGGAGGGGCCGCGAGCTCGGCTGCGCGAGGTCGCGGCATGGCCACGGCGAGGTCGAAGCGATCGAGCAGTGCTCTGGACAGCTTCTCGCGATAGGCGGTCAGTCTCTGCGACGTGCAGCCGCATTCGACAGCCGGGTCGCCGCGACCCCCGCACGGGCACATGTTCATCGTGCCGACGAGCTGGAAGTGGGCGGGGAAGAGCGCGTGCCCGCCCACCCTCGCTACCGCGACGAACCCGTCTTCCAGCGGTTGCCGCAGCGCCTCCAGCACCGAGCGCGGGAACTCCGGCAGCTCGTCGAGGAGAAGCACGCCGTGGTGCGCGAGCGAGACCTCGCCGGGCCGAGGGCTCGGCCCCCCGCCGACGACCGCGGGCGCCGAAGCACTGTGGTGAGGCGAACGAAACGGGGGTACGGTGACGAGTGGCCGGTCTTGAGGCAGGAGCCCTGCGACAGAGTGGATCCGCGTCACCTCGAGCGCCTCCCGCCGGGTCAGCGGCGGCAGGATCCCGGGTAGACGCCGCGCGAGCATCGTCTTTCCCGTGCCGGGCGGTCCGGCGAGGAGAAGGTTGTGCGCACCCGCTGCCGCGATCTCGAGCGCGCGCCTGGCCCGCTCCTGACCGCGCACGTCCGCCAGGTCCGGGATCTCGGTCGCCTCGAGCGCCTCGATCGACAGAGGCTCGAACGTTGGAACGTCGATCTCGCCACGGAAGTAGGCGACCGCCTCCCCGAGGTGGCGGACGGGGACCGGCTCGACCCCTGCGAGGGCCGCTTCCGCGGCCGACTCGGCTGCACAGACGACCCACCGAAGCCCGGCGCGCCGCGCGCCTTCCGCGACGGCGAGGGTCCCGGCGACCGGGCGTATGCGGCCGTCGAGCGCGAGCTCGCCGACCGCGGCGTGGTCGGCGAGGCGTTCGGGAGGCAGCTGTCTCGTGGCGGCCAGCACCGCGAGCGAGATCGGGAGGTCGAAGCCGGACCCCTCTTTGCGAAGCGCCGCCGGCGCAAGATTGACCGTGATCCGGCGGTTGAGCGGCCACTCCAGCGACGCGGAAACGACCCCGCTGCGGACTCGGTGCTTTGCCTCCTGACACGCCCGGTCGACGAGGCCGACGATGGCGAAGCCGGGCACGCCCGGCTGGACGTGCGCCTCGACCTCGACCTTACGCGGCTCGAGGCCGACGAGCGCATGGGTGACCGCGCGTGCGAGCACCCTTCGACGGTAGGCACGAAGGCGTCACCGGAGGGTGACGCCTTCGTGCCGAGAGCGTCAAGGCGTGTAGCAGAAGACGTGCAGTGTGAAGGTGCTCGAGTTGCCGCTGTCGTTTCCGCCCGCGGCCACGTACCCGATCACCTGGTTCTGCGCGTTCAGCTGCGGATCGGTCTCGACGGTGACCAGCTCGCGGTCGAGTGCGTCGTCGCTCCACGACGTCCCCGCCGAGATCGCCCGCTCGTTCCCGTCGCAGAGCCGCTGAATGCGGCGCGTGACGTAGGCACCGTTCTCCGCCGTTCCGCCCTCGACCGAGATGGACGCTGTGCGGACCGTGATCGGGCCGATCACCCCTGGGGGCCCTGCAGGCCCGGCGGCTCCAGCCGGCCCGGTGGGCCCGGTGGGTCCCTGAGGACCCGTAGGCCCGGCGGGCAGCTGACCCGGTGCGAAATCGCCCCGCAGGAGCGAGCGGTTCTGCACTTTGGCCGAGTTGATCGCGTTGTTCCGTACCTTGGCGTTCGTGACGGCGCCGTTCTTCAGCTGAGGGGTTCCGACGCTGTTCGGTCCCAGCTGGCTCACCGCCGCGATGCTCGTCCCGCCCAGCGAGACGAGGAGGGCGATACAGGCGACGATCATTGCCGGCGACGGGCGCCGGCGGAAGATCCGAGTCATGGAAGACCCCCTCTCGGTGGCTTACCTCTCGCCGAGGCTACCCACGAAGTCGGCCGGGACCCATGCGAACGCCTCATCTCTTGCGAACTCCTAACGGTTTGCTTACCGGGAGGCGACGAGGACAGGCTCGAAGTACTCCCCCGCGCGGCGGCCGGTGCGCCGGTTCACGTGTCGCTCGAGGCGGTCGACGAGCCGCAGCCCCGAAGAAGCTCACCGCTCGCGCAGAGCCTCGATGTCCGATGCGAAATCCTCACCGACCTGCGCGTAGATCGCAAGCAGCTGCTCGTATGTGCCGTCCCCGCCGATGAAGTCCCAGAACTGCTCGCCCATCCTCACTTCGTTTTCGAAGTCGAAGAACGGCAGGGCGTAGCTGTGACGATACGGAGTTGACCCATAGGGGCTATACGGGATGCCCCACCACCAAGACGAGTCAGCATGCTGTTGAATCGCGAAAGCCGTGAGCAGCCTCTCCTTCATCTCTTTGCACTGACCCAGGTTCGGCTTGGCACTCTTGATCTCGAAGAAGTGCTGCTCGCCGCTGTGGGTCTGCACAAAGAGGTCGATTCGGGTCCCCGCCTGAACCTCGTTTCCAAAGTGCCCTCGCAGCTGCTCGCGTTCGTAGAGCGCATCAGGCGACGCTTGGCGCCGCTCGAGTTGAGCGATTCGCTGCGTGATGAACTCGCGACTTAGCACCGGGATCGTCCCCGCCAGATCGAGCGGCTGACGCACGTCGGCATGCACATCTGCAGCGATTACCTGCGCGATGTGCTCGTGCAAGTTGCCGAGGCGCGTAGAGAAGCCGCGCTCGTTCAGAAGCCGAATGCCCGGAACGAGCGCGTCGTGAAAGGGCGCCACGAGTCCCTCGAGCTCCTGCTGGGCCGGATCAGGGACATCGTCCAGCCACTTCCGCATGAAAGTCCGCAGGAGCTCGCGGACAGCGTCGGTCGTCGGCGCATTCACCTACGCCACTCGGCAAACCAACACGCTCTCGTAGAACTCGCCCGCCCTTCGGCCAGTACGCCGATTGACATGTCGAGTCACGACGTCCTCGAGCCGAAGGCCAGACCGGGCCAAGATTTCGGGGTAGAGGCTCCTTGAGTCATTGACCACGATGACCACCGGCGCTCCGGGGTCCATCTGTTCGGACGCGTTGAGAAGGACGCCGACCATCGAGTCCTGATACTCCGCGAGCGCGGATCGACCCGTGCCACGTGATGCTGGACCGATCTCCTCTAGACGGCGATCGACAAGGCCGAGAAGCTCGTATGCGTAACGATGTTGCTCGTGATAGTCGATGAGGCCGGGGTAGGGCGGGGAAGTGATGATCCCGCTCGGTCTGGTCGGCAGTCGGACCGTACGCGAGTCCTCGTGTAGAACGATTGATTCTGAGCGTGTGCGCAGACTCGCGAAAGCCCTGATGCGTTGGGACGTGTCGCTCGTGTAGCGGCGCAGGAACTTGCCGGCCTCTTCCACTGGAGCACACGTGCGCTTGTGCTTGTGGCAGTAGTACGCGTTCGTGACCGGTTGGCGCGGGAAGTCCAGATCGAAGTGGGTCGTGAGGCGGGACGACCGAGCCGATCTCGAAAGGATCACCTCGGCGGCCTCCCGGATCGGGTCCTCAAGCTGACCCGCCGCTGCACGGTACGCGAGCAGCTCGCGTAGGGTCATCGGCGCGTACCAGCGCAGCAGCCACTCGGTGCCGAGGCTGTCGCCGACCTCACGCTGGAGGTGACGTGACTCCTCGTAGGCGACCCGCAGGGCCATCTCGAGGGCGCCGAGCGAGTAGTCGGCTGTCTTGGCTCGCGTGAGCAGGCAGTTGAATGCCGAAACATCGCACCCGATCGCCCGGGCTCCAAACGCGTTGGCCTCGACCAAGGTCGTACCGGAACCGACGAACGGGTCATAGACGCAGTCGCCCGGGTTGAAGTAGCGCCGCAGAAACACCTCGACGAGCTGTGGGATGAACTTCCCGAGATACGGGTGGAGGCCGTGAACGTGTTTTGTGCGCTCAACCTGCGGTAGCTGGTCCTCCGACCATGAGAGCTCGAGATCGATCTCCGAGTAGAGAGCTGCCTGTGTTCTCCGTGCCATGAGACGACGAGTCTATGAGTCGGTCCGGATAGCCCTCGCAACGCGAATCCGGTGTCGCGCTCGTGGTCGCAAGATCACTTCAGGCGATCGCTTCATGGCAGCGGCACGCGCTCGACGCGCCGTCCGCGAACTCCGGCGGCCTCGACCGTGAGCTCGAGCCCCGCCGCCTGCGGATGCGCCGCGAGCCAGGCCCGCGCCGCCGTATGCACGCGCCGCGTCTTCTCCGCGTCGACCATCTCGAGCGGGTCGCCGAAGCCGTCGCCGCTCTTCTCCTTCACCTCCACGACGACGAGGCGCCGCCCTCGCCGGAGGACGAGGTCGAGCTCGTAGCCGCCTGCGCGCGCGTTCGCGTCGAGCAGGCGGTAGCCGCGGAGCCGGTAGTGGCGGAGCGCCCGGCGCTCCCCGCGATTCACGCCGCCTCGTAGCAGGCGGCCTGGAACGAACGGCGGTGAAGATCCGACGGGCCGAAGGCGCGAACCGCCTCGGAGTGCGCTTCGGTGATGTACCCGACGTGTGAGAAGAACCCGTAGCGGGGGTAGAGGGCGTCGAGCCGTCGCATGACCCGGTCGCGTACGACCTTCGCGATGATCGAAGCGGCAGCGATCGCGGCGCTTCTCGCGTCTCCGTCGACGAGCGCCTCGTGCGGCGGTGCGGAGGCGCCGAGGCGGAAGCCGTCGACCAGGCAGGCCTCGGCCGGCGGGTGGAGATCGGAGAGGACGGCACGGAGTGCGGCGAGGTTCGAGCGGTGGAGGCCCGAGTGGTCGATCTCGCGCACCGAGACGATCCGGACGCTGATCCCCGAGGCGCATCCCGCGACCGCGTGGAAGAGCGCCTCGCGATCGTCGGGTGCGACCTGCTTCGAGTCGTTCAACACCGCGAGCGGCCGAACACGGGCTCCGCGCAGCGTCTCGTAGTCGAGAAGGACGCCGGCGACGACGAGCGGTCCCGCGAGCGACCCCCGTCCCGCCTCGTCCGCCCCCGCGACGAAGCGCACGCCGAGGCGTCTGTCGTGAGCGAGGAGCCGCTGGCCGCTCGAGCGAGCCACACGGCCGAGGATAGACCCTAGCCCTGCCGGAGCTCGCGGACGCGCGCCTTCTTTCCCACTCTCTTGCGCAAGTAGTAGAGCTTCGCGCGCCTCACATCGCCGATCGCGGCGACCTCGAGCTTCTCGATCTTGGGCGAGTGGAGCGGGAACGTGCGCTCGACGCCCACCCCGAAAGACTGCTTGCGAACGGTGAACGTCTCGCGAAAGCCCGAGCCCTGCCGCTTGATGCAGATCCCCTCGAACACCTGGATCCGCCGGCGATTGCCCTCGATCACCTTGAAGTGGACGCGCAGGGTGTCCCCTGCCTTGAACTGGGGCAGGTCCGTGCGCACGTGACGCTGCTCGAGGCTCTCGATCGTCGTGTTCATCGGAAAGGAGGGCCTAGACGGCCGGCCGGGATGGTACCAGTCGCCGCAGCGATCGCCTTTGACTCTCCGCGTACGGGATCTGCACTCGCAGATTCCGTACTCAGCGGAAAGCAATGCGCTGAGGCGGCCAGTAGGTCATGAAGACCTTGCCGATGAGGTTGTCCTCCGGGACCGCCCCCCACACGCGCGAGTCGCAGGACTGTGACCGGTTGTCTCCCATCACGAAGTAGGCGTGCTCGGGGACCTCGTACGTCTTCTCCGGCCCGATGTCCCGGCGGTCGTGCTCGATGTAGGGCTCTTCCAGCTTCCGGCCGTCCACGTAGACGAACGCGGCACCCCGGACGAGCCGGATCCGAAGCGTCTCGCCTGGAAGCCCGATGATCCGCTTCACGAATGTGCCCCCGGCGCCGCACCTCGCCTTCGCCTGAGGCGGCGTCTCGAACACGACGATGTCTCGCCGGTCGTACGAGACGAACCGGGTCAGCACAAGGATCCGATCCTTTCGCGTCCCTTCGCATCCTGGTGCGGGCTTGGCACAGCGGAGTGTCGGCTCCATGGCCGAACTCGGAATCGCGTATGTCTTAACCGTGCCGGTGGCGGCCAGAGGGATCAGCGCAAGCACACCCAGAATGAACGGGCCGAACACGAGCGTCGCGAGAGCGACCGCGGAGTAAAGGACAACGCGGCGCACGGTGGCTAGCGGAAGGCGATCCGCTGAGGCGGCCAGTAGGTCATGAAGACCTTGCCGATGAGGTTGTCCTCCGGCACCGCCCCCCACACGCGCGAGTCGCAGGACTGTGACCGGTTGTCCCCCATCACGAAGTAGGCGTGCTCGGGGACCTCGTACGTCTTCTCCGGCCCGATGTCCCGGCGGTCGTGCTCGATGTAGGGCTCCTCGAGCCTCTGCCCGTTGACGTAGACAAACGCGGCGCCGCGCTGCAGTCGTACCCGGAGCGTCTCGCCCGGAAGCCCGATGATTCGCTTCACGAACGTGCCCCCGGCACCGCACTTCGCCTTCGCCTGGGCCGGAGTCTCGAATACGACGACATCGCCCCGCTGCGGATCGCGGAAGTGGTAGATGAACCGGTTCGCGAGCACGCGGTCCGAGAACCTCGCCTCACAGGCGGCCGCCGGGCGGGCGCAGTGCAGCGTCGGCTCCATCGAGGACGACGGGATCCGGTACGGGTTGATGACCCAGGCCTTGATCGCAAGCACGATCACGACGGCACCGACGATGGTCACGATCCAGTCGACGACGATCCGCAGGCGTCGTGGCAGCTTGCCCGTGACCCGGTCGAGCGGGTGATGGAACTCGTGCTGCCCCGGAGACTCCAACTCCTTCGGAGCAGGAGTCTCCGGGGGAATGGGCCACGAGAACGGGGGCGCTGGCGGTGGTGTCTCACGAACGACGTCCGACATCGGCAACTCGATCTCCGGCGGCCGCCCGTCGTCGCGCTCCGGCGAGGAGTCGAGCGACGGGATCCGGCGGTCGTCGTGCTCGCTCACCGCGCGCTCCTCACGTGCTCGCGCCGCCACGCGTCGATGCGTCCGTGGTCGCCGGAAAGGAGGATCTCCGGCACCTCCCACCCGCGGAAGTCCGGCGGGCGCGTGTAGTGCGGATACTCGAGGCCTCCGTCGAGAGCGGGCGAGAAGCTCTCGACCTCGCCCGACCCCTCCGTGAGTGCGCCGGGAAGGCGCCGCACGACGGCATCGACGACGGCCATCGCGGGGATCTCGCCGCCGGAGAGGACGTACGGGCCGATCGAGACGACGTCCGTCGAGAGGTGGTCGAGGATGCGCTGGTCGAAACCCTCGAAGCGGGCCGAGAGGAGCGTCAGAGCCGGCTCCTCGGCGAGCTCCTCCACGAGCTCCTGGTCGAGCTGGCGCCCGTTGGGCGCCAGGGCGACGACGCGGTGCTCGGGAAGACCGCCGTAGACCGCGTCGAGAGCGGCCGCGACGACATCCACGCGCAGCACCATCCCCGCCCCTCCGCCGTAGGGCTCGTCGTCGACCTGGCCGGCGCGAAGCGGAGTCGTGTCGCGGTAGTTGAAGATGCGAAGCTCGAGCTCCGTGCCGAGCACGGCCGCGACGGGCCGGCGTTCGCGCAGCCACTCGAACGCGCCCGGGATCAGGGTGAAGACGTCGAGGCGCAAGACGGGAGAACGGTAGCCGTCAGTCGATGAACCCGGGGTTGAGAACGACCCGACCGGCATCGAGGTCGATCTCGGCGACCGCGTCCTCGACCAGGGGGACGAGCACACCCGAGTCGAGCTCGAGATTGTCGTTCGCAGGCCCGGGGACGACGTCGCTCACGACGCCCAGCCTTCGTGCTCCCTCGAGCACCTCGAGCCCGACGAGATCGGCGACGTAGTACGAGCCGAGTTGAAGCGGGGGAAGCTCCGAGCGCGGGACGGTGAGCTCCGCTCCGCGCTCCACCGGACGGTCGAGCGCGATCGCCCTCCGACCTTTGCCGACGCGCCGGGAGAGAAGGACTGTCGCCGGCGCTCCGTTCACGAGGAGCGTGCCGCCGACCTCGAAGCGGCGCGGGTCGTCGCTTCCGTCCTCGACGACGAACGCGCCGTCCACTCCGTGGGGCCGCCCGACGCGACCGACCCGGACTAGTGCAGGCTCAGTCGGCAATCTCGAGCAGGTACCGCCGGTCGGCCCGGGCGCCCGCGGCGCGCACGATGCTCCGAAGTGCACGGGCAAGCCGCCCCTGGCGGCCGATCACCTTGCCGACGTCGTCGGGCGCGACGTGCAGGTGGAAGACCACCGCATCCTCGCGCTCCTCGGTCTCCACGCGAACCGCGTCGGGCTCGTCGACGAGCCGCCGCGCGATCCACTCGAGCACCTCAGCCACGCCATCCTCCACTTCGTGGAGGATGGTTAGGAAGGCAGCGCCCGCACATTGGTCTTTCTAACCATTCCCGACCGCGAGGTCGGGAATGGCAGCCTTGATGAGCCGTGAGACGGGCTCGGACGGCTGTGCGCCCTTGGCGAGCCAGTCCTTGATCTTGGCCTCGTCGAGATCGATCGTCGACGGATCCGTCTGCGGGTTGTAGCGTCCGACGATCTCGATGTAGCGGCCGTCCCGCGGCGAGCGCGAGTCGGCGACGACGACGCGGTAGATCGGGTTCTTCTTCGACCCGACCCGCGTCAACCTGATCCGTACAGCCATATATCTCCTTGCCTTTCTCGCTCGTTGAGCGAGAAAGGCTAGCTGTACCTAGCGTTTCCCGGTGAAGCCGGGAAACGCAGGCAGCTTCCCCTTCCCCATCTGCTTCATCACCTTCGCCATCTGCTTGCGGGCGGCCATGAGCTTGTTCACCTCGTCGAGCGAGGTCCCGCTCCCGGCCGCGATCCGCCGGCGGCGCTGCGTGGAGATGATGTGCGGCATCCGCCGCTCCTGCGCCGTCATGGAGAGGACGATCGCCTCCACGCGCCCCAGCTGCTTCTCGTCCACGTCGAGCCCTTGGAGCTCTCTGCCGAGGCCGGGGACGAGCTTGAGGACGCCCTGAAGCGGGCCCATCCGACGCACCATGCGGTAGCTGGCGAGGAAGTCGTCGAACGTGAACTCGCCTGCCCGGAGCCTGCGCTCCATCTCCTCCTGCTCGTCCTCGGCGATCGCCGCCTCGGCCTTCTCGACAAGCGTGAGCACGTCGCCCATCCCCAGGATGCGCGAGGCCATGCGGTCGGGATGGAAGTACTCGAGCTGGTCGAGCTTCTCTCCGACCGACGCGAGCTTGACCGGGCGCCCGGTGACGGCCTTGACGGACAGCGCAGCTCCGCCGCGTGCGTCGCCGTCGAGCTTCGTGAGAACGATGCCGTCGAACGCGACCCGCTCCTGGAAGGCGAGTGCCACGTTCACCGCCTCCTGGCCGGTCATCGCGTCCAGGACGAGGAGGACGTCGAGCGGCTTCGTCTCGTCGCGGACCCGCTGCAGCTCGTCCATCAGCTCCTCGTCGACGTGGAGCCGTCCGGCGGTGTCGAGGATGACGACGTCGAGACCGTCGCGGCGAGCGGCGTCGAGCCCGTGCCGCGCGGCGGCGACAGCGTCCTTCGTCTCGAGGGTGAAGACGGGGATCTGGATCTGCTTGCCGAGCTGCTCGAGCTGCTCGACGGCGGCGGGCCGCTGCAGGTCGCAGGCGACGAGCGCGGGCCGCTTCCCCTCGCGGCGCAGGAGCAGGGCGAGCTTGGCCGCCGCCGTCGTCTTCCCGCAGCCCTGGAGCCCTGCGAGGAGGATCACGGTCGGCGGCCTGCCGAACGCGAGCCGCGAGTCGCTCGAGCCCATGAGCGCGGTCAGCTCCTCGTGGACGATCTTCACCACCTGCTGCCCCGGCGAGAGGCTCTTCAGAACCTCCTGGCCGAGCGCGCGCTCCTTGACCGCGGCCGTGAATTCCTTCGCCACCTCGAAGTTGACGTCCGCCTCGAGGAGCGCGAGCCGCACCTCGCGCATGGCCTTCGAGACCGACTCCTCGTCGAGCCGGCCGCCCGTGCGCAGGCCGCCGAGCGCCGCCTGGAGCCTGTCGGAGAGCGTGTCGAACACGGAGTGGTCAGTGTACGCGGGGATCCCTCTTCGTCCCCGGACGCGTTGGACGTGGTTCGTGCCCTCTTACACTTGCCCCGTGGAGACGGTGCTCGGCGAAGGGGTGCGGAAGACAGTCACGATCCTCTTCTGCGACGTCGTGCGGTCGACGAGCCTGGCGGACGATGTCGACCCCGAGACGCTTCGGCAGGTGATGTCGCGCTACTTCGACGAGATGCGGGTCGTCCTCGAACGTCACGGCGGGACGGTCGAGAAGTTCAGCGGAGACGACGTCATGGCGGTGTTCGGAGTTCCGGTTGCGCACGAAGACGACGCCCTCCGAGCAGTGCGCGCGGCAGCGGAGATGCTCGAGCGCCTCGACGAGCTGAACGAGGAGCTCGACTCCATCTGGGCGCTCCGGCTTCAGGTGCGCATCGGAATCAACACCGGCGAGGTCGTCGCAGGAGATCCGTCCAGCGGACAGACCTTCGTGACCGGCGAACCCGTCAACCTCGCGAAGCGGCTCGAGCAGTCCGCCGAGCCTGGCGAGATCTTCATCGGCGAAGCCACCTATCCCTTGGTTCGAGATGCCGTGGAGGTCGGTCCGCTCGAGAACTTCTCGCCGAAGGGGAAGCGCCGTGCCGTCGGGCGGCTCCGCGTCGAGGAGGTGGATCCCGACGCCCCCGGCGTCGCACGCCGCCTCGACGTCCCCATGGTCGGTCGGGAGCGCGAGCTCGACCAGCTGCACGAAGCCGTGACTCGAGCACAGGAGGAACGTCGCTGCCACGTCGTCACGGTGCTCGGCCCGCCCGGCATCGGGAAGTCGCGCCTCGTGGCCGAGCTCGACGCATCGTTGTCGGGCACCGCGACAGTCGTCACGGGGCGCTGCCTGCCCTACGGAGAGGGCATCACCTTCTGGCCCCTCGTCGAGATCGTGGAGGGAGTCGGCGGCATCGAGGCGCTGGGCGAAGCGCTTGCGGGGGCAGAGGATGCAACGGCGGTCGTGGAGCTCGTGCGGGGTGCGCTCGGAACCGCACCCGCGACCGGTAGGAGCGAGGAGACGTTCTGGGGGGTGCGCCGCTCCCTGGAGGCACTGGCGCGGACGCGACCCCTCGTCGTCACGCTCGAGGACCTCCACTGGGCCGAGCCGACCTTCCTCGACCTGCTCGAGTACGTGCTCGGATGGGGCCGCGAAGCGCCGATTGTGCTCGTGTGCCTGGCGCGGCCGGAGCTGGTCGACGAACGTCCGACGTGGCTCGCACCCCGCGCAAACGCCACGACGATCGTGCTCGAGCCTCTCTCTCCGGCAGAGACGGAGGCACTCCTCGACCACCTTCGCGCCGGGACCGCCCTCGACGACGAGACATGCAGCCGGATCGCGACGGTCGCCGAGGGCAATCCGCTGTTCGTCGAGCAGATGGCAGCCATGGCAGCCGAAGGCAACGGCGCAGGTTCACTTCCCGTACCGCCGTCGATCCACGCCCTGCTGGCCGAGCGGCTCGATCGCCTGACGGAGGGGGAACGCGCCGTGATCCAGCGCGCCTCCGTGATCGGACGCGACTTCCCGGTGCGCGCGGTCGTCGACCTCATGCCGCCCGACCAGCGCCCCACGATCCAGCGTGATCTCCTCTCACTCGCCCGCAAGGATCTCGTCCGGCCGTCGACCGCGGGTCCCGGGCCCGACCGCTTCTCGTTTCGCCACGTTCTCGTCCGCGATGCCGCGTACGGCGTGATTCCGAAGGCACGGCGAGCCGCCCTGCACGAGCGACACGCCGACTGGCTGGAAGACGCCGCCGAACGGCCCGTGGGTTTGGACGAGATCGTCGGCTACCACCTCGAGCAGGCCTACCGGTCGAGGATCGACATCAGCCCGATCGACGACGCCGCGGAAGCACTCGCCCTCAGAGCCGGGCGAGCCCTGGCCACGGCAGGGCGCCGCGCGTCTGCGCGCGACGACATCCCAGCCGCACGCAACCTGCTCTCACGGGCGGCTGCACTTCTCGCGACCGAAGGCGCGGGTCGCGCCGAGCTGCTGCTCGAGCTGGCCAGCTTGTCGATGAAAGCCGGGAGGTTCGAGGAAGCCGCCGGGATGCTCGACGAGGCGTCCACGATCGCCGCCGAGTCCGCCGACCGGCGCCTCGAGCTTCGAGCCGTGATCGAGCGCAGGTACCTCGAGAGCGCCACGACGCCCGAAGGGTCGAGCGACGCCGACCGCCGCATCGCCGAGTCGGTGATTCCGGAGCTCGAGCGTCTCGGCGACGACGTCGGACTGGCGAAGGCGTGGTGGCTGCTCAGCGAGGCGGACCTCTTCGCCGCGCGCTGGGGAGCGCGCGCGGAGGCGCTCGAGCGGGCTCTCGTTCATGCCCGACGGGCCGGAGACCACCGGCAGGTGGCATATCTCATAGGGCTCCTCGGCCAGGCGCTTCTCTACGGTCCCACGCCCGTGAAACAGGCGATCGCCCGCTGCGAGGAATTCCTGGAGGATGCGCGCGGCGACCTGACCGTCGAGGCCGGGACACGGAGCGTTCTGGCCGTCCTGCGGGCCATGGAGGGCAGCTTCGACGAGGCACGTCGCCTCTGGGCGCGGGCGTCGGCGCTGTACGACGAGCTGGGCCTGCGCTACCGCCGGGCGGCACGGTCACTCGTGCCCGCGACGGTGGAGCTCCTCGCCGGGGAACCGAACGCCGCGGTCGTCGAGCTCCGTACGGGATACGAGACGCTGGAGGCGATGGGAGAGCTTGGCGTTCGCTCGACCCTCGCCGCCTTCCTCGCCGACGCGCTCTGCGCTGCCGGGCGCTACGGCGAGGCCGAGGAATTCGCTCGCGTGAGCGAGGAGCTCGCGGCGAGCGACGACCTGGTCCCTCAGATCGTGTGGCGCTGCGCGAAGGCGAAAGTGCTCGTTCAGCGAGGAGAGCTCGACGACGCCCAGGCGCTCGCGCTCGAGGCCGAGGTGCTCGCGCGACAGACCGACTCTGCAGACCTCCTGCCCACAGCTCTCGAGAGCCGCGCCGATGCGCTAAGCGCGGCCGGACGGTTGGACGAGGCCGTTCCATTGCTCGAGGAGGCCTGCGCCCTGCACGAGCGGAAAGGAAACGTCGTGGCCGCCCGCAGGACCGTCTCGCTCCTCGCCGTGCATCGGGGATGAGGCTCGGGGTGGCTTTGAGGCAGACGGCGCGTTATTGTCGCCACGGCGACCGATCGAAGGAGGACTGCGGTGAACGACCAACCAGGGCCTGACGAATACGACGGCCAGGGACCTAACCTGCACGCGGCAGCCGAAAAAGCCTGGGAGAAAGCCAAGAATGCGAAAAAGGATCCCGGCTGGTACGAGGTGAAGAAGATCTGGGTTCGCACCGAGAACCCGATCGGCGAGTACAAGGTCAGGATCAAGGGCTGACGAGCCCGCCGCGGTCGACCTAGAGCTCGACCGGCTCCTGAAAAGACGAAGCCGGCTCGGCGGGGCGGGTCTCGTTCATGGCCTTGAACCCGCCGAGCTCGGCGATCGTCACGTCTGCTACGACGGCGCCGAGCCCGGGGAGCGCGACGATACGGCGGCGCCTGAGCTCTGGAAGCAGCAGCCTCGGCTTCGTAGACTCGTCTGGACATGGCGAAAAGTGACGATTCGCGCAAGCCGCCCCCGGCATCTCTCCTGAACGAGCATGCGTGCGCTCTGACGCCTGTCTGATGGGGTCGGCCCCCCGCAGCGAAGCGCGGAAGACGGTGACGATCCTCTTCGCCGACATCGTCGCGTCGACCGAGCTCGGAGACCGCCTCGATGCCGAGGCGGTGCGGCAGGTCGTCTCGCGGTACTTCGCCGAGATGGCCGCGGTGCTCGAGCGGCACGGCGGCACCGTGGAGAAGTTCATCGGCGACGAGGTCATGGCGGTCTTCGGAGTGCCCGCCGTGCACGAGGACGACGCGCTCCGGGCCGTGCGGGCAGCCGCCGCGATGCGGGAGAGGCTCGCGGAGATCAACCACGAGCTCGAGGAAACGTGGGGCGCACGACTCGAGAGCCGGATCGCGATCAACACGGGCGAGGTAGTCACCGGCGATGCGTCGCTCGGGCATGGCTTCGTCACCGGCGACGCGGTGACTCTCACCAAGCGGATCCAGCAGGCGGCTGCGCCCGGGGAGATCCTCATGGGTGACGCGACCTACCTGCTCGTGCAGCATGCGGTCGACACGACGCACGTCGGCCCCTTCTTGGTGAAAGGCAAGCAGGAGGCCGTGGCCGCCCGGCGACTCGAGAAGGTGGATCTCGCCTCCCAGCCGTTCCTCCGCCGGTTCGACGCGCCGCTCGTAGGCCGTGGCAAGGAGGTCGGCCGACTCCAAGCCGCCTACCGCCGCGCGGTCGAG
>Ga0209341_10001798_pt1 | contig 20914 bp, 14 predicted proteins | sample RifCSP13_2_FD_184020 | JGI IMG/M metagenome (GOLD analysis project Ga0209341, IMG submission 184020) | Soil microbial communities from Rifle, Colorado - Rifle CSP2_sed 13_2 (SPAdes) (version 2) | ecosystem: Environmental > Terrestrial > Deep subsurface > Rock core/Sediment | place: Rifle... | reverse complement strand
AAAGGATAGATCAATGGCTGATATAGCACCCTGGCCAACTGCGGATGGATGGCCGAACGCCGTTCCAAGTACTCCAATACACCGCCGACCCAACCAAAAAGCAACATGCTCGCGCCAGCGAAGATGAAGAGCTTGATGACCTTGCTTCCTAGTGGATCCGGGCCAAGATACCGGCGCAAGTCGACTGACCTCTCGAGCGCGACCATTCCATAGTACAGGGCGACCGGATAGATGCCCCAGAATGTTCTTTGAGTCCACAGGGCAAGAGCGCTTCGTGATTTCATCGCTGCGGGCCCTTATTCTTGCCTGACAGCGCGCTGCCGCCGCGGCCCGGGTCCCGACCCGGCATTGCGACGACCCCTGGTGCGCGATCTGCCCGGCACCACCTCCACAGGGCTCCCTCCGGGCAGGACTACGGTGTGCATTCCGCCGGTGGCGTGCCGGTGTACGTGGGATTGACCGCCGACCCCGTCTGATCGAAGGCGGCGCCGTTCCAAGAGTACTGCAGGTATTGGCGGTTGCACGGGCAGCAGTTTGGCTCGCCGTACAGGTAGACCGATTCCTCAAACAAGAATCCGTCCCCCGTCAGGCTCCAGCTCCCATGGACGCCGTCGAGGAAGAACACTTCGGTCAGCCCGGCACCGTTCCAGCGGTGTATCGTGAGCTGAAGGATCGCGCCCGAGCCGGCGAACCGTTCGGGGATGACAACGAGCTGCTCGCAGCCGCCGAAGGAATACAGGCCGGCCTCGTCTTCGATCTGCTTGATCATCGGATCCCCGCCGGCCCAGTTCCAAACATTCACCCATGAAGACCCGTCCCAACTGTCCACCGAGGCGGTCCTCCCCGCTACGCCTGCGTCGGTCAACCGAAAGCGCTGGAACGTGCCGTCGCATTGCAGGCTGACCCCTCCCGGAGGGGGTACGAGCGTCGGGGTGGCCGGAGCCGTGGGCGAGGCGCCGGGCGGTGTGGGCTCGAAGGTGGGCTCAGGAAGAGTCTCGGTGGGCAGCGGCACGGCGGTCGCAGCGGGGGGCGGCGTCGGGGAGGGCTCGCCGGCGGGAAGGGGGAGGTTGCAGGATGCCAGGACGAGTGCCGCGGCAAGGGGGAAAGCCGCGAGACGGCTCGGGATCACACGGATCATCATCGGGGATCTCCTTGTTGGCCGGACGCCGCCACGCCGTCCGGCCTACGGCGCCGGGGGCCATCCCGAGGCATACCAACGGATGTAGTCGGCGACATGGCTCCCCCAATAGAGTTCGTCATGTGTGCCGGCGCCGGGATGCCATTCGAAGGCGACGCCGTTTTCGGTCATCGCGGCGCGAAATTCCGCCAGCGCTTCCCTGAACCAATCGTCCTCGCCCATGTCGAGGTAGAACCGGGGAAGCTCTCCGGCCGTGGTGCGCATCAGCCAATACGGCAGGCGGTAGACGTCGCCGAAGAAGGGCGTGAGACTATGCCCCCCGATCGAGCCAAAAATCTCCGGCTGGAGGAGCCCAATGTGGACAGCCCAGGTGGCGCCCCTCGAAAGGCCCCCCACCGCTCGGCATGCCCGTTCCTGGCAGGCCGGATAATTCGCCTCGATCCAGGGAAGCAACGCCTCTGTCACGACGACGTCGAAGTTGGATTCCGCCGGGTCGCGCTCGGTGTCCTCCTCGAGGGGCATGAAGATAAGGAAGGGGCGCGATTCGCCTGAGACGATCGCCGCATCGGCGGCTTCGTCCAGCCCGAGGCGATCCCATTGGTCGGCCGTGTAGGTCTGGCCGTGGATCATGATCAGGATCGGATAAGGCGTTTCCGGCGCAGGCTCATAGCAGGGCGGGAAATAGACCCGGACTTCCAGCGGCCGCGGGACGAGGTCGGTGCTGAGCTCGGTGATCTCGATCCGGCCATGTGTCTCGAGGCATCCCGCCGGCGGCGAGGGGGTCGAGCTGGGCACCGCGGAGGGCAGGGGGGTTGGGGGCGGCGAGGGAGTGGCGGAAGCAGGGGCGGGGCTCACTGCGGCGGCGTCCGTGGCGTTCCCGCCTCCGGAGCAGGCGGCCAGCGCCAGGGCTAACGGAAGGATCAAGGCCAGGGCAAGAGGACGTGCGGGATCGGCGGTTTGCATCGAGCTCCGTCGCCTCTTCTCTCGATCGAGTGTGGATGACGGCGCCGCGAAGACGACGCGGCTCGGCAATGGCTAGATGCGCGCGGTCTCGGTGTAGGCGCCGAAGACGTCTCGCATCACGCCGATGATCTCGCCCAGGGTGGCGTAGGCGTGGACGGCCCGCAGGATGTGGGGCATGGTGTTCTCGGCGCCCTGGCAGGCCAGGCGCAGCCGGTCGAGGGCCTGCCCCACCGCGCCCGCATCGCGGGAGGCGCGCAGACGGCGCAGGCGCTCTGCCTGGCGCTGGTAGCCGGCGGGATCCATCTCCAGCAGTGGAATCCGCAGCGGCTGCTCGTCCTGATAGGCGTTGACGCCCACAATCAGGCGCCGCTTATCATCGATCTCGCGCTGATAGCGGAATGCGGCGTCGGCGATCTCACCCTGGAAGAACCCGGCCTCGATCGCTGGAAGAACGCCGCCGAGGTCGTCGATGCGGCGGAAATACTCGAGCGCCTGCGTTTCCAGCCGACGGGTCTGTGCCTCGACGAAGAAGGAGCCGCCCAGCGGGTCGATGGTATTGGCTACGCCCGACTCCTCGGCCAGGATCTGCTGGGTGCGCAGGGCGATCGTGGCGGCGTGAGCCGAGGGAAGGGCGAGGGCCTCGTCCATCGAGTTGGTGTGGAGCGACTGAGTGCCGCCCAGGATCGCCGCCAGCGCCTGAACGGCCACACGGACGACGTTGTTCTCGGGCTGTTGGGAGGTGAGGCTGACGCCGGCGGTCTGCGTGTGGAAGCGCATCAACCACGACCGTTGATCTTTGGCCCTGAACGTTTCGCGCATCTCATGCGCCCATATGCGCCTCGCGGCGCGATACTTCGCAATCTCCTCGAAGAAGTCATTGTGAGCGTTGAAGAAGAAGGAAAGCCGCGGGGCGAACTCGTCGATTTCCAGACCGCGGCGAATCGCCCAGCGTACATACTCCATCCCGTCCGCCAGCGTGAAAGCCAGTTCCTGCGCCGCAGTCGCGCCGGCCTCGCGGATGTGATAGCCGGAGATCGAGATCGTGTTCCACTGCGGGAGGTCGGAGCTGCCGAACTCGATCGTGTCGACCACCAGGCGCATCGAAGGCTCGGGCGGGAAGATGAACTCCTTCTGGGCGATATACTCCTTGAGGATGTCGTTCTGGATCGTCCCCCTCAGTTGGTCGGGCCGCACGCCTTGCTTCTCCGCCGTGGCGATGTACATCGCCCAGATGACGGCCGCCGGGGAGTTGATCGTCATGCTGGTGGAGACTTTGTCGAGCGGAATTCCTTGGAGGAGGATCTCCATATCCTGGAGCGACGAAACGGCCACGCCGCACTTGCCAAATTCGCCTTCCGCCTCGGGAGAATCCGTATCGTAGCCCATCAGCGTGGGGAGATCGAAGGCGACGGAGAGGCCCGTCTGTCCCTTGTCGAGCAAGTAGTTAAACCGCGCGTTCGTCTCCTCGGCCGTGCCAAACCCGGCGAACATGCGCATGGTCCACAACTTGCTGCGGTAGAGGGTGGGGTGGACGCCGCGGGTGAAGGGATACTCGCCGGGAAGCGCCAGGTCGCGGGTGTAGTTGAGATCCGCAACGTCGAGCGGTGTATACAGTCGCGCCACGGGTTCCGACGATGTGGTGATGAACGACGGCTCCCGCTCCGCCAGCCGCGCCTGGGACTGTTGGAGCGTCGTTTCCTCCCAGCGTTCCAGGGCCCGGCGGAGCTCATCGAGCGAAGACTTGTCGTACATCCGCTCCTCCCGCGAAAGGCTTAGGGGCTGGGATTATAGCATGCGGATCGCGGGCTCCTCGAGCATCGCGCCAAGCCTGCCGCGCGTTCTCATTCTTGACACCGCCAACGACCGTCGTCGCAGGATCGGCGAGCGTAGTTTGTGTTGTGTTCCGTTGCCAAGTCCATTTCACACCCACAAGCACACGCGATAAGAAAGAAACCGGGTTTCCCGCAGGAACCCGGTTTCTCGGTCTCCCAAGCCGCTACCCCGCCGGGGCCGGCAGCTCGTATAGCTCGACGAGCACGCCGAAGGCGCTCTCCGGATGGATGAAGGCCATTCGGCGTCCATCTTCCCCCGTCAGCGGCTCGGGGTTGATCAGCCGGACATCCCTCTCGCGCAAGCGGGCCAGCATGCCGTCGAGGTCGGCAACCTCGAGGCAGACGTGATGCATCCCCGGGCCGCGCTTGGCCAGGAAGCGGGCAACGCCGCTTTCGGTGGTCGTTGGGCGCACCAGCTCGAGCTCCGACTCCCCCAGCGGAAGAAATGCGATTTCCGACTGCTGCTCCGGGATGTGCTCGATGCTGGGGGCGGCGAGGCCGAGCGTATCGCGCCAGAACGCGAGCGCGTCGTCGAGGTCATGGACAACGAGGGCGATGTGATGGATGCGTAGGACCGATGGCATAGAGGCCTCAAGGGAAGAGGGTGATCGGCTACTCGGAGATCGGTGATCGGTTACTCAGTGATCGGTGGGTCCCGTTTTTGATCCCTGTTTACCGATCACTGATCACCGATCACCATTCCTCGATCACCATTCCTCGTTGCGCAGGCACGGGAGGTGATGACAGCAATCTCACGCGCCAAGTGCGCTACAAGGTTGGCGGCGGCCGATACTCCCCCCAGGTCCCCCGTAAGACCCCGCAGATCTCGCCCAGGGTGAGATCGGCCTCGACGGCCGCGACGAAGACCGGCATCAGATTCTCGGCGCCGCGGGCGGCCGCCTCGAGGCGGCCCAGTGTCTCGGCGACGCGCGAGGGCTCCCTGCGAGCTCGCAGCGCCGCCAGCCGATCTGCCTGTGCCCGCTCGATCAGCGGGTCGACGCGCAGGCGCTCGAGGTGGAGGGCCTCATCCGCCCGGAAGGCATTCACCCCGACCACCGTCTCCTGCCCGGACTCCACCGCCTGCTGGGCACGATAGGCGGCCTCCTGGATCTCCCTCTGGATATAGCCGGTCTCGATCGCCGCCAGGGCGCCGCCGAGCTCGTCGATCCGCTGAAGATAGGCCTCGGCCCGCTTCTCGATCTCGTCGGTCAGGTATTCGATGACGTAAGAGCCGGCCAGAGGATCGACGCTGTCGGCCACGCCGGATTCAAAGGCGATCACCTGCTGGGTACGCAAAGCGAGGCGGACGGCGTTCTCCGTGGGAAGGGCCAGGGCCTCGTCCATGCTGTTGGTGTGCAGGGATTGGGTGCCGCCGAAGATCGCCGCCAGAGCCTGCAGTGTGACGCGGACGATATTGTTCTCCGGCTGCTGGGCCGTAAGGGTGGATCCGGCGGTCTGCGTGTGGAAGCGCAGGCGCCAGGAGAGGGGGTTGGCGGCGGCGAAGCGGCCGCGAATGATCCGTGCCCAGAGGCGGCGCGCCGCCCGGAACTTGGCCACTTCCTCGAGCAGATTGTTGTGTGCATTGAAGAAGAAGGCCAGCTGCGGGGCGAAGTCGTCCACGGCCAGGCCGGCCGACCGCGCCGCCTCCACGTAGGCGATGGCGTTGGCCAAGGTAAAGGCGACCTCCTGGACCGCGGTTGAGCCCGCCTCCCGGATGTGGTAGCCAGAGATCGACATCGTGTTCCAGTGGGGCACATGGTCGTGGCAATAGGCGAGCACGTCGGTGATCAGGCGCATCGCCGGGCCCGGGGGAAAGATGTAGGTGCCCCGGGCGATGTATTCTTTCAGGATGTCGTTCTGAATCGTCCCCCGCAGCTCGGCCGGCGGTACGCCCTGACGCCGCGCGACGGCGATGTACATCGCCAGCAGGATCGCCGCCGGCGCGTTGATCGTCATGCTGGTCGATACCCGGTCGAGCGGGATCCGCTCCAGGAGACGGGCCATGTCGTCGAGGCACGAGATCGAGACGCCCACCTTGCCCACCTCGCCGGCGGCAAGCGGATCGTCGGCGTCGTAGCCGATTTGGGTGGGCAGGTCGAAGGCCACCGAGAGGCCGGTCTGGCCTTGCTCGAGCAGGAAGCGGAAGCGGCGGTTGGACTCCTCGGCCGTGGCGTAGCCGGCGTATTGCCTCATCGTCCAGAGGCGGCCGCGGTACATCGTCGGTTGGACGCCCCGGGTAAAGGGCGGCTCGCCGGGAAACCCGAGGCGTTCGAGGTAGTCCGGGTCCGGATCTTCGGGCAGGTGGAGGAGCTCGAGCGGAATACCGGACGAGGTTTCGAAGCGCGGCTTGCGTTCGGCGGTCTGTTCGAGAGTGGGGAGGAGCGAGCGAGACGCCCAGGCTTCGAACGCGGCTCGCAGCCATTCGGGAGTGGCGGGCATCGGCAGGCTCACTTTTCGATTTCTCGCCGGCCACCGTCAGCGCCGCCTGCGCGCAGTGACGGAGGACCGGCTCGGCTAACCCAGGCTGATGAGGATCTGGTTCTGGTCGACCCGGTCGCCAGGGCGGACACGGATGTGGGCCACCGTGCCCTCGCGAGGCGCCTTGAGCTCGTTCTGCATCTTCATCGATTCGAGGATCACTAGATCGGCTCCCCGCTCCACCTTCTGCCCTTCCTCGACGGGCACGGCGACCACCAGGCCGGGCATGGGGGCCTTGAGGTGGAACTCGCCGGCGCGCACCGTGAGGCCGGTGGAGGATTGGCGCAGCCGGCGCAGCCGTTCGTCCTCGACCAAGACATGGTAGAGACGCCCCGCTAGCACCACCTCCATGCCTTCATCGCCGGGGACGACATAGGCTTCGAAGGAGCGGCCGTCAATGATCAGCGAGTAGACGGGCTGCCCAGCCACCGATTGCAGATCCATCGCCAGTCGGCGGCCACCGAGGGTGAGCTCGCCTTCGCTGTTGATTTCGATCTCGTAGGTCTTGTCGCCGACAGTGGCGATGTATCTCATGGGAGGGGTCCTAGACTCAGTGAACGGTGATCGGTTACTCGGTTCCCGGCTGCCAGGGCGCCCAGGCACTGGGTGCCCGATCACCGATCACCCCATGGTCACTTCTCCGTCCCGCTTGCCCACATCAGCGGTGCATCCTCTCCCAGCGGCCCACCCACTTCCAGTTGCTCGTGTCGCGTTCGCCGGGACGGATGATCTGTGCCGCCTGCTGCCCGAATCGATGGGCCACCAGGGTGGCAAGGATGGCGGCGGTCTCCGGATAGGTCTCGATCCCTTCCTCGGCCAGATCGATGGAGAACCGCTCCTCGACAAAGCGGGTGTCGTATTGGCCTGCGATGAAGCGGTGGGAGTCCATGATCCGCTGGTGGAAGGGGATGTTGGTCTTGACGCCGAGGATGCGGTATTCCTCAAGCGCCCGGCGCATCCGCAGAATCGCCTCGCCGCGGGTCTCGCCCCAACAGATCAGCTTTGAGACCAGCGAGTCGTAGTAAGGCGAGATCTCGAAGCCGGGGTAGACGCCGGTGTCGACGCGCACGGCCGGGCCGGAGGGCGGGATGATCTGGCTGATCCTACCAGTGGAGGGGAGGAAGTTGTTGTAGGGATCTTCGGCGTTGATCCGGCACTCGATCCCCCAGCCCGTCAGACGAATGTCGTCCTGGGTGTAGCGCAGCTTGCGCCCGCGGGCGATGCGGATCTGCTCCTTGACGATATCGACGCCCGTGACAACCTCCGTGACCGGATGCTCCACCTGGAGGCGCGTGTTCATTTCGAGGAAGAAGAAGTTGCGATCCTTGTCGACGAGGAATTCGATGGTCCCGGCGTTCAGGTAGCCCACCGCCTGGGCGGCCTTACAGGCCACCTCGCCCATGCGCTTCCGCAGGTCATCATCTTCGCCGAGGAATGGCGAGGGCGATTCTTCCAGCAGCTTCTGGTGCCGGCGCTGGAGCGAGCATTCGCGCTCACCGAGGTGGATGACGCCGCCATGGCTATCCGCCAGAATCTGGAACTCGATGTGGCGGGCGCTCGCCACCAGCTTCTCCAGGTAGACGTTGCCGTCGCCGAAGGCGGCCTCGGCTTCGCGCCGGGCGGCGTGGATCAGGGAGGGAAGCTCGCTGGCCTGGCGCACCTCGCGCATCCCTTTGCCGCCTCCCCCGGCGGTGGCTTTGATCAGAAGTGGGAAACCCACCTGGGGAGCGATGGCGATGATCTCATCGTCGCGCAGATTCCCCTCGCCCTCCGTGCCAGGCACCACCCGGACGCCGGCCCCCGCCACCGTGGAGCGCGCCACCCCTTTGTCACCCATGGCGGCGATGGCCGAGGGCTTTGGCCCGATGAAAACCAGGCCGGCCTCCTCCACCGCGCGGGCGAAATCCTCCCGCTCGGCCAGGAACCCATACCCCGGGTGGATCGCCCCCGCCCCGGCGCGCCGGGCGACCTCGATGATTCGGTCGGCGCGCAGGTAGGACTCGCGCGAAGGTGCCGGGCCGATCAGATAGGCCTCGTCCGCATAGCGGACGTGAAGCGCCGAGCGATCGGCCTCCGAGTAGACGGCGACCGTCTCCAGGCCGAGCTCGCGGCACGCCCGGAGGATGCGCACTGCGATCTCACCCCGATTGGCGATCAGGACTTTGCTGAACATGGAGGCCTTCTCAACGCGGGTCCCTCAATCCTTGGAGTGATCAGTGATCGGTGATCGGGACTTGGTGCCTTAGCGCCATGGCACCAGAGCGCCGTACGACCGATCACCGAGTAACCGATCACCGACTAACTGATCACCGATCGCCAATCACCCATCACTGCTCTTCACTCCCTCCAGGAACGCCAGCACCTCCCGATTGAACTCCTCGGGCACTTCCTGTGGCGGCATGTGGCGCGCCCCAGGGATCAGCCACAGCCTGGCCTGCCGCAAGCCGGCGGCGAGGTCACGCGCGTGCTGCGCAGTGGCATGCTCATCTTCCTCGCCCTGAATGACCAGCGCCGGGCAGGTGATTGTGCCCAGCAGGGGGCGGATGTCCCACTCTAGATGGCGGGGCTGGGCCCACCCATCGTACCAGTTGTAGAAGACCTGGTCGACCTTCTCGCCATGGGCGCGCTGAAGCTTCTCGCGGAGCTCCACATCGCTCGCGTACGCCTGCCCCACGGCGGCGAGCCCCGGAACCATCGCCGGCTCGACGTAGATGTGGGCGGCGACCGTGACGAGAGCCGAGACCTTCTCCGGCCAGCGGGAGGCGAAGTAGAGGGCCATCGTGCCGCCATCGCTGTGGCCCAGAAGGGTAGCCTTCCCGATTGAGGCGGATGCCAGAAGCTCGATGAGATCGACGATATCCGCGTGGAAGGTCGGCAGGTCCAGGGCGGGGCGTGGGTCGGAGGCGCCGTAACCCCAGCGGTCATAGGCGAGGACGCGGTAGCCGGCCCGGACGAAGGCGCGGATTTGGGACTTCCAGGCGCGCAGGGAGCCCAGGCCATGATGGAGGAGCACCACCGCCGGCCCGCTGTCAGGGCCGTAGAGCTCGAAGTAGATCCGGTGGCCCTGCGAGAGGACGTGACCCGCCGCCGTGGGCGGGAGAGCCTGGGGCTTCTGCGCAGCCGGCGCCGGGCCGCTAGAGAGGGATGTTGCCATGTTTCTTCGCCGGGTTGGAGTCGCGCTTGTTGCTCAGCATCTCCAGCCCGTTGATCAGGCGGGGCCTGGTAAGGCTGGGCTCGATGACGTCATCCAGGTAGCCGCGCGAGGCGGCCACATAGGGGTTGGCGAACTTCTCGCGGTAGTCGGCCACCAGCTCCGCCCGCCGGCGGGCCCCGTCTTCGGATTCGGCCAGCTCCTTGCGGAAGATGATGTTGACGGCCCCCTCCGGCCCCATCACCGCCAATTCGGCGGATGGCCAGGCCAGGTTGAGATCCCCGCGGATGTGCTTGGACGACATCACGTCATAGGCCCCGCCGTACGCTTTGCGCGTGATCACGGTGATCTTGGGGACGGTAGCCTCGCAGAAGGCGTAGAGCAGTTTGGCGCCGTGGCGGATGATTCCGCCGTGCTCCTGGCCCGTGCCGGGCAGGAAGCCGGGCACGTCGACGAACGTGACCAGAGGCAGGTTGAAGGAGTCGCAAAAACGCACGAAACGTGCGGCCTTGTCGGAGGCGTTGATGTCGAGGACGCCTGCCAGGATGGCCGGCTGGTTGGCGACGATGCCCACGCTGTGCCCACCCAGGCGCGCAAAACCCACCACGATGTTGGGCGCGTAGTGCTCGTGGATCTCGAAGAAGACGCCGTTGTCGACGATCAGCCGGACGACGTCCCGCATTTCGTAGGGCTTGCTGGGGTCATCGGGGATGATGTGATCGAGAGCGTCTTCCGTGCGCAGGCGGTCGTCGATCGTGGGGACGAACGGCGGATCCTCCATGTTGTTCTGAGGCAGATACGAGAGTAGGACGCGGATCAGATAGAGGCAATCGGCGTCGCCCTCGGCCACGTAGTGACACACGCCGGAGGTCGAGGCGTGCACTTCGGCGCCGCCCAGGTCTTCAAAGCTGACGTCCTCGTGGGTGACGGTCTTGACGACGTCTGGGCCGGTGACAAACATGTAGGATGAGCCCCGCACCATGAAGATGAAATCGGTGAGGGCAGGGGAATACACCGCCCCTCCGGCGCAGGGGCCCATGATGGCGCTGATCTGAGGGATGACGCCCGAGGCCAGTGTGTTGCGGAGGAAGATGTCGGCGTAGCCGCCCAGAGAGACGACGCCCTCCTGGATGCGGGCCCCCCCCGAGTCGTTGAGGCCGATCAAGGGCGCGCCGTTCTTCACGGCCATGTCCATGATCTTGCAGATCTTCTCCGCGTGGGCCTCGCCGAGGCTGCCGCCAAACACGGTGAAGTCCTGGGAGAAGACGTAGACCAGCCGTCCCTCGATCGTCCCCCAGCCGGTGACCACGCTGTCGCTCAGGTAGCGCTTCTGATCCAGGCCGAAGTCGGTCGTGCGGTGCGTCACGAACATGTCGGTCTCGCGAAACGAGCCCTTATCGAGCAGGAGCTCGAGGCGTTCGCGCGAGGAGAGGCGGCCGTGCTGGTGTTGAATCTCGATCCGCTCCTGGCCTCCGCCCTGGTGGGCCTGGTCTCTCAATCGGCGCAGGTATTCAATCCTGGAGGCGTCGCTCATCCGTCGGTCTCCCGAAATATGTTCGCGCATGCGGGCGGGTCAGCGCCCAGAACGTGAAACCCAGGCCGGCGAGGGTGAGGGCGGCAGCCGCCGGCAACGAGCGGCGTGCGTACTCGGTGTGCACGAAGAGCAGCCGGTCGGCCCAGTACCAGGCTGCAAAAAGGATCGCGCCGAAACGGGCCGTAGGCGAGGCCCATGGGCGGCCGGTCAGCAGCCCCAGCGCCGTTCCCAGAGCCAGCGCGCCCCAGACGCCTCCGGAGAGCGGGATATACCAGCGCGGCACCGTGTAGTGAAGATCCGGAAGCCGCAGCCCGAGGATAAAGCGCGCCAGGAAAAGAACTGACAGGCTTAACACCCCGAGGCTGAGCCAGGTTACGAGCCGTGGCCGGCGACTAGATGGCAAGGGTGATTTTCCCCAACTGCTGCCCGGCCTCCAGGCGCGCCATCGCGGCCTGTGCTTCGGCCAGAGGAAACTGCCGATCGAGCACGGGCCTCAGACGCCCCTCAAAGATCAGCCCCATCACCGTGGCGAAATCGGAATGAGTGCCCATGGTCGAGCCTAGAAGCGAGAGGTGCTTTCCAAAGATGAAGCGGTTGTCGATCTCGAGGTCGTAGCCGCTGGTATTCCCGACAGTGAGGATCCGCCCGCCCCTCGCCGCGGCGCGCAGGCTGCGGGCGATGGTTGCCTTCCCGACATTGTCGACGACGACGTCTGCCCCTCGCTTGCCTGTGGCCTCGTGGATCGCCCGGGCCCAATTCTCCTCCTTAGAGCGGTCGATGAGCAGATCGGCCCCCAGGGACTGGGCGAGGGCGAGTTTGGCCGCGGTGGAGCCGACGACGATCACACGCGCCCCGGCCAGCTTGGCCACCTGGATGGAAGCGGTGTTCACCCCGCCCGAGGCGCCCACGACGAGGACAACCTCGCCGGCCTGCACTCGGCCCCGCGTGATCAGCGAGTGCCAGGCGGTGTGGAAGACCAGGCCCGCTGCAGCCGCGGCGCGTTCATCGAAGCCCTCGGGCAGCGGCAGGAGGTTCACCGCCGGGACCGCGACGTATTCTGCGAGTGTTCCCCGTACCGTCTCTCCAAGCAAGTGCCACTCTCGGCAGAGGTTATCTCTCCCCGCCAGACAGTAGGCACACCGGCCGCAGCTCAGATTGGCGTTGATAACCACCCGCTGACCGACGGCCAGACCCTGAACGCCTTCACCCAGGGCCGCCACCTCCCCAGCGCCGTCGGCCCCCGAGATGTGGGGAAGCGGCAGACGGAGCCCCGGCCAACCCTGCCGCACCCAGATGTCGAGCCGATTCAACGCCGCGGCGTGCAAGCGGACGAGCGCCTGGCCCGGCCCCGGTTCAGGGGCAGGAATCTCATCCAGCTCAAGGACTTCTGGGCCTCCGTGCTTATGAAAGAGGACGGCCTTCAATGGATCACCTCAGGGCGGCTGCAATGAGTCCCGGGTTGGCGAAGAGAGCTTGTGCCTTGCCAACCCGTGAAGGGATTATATCGCCTCCGGCGCGCTCGGCCGGCAGCAACCAGCTTCCCCAGGCAGCGACCCAGAGGCGCCAAAACGGAACAGTCGAGCGCAGGATCCGGGTCACGCTGCGGCGAACGTCACGCGCCAGAGTGACCGCTGCCCCTTCTACGGCCCATCGAGGGCGGGGGCGGCACGAGCCAGTTCCGATGCACGTTCGATAGCGACCCAGCCCTCGATATTCCGGGGCAAGTGGCCAACCGCCGGGGTGCTCCATTCGAGATCGATTCCCGTCCGCCAGGGTGGTTACCCTTCAGCCGACGGCGGGCTCTTTGCCAGGTTGGGCGCGACGACCTTGTCTTTCCGCCGAACGTTCCACGCGGCGATGACGATTCCCAGCCCGGCGAGCGTCAGCCCGAGCGGAGCATCCCAAGGCCGGTAGCGGAACTCGTATCGAAGCGCGCCGGCCGGTGCTCTGGTGGCCAGCCACTGTCCCGTGATCAGTTCGGCCGGCTGTCCGTCCCGGGAAACCGTCCAGCCAGACCAGGCGTTTTCCTGCACGACCAGGATCCCCGAGGCGTCGGGCGGACACTCAACATCGATGGATCCGCCGCGTGCCCGGGCGTTACAGGGAACTTGACGCGGCCCTGCGCGGATGAAGGCGAATTGGTTCTCCCGATGAAGCATCCAGTGAACGCCGGCGATGGACAGAAGGTAGTCAGGATGAGCCATCGTATCGGCAAGGTAGGAGCCCTCATAGTACGGTTCAACGGGACCGTGGTTGATCCATCCCCAGGGGCGGAACGCGGAGGCGAGCATCAGGCCTCTCGACTGCACGGCCGGATACCAGAGGTAGTCAAGATCCGGAGGCGCAATCCACTGGCCGGGGCTTCTCGAAAGGAAAGGCAACGACTCGGTAGAGACATCGGGGACTCGCTGTGTCTGCAGGTATTGTCGGCTCACACCATATGCCGACCTGAGCGCCTGTAGGAGCACGACGAAGAGCAGAACCTGCCAGAGCCGGATCGCCGCGGTCTTCCAGGACCCCGAGGCGACCGCCACCCGGATCTTCTCAGAGCGGACTATTCTCTCGATCCCCAGGGCAGAGAGCCCCAGGAGAGGTGTGACGGCTATCGCAGTGCCCAGGGATGGATACCGCAGCATCGCAGCCAAATCGGGAATGATCCTGGAAAGCGCCCGAGGGCCTTCCGCGCTCGTCAGGAGGAAGATCATCAATGCCGACACCAGGAGGAAGTTGCGACGGCTCTTCGGCGCTCCGACAGTGGCACCAACCACTGCCAGCAAGACCGGTATCCACCCGATGTAGAGCAAAGACACAGCCGGGGAGGCGACTCTCTGAAGGGTAGGAGTGAAAAAGAAAGGAATGTCTCGGATCACGAGATTCAAGGGCAGGTATTCAAGGGGCTGGCCTCCGCTGAAATACGGATCGCTGTGAATGCGCATACTTGGCCAGAAATGAATGGTGGGAACGAGCAGCGGCGCGGCCACAAGCAGGCTTATTGCCGCGGCAACGACAAGGCGCCGTGCAATGAGTTTCCAGCCGGATCGCTTCGGGAGGAGCAGGACCGCGCCGGATGGAAAGACCGCAAAAACGGTGGCGTACTGGATGTAACCCTGGCCGGAAAGCAGAAGCAGCCCGAGCAGGACGGCGAAGCCTGTTGCCGCACGGCGGTCTGGGCTTTGAAGGAATCGAAACCATGCCGCGAATACAAGACTTCCGATGGCAATGGCCAGGACCATCGTCACAAGGCCAAGCTCCAATCTCCCCGCGATGTGGGCTCCGGCAGTCGCCATGGCTCCACTCCAAAGTCGCGCGAGCCGGCCGACTCCCAGGAGCCTGGCGAGCCACCACTGCGCAAGCCCTGCCAGGAACAGGGATGTCACCAGGACGATCTTGCTACCGTTGATCACTCCCAGTAGAAGCGTTGTCAGGATCACAACCGGGTTGAGCGTCGCCCCTTGCAGGTCCACAAGAGCCGGAAATCCCCCATTCACCGTCCCGTTCCAGAAGACACATGAGCCGCATTCGGGAAGCAGCCGCCACACGTAGTGAGCCTGAGTGACGACGCCGAACTCGCTGCCGACAGGAACGAGCGATGGATCCAGATCCAGGAAGCGTCTGCCGACATACAGGGCCCAGAGCAGGAGTAGGCTGAGTTCCCCGATGATCTCGAGACGAGAGTGTGGACCCCGTCTGAGCGTGGCAAGTGAGGCGCGCACTCGGACGAGCGTCTGGCCCGGCCTGGGCTTCGGCGCGCCCAACTTCCCCCGCTCGAGGGCTTCCAGGCCACCGTGCCTATGGAAGAAATCGGCTTTCAAGAGAGCACCTGGGGCCGCTGCAACGAGACCCGAGCTGAAGAGCCGGACTTCTGTGGGCCAACACTCGGCAGAATTGTATCGCCTCCGGCGCGCTCGGCGGGCGGCGCCGAGACCTCCCGCCAGCGATTCCCGAGGAGCCACGACGCCGCGCGATTGCGAGCGCTAGCGAAGGATGATCTCTCCGAGATGGATCTTGGCGTCGATTGGATCCAGTAGATCACGGATCTCGATCTCGATTCGGCTCACCAGGACGGGCCCACTCCCGAATTCCATCTCGATCGTGGCAAAACCGTCGAGGTCGTGATACTCCTGGGAGTAGGTGATAGGCTCGGCTTCCGGCCCGGTGAAGAGGCGCACAGTGAGAGCGGCCTCGGGGAAAGCGAGGGTGAGCGCAAGGGCCGACAGCCGGCGCGGCTGTGGAAAGTCTAGCGTGATCCGTGCCGGGTTTGCCTGGTAGGTGCGGACGAGCGTCTGCGGGTCGGCGTCAAAGAGGAGATCCGCGGTTCCCATTTCGAACAACGGATGCGTGACTTGCACCACCTGGCCCTCAAGCCTCACTTCCTCGACCACCGGCTGGAGGCGTTCGGCTTCCGCTTGCGCCAGGATGCTGCCAGCCTCGGGAGAGTAGCGCATGCGCACGAAGAAGAAACCCGGTCGGCCGTCGGGGTAGGGGAGGGTTCGCTCGACGCGAACGTCCGTCAGGATCGGGCTCTCTGCGGCCCTGGCATACTCATCGGGCGTAAGGATGAAGAGCATCCTCTCCGTGAGGTCCCTTCTCTCTGAGAGTATTCCATCGGCGTTCTCGATGATCACCGGCGCGGTTGGCCTCAGGAAGAAACGCGCCAGGACGTCGGTGCCGTTGGCCCACGATGGGGTAAGGCGGATCTCGGTTTCACCTTCTTCTGCGAGGACCTCCTCGATCGCGGCGAATACCTGGCGGGCCCCGTATTGCATCCCATCCAGACCGTAATCGTCAAACCAGGTCGGGCCGTTTATGAGGCTATCCCTCAGCATGGCGAAATTGAGGCTCGCAAGGACGGCGAAGAGGCCCAGGGCGGCGGCCAGGCCTGGAACCCGTCGCGCCACCCAGGCCAGTGCGGCCTCGAGCCCGAGAGCAGTGAGCCAGACCACGGGAACAACGAAGGACAGGACGCGGGTGACGCCGACGCCCGCAGCCGCGGCGGCAGAGGCCGTGGCCAGTATTGCTAGAAGGACAGCCCGATGGGCCGGGTTGCGCCAGTTCTTCAAGGCCAGCAGAAGTCCCGCCAGAGCAAACGGCAGGGTCCAGAGGGAGATGTGTCCATACCCACGCATCACGTGGCGCGACAGATCGATCCGATTGGGGAAATACCAGTAGGCGGGGCTGAGCGCCCGGGCGTAATTCAGGCCGGACTCGCGCACCTTCTCCCATAGGGGAAGATCCTCCGTCCAGACGCTGGCCCGGCTGCGAAGTGCGTTCGCCACCTCGTCCGGCTGCTCTACGAGAAAACGGACAAAGGGCGCGGCAACCAGGATGGCGAGAAGCAGCGCCCGGGCCACCGTCCGTCGGTGGGCCCAATGATATCGGACGTCGGCCAAGCCCAACAGGAAGGCGGTGAACGTAACAATGATCTGGCCGGAGGCGTAGGAATAGAATGCCAGGCCCGCGCAGACCACAGCCAGGTAGAGATAGGCCGGTGACCTCAAGCGGTAGAGCAGGTAGAAGTAGAGAAAGCAGGCATAGAAGGAGACCATGGCGGTGGTCTCGAAGGCCGTCCGGGAATGGAGAAACCACGCCGGTGTGAGCGAGAGGAGCAAGACGCCGAGCCAGGCATGCCGCATGCGGAAGACCTGCTTCAGCGTCAGGCCCACGGCCAGCGCGCCCGGCACCGTGAGGAAGACCGCGACGGCGCGCGTGAGGAAAACCGCCTTGCCCAGGAGCAGCGTCGGGATCAGCTGAGCGTAGACGGTCGTGCTGAGGTTGAAGTAGTAGACGTTGAGAAGGTAGGTCGGGAAGTAGTGCCCGAGGTGGTCCCGGAATCCGGCCTGAGCAAGATCCGATGCAAGGACCGACTGGATGGCCTCGTCGGTGAAGAAGTAGATAGGGAAATCCGCCAGGCGGATCAGCCTGATGAGAAGGTAGACGACGACAGCAAGGACGAGGAGCCAGGCTTCCGGAGCACCGCGCGCCCGGGCAAGCAGCCGCCGAATTGCACGTCTCCTCTCCGGCGTCACTGCCGGCTCAGTGACGGCCGATGTCCACGCGCGGATCACTCCCTCGAGCTCGAGGTGAACGATCGCCGGGCCTGGGACCAGCGTCTCGTCGCTGGGAGACGGGGCGGCCCGGTCGGGGGTGGGCTTCGAGGCCTCCGTTTGTCGGTCCCTGTGGAGGCGGAGCACGGAACCCTCGGGAATCTCGAGGCGCAAGTTCCCTGGAATGGACTCTGGCAAGGGCCGAGGCCTGCCATCCGCAGCCTCCCGCTTCGCGGAGCGGGCACGGCCGTTGTGGACCAACCACCACATGACAAGGACGATCCCGGCGCCAGCCGCAGCCCCCGCGATAAAGGCGATCATCCGCCGGCCCCCCAGCACCATCTACCATCGTTCCCGATCGCTATCGCAGAGCGAACGGTCGGCCCGGCGCAGGTGGATGCAGGGTTTGCGGGCTGAAGGAAGCGAGCCGGGCGGGGATGCAGCGAGAGGCGCAGGTTCACAGGCCCACCTCCATGGAGGCGAACCGCAATCCGCTCCTCGGGTCGGTGTGAAGGAAGACGCGAGCCTCGGGGTATCGACGTCTCACCTCCTCGATAGCGCCCATCTGTTCCTGCGCGAAAAGGAAGACGGCTGGGGTGCCCGGCGCGGGGAGGGATTGACCCGTCTCGAGGGGCCAGATCACGTCGTGAGTTTCGAAGCCCGCCGCCAGGTAGAAGAGGCCCGGCTCCCAGTCGAAGGCGATGGTTGGCCACCCGAAGAGGTAGACGGGCGTCCCTCTTGGGATGCCGGCCAGAGAATTCCCCATCTGCCATGCCAGCGCAGCGGTGGGCCCCGCGTATCCGGCGAAGGGGGTCCGCTCGGAGAGCGTCTGACGCATCTCCAGCAGGGCCATCAAGATCATCATGCCGGTGACAAGAGCCAGGGCCGCGGTGCGCGCCTTCACTGCCAGGCGCCTCACTTGTGTGAGGCCCTCGTCCAGAGGAAACGCAATCAGCATGGCCGCAGCCGGTGTGACCGCCTGCAGCAGCTCGACATTGGGGGCTTCGATGCTTATTGCGCCGATGATGAGCGGTCCGGCGAGCGATATCAGCAAGGCGGCGAGGCGAGGGTCACGGATGCGAAGGATGGAGAGGGACAGCCCGATGACGAATAGGGCGGCCGGGAGCGGGAGCAGCAGGGCCGTTCCGGGGGTATAGACCCCACGGAGCGGGGCCAGGATGATCCCCAAGACGCTCGCCCGCAGTTGCGAGGCGAGGAGCCCGAGAGCCGTGGCGGGCGTCTCGGAAATCGCCGTGAGCAAGGGAAGATCGCCCGTCACCAAACCGGCGCGGAACGGGGCGAAGTACTCGGACGGCGTGGCGAAGAAGTAGAGGACCAGAGGAAGGAGTGTGACAAGTGCGACGAGCCCGCCAGCATAAGGACCGGCATGGCTCCGCTGGCCACGGTTTCGCGCCAGAAGGAGGAGCGCCCATGCAAGGGCGTAGACCAGAATGAGGCGGGAGATCGGATGGAAGTAGTGGGCAAGGCCGGCGGCGAGGCCGGCCAGGAGGAAGCCGGCGCGCTCGCCCTTCGCCGCCCCCATCCACAGGCCGCCGAGCACGGCCGAGAAGAACACCCCGTCCCAGACACTCGCTGTGGCGATGCGACTGAATAGAAGGTGAACGTGGTAGACGGCCAGGAAGGCCGCGCTCAGGAGCGCCGATCTGCGGCCAAAGAGCTTTCCCGCGGCCCAGTAGGTGGCCACGATGGATAGTGTGCCCCCGAGGACGGAGGTGAGCCGGATCGCCTCAAGGGTCCGGCCGAACAGCCGCTGCGAGAGCGAGACCAGGCCAAAGTAGAGAGTGGGCAGCGAATGCCAGGCGGTCTGGAAGAGGTTGTTCCGCTGCCCGGAGACAAACTCCCATCCGACCAATCCGACGGAACCTTCATCGCCGCTAATCGCGGCGGGCGCGTCGCCAATCGCGAAGCTACGGAGGGCGATGGCAACGAAGAGGATGAGCGCCCACGGAATGAGCTGGCGGCGGGCCGGCTGCGGCCGTGTTGCCTTAGGGGATGGCTTCCAGAGCGCCAGTACGGTGAGCAAGATGCCCAACACCCAGAGGGCCACGCCCTCGGGAACGTGGGTGACCACGCCTCCGCCGGAGGCCGACCACGAGGCCAGGCTGAGGTGGAGACCGAAGAGGAGGATCACCGCCTGGAAAGGCGATACGTCGAAGAGAGAGGCAAATGTAGAAAACATGCGGGTCGCGGCCCGGTGGACGGCGGGGACGTCTTCGGCGAGCAGCCCCATCAAGAAAAGAGAAGTCGCGCCTGAAGTGAGCGTCAGATTCGCCAGCGGATGGGGGGTGGCCCAGAGCAGCCGGAGGCTGAGCGCGGTGAGAGCCAGGCCACCGCAGAGCGAGGTTGCCAGCACGGCTTGCTCGCCTTGCGGCAGTCTCACGACTCTCAGCCGTGACCGCAAGACTCCGGTGAGGGCCATCACCTTCTCTCGCGCGCGATGCCAGGTGTCAACGAGGGGAGGCATGGACGTTTGGCGTTAGGCGATTGGTTGCTCGGTGATCAGATCGTCGGTGATCGGTACCTCGTAGATCGGTACCACCGGTCGGATCCGTCGCCCACAGGGCATCATGGCACCACGGCACCAGGTGCGGCTGCCCAAGCACCGATGACTCACCACGGCTCACGGTTCACCCCGGCGGACTCTGTGGGAGCGCCGGCGTGGGGAAGGGAACGCTCAGGTGCGGGGCGCCCCGAGGGACGTAGACGCCAAAGTAGAAGATCAGGTCGCTGATCATGATCGCCGCGAGGAAGACGACTGCCAGCTTCCCCCATCCGCGGGCGATGAGAGCGTCGAGCGGCAGAGCCACTAACCATGCAATCCCGGGAATCGAAGCCACGTAGTGAGAACTGGAAGGCGGCACCAGAAGCACGAAGCCGCCGAGAAACGCGGTGAGCAGCACCCAGGCCAGGGGTAGCCAGCGTCGGGTGCGGATGGCCCAAAGCACACCCAACACGAACGCCAGGGCGGAGAGGCCGAAGGTGAATGCAATCCCCGGGCCATAGAAGCCCGTGATGTCGGAGTAGATCAAATAGGCGCCGAGGGAATGTGTCGTCTGGTACCAGAGATAGCCCCACCAACCGCTGGCGCTCCCTGTGATTTCGCGGGCCGCCTCCGGATACCATCCGATGACCTGGGGGATGCGGGCGAAGTACACCTCGGGGTTGCGGAGCGCGAAGAGCCCAATGGGCACGGCAGCGCAGAAGGCCGTGGCCACAAGCTTGCCCAGATGGACGCCCAGCCGCCGCCGGTCTGGCTCCTGGCGCCAGAGCTGGACGATGAGCAGGCCGAGAAGGAGGATCGCCACCTTGCTTCCCGCGTAGAAGTATTGCGAGAGGCCGAGGGCCAGCCCGGCCAACACGGCGCCTCCGCTCCATCTCCGTTTCCAGCCCCAGGCGAACGCGGCCAGCACGAGCGGCACCCAGAGCGTGTCCCAGATATTGTTGAGGGCCAATCGCGACCAGTGGATGTGGTAGTGGTAGGTAGTCATCACCGCTGCGGCGAGAAGCGCAGTCCGGCGGTTGTCGATCGCGGCAATCGCAGCGTACGTGGCCAAGACGCCGAGAGTGCCGGCGATGACGCTCGGGAGACGCAATCCGGTGATCGACTTTCCGGCAGCGGCTAGCGCGAGCGACAGGATATAGGAGTGGAGCGTGGGCTGTGAGACCGAGCCTGTCACGAACGGGCTGACTGTGAGGCCGGGCCGCGGGAAGACGTGGATCTGGGTATAGAGGGCAAGCCCGGCTTCATCCGGA
>Ga0209341_10001796_pt1 | contig 20918 bp, 20 predicted proteins | sample RifCSP13_2_FD_184020 | JGI IMG/M metagenome (GOLD analysis project Ga0209341, IMG submission 184020) | Soil microbial communities from Rifle, Colorado - Rifle CSP2_sed 13_2 (SPAdes) (version 2) | ecosystem: Environmental > Terrestrial > Deep subsurface > Rock core/Sediment | place: Rifle... | reverse complement strand
CCCACGCGCTAGGCGAGCCAGGCGGCGCAGGAGCGAAAGCCGGTGTTCCAGCCGCCGCGGGCGTCGAACTCGCGGATCAGGTCGAGCAGGGGCGCGGTGGCGGCGTCGAGGTGCGCCGACAGCTCGGCGATCTCGTCACCGAGCCGATCGATCGCCGCGTAGGGTCCGAGGGGCGAGGGCGGGAGCAGTTCCATGGGCGAGTCCCCCTTCTGCTGGGGCGACTCTACACCCGGGTTTTCGTGCCCCCGTGGAGCCGCAGGGAACGACGATCGCGCCACGAACCATGATGTTTCGAGGTGGGCCCGGGCATACGCGCCTCGGCGAGCCAGCGCGCGCCGCTGGGCCGGCATCTTCGCGGGACTGCCGGAACGCGGCGCTGCCCCGCGTCGAAAGCTGTCAAGCGGAATCTTTCTCGAGCCCTACCGCAGGTAGCGGACGGCGAGGAAGCCCGCGACGCCGAGCGCGAGCAGCCCCCAGGTCAACAGGTCGAAGTAGCGGTCGATCAGCGCCCGCACGCGCGGGCCGAAGACGTAGAGCACCGCGGCGACCAGGAAGAAGCGGCCCGAGCGGCCGACGGCCGACGCCGCGACGAGCGTCGGCAGGCTCACCTCGAGGACGCCGGCGGTGACCGTGAAGACCTTGTAGGGGATCGGCGTGAACGCCGCGGTGAGGATCGCGAGGAAGGCGTTGCCGTGGTAGAGCGCCTGCACCTGGTCGAAGGTCGCCTGCGTGAAGACCCAGGGGATGAAGACGCCCTTCACGAGGTGCCACGCGGCGTAGCCGATCGTCCAGCCGAGGACGCCCCCGAGCACCGAGCCCGCCGAGGCGACCAGCGCGAACCGGAAGGACGCGCGCGGCGCGCCGACGCAGAGCGCGATCAGCAGCACGTCGGGGGGCACGGGGAAGAACGAGGACTCCGCGACCGCGATCAGGAAGAGCGCCCACGTCCCGCCCGGGCGCTCCGCCCAGCCGACGGTCCAGTCGTAGAGCCGGCGGACGACGTGCCGGCGGGGAATGGACGCCGGCTGGCCGACCATGCCCCACATCTTACCCCACGGCATGCTCGGGCTCGACGCACGCCGCCCCCGCGCCCGCGCTGTGGGTATACTCGCCCCGGTGACCAACGCGGAGCTGATCGTCCGGGTGCTGCGCGACGCCGGGATCACCCACGGCTTCGGCGTGCCGAGCGGCAACGTGCTGCCGCTGCTCGAGGCGATGCGGACCGGCGGGCTCGACTTCGTGCTGACCGCGCACGAGGGCTCGGCGGCCTTCGCCGCGGACGTGATGGGACGCCTCAGCGGCGCGCCCGGGCTCTGCCTCGCCACGCTCGGCCCGGGCGCGACCAACCTCACGACGGGCGTCGGCAGCGCGTACCTCGACCGCTCGCCGCTGCTCGCGCTCACGTGCAACCTGCCCACGGCGCAGCTTGGCCGCCGGATCCAGATGGCGATCGACCACCGCGCGCTCTTCGGGCCGCTCACGAAGGCGAGCCTCGCGCTCCGCCGCGGGCGGGTGGCCGCGGCGCTCGGCGAGGCGCTCGAGCTGGCGCTGGCCGAGCCGCCGGGACCCGTCCACCTGGACCTGCCCGAGGACGTCGCGAGCGCGCCCGCGACGGAGGACCCACCGCCCGCCCCGCGCGCGCGCCGGCTGCGCCCCGCGCCCGACGCGGCGCTCGGGCGCGCGGCCGAGCTGCTGCGCGGCGCGCGGCGGCCGCTCGCGGTCGTCGGCGCCTCGGCGCTCCGCCTCCGGAACCCCGGCGCGCTCCGCGAGGTCCTCGAGCGGCACCGGCTGCCGTTCGCCTCCACCACGATGGCCAAGGGGCTCGTCGACGAGGACCACCCGCTCGCGCTCGGCTGCATCGAGCGGGCGCGGCGCCGGGTGCAGCGCGACTTCCTGCGCGGCGCCGACCTCGTCGTGGGGCTCGGCTACGACCCGGTCGAGGTCGAGTACGAGGCGTGGATCGGGCGGGTGCCGCTGCTCGCGGTGGACGGGGAGCCCGTGGACGCGGACGCGAGCGTGGTCGTCGCGCACGAGGTGGTCGGCGACCTCGACGCCTCGCTCGCGCGCCTGGCGCGCGCGGAGCCCGCGCGCCCCGACTGGCCGGAGGGCGCGGTCCGCGAGCACCGCGAGCGCTGGGAGCGGGCGCTCCGGCCGCGGGCGGCGGGCTTCGCGCCGCACGCGGCCATCGACGTGGTGCGCGAGGTCCTGCCCCGCGAGGGCGTCCTCGCCTTCGACGTGGGCGCCCACACGCACCAGATCGCCGCGCAGTGGACCGCCCACGAGCCGCGCACGTTCCTGATCACGAACGGCTGGTCGTCCATGGGCTTCGGCCTGCCGGCCGCGATCGCCGCGAAGCTCGCGCGGCCCGAGCGCGCCGTGGTCGCGCTCGTCGGCGACGGCTGCTTCCAGATGACGTGCGGCGAGGTCGCGGTCGCCCGGCGCCTCGGGCTCGCGCTCCCGATCGTGGTGCTCGACGACGGCTGGCTCTCGCTGATCCGGGTCAAGCAGCAGCGCCGCGGCCTCGGGATCTACGGCACCGAGCTCGGCCGCCCGGCGTTCCTCGAGCCGCCCGCGCACTACTTCGGCGTGCCGGCCGTCGGCGTACGCACGCCCGAGGCGCTCGCGAAGGCGCTCGGCGAGGCGCTCCGCGCCGACCACCCGACCGTGATCGAGGCGGCGGTGGATCCCGCGCACTATCTCGAGACCGTGTACGATTAGCCGTGAGCGGAGGACCTCGATGAGGAGCTGGCGCGTCGTGCTGCTCGGCATCGTGCTGGTGGCGGCGGGGATCGCCGCCGGCGTCTACGTCGCGGGGGGCCGCGCGCGGACGAGCCCGCCGCCGCAGACGAGCCCACTCCCGCCGGACCACCCGCCGCTGCCCGCGCCGGCGCCGCTGCCGTCCGTGCCGCCGCCGCCCGCCGAGAGCGGCACCGGCGCGCGGGGGCTCACGTGGACGGCGCCGCCCGGCTGGGCCGCGGAGCCGCCGCGCTCGGCGATGCGCCGCGCGCAGTACCGCATCCCGGGTGCCACCGGGCCCGCCGAGTGCGTGGTCTTCTACTTCGGCCCCGGGCAGGGCGGCGACGCGCGGGCGAACGTCGCGCGCTGGGCCGGCCAGTTCCAGCGCCCCGACGGCGCCCCGCTCGGCGACGCGTTCACGACGCGCGAGATCACGGTCGGCGACCTCCCCGTGACCCTGGTGGAGGTGACGGGCACCTACGTCGGCGGGATGGGCAGCGGGCCGGCCGGCGCGCCGCAGCCGGACCACATGCTGCTCGGCGCGATCGCCGAGGGGCCCGACGCGCGCTGGTTCTTCCGGGCGACGGGCCCGCGGGCGACGCTCGAGAAGGAGCGCGCGGCCTTCGAGCGGATGATCCGCTCGCTCAAGCGGGGCGGCTGACCGGCCATGGTCAAGGCGCTCTCGTTCTTCAAGCGGCGGTCCGGGATGCCGGTCGAGGCGTTCCAGGCGTACTGGCGCGCGAGCCATCCGCAGGCCGTGGTGCGGCTGCCGGGTGTCCGCCGCTACGTGCAGTCGCACACGCTGCCCGGGGCCTACCGCCGAGGCGAGCCCGTCTACGACGGGATCGCCGAGATCTGGTTCGACGACACGCAGGCGATGCGCGCGCTCGCGGGGACGCCCGCGTACGCGGCGGTCCAGGCCGACGAGGCGAAATTCATCGAGCGCGCCACGATGGGCCTGATCATCACCGAGGAGCACGTCATCAAGGACGGGCCGGTGCCGGCCGCCGGCGTGAAGAACGTCGAGTTCCTGACGCACCGGCCGGACCTGACGATCGAGGCCTTCCAGCGCTACTGGCGCGAGGTCCACGGGCCCCTGGCCGCGCGGATCGGCGTGATCCGGCGCTACGTCCAGAGCCACACGCGGCGCTCGGCCTACGAGGGCGGGCGCGCGCCGCGCTGGGACGGCGCGGCGCTCACGTGGTTCGACGACACGCAGGCGATGCGCGCCTCCGCGGCGAGTCCCGAGTACGCGGCCGTGCGGGCCGACGAGGCGAACTTCCTCGCGCCGGCCGCGCCGTTCATCATCACGCGCGAGCACGTCATCGTCGCCTGACGAGATCCCTCCGCCCGCCTGGCAGGTCGCTCCCCCTGTTGCGGCGCGTCAGAGGGCTAGCCGGAGGATTCGCTGGAGGCCTCGCGCGCGAAGTCCGCCCCGCCGCCGCCCGCGCGCAGCGAGAGCCAGCGCGGATGCGCCCGGTTGAAGTCACGGACGATGGCCTCGTAGGGCACGTCCGCGTAGTGGCCGCGCTCGCGGACGTACTCCATGTGACGGCGGCCGGCGCGGTCGAACGGGTGGAAGAGCGAGTCGCGGCGCCCGTCGAACTCGAGCGGGCGCACGCCGAAGCGCTCGCAGAGGCTCAGGTTGAAGGCGGGCGTCGCTTTCACCCAGCGGCCCTCGAGGTGGAGCTCGGTGTAGCCGTGCCAGACGTAGAGGTCGCCGCCGACCAGCTCGGCGAGCCGCCTGGTGGTGAGGTGGTTGCGGACGTCGGCGTAGCCGACGCGCGCCGGGATGGCGAGCGCGCGCGCCGCGGCGGCGAGCAGGGCGGCCTTCGGGATGCAGAAGCCCCGCCGGGCGCGCAGGCAGTCGCTCGCGCGGAAGTAGGCGCGGTCGGCGCCGACGTAGTAGGGGTCGTACAGGATCTCGTCGCGGACCGCGGCGTAGAGCGCGACGGCCCGCGGGAGGGCGCCGTCCGCGGCACCGGCCGTCTTCTCGGCGAAGGCGCGCACGTCCGGATCGTCGCTGTCGACGAACTCGCCGGGGGCCAGGTAGGGCTCGAGCTCACGCATGGCGCCAGCGATCTTACCACCGCCGGCGCGTTGACATGCGGAGCGGCCTGTGGTTATGTCGTCGCACCGTCGCCGCGCCCGGATGTGCGCAGGCACCGAGCACCCGCAGAGGAGGCGTTTATGAGTCCCGTACGACGACTGGCAACCGCGCTCGCCCTCGTGTCCGCGCTCTGGGTCGTGGCCGCGCCGGCCCCCTCCGCGCTGGCGGAGACCACCCTGAAGGTCGTCATGCACTCCGACCTCAAGATCGTGGACCCGATCTGGACGACCGCGTACATCGTGCGCAACCACGGGTACATGGTCTACGACACGCTCTTCGCGATGGACGCGAAAGGCGAGATCAAGCCCCAGATGGTGGACAGGTACGAGGTCAGCGCCGACAAGCTGACCTACACGATGACGCTCCGCGACGGGCTCCTCTGGCACGACGGCACACCCGTCACGGCGGAGGACTGCGTCGCCTCGATCAAGCGGTGGGGGGCGAAGGACTCGATGGGCCAGAAGATGATGGCCTTCGTCAAGGAGCTGCAGGTCGTCAACCCGAAGACGTTCCGCATCGTGCTCAAGGCGCCGACGGGCCTCGTGCTCGGCGCGCTCGGCAAGCCGAGCTCGAACGTCCCGTTCATGATGCCCAAGCGGGTCGCGGAGACGGATCCGAACAAGCAGATCTCGGACTTCATCGGCTCCGGCCCGTTCGTCTTCAAGAAGGAGGAGTGGAAGCCGGGCGACAAGGCCGTCTACGTGAAGTTCGACAGGTACAAGCCCCGGCCGGAGCCGGCCTCGGGCCTCGCCGGCGGCAAGGTCGTGAAGGTCGACCGCGTCGAGTGGAAGGCGATCCCCGACCACCAGACCGCGATCAACGCGCTCCTGGCCGGCGAGGTCGATTACCTCGAGTCGCCGCCGCACGACCTCTATCCGGTGCTGAAGCAGGACGCGAACGTGCGGCTGGTCACCCTGAACCCCCTCGGCAACCAGTACACGTTCCGCTTCAACACGCTCTACAAGCCCTTCGACAACGCGAAGGTGCGCCAGGCCGTCTTCTACGCGTTCAACCAGGAGGACTTCCTCAAGGCGGTCATCGGCGACCCGGCCTACTACAAGACCTGCAAGTCGTTCTTCCCGTGCGGCTCGCCGCTGGCGACGACCAAGGGGATGGACGGCCTGCTCGAGTCGAACGTCGAGAAGGCGCGGGGCCTGCTGAAGGAGGCCGGCTACGACGGCACGCCGGTCATCCTGATGCACTCGACCGACCTCGCCGTCCTCGCCAACCTCGCGCCGGTGGCCAAGGCGCTGATGGAGCGGGCCGGCTTCAAGGTCGACATGCATTCGATGGACTGGCAGACGCTGGTCTCGCGCCGCTCGAAGAAGGACCCGCCGGACAAGGGCGGCTGGAACGCCTTCCTCACGTCCTGGGTGGCGGGTGACATCCTGAACCCCGTCATGATGGGCTTCATGAACGCGAGCTGTGACAAGGCGATGTTCGGCTGGCCGTGCGACAAGGAGATCGAGAGTCTCCGCGACCAGTTCGCGCGCGAGACCGACCCGGCGAAGCAGAAGGCCATCGCCGAGGCCGTGCAGGTGCGCGAGACGCACTATCCGACGCACCTGCCGCTCGGCCAGTGGTACGGCGCGGTCGCGGCGCGGAAGAACGTGACCGGCATGATCGAGGCGCCCGTCACCGTCTTCTGGAACGTCGAGAAGAAGGGACGCTGAGCCGCCCGGAGGCGGCGCGGAGCCAGGGGGCCGCCCGGCGCGGGACGCCACGCGTCTGCCGCCGCCTCCTGGCTCCGGGCGCCTGCCCCGGCTAGCGGGCCACGATGTTCGGCTACATCGCCCGGCGACTCCTCGCGACGATCCCCGTCATGGCGGTCGTCGCCGTCCTCGTCTTCATGCTGCTCCGCTTCACCGCCGGCGATCCCGCCGCGATCATCGCCGGCGACAACGCCACCTCCCAGGACGTGGCGGCCATCCGGGAGAAGCTCGGCCTGGACCGGCCGATCGTCCAGCAGTTCGCCATCTGGCTCGGCAGCATCCTCCGCGGCGATTTCGGCGAGTCGTTCTTCTTCAAGAAAACGATCGCCGAGCTGATCGCCGAGCGGGTCGAGCCGACGCTCGCGCTGGCGGTCTGCACGGTGCTGCTCGCCGTGTCGACGGCCGTGCCGCTCGGCGTGCTCGCCGCCTGGAAGCGCGGCACCTGGATCGACCGCAGCGTCATGGGCCTGTCGGTGTTCGGCTTCTCGGTGCCGGTGTTCGTGATCGGCTACGCGCTGATCTACCTCTTCGCGATCGAGCTGGCGTGGCTCCCGGTGCAGGGCTACCAGCGTCTGCGCGAGGGCCTCGGCGGGTTCCTCGCGCGGCTGATCCTGCCGAGCGTCGCGCTCGCCGTGATCTACGTGGCGCTGATCGCGCGCATCACGCGTGCGAGCGTGCTCGAGGTGATGAACGCCGAGTACGTGCGGACGGCGCGGGCGAAGGGGCTCGGCGAGCTGCCCGTGCTGCTGCGGCACGTGCTGCGCAACGCCGCCGTGCCGATCGTCACCGTCATCGGCCTCGGCGTCGCGCTGCTGATCGGCGGCGTCGTCGTGACCGAGTCGGTGTTCAGCATTCCGGGGCTCGGACGGCTCACGGTCGACGCGGTGCTGGCGCGCGACTACCCGACGGTGCAGGCGGTGGTCCTGCTGTTCTCGGCCGTCTACGTGCTGATCAACCTCCTCGTGGACGTGATCTACACGTTCCTCGACCCGAGGATCCGGTACTGAGATGCCGCGCCAGCGGAGCGTGCTGGTGGGCGCCTCGATCCTGGCCGTGATCGTCGCGATCGGGCTCCTGGCGCCGTACCTCGGCACCAGCAACCCCGCGCGCATCGACCCGGTCGCCCGGAACAAGCGGCCGGGGGCGGAGCGCGTCGTCCGGAACGACGACGGCACCAGGACGACGCGGACCTACTGGATGGGCACGGACAGCCTCGGGCGCGACGTCTACAGCCGGGTGATCTACGGGGCGCGCGTGTCGCTGATCGTGGGCATCTCGGTCGCGCTGATCAGCGCGGCGAGCGGCCTCCTGATCGGGATCGTGACCGGTTACGTCCGCTGGCTCGACAACATCGTGATGCGGATCATGGACGGGTTGATGGCCGTGCCCGCGATCCTGCTCGCGATCGCGCTCGTGTCGCTCTCCAAGGCGAGCCTCCGCACGGTGATCCTGGCGATCGTGATCCCGGAGGTCCCCCGCGTCACCCGGCTGGTGCGCTCGGTCGTGCTCTCGATCCGGGAGGAGCCGTACGTGGAGGCCGCGCGCGCGCTGGGCGCGCCGCTGCCGCTCCTGCTCGCCCGCCACGTGCTCCCGAACACGCTCGCGCCGCTCGTCGTGCAGGCGACGTTCGTCTGCGCGTCCGCGATCCTCGTCGAGGCGATCCTCTCCTTCCTCGGCGTCGGCATCCCGCCGGAGACGCCGACCTGGGGCAACATCATGGCCGAGGGGCGCGTGCTCTTCCGCCTGTTCCCGCACAACATCCTGTATCCCGGCGTCTTCCTGGCCGCGACGGTGCTCGCGGTCAACATGCTGGGCGACGGCCTGCGCGACACCCTCGACCCGCGCGTGGGCCGCCGGCTCTGACGGGCGCGGGGGAACGCGGCCGGGCCGCGCGGCCCCGTTTCCCGGTAGAATCGCGGCACCAACGGAGAACGGAGGCGCGGAGGCGGATGAGCTGGGAACCGGAGCTGAACGAGCTGAGACACCGCGAGGCGTTCGCCGAGCAGCTCGGCGGGCCCGCGCGCGTCCAGCGGCAGCACGACGGCGGGCGGCTGACGATCCGCGAGCGGATCGCGGGACTCGTGGACCCGGACAGCTTCCACGAGCTCGGCAAGATCGCGGGCACGGCGGCCTACGACGCGGCGAACGACCTCGCCGCCTTCACACCGTCCAACTTCGTCTTCGGGCGCGCGAGCCTGGACGGGCGCCCGGTCGTCGTCGGCGGCGACGACTTCACCGTGCGCGGCGGATCGGCGGACGCGACGCTCAAGGACAAGCACCTCATGTGCGAGCAGATGGCGAACGAGCTGCGCCTGCCCCTGATCCGGCTCGTCGAGGGCTCGGGCGGCGGCGGCTCGGTGAAGACCATCGAGACGACGGGCCGCGCCAACGTGCCCGGCGTCGCCGGCTGGGAGTGGGTCGTCGCCAACCTGGGCACGGTGCCGCGCGTGGCGCTCGGCCTGGGCTCGGTGGCGGGGCTCGGCGCGGCGCACCTCGCCGCGGCCCACTACTCGGTGATGATCAAGGAGCTGTCCGCGCTGTTCGTCGCCGGCCCGCCGGTCGTCGAGCGCCTCGGCCAGAAGCTCACGAAGAACGAGCTCGGCGGCTGGGAGATCCAGCTCCGCGCCGGCGCCGTGGACGACGCGGTGGACACCGAGGAGGAGGCCTTCGCGCGCGCGCGCCGCTTCCTCTCGTACCTGCCCTCGTCCATCGACGCGCTGCCGCCCCGCGGGCCGCGCGACGACGACCCGGCGCGCCGCGAGGCGTGGCTGCTCGAGGCGGTGCCACGCGACCCGCGCAAGCCCTACAAGATGCGCGCGATCGTCGAGGCCGTCGTGGACCGCGGCTCGTTCTTCGAGATCGCGCCGCTCTACGGCCGCCCGGTCATCACGGGCCTGGCGCGCCTCGACGGCTGGCCGGTGGCGCTCATGGCTGGCGACCCGTTCTTCTACGGCGGCACGTGGACCGCGGACGCCTGCCAGAAGGTCGAGCGCTTCGTGGACCTCGCGCAGACGTTCCACCTGCCGGTGGTCCACCTGGTGGACTGCCCCGGCTTCCTGATCGGCCTCGAGGCCGAGCGGACGGGCACGATCAAACAGGGCGTCCGCGCCATGTCCGCGATCTGGCAGACGACGATCCCGTGGTGCGCCGTGATCGTCCGCAACGCCTTCGGCGTCGCCGGCGCCGCGCACCGGAACGGCGGGCGCTACTGCACGCGCTACGCGTGGCCCTCGGGCCGCTGGGGGTCGCTCCCGCTCGAGGGGGGGATCGAGGCGGCATACCGCGCCGAGCTCGACGCGGCGCCGGATCCGAAGGCGAAGCTCGCCGAGATCGAGGAGCGCCTGGAGAAGCTCCGCTCGCCCTTCCGCTCGGCGGAGACGTTCTGGATCGAGGAGATCGTGGACCCGCGCGACACGCGGCCGCTGCTCTGCGACTTCGCGAACCTCGCGGCGCCGCTCCGGCGCCCCGGGCCCTCGTTCCACCAGATGCGGCCGTGAGGGCGCCCGGCGCGTGACCGACGCCTTCGCGACGGCGGACGGGTGCGAGCTCTGCCGCGCCCTGCGCCTCACGCCCTGGTACCACGAGGACGAGATCTGCTGGATCGCCGAGTGCGAGGCGTGCAGCACGCCGATGGTCGTGTGGCGCTGGCACGGCATCGCGCCGCCGGCCGAGCACGTGAGCCACATGCGCGCGCGGCTGCGCGCGGTGACGGAGACGCACTTCGGCGCGTGCTACGTCGACGACAAGATGCGCGCCATCCCCGACCACTACCACGCCCACGGGCGCCCCGCGGGCGGCTTCTGGGGCTGGGAGTTCCCGCGCCGCCCCGGTCCCTGAGCGCCCGGGAGGAACCATGGAGCTTCCCGTCAAGACCGCCGAGGAGCTGATCGACCCCGCGCTCGAGGTCCGGTGGGCCGCGCGCCGCTCCGCGCAACACGGGGAGGCCCTCCAGTGGATCCTCCGCGCCTTCGTCGCGCGCGGAGGCCCGATCCGGGTGGAGGAGATTCCCGGCGCCATCCGCGACGCGGTGGCCGCGCTGGACGGAGACGATCTGATCCGGGTCCACGACGGGTGCGTGGACCTCGCGTATCCGTTTTCCGCCGCGCCGACGCCGTTCGTGGTGCGGCTCGCCGACGGCAGCGAGCGGTACGCTTGCTGCGCGATCGACGCGCTGGGCGTGGCGCCGATGCTCGGCGAGCCGGTGCGCATCGGTTCCGCGTGCCACCATTGCGGCGTGCCCCTCGAGCTCCCGGTCGCACCGGACGGGCCGGGGCCCGAGGCCGCGGGCCTCATGGTGTGGGTGGGCCCGCGGACCGAGGGCGCGCGGCGGATGGCGACCTCGCTCTGAACGACCCTCAACTTCTTCCGGTCGGAAGAGCACGTGCGGACCTGGTGGGCGGCGAACCCCGGCGTCGCGGGAGCGGCCGCGACGGTGGCCGGGGGCTTCGAGCTCGGACGCCGGATCTTCGGCGGCCTCCTGGTCACGCGCGCTTCCAGAGCCGGGGATCGAAGCTGAACGGCTGCGGGCGCCCGACGCGGATCCTCCGGAAGTCCGCGTGCACGGGGTTGAGGAGATAGTTCGGCTCGCTCGGGACGACGGTCGAGGGGACCGCCAGCACCGCCGTCGACCGGGCGGCGATCCAGCGGGTGCCCAGCTCGACGCACGCTCGTGGCGCCGGGTAGGCTCTCCAGTCGGGTGGGAGCTGCGCGAGCCGCACGCGGCCCACCCGCACCGGCGCAGGGATCGTTGCCATCACGGCCACGAGATCGATCGCTTCCTCTTCGGCGTCGAGGTGCACCAGGACCTCGAGAGCCGCCAGCGCCAGGGACGAAGCGGTGTAGACGACCGGAGCGCCGGCCCGGTGCCACCGGGCGCCGTAGGATTTCGCGCCCTCGCCGTCGAACGCGGCATGGGCCGCCCTCGAGATCCGCCAGACGCGGATCAGGAGTAGAGCCCGTGCTCGATGCGGCCGAGGATCTCCTCGACCTGGCGGGCACCGATGTCGGTGTCGAGCTGCGCGAGCGGAACCGCGCCGCCCAGCGCCCGGTTCGGCTTCTTGAGCCAGCGGGCGGCCTTCTCGGCGGTGCCGAGGACTTCCTCGGCCCGGGCGGCGACGCGCCCGAGGCGCAGCAGGCGATCGGACTCATCGGCCCGGAGCCGCCCCTCCTTCTTTCGCCGTGCCAGGGTGCGAGGTGGGATGTGGAGGAGCCGGCACACCGCCTCGTGGGGGATCGAGAAGCGCGTCGCGAGGGCCTCGATTGCGGCGTACGGGAGCCCAGCGCGCACCCTGGCGACGACCGAGCTGTAGCTCGCCTGTCGCTCCCGGAATACCTTGCGACCTCCGAGGGCGGTGACCAGCCGCGCCGCCGAGATCATCGAGACCTCCGTTTCACGCAAGATGGCAGACCACATCATGCCATCTGGCACACCAACGAGTCAACGACATCCGGCCGCCGGGCGCCTTGACCCTCCGGGGCGCGCATGGATAATGGAGGCGCCGTCAAGGCGATGGGGTTCGCCTGAACCGCCCGGCGCGCCGGGCTGATGACCCCTACCGGAGGGACGCCGGTAGGGGCTTTTTTATGAGCGCCGATAGATCCGAGCAGGGGACACTGGCCGACTTCGAACGCCTCGCGCGCGAGGCCGGAGCCGTCGAGCTCGCGGGCGAGGCCGCGGCCGTGGCGGAGCGGCTCCGCGAGGGGCGCTTCTACGTCGCGTGCGTGGGCCAGTTCAAGCGGGGGAAATCCACCCTGATCAACGCGCTCATCGGCGACGCCGTCCTGCCGGTGGGGGTCGTGCCCGTCACCGCCGCCGTCACCGTCGTGCGTTTCGGCGAGCGCGTCGCCGCGCGGGTCCGCTTCGGCGAGCGGGACTGGGAGGACTGCGACCCGCGCGCGCTGGCGACGTACGTCGCCGAGGAGCAGAACCCGGGCAACGAGAAGGGCGTCACCGGCGTCGAGGTCTTCGTCCCGAGCGCGCTGCTCGCGACGGGCATGTGCCTGGTGGACACGCCCGGCATCGCCTCGATCTCGCCCGCCGGCACCGCCGCCACCCGCGCCTTCGTGCCCCACATCGACGCGGCGCTCGTGGTCCTCGGCGCCGATCCGCCCATCTCGGGCGACGAGCTGGGCCTCGTCCAGGAGATCGCGCGGAGCGTCCACGAGCTGATCGTGGTGCTCAACAAGGCGGACCGGCTCGCAGACGCCGAGCGGGGCGAGGCGCTCCGGTTCACCGAGCGCGTGCTGGCGGAGCGCCTGCGGCGTCCGGTGACCCCGATCCTCCAGGTCAGCGCCGTCGAGCGCCTGACCGGCGCGCCCCCGCCGCGCGACTGGGACGCGCTCGTGCAGCGCCTCGAGGGGCTGGCGGTGGGCTCGGGCGCGACGCTCGTCCGGGCGGCCCAGACCCGCGAGACGAAGATCCTCCGGGACGCGCTCCTCTTCGAGCTGGACGCGGAACGCGAGGCGCTCGAGCGGCCGCTCGAGGAGTCCCGCGCGCGCGTGGCCTCGCTGCGGAGCGCCATCGCCGGAGCGGAGCGGGCGCTGGAGGAGCTGGGACCGCGGATGACCGCGGTACAGGAGCGGCTCGCGCGGACGTTCGTCGAGGCGCGCGACGCCTTCTTCCAGCGGGCAGGCCCCGAGGCCGACGCGGCGCTGCGTGCGCGGCTCGACGGCGTGTTCGCCTCGGGCGGCGCGCAGCGCGCGCGGGCCACCGCGGCGGCGATCGGCGTCGCGCGCGACTGCCTCGAGCGATGGCGTCGCGCGCAGGAGCCCGAGGTCGAGCGGCTCTATCGCGAGGGCATGCGGCGGTTCGCCGAGCTGCTCGGCGAGGTCCACGACCGGACGACCGCCACGCCGGAGCTGGCGCGCCTGTCCCGCCCGGAGGTCGCGACGGGCGTCACGGCGCGGAGCCGCCTCGTCTACACCGAGATGCTGACGGCGGCGCCCGTGTCGGCGGGCGCGCGGCTGCTCGACGCCCTGCGGTCCCCGCGGGCGCGGCGGCGGGCGATCGGGCGGCACGCCGCCGCCTACCTCGAGCGCCTGCTCGAGGTCAACAGCGCACGGGTCACGAACGACTTCCAGGAGCGCGTGCGGGAGAGCCGGCGGCGATTGGAGGACGAGCTGCGCCGCCGGCTGCAAGACGTGGCGACGGCCGCCGAGCGTGCGGTGGAGCAGGCGCGGCGCGCGCGGGCGGCCGGCGCCGCGGCGGTGCGGGCCCGGCTCGAGACCCTCGCTCGGCTCCGCGCCGAGGCCGAGGCGCTGGCGCGCCCGGAGGCGTGAGCGCGTCGGCGCCGGCGGCGCGCCGTGCTTGACACCGGACGACGTGCCGGGGACAATCGCGCGCAGGGCGATGGAGTTCGCCCTTCCAAACCGCCTGGTTCTCCAGGCTGATGACTCCTACTGAGGCGAGGCTTCGGTGGGAGTGTTTGCGACCCCATCCCACGGTGTGCTCGCCCGACAGGGGGATGGGATTGGGCTTCACGACGCACGCCGCGCGCGGTCCGAGCAAGTTCTGGGGCTACTTCCGTCTGGTCGACGCCTGCGCCGAGCCGGGGTGCCCCGTCTGCCGATGCCTGCGGACGGACTCCGCGCGCTACCTCGACGGTCTCCTGTACGAGCACGTGAACGACCCGGGCACCCGCGCGCGGCTGCACGCTTCACGGGGCTTCTGCGGCTGGCACGCGAGCATGGTGCCCCAGCTCCGGGATTCCGGCTTCGGCACGGCCATCATCGTCGAGGACCTGCTGGGCGGGATCGTGGCCCGGGCTCGTGAGGCCGCCGGGCGCCTCGAGCGCGAGCGGGCGCGCCGGCCGTGGCTCCGGCGCTTGCTGGGGCGCGCCGCCATCCCGGCGTGGCTCGCACTCGATCGCGGCCGGATCGTCTGTCCCGCGTGCGCCTTCACGCGCGCGGCGGAGGCGCGGTATCTCTCGGTCGCGCTCCAGTTCGCCGGCGATCCCGAGTTCGACCGCGCGCTCGAGCGCTCCGATGGCCTGTGCGTCCCGCACGTCGCGCGTCTGGTCGTGACAGAGCCCGGTGCGCCGACCCTGCCGGCGCTCCTCGCGCGCTGCGCGGCGCTGTGGGAGCGACTCCGCAGGACGCTGGAGGCGTTCGGCGACAAGCACGACTACAGGAACCGCGAGCCGATCACCGACGAGGAGGCGCGCTCCTGGCGGCTCGCGCTCGAGGTGCTCGCGGGCGCGCCCGGCGTGTTCGGCAACGACCTTCACGGCCCTGCGGCGCGCGCGGAGCGAGCGCGCTTCTCGGACGACGTCGGGCCGGGGGATCCCGCGCGCCCCGAGCCCGACGACGGCGAGGCGCTCCGCTTCGAGAAGGCGCGCCTCGAGCGCCGGTTGACGGAGCTGACGGCCCAGCTCGGCGAGGCGTCGAGCCGGGCCGCGGCCCTGCACTACCGGCTCTGGGCCACCCTCGAGGACCGGAGGGTGCTCGAGCTGAACCTCGCCGGCGAGCGCGCCGCGGCCGGCATGTGGGAGCGCACGGCGGCGGACCTGCGGACGCAGAACGAGGCGCTCCGGCGCGAGTGCGAGGCCCTGCGCGACGCCCCCGCACCGCGAGCCGCGGGACGCTGAGCGTGGACAACATCTGGTTCCTCGCCGCCCTCTGGGTCGGCCTGGCCCTGGTGGCGACCCTCCTCGCGATCTGGTTCAGGGTCTCGACCGCGCTCTCCGAGATCGTCGTCGGCACGGTGGCGCAACTCGCCATCGGCGTCGCGATCAGCGGCGCGGGCCTGGGCGCCCAGACCCCCTGGGTGGCCTTCCTGGCCGGGACCGGCGCGATCGTGCTCACGTTCCTGGCCGGCGCCGAGCTCGACCCGAGCGTCTTCCGGATGAAGTGGAAGGAGGCGACGGTCGTCGGGCTCGCCGGCTTCGCCGCCCCGTTTCTCGGTTCCGCGGCGATCGCCGCCTGGGTCCTCGGCTGGGATGCCCGGCCAGCCTGGCTGGCCGGCGTGGCGCTCTCGACGACCTCGGTCGCCGTCGTGTACGCGGTGATGCTGGAGCTGGGCTTCAACACCACGGAGTACGGCAAGACCATCCTGGCGGCGTGCTTCATCAACGACCTGGGCACGGTGATCGCGCTCGGGCTGATCTTCTCGCCGTTCACGCTGCGCACGCTCGTCTTCGTGGCGCTCTCCGTGGCCGTGTTCGCGATCCTGCCGTTCGTCACGCCCCGCTTCTTCCGTCGCTACGGCGGCCGGGTGTCCGAGCTCGAGGCCAAGTTCATTCTCCTCGCGCTCTTCGGCATGGGGGGCGTCGCCCTGTGGGCGGACAGCGAGCCCGTCCTGCCGGCCTACCTCATCGGCATGGTCCTGGCCGGAACGGTCGGCAAGGACCACGTGCTGGTGCGGCGGCTGCGGACGCTGACGTTCGGCCTCCTCACGCCCTTCTACTTCATCCGCGCCGGCGCGCTCGTGTCGGTCCCGGCGCTGGTCGCGGCGCCGGGCGTGTTCGTCGCGCTCTTCGTCGCCAAGATGGTGAGCAAGCTGGCGGGGGTGTTTCCGTCGGTCCGGCTTTTCGGCCACCGTCAGGGCGCCGACGTGTACTACACGCTGCTGATGTCGACCGGCCTCACCTTCGGGACGATCTCGGCGCTGTTCGGGCTCAACCGGGGTATCATCACGCCCGCGCAGTACTCCCACCTCGTGGCCGCGGTCATCGGCAGCGCCGTCGTCCCGACCCTGATCGCGAACGCCTTCTTCATGCCCCGCCACCTGCTGCGGCAGCCCGGCCCGGGCGCTGGGGCGGTCGCGGTGGCCACCGAGGTGTCCAACACGCCGCGCTGAGAGGGGATGCGCCGATGTTCACGAAGATCCTGGTCGCCTACGACGGCTCCGAGGGGGCCAGGGCCGCCCTGCGCGTCGGTATCGGTCTGGCGCGGGCGCTCGGGGCCGAGCTGGAAAGCATCTCGGTGGAGGAGCACCTGCCGCACTACGCCGCGACGATCGACGAGGTGCAGGATGCCAAGGAGCGGATCGACGCGTACTTCCGCACGCTCACCAAGGACGCGCGCGACCAGGCGCTGCTCGCCGGGGTGGAGCTGCAGGCCGTGATCCGGCAGGGGCACGAGGTCGAGAGCATCGTGACCTACGCGCGCGAGGGCGCGTTCGACCTGCTGCTGGCCGGCTACCACGGCCACAGCCGGATCTTCGAGCGCGTGATGGGGAGCACCGCCCAGAGCCTCGTGCGCCTCTCGCCGTGCTCCGTGCTGCTCGCGAAATGACCCCCTCGAGAGAGGAGACACGGCCGCGAGCCTCCGGGGCGTCACGGACGTCAGCATCGGCCCGTCGGCGCCACACGAGGGGCCGGCGTGCCTGAGCGATCCGCGCGCGCGGGGGGCGGGACCGCTCCGCGTCCGTGGATCACGCGCACCGTCGTCGGCATCGCGCTCGCGACGCTGCTCTCCGACGCGAGCCACGAGATGGCGACGGCCGTGCTCCCGCTCTATCTGGCGTCGGTCGGGCTCGGTCCCGCGGCGCTCGGCATGATCGAGGGGCTCGCCGACTTCCTGGTGAGCCTCTCGAAGCTCGGCGGCGGCGTCGCCGGGCACAAGATCGCCCGCAAGCGCGAGGTGGCGAGCGTCGGCTATCTCGTGACGGCGCTCGGCACGTGGGCCATCGCCTTCGGCCAGAGCGTGGCCTCGATCGTGACGTTCCGCAGCATCGCCTGGACGGCGCGGGGCTTCCGCGGGCCGCTCCGCGACGATCTGCTCGCCGGCGCGGTCGAGCGCACCCATTACGGGCGGGCGTACGGGCTCGAGCGCGCGGGCGACATGATCGGGGCGGTGGCGGGCCCCCTGGTGGCGACGCTCCTGGTCGGCCTCGGTGTCCCGTTCAGGACGGTCATCCTCTGGACCCTGCTCCCGGGTGTCGGCGCGGCCGCCGCCATGTTCTTCCTGACCGGGCAGCGCCGTGCGCGCCGAGACGTCGCGCAGGCGCCCGCGCGGACGGCGAGGCCCCGCTTCCCGGCGCGCTTCTGGGTCTTCCTCGGCGGCGTGTTCCTGTTCGGGCTGGGCGACTTCTCCCGGACCTTCCTGATCTGGCTCGCGGGCGAAGCCGTCGGCGACCAGGGGAGCCACGCGGCGGGGACGATCTCGATCGCCGTGCTGCTCTACACGTTCCACAACCTCGTGAGCGCCGGCGCGGCCTATCCCGTCGGTGCGCTCGGCGACCGGCGCCCGAAGCTGCCGCTCCTGACGGCCGGGTACGCCCTCGGGGTCGCCACCAATCTCACGCTCGCGGTCTTCGCTGGCTCCCTCGGCTGGCTCGTCGTCGCCGTCGTCGCGTCGGGCGTCTATATCGCCGTCGAGGAGACGCTGGAGAAGGCCGTCGCGGCCGAGCAGCTCCCGGCCGAGCTGCGGAGCCTCGGCTTCGGGATCCTCGCGGCCACGAACGCCGTCGGCGACATGCTCTCCAGCCTGTACGTGGGCGTCCTGCTCCAGGCCGGGCGCCCGGGCCTCGCGTTCGGTCTCGCCGCCGGACTCGGGACAGCCGGCGTCGCCTGGCTCGTCCTGATGAGCCGCGCCCGCCCATCTTCTCCGTCGGGACCTGCGGGGCGCCGGTAACATGGAGCGCCATGACGCCGAGGATCCTCGGCCTCGTTCCGAGCCGGCGCCCGTTCAACTGGGCGGACGTCCTCGTGCTCCTGGCGCTGGTCGGGCTGCTCGCCACGGTCGCCTGGCTCGGCCATGGCCTGTGGGCGCCCTTGTCTCCGGAGGCGATGCCGGAGATCGAGCTGTCGCCCTGGCGCCTGCCGTACTACGCGGCGCGCTCGCTGCTCCGCATGGTCGTCGCCCTCGGCGCGTCGCTCGCGTTCGCGCTGACCGTCGCCTCGTGGGCCGCGAGATCCCCGGCCGCCGCGCGCGTGATCCTCCCGGCCCTGGACATCCTCCAAGCGGTGCCGGTGCTCGGGTTCCTGTCGGCGACCGTCACGTTCTTCATCGCGCTGACGCCGGGCCGCATCCTCGGCCTCGAGCTGGCCTCCATCTTCGCCATCTTCACCAGCCAGGTGTGGAACCTCACGTTCGCGTACCACACGGTCCTGGTGACGCTCCCCCGCGAGCAGGCGGAGGCCCTGCGCCTCTACCGCGTCTCGGGCTGGCAGCGCTTCACGCACTTCGAGCTGCCGGCGGGCATGATCACGCTCGTCTGGAACGCGATGATGTCCTTCGGGGGCGGCTGGTTCTTCCTGGCCGCCAGTGAGGCGATCACGGTTCTCAACCAGGAGCTCCTGCTCCCCGGCATCGGCTCCTTCATGGCCGTCGCCGTCAGCGCCGCCGACGGCCGGGCGCTCGCGTGGGCCGTGCTGGCCATGGTGACGCTCGTCGTGGTGGTCGACACGCTGTTCTGGCGCCCGCTCGTGGCGTGGGCGGAGAAGTTCAAGTTCGAGGAGTCGGCGGCCGCGACGGCTCCCGGGTCCCGCGTGCTGGAGATCTTCCGGCGCTCCCATCTGGTGCCGTGGCTCGAAGCCCGACTGGCCGGACTGGACGAGGCGCTGGACCGCACGTGGCGACGATGGGGGGGCGAGCCCACGGTCGAGCCGGCGGCCGGACGCTGGATGGGCCGGCTGGGGCCGGCCGTGCTCTGGATCGCGCTCGTGCTGCTGACGCTGCGCGGGATCGCGTTCGTGGGCACCGAGGTGGCCTGGGACGAGGCGCTGCGCGTCGTCAGTCTGGGCGGTCTGACCCTGCTCCGCGTCACGGGCGTCGTGGCGCTGGCGGCGCTCGTCTGGACCCCCGTGGGCGTGTGGATCGGCCTGAACCCGGGCGTCGCGCGGGTCGCCCAGCCGGTCGTCCAGGTGCTCGCCTCCTTCCCGGCGAACTTCCTCTTCCCCCTCGTCACCGTGGGCTTCGTCCGGTTCGGCCTGAGCCTCGAGTGGGGCGGGGCGCTCCTGATGGCGCTCGGGGCCCAGTGGTACGTCCTGTTCAACACCATTGCGGGCGCGGCGGCCATCCCGAACGACCTCCGGGAGATGACGCGGGACCTCGGCCTGCGCGGCATGGCGCTCTGGCGCGCGCTGATCCTGCCCGCGATCTTCCCGGCGTGGGTCACGGGAGCGCTCACCGCGGCCGGGGGCGCCTGGAACGCGAGCATCGTGGCCGAGGCGGTGAGCTGGGGCGGCACCACGCTTCAGGCGACGGGGCTCGGGTCGTACATCACCGCCGCCACGACGAGCGGCGACTGGCCGCGGATCGTCCTCGGCGTCGGCATGATGAGCGCCTACGTGGTCGGCGTGAACCGGCTCGTGTGGCGCCGGCTGGAGCGCCTGGCGGTGGCGCGGTACAGCCTGGCCGCGTGACGCCATGAGCGCGAACCTGCTCCTCGAGGCGGGTCAGGTGAGCAAGCGCTTTCCGCTGCCCGGCGGCGCAGGCGAGTTCACGGTCCTCGACAGGCTCGACCTGGCCCTCGGCGAGGGAGAGATCGTGGCGCTGCTGGGCAAGTCGGGCTCGGGCAAGTCGACGCTGCTCCGCATCCTCGCGGGCCTGATCCCCCCGACCGAGGGGGCGGTGCGGTATCGCGGACGGCCGGTCACGGGCCCCTGCCCGGGCGTCGCGATGGTGTTCCAGAGCTTCGCGCTCCTGCCATGGCTCGACGTGCTCGGCAACGTGGAGCTGGGACTGAAGGCGCGCGGGGTGCCGCCGGGCCTGCGACGGGACAAGGCGCTCCGGATGATCGACGTGATCGGCCTCGACGGCTTCGAGTCCGCGTATCCCCGGGAGCTCTCGGGCGGCATGCGCCAGCGTGTCGGGATCGCGCGCGCGCTGGCGGTCGAGCCCGACGTGCTGCTCATGGACGAGCCGTTCTCCGCCCTCGACGTGCTCACCGCCGAGAGCCTGCGCGGCGAGCTGATGGATCTCTGGGCGGGCCGCAAGATCCCGACCCGGGCGATCCTGCTCGTCACCCACAACATCGAGGAGGCCGTGCTGCTCGCCGACCGCGTCGTGATCCTCGGCAACGACCCCGGCCACGTCCGCGCCGACCTCCGAATCGAGCTGCCCCGGCCGCGGTCGAGAGAGGACCCCGACGTCCAGGCCTTCGCCGACGAGCTGTACCAGCTCCTGACCCGACCCGAGGCTGCCGGCGAGGCGGGGGCGGCCGTGCGCGCGGCGCCCCAGCCGCTCCCGCACGCCCGGGTCGGGGCGCTGGCGGGGTTCCTGGAGATCGTGGCGGAGCGGGGCGGTCGCGTCGACCTGCACCGGCTGGCCGGCGCGTTGCATCTCGAAGTCCGGGAGCTCCTCCCCCTCGTCGATGCGGCGGCGCTGCTCGGGTTCGCCACCGTGCGCGAGGGGGACGCCAGCCTCTCCCCCGGCGGCCGCGCATTCGTCGAGGCACCCGGCCTCGCCCGGAAAGA
>Ga0209341_10001794_pt1 | contig 20927 bp, 17 predicted proteins | sample RifCSP13_2_FD_184020 | JGI IMG/M metagenome (GOLD analysis project Ga0209341, IMG submission 184020) | Soil microbial communities from Rifle, Colorado - Rifle CSP2_sed 13_2 (SPAdes) (version 2) | ecosystem: Environmental > Terrestrial > Deep subsurface > Rock core/Sediment | place: Rifle... | reverse complement strand
CCGATCTCGCTCGCCCAAGTGGAAGGACCTCCTCACGGCGGGCGTGCCGCTGCCGACGCCCTGGCCGAAGCAGGAGTTCGAGGCCGCGCAGCAGCAGGTCCAGGCGCGGCGACGGAAGATCCGGGCCGAGAAGCGTCCCGAGGAGGAGATGGAGGCCCTCTTCCGCGAGGAGCAGGCGAGCGTCGACGCGTTGCTCGCGAGCGGGCCGCACGCCGCCGCCGTGGGGGCGTTCGAGGGGGCCATGTACCAGGCGAAGGGCTACTACCGAGCCCAGGCCAACTGCATCATGTTCACCCGGTACGGGGCCTTCTGCCCGGTGTGCCGGCGCGGCATCGAGCGGGTGATCGACCTCGTCTCGCGCCGGCGGCCGTGAGCGGTCCGGCGCTATGATGGTCCCATCGTGAGCGGAGTGCCGAAGGACGAGGGGCCCAGCCTCTTCGTGCACAGCCTGCCGGGGTCGTTCTCCGATCTCGGGCCGCTCGGGCGCGAGCTGACGCTCGAAGCGGGTGCCGTGCTGTGGAAGGAAGGCGACGCGGGCGATCACGTGGTCCTGCTGGTCGAGGGCCGGCTCGAGGTGTCGCACCAGACGCCCGACGGCGACGAGATCACGATCCGGCACCTCTACCCGGGAGCGGTGGCCGGAGAGATGGCGGCGCTCGACGGTCAGGCACGCTCGGCGACGGTGCGCGCCCACGGCGCATCGCGCGTGCTGATCATCCCGGCTGGGAGCTTCCGCGAGTTCCTGCGCTCGCGCCCGGACCTCCTGGAGCAGCTGTTCTGGCTGCAGGTCGAGAGGGTGCGCAGCCTGACCTGGCGGGTGAGCCGTACCCACCACAAGGCGATCACCGACCCGCTCACCGGGCTCTACAACTACGGCTTCTTCCGCGAGCGGCTCGCGCTCGAGATCGAGCGCGCCCACCTCACCGGCGACCCGGTGGCGCTCGCGATGTTCGACATCGATCACTTCAAGAACTACAACGACAGCCACGGCCACCAGGAGGGCAACAAGGTCCTGCAGAAGGTGGCCGAGCTGCTGCGCCAGACCGGCCGTCGCGGCGACGTGGTGGCGCGCTACGGGGGCGAGGAGTTCGTGGCTCTCCTCTACGGCGCGAGCGCCACGGACGGCTGGCGTTTCGCCGAGGCCTTCCGCCAGGCGGTGGGAACCCATGGATTCCCGGGTGAGTCGAGCCAGCCGCTCGGGCGGATGACGGTGTCGGGCGGCGTCGCGACGTTCCCGCTCGACGCGCAGGACGACATCGCGCTCGTGAAGGCCGCGGACTCGCGCCTCTACCAGGCGAAGGAGAAGGGCCGCAACTGCACGGTCGGACCGGAGGCCCAGGCGAAGTGAGCCGCGCCCTGGCGGCCGCGCTGCTGGCCTGGGTCACGGCGCTCCCGCTCGGGGCGGGGGAGATCCCCGGCGCCGTGCTGGTGCTCGAGACCGCACCGGGCGCGCCCGGGAGCGACCCCTCCGGAGCTCCGCCTCGCTTCGTGCTGCTGAAGGACGCCCAGGTGTTCGTGGGCGGCAGCTCACTCCTGGAGGTGGGCCGTCTGGAGAGGGGCGAGGCGCAGGCGCTCCAGAAGCGCGCGTCGGCGCTGCGCAAGGTGCCGGGGATTGGCTCACCAATCTCCTTCGGCGGCTCGGCCGGTCGCGTCATGCGCTTGCGGCTGCTCGAGGACGAGCCGCTCGAGATCATCGCTACCGGGGACGATCCCGTGCCGGCCCCGCTCGCCCCGCTCGCCGCGCTGCTCCAGGACCTCAGTCACTTTCACCACCCCAGCCTGCGGCCGTACGCGCCATCCTCCTATTCCCTGACCGTCCGTGAGGCACGCCTCTCGGGCGGGTGCCGCGCCTGGTCGCTGCCGTTTCCGATCGCGGACGCGCTCTCCGGCCCGCGGGCGGTCCCGGCGATAGACGCAGTGTCCTGGCCCACTGGCGCGATGCCGGCGTCGGTGTGCGTGGACGACAAGCGCTACGTCGTGACGCTCCGGCCGCTCTTACCCGACGAACGCCCCTGACCGCGGCTTGGCGGCACGGGAAGTCGCCGAGTCGCGTCCGTCCAATCGACTGTGACGGTCGCGGAAGCGTCCCAACCCCTGCGGCGAAACGGGCAAGAGCGCCCTATCTTCCAACCTGCGGAGGGTGAGATGAGAGCAAAGCGCGCGCTGTTCCTGGCCGTGATCTTCGGCGTGCCGGCGAGTGGCGCCCTGGCCCAGTCCGCCGCGCAGCCCGCGGCCGAGCCGACGCTGCTCTCGCTTCCGATGGGAGCCCGCGTCCGAATGCAGACGATGGCTGCGCCGGGCGCCTGGATCAAGGGGATCCTGGTGAGCGCCGACTCCGCGAGCGTGGCGCTCGTCCCCGAGCACGCGCCGCCGCTCGGAGCCAACCAGCTCCGCGTCCCGAGCGCGTCCGTCGGGCGCTTCGAGCTGCACACGGGAAGCAAGCGGCACTCGCTGCTCGGTCTCGTCGCTGGTCTGGCGCTGGGCGTGGCTCTCGGCTTCACCTTGGACGTCGACCCGGTGGCCTGCGAGTACGACTACGACTACGCGTGCAGTCGCGGCGAAGCCGTCGCATACACTGCCCTGGGTTCCGGGGTCCTCGGAGCCGGCATCGGCGCTCTCGTCAAGACGGAGCGCTGGACCCCTGTCGCCCTCGACGCGCTCCCGCCACCTGCGCCGCGCGTGAGCGGGTTGGCTCCGCGCCTGCGCGTGCTCCCGCGCGGCGGCGTCGAGTTCGGTGTCGCGGTCGGATTCTGAGGCCAGGAGGCTGTCATGCTGACCCGAAAGCTGATTCGCCTGGCGATCCTGAGCGGCGCCTGCCTGCTGCCCGCGGCGTGCGCCACGACCAGCTACTCCCGCAGTGGCGTCGCCGCGTTGCCGCCCGGGGTGAAGGGCAAGGCCGGCGCGAACGCGAAGGTCGAGATCGAGGGGCTGAAGATCCGCCTCGAGAGCCTCGACTACGCCAAGCGTGAGGCCACGATCCCGAGCTTCGCGCTGCGGCTGGTGTTCGATGCGCGCGAGCTCGGGTACTCCTTCGACCCAGAGCAGGCGGTGCTCCGCGCCGCGGACGGCGCTTCCTTCCGCCCGCGCGTCGTCGGCGCGGGCTACTTCGCGACGGGTCCTTGGGCCTGCACCGGAGGGATCGACGCGAGCGACTCCGCGTCGCGCTACCACTTGCTCGCCCCGGGGAGCTGCTTCGAACTGGCCTTCGACGCGACGCTGGTGTCCGGTGCGCGCTTCGAGCTCGATCTCGGCGGTCTCGCGCGCGGGCGCAAGCGGCTCGAGCCGGTTCGACTCTCGCTCGCGCGGCGCGAGGGCCGCTCGATCGACCGCGTGTACTGGCTCGAGGTCCTGCTGGCTCCTCTGGCTCTTTACGGTGGGGGCATGTGAGCCTGGCTCGCGCACGCCCACTTGACAGAAGCGGGGACGAGGCCGCATAGTCGGAAACCGGAGGAGACGATGTACCATCCGCGGTGGGTGGCCCTGCTGTGAGGCAAGGGCGCCACTCGCGGCGCCATCGTCACCATCGACAAGGCGGACCCGGAGGATCCCCGCAGGGTCAGAAGGGTCCGAGAGATCCCCGCCAGGCCCCGATTCCAACCGAGGGGCCGACCTCGCCGGTACAGGGCGTCGTTGAGCTCACCGAGGGGGCGGGGGGATACGTCAGGCAGGTCGCACAGAACTATCTACCGCAGCGCGACGATGTCGTGGTCCCGTACACCGTTGCACGGGACAGCGGGTTGCGCGATGGAACGGAGATAGTCGGCCTGGCGCGCGATGGTGGTAACGGACGCCGCGTTCTCGTAGAAGTCACGCAAGCTGGTGGAATGGATCCCGCCCAGTACAGGGCGCTTCCCCATTTCCAGGACCTCGTCTCGATCAACCCGAGCGAAGCGTTCCAGCTCTCGGGCGAGGGCTCCGAGATCAGCTTGCGTGTCATCGACATCATCGCCCCGGTCGGCAAGGGTCAGCGAGGGCTGATCGTGTCTCCGCCGAAGGCAGGCAAGACGACGCTGCTCGAGCATCTCGGCAAGGCGATCGTCGAGCGGCATCCGGAGGTGCACCTGATCCTGCTGCTCGTCGACGAGCGGCCGGAAGAGGTCACGCACTTCCGGCGCGTGGTGCCCGCCGAGGTGCTCGCCTCCACCTCGGACTCGAGCTCCGACTCGCACATCCGCCTGTCGCGGCTCGCGATCGAGCGTGCCAAGCGCCTGGTCGAGGCGGGCCGTCACGTCGTGATCCTGCTCGACTCGCTCACCCGGCTCGGCCGCGCGTCGAACCGGGAGATGGGGCCGGGCGGACGCACCATGTCGGGCGGCGTCGACAACCGCGCGCTCCAGTTCCCGCGCCAGTTCTTCGGCGCGGCGCGCAACTGCGAGGGATCGGGCAGCCTCACGATCCTGGCGACGGCACTGATCGAGACCGGCTCGCGCATGGACGAAGTGATCTTCCAGGAGTTCAAGGGCACCGGGAACATGGAGCTGATCCTCGACCGCGGCATCGCCGACAGGCGCATCTTCCCCGCGGTCGACGTGCTGCGCTCGGGCACCCGGCGCGAGGAGCTCTTGGTGCCGCCCGAGGAGCTCACGAAGCGCCACCTGCTGCGCCGCGCGCTCGCCGACCTCTCGCCGGTCGAGGCCACGCAGTTCCTGATCGACAAGCTCTCAAAGACGCCGTCGAACGCCGTGTTCCTCGGCAACCTGGTGGCGCCGTCGTCGATGGCGCAGACAGCGCGGCGATTCCGCTAGGGCCTCCCGGGAGGAACGGGATGAAGGTCGAGCACCACGTCTGGCACTCGCCGCGGCTCGGGCGGGAGATGGGGATCCGCATCTACGGGCACTGGGGCCCGCCGATGCTGGTGTTCCCGACGAGCGGCGGCGACGAGTGGGAGTTCGAGGGGCAGGGCATGATCTCTGCCCTGGGCCACCACATCGACGCCGGCAAGATCAAGCTGTTCTGCGTCAACTCGGTCAACAACCAGAGCTGGTACGACAAGGGCGCCCACCCGCGCCACCGCTCGTACGTGCAGTCGGTGTACGACTCCTACATCACCGATGAGGTGGTGCCGTTCGTGCACGACCAGTGCCAGTCGCCTGGCATCGCGATCACCACCACCGGCGCGTCGTTCGGCGCGTACCACGCCGTGAACAGCCTGCTCAAGCACCCGCAGCTGTTCCGGCGCTGCCTGGGGTTGTCGGGGGTCTACGACCTGCGCAGTTTCATGGACGGGGACTACGACGACAACTTCTACTTCAACAACCCCGTCGACTACGTGGCGAGCCTGAGCGATCCCTGGTACCTGGACGAGCTCGCGCAGGACGACATCCGCCTGGTCACCGGCAGCGGCCGCTTCGAGGACTCCCGCCCCAGCTACCAGCTGTCCGGGGTCCTGTGGTCGCGCGGCATCCGCCACTCGGTGGACGACTGGGGGCCCGACGGCGGCCACGACTGGCCGTACTGGAAGAAGCAGCTCGACGAGTACGTCGGCAGGTTGTACTAGGGTCCGTTCACCGCTCGGCGCCGGCGCTTCGCCGAATCCTGCGGCTCCCGGGCCCCGGGGAGCCGTAGAAGCGAGAAGATTGCCAGGGTAGTCTGGCTCAGGAGACGAACGTGGCGGACCTCAAAGGCGAGCTGGCCTCGCTCAAGATCGATCGCAACCGAAGGAGCGCGAGCCCCTGGCGCTGGCCGCTGCTGCTGCTGACCCCCGCTGTGATCGGGATCCTGGTGCTCTACGGCATGCGCGCCCGACAGGCCTTCTCGGCGGTCGAGGTCGAGACGGTGACGGTCGCGGTGAGCCGTGACGTGCAGCCGAGCGCCGGCACGCCGATCCTGACCGCCTCCGGCTACGTGGTGGCGCGCCGCAAGGCTGTCGTCTCCGCCAAGATCCAGGGCCGGCTCTCCGAGCTGCGCGTCGAGGAGGGCTCGGTCGTGCGCGAGGGCGAGATCCTCGCCCGCCTCGAGTCGATCGACTACGAGGCCTCGGTCGCCCGCGCGCGCGCGGCCGTCCAGCGCGCCGAGGCGGACCTCGGCGAGTACCGGCGCCAGCTGCGGCTCTCGGAGGACCTGGCGCGCCAGAAGATCGTCTCGGAAGACCAGCGCGAGGCCGCGGCGAGCCGCGTGAAGATCGCGGAGGCGCAAGTCGCGCAGGCGGCTGCAGACGTCGCCTACGCCGAGGCACAGCTCCAGAACACGGTGATCCGCGCGCCCTTCAGCGGCGTCGTGGTGAAGAAGATGGCCGAGGTGGGAGAGAGCGTCGCCCCGATCCCGCCCGGCGTGAACATCTCCACCTCCTCGGGGGCGATCGTGGCACTCGCCGACCTCGCGACGCTCGAGGTCGAAGCCGACGTGGCCGAGGCCAACGTCGCCAAGGTGGCGGGCGGCCAGCCGGCCGAGGTCACGGTCGAGGCGATTCCCGACCGGCGCTACAAGGCCGTGCTGCGCCAGGTGATCCCGACGGCCGACCGCACCAAGGCCACCGTCCAGGTGAAGGTCACGATCCTCGACAAGGACAAGGACCTGAAGCCTGAGATGAGCGCCAAGGTCACCTTCCTCGAGCCCGAGAAGGACCAGAAGCCGGAGACGGCGGCGCCCCAACCCGTCGTCCTGGTCCCGCGCGCTGCGGTCGTGACCCGCGACTCCAAGTCCACGGTGTTCCTGGTCCGCGAGGGTAAAGCGGAGGCGCGCACCGTGGTGCTCGGGACCGAGCGGCAGGGTCAGGTCATCGTCAAGGACGGTCTCGCGGGCGGCGAGACGATCGTGGCGAAGCCGGGCGACGAGCTCAAGGACGGTGCTTCGGTCAGGGTGAAGGGGTAGCCGGGGGCGGCCTCGGATAAGATCGAAGCGACAACACTCCAGCAGGCAGCAGGGGGGGCGAGCCGAGGTGCGATGCGGCACCCCGGCCGAGGGGTAACGCTATGGCGATGGTGGACGTTCGCAACGTCACGAAGGTTTACCGGAGGGACGCCGAGGAGCTCGTGGTCTTGAACGGCCTGAGCCTGCAAGTGCAGGAAGGCGACTACGCCGCGCTCATGGGCCCGTCGGGCTCGGGCAAGTCGACGCTGCTCAACCTGATCGCCGGGATCGACAAGCCCACCTCCGGCGACGTGGTCGTGGCCGGGACCAACGTCGCGCAGCTCGGCGAGACCGAGCTCGCCAGCTTCCGCAGCCACAACGTCGGCTTCATCTTCCAGTTCTACAACCTGATCCCGGTGCTGAACGCCACCGAGAACGTCGAGCTGCCGCTGCTGCTCACGCATCTCTCGAAGGCCGAGCGGCGCTCGCGCGCGCTCACGGCGCTCAAGGTGGTCGGCCTCGCCGATCGCGCCACGCACTACCCGCGGCAGCTCTCGGGCGGACAGGAGCAGCGGGTGGCGATCGCGCGGGCGATCGTGACCGACCCGAAGGTGCTGGTGGCCGACGAGCCCACGGGGGACCTGGACGCGAAGAGCGCCCACGAGATCCTGGACCTGATGGGTGCCCTCAACAAGGACTTCGGAAAGACGATCGTGATCGTGACGCACGACCCGCGCGCCGCCGAGCGCGCGAGGACCCAGCACCACCTCGAGAAGGGCGTGCTCCGGGACTAGCGCGTACGGCACGGGAGGCGAGCCATGAAGTTCCTGCCCTATCTGCTGAAGCACCTGCGACGCAACTGGTTCCGCACCACGCTCACGGTGCTGGCGATCTCGCTGTGCATCTTCCTGTTCTGCACGCTGCAGTCGGTGCTGGCGCAGATCAACGTCCTGCTCGACGGCACGAGCGCCAAGCGCCTGGTGACGCGCAACTCCGTCAGCGTCGTGTTCGACCTGCCGATGGCCTACGCGTCGCGCATCCAGTCGATGCCGGGAGTCGAGCGCGTGGCGATGACCAACTGGTTCGGAGGCTTCCTTCCGGCAAGGAAGGAGGGCAAAGCCGAGGACTCTTCGACCACCGACTGGAGCAACTACTTCCCGAACCTGGCCGTGGAGCTCGAGCCGTTTCTCGCGATGTACCCGGAGTACCAGATACCGCCCGACCAGTACCAGGCGCTGCTCGCCGACCAGCGCGGCTGCGTGATCGGGAGGAAGCTCGCCGACAAGTTCGGCTGGAAGCTCGGCGACACCTTCTACCTCGAGAGCTTCATCCCCGTGCACCGCAAGCCGGACGGCCCGTTCGAGTTCGTCGTGAGGGCCATCTACGACGTCGACCCCGCGAAGTACCCGGGCACCAACACCAACTGGATGCTGTTCAGCCGCAAGTACCTGTACGAGGGCACGGGCCAGACGCTCCGGGCCGGCACGTATTACGTCGAGGTCCGGGACGCCGACAAAGCGGGCCCGATCGCGGCGGCGATCGACGGCCTGTTCGAGAACTCCGACGCGCAAACGCGCACCGAAACCGAGAAGGCGTACACGGCCAGCTTCGTGGCGATGGCCGGCAACCTCGCGCTGCTGCTGAACGGCATCGGCGTCGCGGTCACCTTCACGATCCTGCTGGTGGTGGCGAACACCATGAGCATCGCGGTGCGCGAGCGCCGCAAGGAGATCGGCGTGCTGAAGACGCTCGGCTTCACGAGCCGGCAGGTGATGGGCCTGGTGGTGGCGGAGTCGCTGCTGATCGCGGCGATCGGCGGCCTCCTGGGCATCGCCGGCAGCCGGGGCATCATGTGGCTGCTCACCAACACCCCCGGGATCAAGGACGCGCTCGCTGGGATCGGCCTGTCCGAGATCAGCCTGCAGCCCCTGGTGGCCGTGCTCGGCCTCGGGGTGGCGGTCTTCCTCGGCTTCGCGGCTGGCTTCGTGCCGGCGCTCGGGGCCTACCGCGCCCGCATCACCGACATGCTGCGGACGGTGTGACGATGGCCCTCCCGCTCTCCTACAACCTCAGGAACGTGCGCGTGCGCTGGCAGCTCACGCTGCTCGCGGTGGGCGGCATCGCCCTGGTGGTCGCGGTGTTCGCGGTGCTGATGTCGATGTCCGAGGGCTTCAAGGCCGCGCTGCGCTCGACCGGCCGTACCGACAACGCGATCGTCCTTCAGCGCGGGTCCGGCTCCGAGCTGACCTCGGGCGTGCCGCTCGCCGACCGCAACACGATCGTGGTCGACGAGCGCATCGCGCGCGACGCGAACGGCCAGCCGCTCGCGTCCTGGGAGCTGGTGGTGGTGATCGGCCTGCCGCGCGCGAGCGACGGCCAGCAGGCCAACGTCACGCTGCGGGCGGTAACGCCGCGCGCGTTCGAGGTTCGCGGCGGGATCCAGGTGGTCGAGGGGCGCAGCTTCACGCCGGGCCTCGACGAGGTGATCGTGGGGCGGAAGCTGACGAATCGCATCAGCGGCCTCGAGATCGGTGGCCACGTCAAGTACCAGCAGAAGCTCTTCAAGATCGTGGGTCTGTTCGAGTCGACGGGCGCCGCCTTCGAGAGCGAGGTGTGGGGCGACTACGACACCCTCTCGGCCATCTTCCAGCGCGGCGGCGGCAGCAACTCGCTGGTGGTGCGGATGAAGGACGCGGCCACGATCCCCGAGCTCGACCGCTTCATCCGCGCGCAGCCGCAGATGCAGCTGCAGGCCCTGTCCGAGCGGCAGTACTACGCGGAGCAGGCCGGGCCGCTCGCGCGGGTGCTGCAGGGGCTCGCCAACTTCGTCGCGGGCATCATGGGCGTGGGCGCCGTGTTCGGGGCGATCAACACGATGTACGCGATCGTCTCGGCGCGCACGCGCGAGATCGGGACGCTGCGGGCACTCGGCTTCTCGCGGCGTGCGATCCTCGTCTCGTTCCTGATCGAATCCGTGATCCTGGCGCTCGTCGGCGGGGCGATCGGCTGCTTGCTCGCGTTCCCGATGAACGGCTTCTCCACCGGCACCGGCCAGACCCAGAGCTTCAGCGAGATCGCGTTCAATTTCCGCATCACCCCCGAGATCGTCCTGATCGGCATGGGCTTCGCCGTGGTCATGGGCGTCCTCGGCGGCCTGCTGCCGGCGCTGCGCGGCTCGCGGATGCCGATCACCTCGGCCCTGCGCGAAGCCTGACGTGAGGCAGCTCTTCGTCCTGCTCGCGCTTGCGGTCGCGCTCGCGGCGTGCAGCGACCGCGATGCGCCGCGGCCGGTGAACGACCTGGGATCGCCCGCACCGGCAGGCCCGGCGCGGCCGGCGGCCCCCGCCCCCGTCGCGGGGACAGCCGACCCGAACGATCCCGCCGAGCCGGGCATACCCGATCTCGCCCGCCTCGCGCGCTACGTGTTCCGCGCGATGCAAGTCCACGAAGAGGTGTGCCCGCTCGAGAACCCCTTTCGCGAGACGCTGCACTTCGCCTTCATGATCGAGGTCAAGGGCGGTCGCATGGCACGGGTGGCGCTGTCGGAGGTGGCCGTTCAGGATTCCAGTGGCCGGCGAGCGCTGTCACCGGCGAACCGCCCGCCCGAGGTCGCGGGCTACCTGGCCTGCCTCGAGCCCCACCTGAAGGTCGTCTTGATGAGCCCAGCGCCGGCTGACGGGCTGTACGAGCCCGCCTACAGCTTCGGCGGTCAGCCCAGCGGGAGGCCAGCCCCCTGAGCACGCGCTCACGGGAGGCGACCCTCGCTCGAGCACGGGTCCACGAACGCACGCGGCGGCTCTGGCTTGCGGGACCCTCGAGGCGTGACTTCAGCCGGAGACCACCCTTCTCGAGAGCCGTCTCGAGATCGATCCTTTGGCTCCGAACGGCGGTCGTCCCGTGGTCCGAGAAGAGCACGACGCGCCGCTCGGCGCCCCCCGCGGCCAGGAAGCCCCTCACGACCTGGTCGCGTCGCCGTCGAGGTCGACGCCGAACCTGACGCGCGGCGGGCGGAGCCCCGTGGCGCACCCGGCCAGCAGCATGAGCGCCGCGACGAGCAACGCCCGGCCGGTCACGTCGCTTTGTCGACCCACGAGTACTGCCATGCCGCCGAGGCGATCCGGTAGTCGCCTCCGAAGCGGATGTTGGCGCCCCTTCCCGTCCAGCATGGCCGCAAGGGTCGAAGTTCGACAGGCTCAAGGGATTCTGCGTTCGAAGTCGTCGGGTTCGTGTCACTATCCCGGAACCCGTCGCGGCCAAGCCACACGCCCGGGTCTCCAGGAGGCAGAATGAGCTTCAACAACCTTCTTCGCGCGTGTCTCGTGGTCGCATTGAGCGCGACCGGGCCGGTCGGCGCCATTGCCCAGGACTCCGGGACCCATGACAGGGCGGCCGTGGAGAAGGCCTTCCCCCCGCGCCCGTACTCACCCTACGCGGGCCGGGACTACCCGACGCGCCCGTTCTTCGGCGACACGCACCTGCACACGTCGTTCTCGATGGACGCGGGCGCCTTCGGCGCCAGGCTCACGCCTCGCGACGCCTATCGGCTCGCCCGCGGCGAAGAGGTCACGGCTTCGAGCGGACAGCCGGTCAAGCCCTCCCGCCCGCTGGACTTCCTGGTGGTCGCCGACCACTCGGACAACATGGGCTTCTTCCCCGACCTCTTCGCGGGCAAGCCTGAGGTGCTCGCGAACCCGACGGGCCGCAGGTGGTACGAGATGATCCAGTCCGGCAAGGGCGGGGACGCTGCGATCGAGATCATCGTGGCTTTCTCGCAGGGGACCTTCCCGAAGGAGCTCATGTACTTCCCCGGCACCAAGGCCTATCGCGGTGCGTGGCAGCAGACGATCGCCGCGGCCGAGCACTACAACGATCCGCGTCGCTTCACCGCGTTCATCGGCTACGAATGGACCTCGAACACCGGTGGGAACAACCTCCACCGCAACGTGATCTTCCGCGACGCCGCAGACCGCGCCTCCCAGGTCGAGCCCTACACCGTCTACCCGCCCTACGGCAGCGACGACCCCGTCGGCCTCTGGAAGTGGATGGACGCCTACGAGAAGAAGACCGGCGGCAGCGTCCTCGCCATCCCGCACAACGGGAACCTGAGCAACGGCCTGATGTTCCCGATGCTCGAGGCGTTCGGGAAGAAGCTCGACCGCGAGTACGCCGAGACGCGTGCGCGCTGGGAGCGGCTCTACGAGGCCACGCAGACGAAGGGCGACGGAGAGGCCCATCCCTTCCTCTCGCCCAACGACGAGTTCGCCGACTTCGAGACCTGGGACAAGGGCAACCTCGACGGCAGCGTGGCCAAGAAGAAGGAGATGCTCGAGTTCGAGTACGTTCGCTCGGCGCTCAAGAACGGCCTGAAGCTGGAGCAGCAGCTCGGAACGAACCCCTACAAGTTCGGGCTGGTGAGCGGCAGCGACGCGCACACCGGGCTCGCGGCGATGGAAGAGGACAACTTCTTCGGCAAGACGACACCGCAGGAGCCGAGCCCGCATCGCCTGGGCGCCACCTTCATGAACAACGCGAAGACCGGCGTGGCGATCATGGACTGGGAGGTCGCCGCCGCGGGTTACGCGGCGGTCTGGGCGCGTGAAAACACGCGCGAGGCGCTCTGGGACGCCATGGAGCGCCGGGAGACCTACTCGACCACCGGCTCGCGGATGATCGTGCGCTTCTTCGGAGGCTTCGAGTTCCAGGAAAAGGACGCACACGACCGGATGCCGGCGCGCGTGGGCTACGCCCGGGGCGTGCCGATGGGGGGCGACCTGCGCCAGGCCCCTGCGGGGAAGGCCCCGAGCTTCCTGGTGGCCGCTCTCAAGGACCCGATCGGCGCCAATCTCGACCGTATCCAGGTCGTCAAGGGCTGGCTCGACGCGAAGGGCGAGCTGCACGAGAAGGTCTTCGACGTGGCATGGTCCGGCGACCGCAAGCCCGACCCGAAGACGGGCAAGCTGCCGTCGGTGGGCAGCACGGTGGACGCCTCGAACGCGACCTGGACGAACTCCATCGGCGCTGCCGAGCTGATCGCGGTCTGGAAGGACCCGGCCTTCGACCCCGCCGAGCGCGCGTTCTACTACGCCCGCGTGATCGAGATCCCGACACCGCGCTGGACCGCGTACGACGTCAGTCGCTTCGGCGTGAAACCCCTGCCTGGCACCCGGCTGACCGTCACCGAGCGGGCCTACACCTCGCCGATCTGGTACACGCCGAACTGACAGGCCCGTCGGCGAACAGCGTCAGCGCTGGCGCAGCCGCTCGCCGAGGAAGCGCAGGCTCTTTTCGAGTCGCGTCCGCACGTACTCGTAGCCGTGGTCGCCCGGCGGCAGCTCGAAGCTGTGGCTGACGCCGCGCTCGTCCAGGATGCGGTGGAGCTCGCGGTGGCCGCTCGCCAGGCCGTAGCGGTCCTCGGCGCCGCAGTCGAGGAAGAGTGCCGGGACCGCTTTCGCATCGACCTTGCGCGCCTGGGCCAGCGGGTCGTTCTCGTTCCAGAGGGCCGGGTCGATCGGATCGCCGAACACCTGGTGGAACGCCGCCATCTGCCCGCGCCGGGCGCCTTGCTCGGCGGCGGGGATCTTCTCGAGCAGCATCGCGCTATGGCTGGCGACCGCGGCGAAGAGCCCGGGCTGGTCGAATGCGACGTGGAGCGCACCGTAGCCGCCCATCGAGATGCCGAGTAACGCCCGTGCGTCCCGTCCCGGCACCACGCGGTATGTGGCCTCGACGTGGGCGACGAGATCGTTCGTCACCATGTCTTCGTAACGACCGGCCTTCGCGTTCACGAAGAACGAGTTACCGCCGTCGGCGGCGACCACCAGAAACTCCGGCACCGTGCCGGTTTGCCGCAGCTCGGCCAGGATCGTAGCGAGCCCGCGCCGCTCCCAGAAGCCGGATCCCTCGAACAGGCCATGAAGAGCGTAGACCGCCGGGTACTTGCGGCCAGCGGCCGCGTCGTAGGAGGGCGGCAGGTCGACGACGTACGCGACCTCGCGCCCGAGGGCGGCCGACGTGAAGCTGCCCGCGCGGACCTCGGCCATCGCCGGCGAAGGCGCACAGGGGACGAGCACGCCGAGCACGAGTGCGAGCGAGGCGGGCTTCATCGCGAGCTCACTTCACGTCGAGGATGTGCTTCGAGAACCACTCGAGGTTCTGCTCGAGCGCCGCGCGCACGGCCTTCGGCTTGTTGAGGCCGTGGCCGAAGCCCTTGAACACGACGAGCTTTGCCGGGACGCCCTGGTCCACGAGCCCCTGGTAGAGCTCGTAGGCGTTAGGCAGCGGCACCCGTCGATCCCCGTCGCCGTGCTGGATCAGCACCGGCACCTTCGCTCCCTTGATGTACGTCATCGGTGACGTCTTAAGGTAGACCTCCATGTCGTCCCACGGGTTCGCCCCCAGGTACTGGCGGGTGAAGGGGTGGATGTCGGTGTTCACGTAGTACGTCACCCAGTTCGAGATTCCCGCGCCCACCGAGACGGCTCGAAAACGAGCGGCATCGTGCGTGGCGAGGAAGGCGGAGATGTAGCCGCCCTGGCTCCAGCCCATCACCCCCACCCGCGCCGGATCCACGAGCCCCAGCTTCACCAGGTGGTCGACTCCCGACAGCACGTCCCACGCGTCACCGACGCCCAGGTTGCGCACGTTCAGGGAGCGGAAGGTTTCGCCGTAGCCGGCGCTGCCGCGATAGTTGGGGTCGAGGACGAGGGCCCCCTTCGCCAGGAACTGCTCGACCGGGTAGACGTAGTTGCCTCCGACGAGGGACGGCCGCGACGTGCCGGTCGGCCCGCCGTGCACCAGCACCAGCAGCGGCCGCTTCTGTCCCGGCGCGTAGCCCGCGGGTCTGCGCAGCACGCCCTCGATCGCGGTTCCGTCTTGGCTCTTCCAGGATATGACCTCGCTCGTACCAAGGGTCCAGCCAGCGAGCTGCTCGGAGAGCCGGCTCAGCCGTGTCACGGCGCCGCCGGCGGTCGAAGCCAGGCAGACTTCGGGAAACGCGCTGGCGCTCGAGCCCGTGAAAGCGACGCGCTCGAAGCCGCGGTCGAAGGCGAAACCGAACGCGATGGGCGTGGTCTCGAGCGCCACGCGGACGACCGCCTTCGACTCGGGGTCGTGGCGGAACAGACCCGCTTGCGTCTTCTGGCCGGCGGCCACCCAGATCCCGCTCGGCCCCCAGTCGAGGAGCGCCGGGTCTTCGTCGAAGGACGCGGTCAGGTTCACAGGAGTGCCGCCAGAGCGCGGGACCACGGCGATGTAGCCGTTCGTGTAGTAGAAGCGCTCGCGCGCCATCGCGCTCTCGAACGCGACCCGGGATCCGTCGGGCGAGAAGGTCGGGCTCGAGTCCGGTCCCGCTTGGGTCACCAGCGGCCGCAACTTCGCGTCAGCGACCGTGACGATCGAGATGTCCGCGCTGCCGCCGTCGCTCGGGTCCGGGCTCTTGCGATGGTCGAAGGCGATCTCCGTGCCGTCCGGCGACCAGTCGAAGTTGGCGACTGTGAAGCTGCCCTGCGTGAGCCGGCGTGCTTTCTTCGTCGCGAGGTCGATCACGTGCAGGTGCGTCATGCGATGGTCTTGGTCGACCACGTCGTACTCGCCGTGCTTCTGCTCGCGCTCCTTCGTCGCGTCGCTCTTCGGGTCCTGGGCGGTGAAGGCGATGGCGGAGCCGTCCGGGGCCCAGGCGAAGGCCGAGATGCCGTCCTCGGCCGTGGTGAGCGCCTCGGCCTCGCCGCCCCGGGGGTCGATCAGGTAGATCTGGCGCTTGTCGCTCCGGTCGGAGCCGAAGGCCAGGCGCTTGCCGTCCGGCGAGAAGGCAGGGGCATCCGAGGACTTCTTGGCGTTCGTGAGGCGGCGCGTCTCGCCGCTTCCAGGATTGGCCAGCCAGATCTCGGTCTCGAAGCCGTTCTCGTCCCAGTTCGCCTCGCGCACGACGTACGCGACCAGCTTCGCGTCGGGGCTGAGCGCGACCGACGTGACGCGCTTGAGCTCGACGAGCTGGTCGATCGTTGGCGCAGGCTGTGGCGCGACTACCGCCTGAGGCGCCGCGGCGGGCGGACTCCCAGGCGTTGCGGGAGCGGCCTGCAGCAGCAGCGCGAGAAGGGTCCGCATCACCACCTCCAGGGTTACCGGATCGAGAGGATGGCCTCGACGAGCCGCGGGTCCTTGGGCAGCTGGTTCACGTCGGGCAGCCGCCGGACGAGCTCGCGCCAGCGCGGGTCGTCGGCGAAGGCCTGCGCGAAGAGCGGCCGCGCGGGCTCGAGCTTGCCGGCCGTGGCCAGGGCGACCGCGTACCAGAACGCCATCTCCGCGTGGCCCGGCTCGAGGGCGCGCGCGGCACCGTACTCGCGCTCGGCGCAGACCCAGTCCGAGATCGCCACGCAGTCGTCGCCCGCGGTCATGTGGTTGTAGGCCCGCTGCAGGCGCACGAGCCGCCGCAGCTCGGCAAGCGGCTGGGGATGGTCCTCGATCCGCAGGTCGAAGACCCGATCGGCCCACGGACGGCCGCTCGAGCGGGCCTTCACCACGACGAGCGCCGCAGACTGTCGCCCCCGGATGTCGCCGCCTTCGGCCTCGGCCGCGTCGAGCGCCGCCAGCATCCGCTCAGCGAGGTCGCCTTGCGCCGCCTCGAACGCGCGCGCCATCGCGGGCCACACGCTCGGCTTCTCCATCAGGTTGGCCTGCACCACGTACTCGCGCCCCATCTGGCCGCCCGCGGCGGGGATGCAGAGCGCGCCCGTGTGGGTGGCGGCGCGGCCCTGCGCGTCGACCATGCCGACCTGCCGCACGTCGCGTTGCGCGTCGCCGGCGAGGAGTGCCTTGAGGCTGTCCGGAGCCGAGCGGCCAGCTCGCATCAGCGACAGCCCGAGCGGGCCGTAGCTCGGATCGACGAACGACTGGGTCGCGACTGCGCCCACGCCGGCCTCGGCCCAGGACACGACGGAGCCGACCGAGAACCAGTGGCTCTGCACCGCGACGCCCAGATCACCCGTCGCGGGGTCGCGCGCGACGATCGAGTAGGTGGCCACGGGGCGCACCGGGGACGCGGACGCGGGAAGCGCTAGGAGCAGCAGCGCCAGGACGACACCCATGATCACCACCCCCCGGAAGGACTCGCATGCTACCACCGGCGCGCTCCTGGCCCGCCTCGCTTCACACGCCCGGCGCATGCGAGAGGTGCCGCTTCACCATGGCGAGCACCGCGTCGAAACTGCCTGGAGTGAGGCGTCCCGTGAACGTGTTCTGCTGCGAGACGTGGTACGAGCAGAAGAGCCGGACGCCGTCGCCGAGGTCGTGGGCGGCGGCGTGGGCGAAGTCGGGCCGGCGGGGGAGCGCGCGGCCGGTCTCCCGCAGCATGGCCAGGAAAGCGTCCATCGCTATGCGCCCGAGCACCAGCACCGCGCGCAACTGGCCGAGGAGCGCCCACTCGCGAGTCAGGTACTCGCGGCAGCGCGCGATCTCCGCCGGGGTCGGCTTGTTGGCGGGCGGCGCGCAGCGCGCGACAGGTGCGATGTAGCAGTCGCGGAGCACGAGGCCGTCTCCGCGTCCGGTCGACTCCGGCTGGCTCGCGAAGCCCGCGCGGTGGAGGCCCGCGAAAAGGAAGTCGCCGGACCGATCGCCGGTGAAGACGCGCCCGGTTCGATTGCCCCCGTGGGCCGCCGGGGCGAGACCCACGACCAGCAGCCGCGCCCGCGGGTCGCCGAAGCCGGGTACGGGCCGGCCCCAGTACGGCTGGTCGCGGAAGCGCTTCACCTTCTCTTCCGCCACCCTGCGGCACCACCGGCGCAGGCGCGGACACCGCTCGCAGGCGACGACCTCGCGGCTGACGCGGGCCAGGCTGTCGCGCATGGGCCCGCTGGGATTAGCCTTCTGTGCCGGTCTTTCGTTCGCCGGAGGCGGCGGCCTTCGCGTCGGCCGTGGCTTCAGCGGCGGCGGCGTTCTTGGCTGCGAGGCTGGCCTTGAGCGCCTCCATCAGGTCGATGATCTGGGCGCTCTTGGGGGCCTCGGCCGAGGTGATCACCTCCTGGCCTTCGACCTTGCGCTGGATCGCCTCGTGGTAGCGCTTGCGCACCTCGTCCTCGTAGTTCTCGGGCTTGAACTCGTCGTTCGCGATCTGCTCGATGAGCTGCACCGCGAGCTTGAGCTCCGGCTCCTTGAGCTCCGCGTCGTCGATCGGCACCTCGGAGAGCGAGCGCACCTCGTCCTTGTAGAGCAGCTGCTGCATCACGAGGCCGTTGTCGACCGGCCGGATCAGCACCAGGTACTGCTTGCCGCGCGCGGCCCACTTGGCGAGCGCGGCGCGGCCGGTCTGCTTCATCGCCTCGTTGATCAGCTTGTAGGCCTTCTCGCCACCCTTGTCGGGGCCGAGGTAGTAGGCGCCGTCGAAGTAGACGGGATCCACCTTCGAGGCCGGGACGAACTCGGTGATCTCGATCGCCTTCTGCGCCTCCTCGGCCATCGCCTTCAGCTCTTCCTCGGTGAAGGTGACGTACTGCTCCTTGGAGAACTCGTAGCCCTTCACCATCTGGTCGCGCGGGACGATCTCGTTGTCCTTCGGGCACACGTACTGCTGCTTGAGCCGCGACTTGCACTTGTTGTGCAGCAGGTTGAACGAGACCGCCGAGGCGGACTCGCCGGCCGAGTACATGCGGATCGGGATGGACACCATCCCGAAAGACAGGGTTCCGGTACCGATCGAGCGGGCAGGCATGAATCGATTCTAAGCCTCATGGCGCCTTCGCATAAAGCGTGAGGCCTATGAGCCATCGACGAACGATTCTGAACCTAAGTTCCATGATCACCGCAACCCACACGTGGCACGGGGCTTGCTAAAGCAGTCCTGACCCCCTCTGGAGGCTACCTTGCACCGAACCCTTCGATTTGTCGCCACGACTCTGCTCCTCGCGCTACCGGGCATCCACGCGCGCGCGCAGGACGCGGCCACGGGCGTCGTGACCGGTCGGGTAGTCGACGCCACCGGCGCAGCCCTCGCGGGCGTCCGCGTGGTGGCGACGCGCACGGCGACCGCCACGGTCCGCGAGACCACGACCGATTCGACCGGCACGCACGCGCTCACGAGCCTCGCGCCGGGCGAGTACCGCTTCGTATTCGAAGCCGCGGGCTTCACGTCGAGGACCGTCGATCGCGTGGTGGTGCAGGTGGGCCGGCGCGTGTTCGTCGACGCCGTGCTCGACGTCCAGGGACGGGCCGAGGCGGTCGACGTGGAGGAGGGCGCCGTGAGCGTGCCCACGGGCACTTCGCTCGTCGGGGGCGTCGTGGGCGCGGGCGTCGTCGAGAACCTCCCGCTCAACGGGCGCAACTTCCTCGAGCTCGCGTTCCTGCTGCCGGGCAACGCGCCTGCGCCCAACTTCGACCCCACCAAGAGCAACGTGCTCGCGATCTCGGCGGCCGGGCAGCTCGGGCGCGGCGGCAACATCACGATCGACGGCCAGGACAACAACGACGACGTCGTGGGCGGCCCGCTCGCCAACCTGCCGCAAGACGCCGTCCAGGAGTTCCAGATGGCGACGAACCGCTTCTCGGCCGAGCAGGGCCGCTCGGCGGCCGCCGCGATCAACGTGGTCACGCGCGGCGGGACCGACACGCTCTCGGGGTCGGCCACGTTCCTGCTGCGCGACGACGCGCTGCAGGGCCTGCCCGCGACCTACGACCGCAGCTCGGGCGAAGCGCCTCCCTTCAGCCGGCAGCAGTACTCGGCGACGCTCGGCGGGCCGATCGCGCGCGGCAAGGCCTGGTGGTTCGCGGCGGCCGAGTACCGCAACCAGGACGCGGTGGTGCAGACCGGCACGCGCGAGGTGGCCTCGCGCACGATCCGCCAGACCCTGGCGACGGCGCCGCTCGACGACTTCCTGGGGCTAGCGCGGGTCGACCTGCGGCTCTCCGACCAGGACACGCTCGGCGCGCGCTACCTGATGCAGGACGAGGAGGACGTGGCCGCCAGCACGCTCGACCGCTCGATCGGCTCGGCCTCTCAGCGCCAGCAGAGCGAGAACCGCCACCACCAGGGCCTCGTGACCTGGACGCGCGTGATGGGCGCCACTGCCGTCAACACGCTGCGCGCGAGCTACAGCGACTTCCGCAACTCGATCGTCCCGGTGACGCCCGGCCGCCAGCTCACCTTCCCGAGCATACAGGACGGGGCCAGCTTCCGCGTGCCGCAGGGCACGATCCAGAAGCGCTGGCAGCTCGCCGACTCGGTGTCCTGGGTGAAGGGCGCCCACACGCTGCGGGTCGGCGGCGAGTTCTCGCACACGTACGGGGAGTTCGACCTCGGGGTCTTCCGCGAAGGGCGCGTCGAGCTGGTCCAGGACTTCGCCCAGTTCGACCTCAACCGCGACGATAGTGTGGACGACAACGACCTGCTGTTCGCTGTCACGCTGCGCAGCGGCAAGCCCGATCAGAACCTCACGCTCGACGACTGCAGCAGCAACTACTTCGCAGCCTTCGTGCAGGATGACTGGCGCGTGACGCCCCAGCTCACGCTGAACATCGGCCTGCGCTACGAGCTCGACACCAACGTCAAGAACATCTCCGGCTACGCCAACACCAACCCGATCGTGCAGCCGTTCTACCAGGGCGAGCGCGGCCGCGACCTCGACAACATCGGCCCACGGCTCGGCTTCGCCTGGACCAACAAGAAGGGCACGTTCCAGCTCCACGGCGGCTTCGGCCTCTACTACGACCGCGTGACGCTCGAGATCATCTCGCTCGAGCGCGGGCTCGACGGGCGGGCGCTGCCGATCGAGGTGCGCGCCGGCAACGTCTTCTTCCTGGACCCGGAGACCGGCAGCGTGCCGCCCTTCGCTCCGACCTTCGCCGATCCCTTCACCGGCTTCATCCTGCCCGGCGCGGGCGCCTCGGGCATCAACATCATCGACAACTCGCTCGAGAACCCGACCGTGCAGCAATACAATCTCGGCACGCGCTTCAAGCTGCCCGGCGACGCCGTGCTGCAGCTCGACCTCGTGCACAATCGCGGCACGCACTTCATCATCGGCCGCAGCGTCGGCGAGGTCTTCAATCCGGTGGTCGGCGGCCCCGACCGCGTGGTCAACCTGGAGTCGAGCGTCGGCACGCGCTACGACGCCCTGCTCGCCAGCCTCGAGAAGCGCTGGGGCGCGGGACAG
>Ga0209341_10001793_pt1 | contig 20928 bp, 24 predicted proteins | sample RifCSP13_2_FD_184020 | JGI IMG/M metagenome (GOLD analysis project Ga0209341, IMG submission 184020) | Soil microbial communities from Rifle, Colorado - Rifle CSP2_sed 13_2 (SPAdes) (version 2) | ecosystem: Environmental > Terrestrial > Deep subsurface > Rock core/Sediment | place: Rifle... | reverse complement strand
TTCCTTTAACCAACTCTTTTTGGCCATTGAATTTTACTTCTAATGAATCTATTTTATCGTTCGTCCAAAAAATTTTTTCGACTTCTGTCCCTAATCTTACCTCACTTCCGTCGTTTTGAACAAGATTAGCTACCTTCTCCCACATCATGCCTGGCCCTAACTTGGGATAGTGGAATGAATCTATCAAGGTTTTGATAATAGCTCCTTTATGGGGGTTTTGCTTATCTAAGAGGGCGTTTTTAAGGGCGGTTAAAAGCGAAAGCCCTTTTATTCGCTGGGCTGCCCATTCAGCCCTGATTTCGCTGCATGGTATCCCCCAAACCTTTTCGGTATAGGTTTTAAAAAAGGTTTTGTAAAGACGTTTTCCAAATCGATTTGAAACCCATTGTTCAAAGGTTTCTTCTGGTTTTTCTGGGAAAAGGCGCGCCCAAAGGTAACTTATGAGAATTAGAAAGCTATTCCAAACCCCAAGGCCAGATAGGGTGTTAAGTGCTCGTAGTGGGTAATAAAAATACCTTTTGTTATAATAAATTCGTGATAGGCGACTGCGTCTAAGAAAATTTTCACCCAACACCATATGCCACATATCTTCTACAACCTTAACCTTGGTAAAAAAGCGGTGTCCTCCCATGTCAAAATAGTAGCCATTATAATTCACCGTCCTAGCTAACCCACCAACTATGTTATCCTTTTCAAGCACTAAAGACTCAATTCCGGCCTTACAAAGTTCATAAGCCGCCGTTAAACCTGCGGGTCCTGCACCTGTTATCACTACCTTTTTAGGTATTTCTATTAAGGGTTTCATTGGAATCTTAAATATTCTAGGTTGCTTAGAGAAGGAAGTTTCTGATTTTTAATACAGCTCCGCCCTCTTACTTACATGATAGAAGAATAGCCCCCTGAAGTCAATAACTTCACCCCCCTCATTGACAATCCATAAATTGAATTGCAATATTTTAAAAATGAAATATAATTTACCATTGTATAACTCATCGGCTTAAAAAGGAGGAGCTATATGACTGTAACAAGGATATGTTGGGAATGTCCAGGGTCACCTGTTCGTAAATGGAACATCATTTCTGAAACAAGGGGACGTGAAGGTCATCTAGTTAGGATAAGTTGTCCAAACTGCAGCAAAGAATCTAGGATCTTTGGGTGGATGGTTGGCTGTGAATGCGATTCATGTAAATCTCAAGTTATAGGTGCTGGAAAATAATTAACGCTCTGTTTTTTCAAACTGAGAACTAAAAACTAATGTTTCATCTTGATGATTAATTTTTTTTGATGTGGTTTTTACCTATTATTGAAAACATAGAAAAAGTCTATTTTAATTATTATTTGTTGCGAACTTCATCTAAGAATAAGTGGCGATTATATTATAAAGATAGGCGTGATCAGCAGTAGCGTTTTCAAGGCGAGAAAATCGTTTTATATAAACCAATGAGCTAATTTGATTAATATTAATCATAAATAAGGCAGATGATCCAAGTTTCTTGGGGCATTGGAGTTAAGAATTGATGTAGAAAATACCGAAATGTTAGAATGGTATGGATTTTTATTTCAATCCGAACATTATACTAAATGGCGAACATTCTACTCAAGGAGTAAGAGGCTAATACGCAATTGAAAAAGGAAGGCCAGAAAGAGAATTCTTTAATAAGTGAAGAATTAAGGAATGAGTCGAAGAAACCAGCAGCTACGGGAGATGAGTTCAACTGGAACACATTAAATATCGGAAAACAAGAGGATAAATTTAATATAGAAACCCCTGATACTAGAGGAACAGAGGATAAGAGCGGGATTAGTAATAAAGCAGAGTATTCGGGATTTAAGTGGGAAAATATACTTATTGATAAAGAACCCATAGATAGTCTATTAGATCCCCCAAAGCTGTTTGATGAAGTGACAGAGGAAGATAATACACAACAAAAAGGTGATGATCTAAGTCAAGAAAGTGAGTTAAGTCATGTTGCTACACTAAAACCAAAACAAGATAAGCTTGTAGTTGATAAAGAAAAGCTGTTAATAACTCAAAAAGGTAGCTCAAGGGCGTATGCTTCATATAAGCCTGTAGAAAGGCCTAGGGAACGTGGTTCAAAGATAAGCTTATCAAAGAAGATTATTACATTCTTTGTTTCTCTTTTTATTTTATTTATTATCTTCTCCGCATCAGTTTGGATTATGATAACTTTGGAATTAATTCCCAAAGACAAAGCTGATAGGTTAACTACCTTTTATTTATCTAAGCTTCCAATCAGGATTTTCGAGCGGATAGAGGACAGCGTAGTCGTGTCTCAGGATTCGGGCAGGTGGGTAAGTACCAGAAACGGATTCATTTACGTTGTCTCTGGAAACATTGAGAATAAATCTAAATATGATGTTAGTTATATAAGGATAAAGGGCGAATTTTTAAGTGGTGGGAAGAAGCTTTATGAACAGGTTGTTTATGCTGGCAACACATTTAGCGACACTGAGCTAAAAACCCTTCCATCTGAATATATACTGAATAAACTTCAGAGAAAAAATGGCGATATAAATTTCAACTACCCTAGCAAACTCGCAGGACTTAATTATGACATTAATCCTGACGAAACTCTGCCATTCTTTATTGTATTCCCATCGAAGGGCAAGGTGCTGGGCTTAAAATATAAGATTGATATTGTGGGTTTTGAGAAAGCTGATCTGGAATAGTACCTCCCTTATGTATTAATTGTAAAGTTCCCAAGTAAAAATTTCTTTAGAAATATTTTTTGATGTATCAATAACGTTAATATATATGTCTAGGTACCCTTTCTAACAGAGATATTTCCTTTTACTAACTTTTAATTTGCACCTTCTTACAATAATCAACTAAATAATTTTAATTAATGCATGACGCTATGGTCAAGGGGTTAAAACTGTTAAACTTAATGATTAAACTATAAATGATTTCACTCAAATCAGAATGAGCAAACTTGACTTCCATCACTTATTGTTAATCTCAGAACTTTATCAGAAAATTGTTAAGTTACTTGCTACGGTTAAGCCTCCCGGATTTAGAGGGATCTCTCTACTTGAGGTAATGATGTTTTTTATAAATGAGTTGAAAAAGGATAATATCTGGATCCGTTCTGCAGCTATGGCTTAACACTTTTTTTTAGCCTTATTCCCAGCCCTTATTTTCTTGCTGACTCTTATTCCATATGTTCCGATTAATGGGCTAGAAAAAGACGTTGAAGTAATAGGTAGAAGCATAATTCCACCTGCAATCTTGATCGGGTTTGAATTGAACACGAGTATAGATCATGCTTTTTTAAAACGCGTGGAAACTGAATGAATTTTCCAAAATATTCTTATGTGTTATACAAAAAATAGGAAACTTTCGATGGTTTTACCAATCTAAGTAAAAATAAGTTGCACATTTTAGAGTTTTTGCTAGAAACTTTTGTTCTCTTAATTTTGAAAATTCTAATATGATTAATAATCTAAATAAATTTCTAATTATATCACAACGGCAATCTAGCCTTTTAATTATAAACTAATTGTGGTATATAGATAATACATAACAATATATTGTGGATAATATCGTGAATGCGGATCTAGGAAGAAGTTTAAACAGTCTTTTTTACAGAATGCTTGCTATTTTATATAAATTAAGTAAAATACTTCATTAATAAAGACCGGGTAAGCGAGGGTAAAGAGATTTCCCCTATTTTCCTTTTAGGAAGTCTAAACAACAATAAGAGGGTTGAGATTAAGCTGAAAAGGGTTTACCGTGTTACTAATGCCTGGCTTTTAGATATAAGGATAAGTGTATTTTATTAACAGGGGGGGACAACGCGGCATGAAATCTACGCGATTCAAAATAAGTGTTAGTCAGGATGGTTTGCTTCCAGAAGAAACGGCAGATGTAGCAACATTACAATTTCCGATCCTACCTAAGAAGCTTCTAAAAGCGCTTGGTTTTGAGAGGATTGATACAAAAACTTATGTTGGAGTGCTTCCTGTTTTTGTGAACATAGGTGATAAGGAGCAGGAGATCGTGGTTGAGCTCGGGGTTACAGTTCCCGAGATGAGAAAGAAGGTAATAGAGGTTGTAAGAACCCCTTCAAATCTTGCCTCTCCAAAGCGGGCGTTAAAACCTCAAAAAACAACAATGCGCCGTAATGGGAGAAGGATACAGAGAAAAAGGGTTAAGGTTAGAAAGTCAAGAAGGTAGGCTTCTATGCTCGAAAATAAGATGGAGGAATTTCTAACCTTTGATGATGTTCTATTATTGCCAGATTATTCCGGTGTTCTACCTACTGAAGTAGATGTTTCCACTTATTTGACCCCAGAAATTAAGCTACATATTCCAATTATTAGTGCAGCCATGGATACAGTTACTGAGTCAAAAACTGCAATAGCTATGGCTCAAGAAGGCGGTATTGGGGTCATTCATAGGAACCTAACTTTAGCTGAACAAGTTGCAGAAGTGGAAAAGGTAAAAAAGCATGAAAGCGGAATGATAATAAACCCTATGACCGTTCATCCTTCACAAAGGGTTCAAGAAGCACTCGATATCATGCTAAAACACAATATAACTGGACTCCCGGTTACTGAGGAGGATGGAAGGCTTTTTGGAATAATTACCTATAGAGACCTCAGATTCGAGAAGAACCTAGATTTCAGGGTTGATAAATTAATGACTCCAAAAGAAAAGCTCATAACTGTCACTGAGGGAATAACACTGACAGATGCAAAGGAGCTTCTTCACAAATATAAGATTGAAAAACTCCCAGTAGTGGACTCTGAGTTCAGGCTACGCGGGCTAATAACGATGAAGGACATAGAAAAAATAGAGAAGCACCCAAATGCTTGTAAAGATGAAATGGGACGCTTAAGGTGTGGAGCCGCAGTTGGCGTCGGGCCTGAAAGAGAATCAACTATTGAGACTCTACTTAAAGCTGGGTGTGATGTCATAGTGATTGACACTGCGCACGCACATTCAAAGAGGGTAATTGATGCAGTGGCTTCGACGAAATCCAATTTCCGTAAAGTAAACTTAGTAGTAGGGAACGTTGGAACTGCTGATGGAGCAGAAGCTTTGGTAAAGGCAGGGGCTGATGCGATAAAGGTTGGAGTTGGCCCTGGATCAATATGCACAACTCGGGTTATTGCTGGGGTTGGAGTCCCGCAGATTACTGCTATTGGAGATGTAGCACGAGTAGCACAAAGATATGGTGTTCCTGTAATTGCGGACGGTGGGATAAAGTATTCAGGTGACATAACTAAGGCCCTTGCTACAGGGGCTTACTCGGTTATGATAGGAAATCTCTTTGCAGGGGCAGATGAAGCCCCTGGAGAAGTAGTTCTATACCAAGGGAGAACATATAAGGTCTATCGCGGAATGGGCTCTATTGAGGCAATGAAGAAGGGAAGTCGTGATAGGTATGCACAGGACGTTCGTGAGCCTCAGTCGAACGATGATATGATAGAGTCGAAACTCGTTCCTGAGGGGATAGAGGGTAGAGTTCCGTATAGAGGCTCGATTGCAGGGATAATTTACCAACTTGTCGGTGGATTAAAGGCTGGGATGGGATATACAGGGTCCAGAAATGTCGAAGAGCTTAGAAAGAAGGCTAGATTTATAAAGGTTACCCTAGCTGGGCTTCGTGAAAGCCACGTACATGACGTAATAATCACTAAAGAGGCACCTAACTATAGGATTGAATAGAGTCCCTAGTTAGCTTAAATATCGTTTATCTACCTGTCTAATTGATTTTATTATTCAGTATATTACTAAACTGATATCAATTTCATATCACAATTTTAGATTAAGGTTGTCCTCTGTTTAAGCCAACGAGCAAGACTCATTGGGTACCCATAATATTAGGGTAGACCGCCAGTTCCCTCAGCTGAGATCGGGACAGGCTTGCTGGCGGGATAATATTATGAATACTATCAATGCAATCTTTCAAAATGAAAATGATATTATTTATCAACTAAACGTTTCAAAGATTTAAAATGCGTGAAACCGTTTTAGTTCTTGATTTTGGTTCTCAATACACCCAGCTTATTGCACGAAGGGTACGTGAGCTTGGTGTTTATTCTGAGATTAAACCGTTTAACGAACCGATAGAACGAATAAAGGAAACTCAACCAAGGGCGATTATTCTTTCAGGTGGCCCCGCAAGTGTATGGGATAAAGGCTCACCGTCACTTGATCCCGGCGTATTTAACCTTGGGTTTCCGATCCTAGGAATATGCTATGGGATGCAGCTCATAGCTCATCTTCTAGGCGGAAAGGTAGAGCGCTCAACGAGGCGTGAATTCGGACCTGCGGAAATTGAAATCACCGATGGCTCAGATATTTTCTCGAATATTCCCCTAAAGACTAGGGTCTGGATGTCTCATGGCGACCGTGTGCTCGAGCTCCCAAAGGGTTTTGTTTCTATAGCAATGACTGAGAACTCGCCTGTAGCGGCGATGAAGCATATAGGGGGCAGAATCTTCGGCACTCAGTTTCATCCAGAGGTTATTCATACAGAGCTTGGTAATGAGATACTCTCGAATTTTGTTTTTAAGATTTCCAAGTGCCAAGGTTCATGGACGGCGAAATCATTTGCTGAAACCGCCATAAAGCACATTAGACAGAAGGCAGGAAATTCTCATGTAGTCTGTGCGCTCTCAGGGGGAGTGGACTCTGCGGTTACTGCATTAATTGTCCAGCGTGCTATATGGGATAAGCTCCATTGCATATTTGTTGATACAGGGCTTCTGAGACTCAACGAAGCAAAACAGGTAGTTGAAACTTTTAAAGACTTGGGACTCAATTTAACTCATGTAAATGCTAAAAGAAGATTTCTTGATAAACTCCGAGGAATAGAAGAACCTGAAGTGAAGAGAAAAATAATTGGGGAGGAATTTATTAGGGTATTTGAGGACGAAGCCTCAAAGATAGAAGGAGCGGAGTTTCTTGCTCAGGGAACGCTTTATCCTGATGTTATAGAAAGCGTTAGCGTAAAGGGCCCCTCAGCAAAGATTAAAACCCATCATAATGTGGGGGGACTTCCTGAGAGGATGAACCTGAAACTAATCGAACCCTTGAGAGAGCTATTTAAAGACGAAGTAAGAGCTGTAGGGCGGGAGCTCGGGCTTCCTTCGGAAATCCTCGACCGCCATCCATTCCCTGGACCTGGGCTTGCAATAAGAATCATGGGAGAAGTAACAGAAGAAAAGCTTGAGAAGTTGAGGTACGCTGATGCTATTTTCATAGAAGAGATAAAAAGGGTGGGAATTTATAATGACATTTGGCAGGCGTTCTGTTTACTACTCCCTGTAAAAACCGTAGGTGTTATGGGAGATGAAAGAACATATGAAAATGTTATTGCCCTTAGGGCTGTGACAAGCCTTGATGGTATGACTGCCAATTGGGCTCGGATTCCTTATGAAATCCTTGAGAAAATCTCAGCACGGATTATAAACGAGGTAAAGGGAATTAACCGTGTTGTTTACGACATCTCAACAAAACCCCCAAGCACAATTGAGTGGGAGTAGAGATATAAGAAATGCGGAATGCTAATTGCGGATTTAACTGTTAGGAAAGGGTGAGGTTCTTGTCCCAGATAATAACAGTGTTGGAAAACACCGACTATCGCTACACACTGGTATTACTACTCTGCTTTTGCAACTAAGCTAAATTGAATGCTGCCTAATGAGGCATTTTCAAACCTTAGTGAAAATCCAGGAAGATTTAAGCTCTGAAGGGTTTTAGTCAGTTCTTGTTGATTTATACTTGAGAGCACCAAAAAGGAGACTCCACCATTTCTAAAAATCCTCTTTGTTATATTATCAATCCCTGGTGTCGAGTTCGCTAAAAGTGTGTCTAGTAGTTCGTATTGTTTGTAGTTACTAAATCCAACAAATGTTATTTTTATTGTTTTACTTTTAAGCCGTTGACCAATATTCCATTTTTTATCAAACTCCAATTTAACCTTATCTGCTGCCTTTGCTCCAGCCTGTTTTATTGCCTCAAGGCTGAGTTGAGTTAGGTCGGTACCGTTCAAATATAAGCTATCACTTACCTCGTTTAATACCTTTTCGTTTTTATCTTTTACTTTTATTAATACGTTTACAAGGGCATAATACATGCTTCTACCTACTTTGCTTTCACTAGTCTTTACACTCACATAAGTTTCTAGTCTAATATCTCCCATGGATTCCTGAACCTTATAACCTCCACCTTGAAGTACTCTTGTAATCTCACTCTTTATTTCTGAGAGAGGTAAGGTCTTTATAATCGGGTCACTCTCTGGGATTTTTAAAACTACTATTGATATCGAAGGCTTTCCGGTAGATTTAACATTATTGACCTTCAAACCTTTGATTTTGTCTTTAAGCATCTCAGAATCCACATTAGCTTCGAGTGTGATTCTATAGTCATCTCCAATACGATTTTCATCAAGAATCCTGTAAGACTTTATGTATGAAATAGGGTTTTCGTTTATTAATTTCCCTAGTGACTTAGCGTCTAAAGTAGGGTTAATCTCTTTTGCAGCGTTTTCAACTGCAGTCTTGAGAGCATTTGATAGTGCAATAGTTCTAGCTGAAGTAATGGTTTTACCAGATAATGGTTCTATGCGCTCTACTGATACTATTACTGGAAGTGCGGAATTAGGTAAAGTAAGCACAAGAAACAATAAAAAAGGATAAGAGATATTATTAACCTTTGATCTCAGACAAATGAGATTCATATTATCGCCTTTAGATAATTCGGTTTGGAATGCAAAATGCTTGTCACGGAATGTAATGAGAATTAATTCTGCATGCTAAATTTTCATGTATAAATTTAACACATTCTTGTTCGTCAACCGCCAACAGTTACAAATCCTAGATATAGATTCAGTCGTTATTCTTTGCTCCTATCACTATTTGAGAGAAATCTATGATAATATCCCTTTTCTTACCTCGGCTTTTTAAAAATCCCAAATTCACCAACTATGTTTACAAGCTCCCACCCATCGTCACCAAGTTTGTTTAAGTTCTGCTCAAAGCCCATTCCTATTTTAGCTCTTCTATTCGTTGCTGCCTGCTTTGACACAGCTATATCGTGATCATCGTGTTCAGGGAAAAGCTCATCTACAGTAATAACTCTATAGTCCCATTTCATCGATTTTCTCCCGATTCACTGTTTGTTATTTCTGATGATTGATTTGTTTCTTCATCAATTACAAGTGGACAACCCTTCTCAGATATGTCGGCAAGTTTATTTAAATGCTCCTCATAGTCCTTTTTCGTGATAGTTCCTCCGCGAATGTCTCTCTCAATTACTCTAACGTCATAAGAAATTTCATATCTATGCTTCATGTTAAACCTCCAAAAAAATAAATTATACCCAGACAAAGTCTGATTATCAATTAACCCTAATTACATTAACCTAATGAAGAGTTGGGTCATTCTTTGCTATTCCAGGAATTGTAAACTGAGCTGTAGTAATTGATTATTTCCATCCTATTACAAGAGACGATGTAAGTGGAGGTTCTAATCTTATCCATTTGACTTTCTTGAATCCCGCATTCACTAGCCAGCCTCTTACTTCTCGGAATGAATAATCTCGTCCCTTAGTTGCAAGGAGCATTTGAATTGAAAATATAGCCCCAACCGCAGGACTCGTCAGGGTGTGATCAAGAATATGGTCCTTAATTATTATTTCTCCACCACGATTTAATGCTTCATATATTTTATCAAATAGTTTCTTATTAGTTTCTTCATTCTCACTGTGAATGATGTTTGAAAGAAATGCTATATCAAATCCTTTGGGGATTTCATCCGAGTTGTAATCACACTCTAAAAGCTTAATCATACCACTCATTCCCTCCTTTTTTAAAACCTTCTTTGTTACTTTGAGTGTCCCAGGAAGGTCTAGGATCGTGATTTTGAGATGAGGGCATTTTTGTAAAAATTTTATCGGATATGTTCCTGGACCAGAACCAATGTCAATCATCGTTTGAGCCCAGCTAAAATCAAGTAAATCGCTCAGAATCTCAGCATCACCCCTTGCACTTACAAGTGAGTGCATAGCCATAATGAATCTTTCCGTCTCTTCTTCACTTTTCTGAAACATATCTGTAGGTCGTGAAGATTTTCCAGTGCGAATAGATTCCCCTAGGTTTGCCCACGTATTCCATAGTCCTTCTTCAAAAAGGATCATTCCGCCAAAGTATTTAGGTGATGTTTTTGTAAGGTATTTAAGAGAAGTTGTTATATTAAAAAACATTACACCTTTTTTACGCAAGAATTTAAGTGCCACTAGGGCATTGAGTAGAAGTTCAGTTGCCCTATGGTTTGTAGAAATCGCTTTGGAAATTTCTAGCGAAGAGCTCCCCTTGCTTTTGATTACATCAAATACACCAAGCTTAACCGCAACCTGAAGAATTCTCGATTGGGTAAAACCACTACTTATTCGGGTGAGCTGTGAAAAATCCATCGCAAAAAGAGTGACTCGCGGCTAGAGGTTCGTGTAACGTGTATCGAATCACGAACCACGAATCCCGGATCACTAATCACGAGTCGCGATCTTTAAACCATTTCCATGTTTGACAGATGCCGTCTTCTAAATTTACATTTGGAGACCAACCTAAAACGCGCTTGGCAAGGTGAATATTGAGGTAAATCCTTAGGACCTCTCCAGCTCGAGGTGGAGAGTATTCTACTTTGAATTCTCGTTTAGTTACTTTTCTAAGTGTAGTTATAAGATCATTAACTGAGGTTTCTATCTGTGTACCGATGTTATAACTTCCAGAAGGCCCATTTATACTAAGTATATTGGCTTTTGCTACATCATCTACAAACACATAATCCCTAGTTTGATTTCCATCACCAAAGATCTCACAGGGTTTTCCTGACATTATTCTGTTGCAAAAGATAGCTAAAACGCCTGCCTCTCCATGTGGGTTTTGCCTTGGACCATACACATTTGAGTATCTAAGGGCAACGTAATCAAGCCCATGCACCGCTTTATAGTAGCCGAGGTATTTTTCAATGGCGTATTTTGAAGCTCCATAAGGTGAGATAGGTATAGGATAGGTAGTTTCGTCTGCGGGTAATTTTTTAGGTTCACCGTAGATTGCACCACCCGATGACGCAAAGATGAAACTTTTTATTTTGTGTTTTACTGAAAGCTCTAAAAGGTTAAGAGTTCCAATAATATTTACCTCGGCATCAAATACGGGATCTTCTACCGACCGCCTAACATTTATCTGTGCTGCATGGTGATTAACTATATCTGGTTTGAAATTGGAAAAGACCTTCTTCAGTAATGCAGATTCTCTGATATCACCTTTAATAAACTCTGCTTTTTTGGGAATATTCCCTTCTATTCCTGTAAAGAGGTCATCAACTACTAAAACCTTATGTCCCTCCTTTATAAAGGCATCGGCTACCCAGGAACCGATAAATCCAGCACCACCAGTAACAAGGATCTTCATTATATTTGCTCCTTCAAATTTTAAAGTTGATTATATAGCCCATGATACAATACGTGGATTAGCTAATAAACCCAACACGAATGATTTTGTATACATTAGTTCCGGTAATTCGAACATTTCATGTAGATAGGACTATTTGCTAATGATAACGATCATCTTTTTTACAACAAAATATAACCTTAAGCTCTTATATTCCTCGATTATTGCCGATTAAGATTACATTAATTTTTGAATTAGCAAAGTTTGTCAGATTAGACAGCACATATAGAATGTAATGGCAAATAAAATGATATTGAAGTGATAAAGACATTGGATTATATTAGAACTTCAAAATACAAAAGATTATCTGATGAGCTTAAAGCTTGAATTAAAGGAATTACTGGAAGAACTCAAAAGATACTTTGAGTGTCAAAAGATTCTAGGCCTTGATACGATTGCCTTGGCAAGAGAAAAAAAGAAGGAAGAGAGTTCTGAAATTTACAAGAAAGAATTAAAACCTCCTGTGTTTAGAGAGAAAAAGACTAGAATAAACGTCGAGGAGCAGTTAGGTATTTTTGACAAACCATCTAAAAAACTGACCCTTGAAGAAATCAAGGAAGAGATCGGAGACTGTACAAGATGCAAATTACATCAAGGGAGAACAAATATAGTCTTTGGTGAAGGTAATCCAAAGGCAAGGCTTGTTTTTGTTGGTGAGGGCCCAGGCGCAGAAGAAGATAAACAAGCTAGACCCTTTGTAGGAAGAGCAGGGCAGTTGCTTACAAAGATAATTGCCGCGATGGGTCTTAAGCGTTCCGATGTATATATATGCAATGTTGTAAAATGTCGTCCACCCGGTAACAGATCACCTGAACCTGATGAAGCCGGAACCTGCGAACAGTTTCTTTTTAAGCAGCTTAGAGCTATTAACCCAGACGTAATTGTTTGTTTGGGAAGCGTTGCCGCTCAATCTGTATTAAGAACAAAGGAAAAACTGGGAAATCTCCGGGGCAAGTTTCATTCTTATGGAAGGGCAAAGGTCAGGGTTACATATCATCCAGCAGCCCTTTTGAGAAACCCTGGATATAAAAAACCCCTCTGGGACGATATGCAGATTGTGATGAAAGAATTATGAATCTTTAAATCGGGCGATTAGCTCAGGGGATAGAGTACTGGCCTCCGAAGCCAGAGGTCGCGGGTTCGAATCCCGCATCGCCCGCCATAAAAAACTTTGAGATCTAGGGTAGTAAGGGAACCACGGGATCTGTGGTAGCGATCAGGAGGGAGGGTAGTAAGGGAACCACGGGATCTGTGGTAGCGATCAGGAGGGAGGGTAGTAAGGGAACCACGGGATCTGTGGTAGCGATCAGGAGGGAGGGTAGTAAGGGAACCACATAAGTGAAATTATTCTCTCAGTAACCTTGATGGTTTTGGTACTTTCCGCCGACGCAGTTTGAATTTTTCAACTGCGTGTTTTTCAATGTGCAACATAGCTTCGTCCAACGAATCGGTCAAAAGTATGAGATTTAAGTCGGATAAACCGATTGTTCCCTCAAGCACCATGCGTTTGAAAAAATCCATAGCGTCCTGAAAGTATTCTTTACCTATAAGAACCACTGGGAAATCCAATATCTTCTTTGTTTGTATGAGTGTAATAACCTCAAAGAGCTCGTCTAAGGTTCCGACTCCTCCAGGCATTACAACAAATGCATAGGAGTACTTTACAAGCAATACCTTTCTGACAAAAAAATGATTAAAGGTTACCCACTTATCCAAGTATGTATTAGGCTTTTGTTCTATAGGAAGTGTGATATTACATCCTACGGAGATGCCACCTGCTTCTTTAGCACCACGGTTAGCTGCCTCCATAATACCCGGCCCTCCTCCAGTCATAACAGTGAATCCTAATTTGACAAGACGGCCTCCTACGTTGCGTGCAAGTTGATAATAAGGATGGTCTTCCTTTAGACGCGCTGAGCCGAATACGGTAACGCATGGTCCTACGAAGTGGAGCACTCGAAAACCTTTAATGAACTCAAGGAGAACGCGAATGGTAAAAAAGAACTCCTGTATTCTGGAACGTGGACCTTCAAGAAAATAACGATCCTCGAGCATAGAGGCTTTTTCATACTCTGAAGAAGGGTCTTTGCTCTCTTTTATGACTTGTGTAGAATCACTATCCATATTTACCCCTCGTTAGTGTTTGAATACAACTCTCGTGAGACAGCAACCTGAAATATTACCTTATGTAATGGTCTAGAACTAAGTTAAGTTCTTATTGAATATAGCCAATTAAATTTGACGGGTTGTGCTTTTTGCACTTCAGCATTTCTTCTGTACTTAATTGCCTCTAAAACGTTCTTCCAATCCTCTTTTCCTATAACCTCTAAACTATGAATGGTACCGTTATAAGCTGCACTGTAATGCTCAAGTATGCATGCACAAGTTAAAATTAATTCTTTAAATTTAGTTACTGATATGGGACATTTTTCTATGAGATTTGAGGAAAGCTCTTTTATATCAAGATGAGCTTCTCGCTTATTACGCCATAACACTAAACGTTTCCTTACCGATTCTAGTGATTTTAATTTGCGTCTATCTTTTACTATCATTTGAGAAGTTACAGGAATATACCGTTCTATAAGCGATTCCACATGTTCACGGTTTCTTATTCGTTGTGTAAATCGCTCAGTGGAAAATATTTCTAAATTATTCTCCACAAAATTTAGAAACTTTAATATGCTTAGAGCATCGGGATGTTCATCTATCAGTTTACAAGCGTGGGTTATGGACGACTTTAGATGAGCGTAAATTGTGCTTGCAAAGAAAACTCTAGCTTCGTTTAACTCCGCATTATATTTGTTAGTTGCTTCAGCAAGAGCTTTCCAGATTTGAAAGTGAATATTAGCTTGACGAACCTCAGACATTAGTGCATTAAAATAATCGATGTATATTTGCTCTTTTTTGGATAAAGAAGCCTCTCCCATAGGCATAATTCTACTGGAATTGCTATAGGGTTGATAGTATCCTTATCATTAAAATATCAGATGGCGACTTTGACATCAGTATCAAAAAGAGGGAGAAGCAATTTTTTGCTTAATATGGAAAAGATTAGTGGAAACATTATAAGATTATTTTCTTGTTACTTTATTATCTTTCCTGACTTTATATTGATTGATGGTTTGATGGAGACAAGACGATGAGGCAAGTAATTATTTATCCTGGTGAAGATGGCTACTGGGTAGCTGAATGCCCTAGCCTTCCTGGGTGTATCAGCCAGGGGAAGAACAAGGAAGAGGCGATTGCCAATATCAAAGAAGCGATCCGTGGACACATTGCGGCTTTAGAGGAAGATGGATTACCTGTTCCGGAAGAACGCTTTGAAACGTTGCTAGTGGCCGTATGAGGAAGTTGCCGAGAATCTCTGGCAGGGAGTGTGTCAAAGCGTTAGAGAAGGAAGGCTTCTACTTTAAGCGACAAGAGGGAAGCCACATTATTCTACGGCGAGATAACCCATTTGCTCAAGTCGTAGTACCGGCTCATAAGGAATTGGATCGGGGCACCTTACGTGCTATCATCAGGCAGGCAGGTCTAAGTATAGATGAATTCGTGAAGCTATTGTAATTTTCTATTTATTTTAATCAGGAATTTTTTAGGCTCATTTAATCAATATTGCAGGCAATGAGCGGTATGAAACAAAAAAGAAGAAACTTATTATTAGCTTTTACTACTGGAATAATTATAGGATCAATTGTATTCTTCACATTAAGCAAGGAGGCGATTTTGAAAGCATCTGAATCAAAAAATATGGAGAAACCTAATCGGCTAATAAATGAGAAGAGTCCTTATTTACTACAACATGCGAATAACCCTGTAGATTGGTATCCATGGGGAGAGGAGGCATTTGAAAAGGCTAGAAAAGAGAATAAACCGATTTTTCTTTCAATTGGATATTCAACCTGCCACTGGTGTCATGTTATGGAGCGCGAGTCATTTGAGGACCCTGAGGTTGCAAATCTAATGAACGAGGTATTTGTTTCAATCAAGGTGGATCGGGAAGAGCGCCCTGATATTGATAGTATATATATGACGGTCTGCCAAATGATGACGGGCAGCGGTGGATGGCCGCTTACAATCATCATGACACCCGATAAAAAACCCTTTTTTGCCGGAACCTACTTTCCTAAAGATAGTCGTTTTGGGCGGATTGGGATGACGCAATTAGTGCCTAGGATTAAAGAGATTTGGACAACAAAACGTGATGAGATAGTGAATTCAGCCAATAAAATCACTTCTGCGCTCCAGCAGGCTACAAAGGAAACACATGGTGAAAAATTAGACGAATCTACTTTTAGAGTTGCATATAACCAACTTGCTGAGCGTTTTGATACCGTGCATGGCGGGTTTGGTAGGGCTCCTAAGTTTCCAACCCCACATAACCTACTTTTCTTGCTTAGGTACTGGAAGCGTGCTGGTAACGAAGAGGCTTTAGAAATAGTTGAAAAAACACTCCAAGCCATGCGCCTAGGCGGTATTTACGACCATGTCGGATTTGGGTTTCATCGTTATTCTACTGACGCAGAATGGTTTTTGCCACATTTTGAAAAGATGCTCTATGACCAGGCGCTTCTTGCTATGGCTTACATAGAGGCTTATCAAGCAACTGGGAATGAGGAATATGAAGAAACAGCACGAGAGATTTTTACCTATGTATTACGGGATATGACCTCACCCCAGGGTGGTTTTTACTCTGCTGAGGATGCCGATAGCGAAGGTGAGGAGGGAAAGTTTTATCTTTGGAAAGAAGAGGAAATCCGGAATGTTCTTGGAAAAGAAGAAGCCGACTTAATTAGAGATGTGTTTAACGTAGAAAAGGGAGGCAACTTCAGCGAGGAGGCAACTGGAAGAGGCGCTGGTGGGAACATTTTGCATCTTAAAAAATCAATCCCTGCGATTGCATCTCAGCTAAAGATCTCAGAGCAAGAGCTAGAAAAGCGTCTCGATGCAGCACGGGAGAAGCTCTTTTCATTTCGTGAAAAACGCATTCATCCATATAAGGACGATAAAATTCTAACCGACTGGAATGGTCTCATGATTACTGCACTGGCAAAAGGTGGACAGGTTTTTAACGAACTCAAATATGCAGAGGCAGCAAAACGAGCTGCGGATTTTATCCTTAAGAATTTGCGTAAACCAGATGGCAGACTTTTACATCGTTATCGAGATGGGCAAGCTGCTGTTCAAGCTCATGTAGATGATTATGCTTTTCTTATCTGGGGATTGCTTGAGCTGTATGAAACCAGCTTTGATATAAATTATCTAAAAACAGCAATTGATCTAAACCGGGATTTGATAACGCACTTTTGGGATGATATAAGCGGTGGGTTTTATTTTACTGCAGACGATGGCGAGAACTTACTTCTTCGCAATAAGGAGATTTACGACGGTGCCATTCCATCAGGGAATTCTGTTTCCATGTTGAATCTGCTCAGACTTGATCGGATTACAGCAAATTCCGATTTTGAAGAGAAGGCTGAAAAGATTGGAAGTGCGTTTTCAAAAACCATAAAACAATTTCCAGCAGCTCATACTGAGCTTATGGTAGCTCTTGATTTTGGAGTCGGTCCTTCTTACGAGGTAGTGATAGTGGGCGACTCACAGGCTGATGATACGAAAGCCATGATAAAAGCTATAAGAAGACAATTTGTACCCAACAAGGTAGTTCTTCTACGTCAAACAGAAAAAGAGGAGCCTGATATAATTCGCATTGCTGAGTTCACCAAATCTCAATTGAGCTTAGACGGTAAGGCGACGGCATACGTTTGCCTTACCTATGTCTGCAAACTTCCAACAACAGACATAAGCAAGATGCTTGAGTTGCTCAATGTGACAATACAGAAAAATCAAAGGCCTCTTAATTGATGCTCCCGGTAGAAGAGGCGCAACAATCAATTTTAGGAAACACAAAGGTTTTAGACCCTGTTGAGATTCCTTTGACAGAAGCAGGCGGTCTTGTTCTTGCCGAGGATATTATTAGCCCGGTCAATCTTCCCTATTTTACGAACTCAGCGATGGACGGCTATGCCGTTAAGAGCAAAGATACAATGGGAGCAAAAGAGAACAGTCCGGTTACCTTGAAAGTTATGGGTGTAATTCGAGCGGGCGATTACCCAGATTTTACTATTAGAGATAATGTGGCAGCTAAAATAATGACTGGTGCTCCGCTTCCCAACGGTGCGGATGCTGTAGTAATGGTTGAGTATACAGAGGAAGAAACTGGAATTGTAAAGGTTAAAAGGTCTGTAAACCAAGGCGAAAATGTCAGATTACGAAGGACAGGAGATAAAGAAAGGAGAAATTGCCCTTGAAAAAGGCACAGAGCTTAATCCCGCATCAATTGGGTTTATTGCGGGGCTAGGAATTAGAAAGATAAGAGTTTATAGAAGGCCCAGAGTTGCTTTTTTCGTTACAGGAGAAGAAGTAGTAGGAATTGATGAAGAACTAAGGCCTGGAAAAATTAGAGATACAAATTCCATAACTCTTTCTATGGCTCTTTCTCAAGAAAATGTCGAGTTTTTATTTCTTGGGCGTGCGAGGGATGAACTTTCTGATATTGAAGAGAAGTTAAAAAAAGGACTTAAGGTTTGTGATCTTTTGATTGTAACAGGTGGAGTCTCTGTCGGTGATTATGATTATGTCAAAAAAGCCCTGGAGAATATAGCGGTAGAGGCGATAATTTGGAGGGTTGCTCAGAGACCAGGCGGACACCCAATGTTTTTCGGGAAAAAAGGAGAAATACTGATTTTTGGACTACCTGGAAATCCTACATCATCGCTTGTTTGCTTCTATGAATACGTAAGACCTGCGCTTCTTAAAATGCTTGCGAAAGAGAAGGTGTTCCTATTAGAAATGGAGGCAGCGCTTTTGGAAGATATAACAAAAAAGCCCGACGGAAAAACTCACTTTTTAAGAGGTTATTTAGAAAAGCAAGGAAATGCCTTCTATGTAAAATCTACAGGTTCCCAAGGCTCTCATATTCTAAAATCCTTTGCCATCTCAAACTGCCTTATCAAGGTTCCAGGAGAGATAACACACATTCCATCTGGAACTAAAGTAAAGGCGCATATACTTCCTATATGAGTAATTGTCTCTACTAATCTCTTTTGTTGATATTTTCTCCTTAGAAAACTCCTAAGGTCAATTACAAACGTGGTTATGAGAGGAATTATTAAATTAGCAGTGAGTTGGTATTCTGTTTCTATAGAATCTCCCATAAACTCCTTTTGCCCTCCCATTCTCTTTCCCAAAATTCTAGAATCTCCTTAGGTGTTCTGTAACAAAGCCTAGTGTTATGAACGGTTGAGCCACCTATCCCTTTGCCATGAATCACGTCAATTGAATAGTCATCGGTTGATCTTGCTTCCAGCTCTGCGAAAAGCAGCGGATACATATCCTCTTCTCTTTGGTTGAAATCCCTGCTTGTATTATATCCTTCCATCTCGAGAAGGATTACTTTAAGCCCTTTTTGGCTTAGTTCTTTTGCCATAACTGCCCCGCCTGCACCAGAACCAATCACGCATACATCGGCTTTTTTTCTAATCTCGGCTGAAACATCGCTGGCAGTTTTCAATTTCTCTCCTCTTTCTAAAATAATCGGCTCAATTGAAGGGGATCTTTTAATTGTAGGTCCTTCGTAGCCAATATCTTTCCAGGTTTCTTCATTCCTGTAATAGCCCATGACGGTTAGTGTCTTTAGCGTTTTAAATATAAGCAGCTTTGGACGGAGATTACTTTTCATAAAATCACATAGAATTTTTTGCCTTTCTTCTAAGCCTAGCGAGGGAAATGCTTTCAACTTCGAGTATAAAAACGGGGTGTATCTGAAAAGAGACAGTAGGATCTTTGCCCTCTGTTTTAAATCAGGAGACAGGGATGAAAGATAATTATTTATAAATTCAGGAATTTTAGCTTTGCTAACAGAAAAGGCACCGTCTTCAATCTCAAGCATGGCTTCGGCTATGGATTCAATAATATTCTTGTATTTATTAGAAAGAAAATCACCTTGCATATTCTTCTACTCAATTAATACGAATTTTAATTTATCGCTATTATAAAAGTTGTATCATTAAACATCAAACCAAACCTGAAGCAGAGTGTCAGTTTAGTCTCACAGAGACGCTAACCTAACGATGACTAGCATAGTCTCAGAGATGGTGTACTGAATTTCTGTCCAAGATGTTACGCAATAAGTTTGAATCTTTTTTCATATATTTTCATCTAATAGATGTAAATACACATAGATAACTATTGGAGGAGACACAAATGAGCGGACCAATACTGCTTACAGATGAAAATTTCGAGAATGAAGTAACCGGTTCCCAGGTTTCGGTGCTTGTGGACTTTTGGGCTGAATGGTGCAGTCCTTGTAGGACAGTCGGTCCCATTATCGAGGAGATTGCCGAGGAATATAGCGGTAAATTAAAGGTTGGAAAACTAAACGTAGATGAAAACCAGAAATCAACATATCGTTATGGAATAAGAAGTATTCCCACCCTTATTGTCTTCAAAGACGGCAAGCCCGTAGACAAAATAATCGGAGCTTTTCCTAAAAGACATATTATAGGGGTCATCGAGAGTGCTCTAAATGGCGATCATAGTTAGCCGCCTGAATTTCTGAAATTGTCATTGCGAGCGATAGCGTGGCAATCTCATTTTTTAATAAAACGATTGCCTCAGGTCCTTGCTTGACCCTCAAATAATTCGAGGGGGTCGAAAAAGGGCATGGTTTTTAGCTAGGGCGATGTTAGTGCTTTTGAGGCGTGAGTGGAGTGGAATGAAGACTAGGGGATTGGGAGAGAAATTGCATCGTGATCTATCATTGATGAGTAGACTTTATAGACGATATGCGGAAAAACGTGGTACGAAGATAGAGGAGGCGCCAATTTATGTTCTAAAACGTTAAGTCAATATGCATGCCTGACCCCCATATTTTCTTTAACAGGAGGTATATGAGTATCTCCTGTTAAGATATTTATTAATCAACTATCAAAAAACACGAGTAAACACTTCAGTACACATTGCTCCTGTAGATGGATTTGTACAAGTAAGGGTTAACTGGTTACTTCCAGGGCCACAAGTTATTACGCAGATATGTCCACCAACACCAAGGATTATAATGTTGGGAGAGTTATGCGTAAAAACTTCAGGATCGTTTGTTCCCAGGAATGTTACCGTTCCCATATTATCGCCGAAATTTGTACAGGAAAGAAAACCACCTTCGTCGTGAACTAGTGTAAAGGTATTAATTCCACAGCCAGCGGACACACTGGTATAAGTACCGGATAGGGGACATGGCTTAGGAGTAGGTGTTGGACTTGGTTCCGGTGTAGGGGTTGGCGTTGGGCCGGGCGAGGGTTGTGGAGAAGGCGTGGGTCCTGCACCGACACATTCGACTTTTTTGCCCATAGTGAAAGTAAAAGTAAAAATCGTCACTAGGCCGGCC
>Ga0209341_10001792_pt1 | contig 20931 bp, 37 predicted proteins | sample RifCSP13_2_FD_184020 | JGI IMG/M metagenome (GOLD analysis project Ga0209341, IMG submission 184020) | Soil microbial communities from Rifle, Colorado - Rifle CSP2_sed 13_2 (SPAdes) (version 2) | ecosystem: Environmental > Terrestrial > Deep subsurface > Rock core/Sediment | place: Rifle... | reverse complement strand
ATTTGAAGTATCTATAGCCGGGCCTGACGGTCCGTCAAATGCATAGCCTTTCTTAATATGTAAAAGCCCTGTAGATGTTAAAATTATAAAATCTGTATCTATATTTACTTTCGGGCAGATATCAGTTTGAATTAAATAGTCAGTATCAAGCTGATATTTATACCCTTTTTTGTAATAAATATAGTTAGTAGTATTCATTATTTTTTTACCCGAAGAAGATTAGATAAGTAGGTAGCTATTTTATTGTCATAGTTATTTTTTGATTTTGTAGCTATATATTTCAAAATATACAGGAGAAAACCCAAAGAAACATAATTACATTTTATAAATTCATTAATATAGGCAACAACTACCTGAAGATTTTGGTCCCATTGTAGCCAATAAGGAAGAATTATATTAAAATCTAACATGATCTGTTTCCTCTCTCCATCATACAAGATAATTCATAGGCTCTACTTCCAACTTGTTCTGCCCATTTACTGTCTAACATTTCCTTGGAAGCTAAGATATAATCACCTTCATGTAGAGCTTTATTCAGCCGTTTAAATTTCAAAAATTTTGTAAGCCCAAGATTGAAAAGCATATCAGTCAGAACTGCTCGTCTTACTGGATCAATGGTAGCTATACTTAATTGCTTGTAATCAATAGTTGCCTGATTGAAATCATACAGGAAAAATTTTTCAGCAATATCATGTGGAAGGAATGATCCAACAGTGAAGGCATGTCCCCATCCTCCAGTTAGAACTTTATTGGTGTCCCAATATAATCTATCTCTAAATCCTTCATGCTTTTTGATAAGAGATATTGTATCATTCCATGTCCACATATTTGTATCTCCTATAGATTAAGGAATTTTTGAAGTACAAACGCTAGGAATCCTCCTATACCCCCCGAAGCTGTGCCAAGGGCAGTATCAAACTTTTTACTTTTTTCTATTTTAGAGAATCGCTTGTCATACTCTTTATCTTTTTCTTCAGAAGATAATTTACATTGCTCCATTCGACAAGAGCATTGACCCAATATCTTCTCTTGTGTTTCCTGCGTATGTTCTTGCCCTTTATACAAGTACCATAACTGCTTAGAGGTTTCTTCTTTCACAAAATCATCTTCGGTAAGTTTTCCAATTTCAAATCCGCTCATGTTTACCTCATATTAGTGAATAATTATATTGATATTGACAGGAGAGTTATTGTTGTTCGCAATGGCACCGATCTTTAGAAACCCCCCTGTTTTAAATCTATCAGTAACTCCACTTAAACCAACCCCAGAAAAGTACAAAGGAATCAAGTAAGAACCATTCGCACCATATCCACCAATTGAGGTTCCTGAAGACAAAATTTTGGTAGTTGCTCCTTGTCCTGTTGCAAAAAAGGCATACGTCCCACCTGAAGACTCTGCCCAACAAGCATTAAGTCCCACAATTCCTGACACAGCAGATCCACTGATATCACATTTAACAGACACATTTCTATCAGCTAAGTGTCGTTTTGTTAAATCAATAGGATCTGAGTAGACATATGCAGTTCCAGACGTTGCCGTTAATAGGCTGCACTTAATTATACTCATTTTATTTTCTCCAATAAAAAGCCCAATAGGAGACAGGAAGACATATAATTTTTTGTGCTTCCATAATTCTCCTATTGGGCTAAATTGTTTTTATTACTAAACTACACCAAACCAATAGCAAACCAAGTAACAGACCCACCACTACCCAAAACAGCATTGGAATCAGTTCTAATTGAGCAGGAAACTCCTCCTAATGCAGGATTAAGTTCAGTGATTCGTGTAGTCCAAGCAGTAGATGCTCCACTTCCAGTTCCATTGATCAAAGTAGCATTAATATGATATAAAGTGGTAAATCCATGGGCAAGAGTTAGTGTAGTTCCAGCCCAAGCCACCTTAGCAGACATAAAATCAAAAGGACCAAAGCTAGGAAAATCAATTCCTTTAGAATCCATAGTTACACCAGAAGGAATAGTGGCAAGTGTAACACCACTAAAAACTCCTCTGGGCATTCGTGTTCCATGACCAGTACCGTGTCTTCGCATTTTACTTTATCTCCTATTTCTCAGTTTAAATAAGGGGGCTGAGAAATATACCACGCCCCCTTTATTCAATTACATCAGAAAGTTACGCAGTACACTTAAACCAGTGACGGTAGTCAACAGCGGAAATTCCACCATAATACCGAACCTTATGACGTGCCTTAATGTCTTTCTTAAAAGCATCATCATGAGGAGTGGGTTGGGTAAGAACTTGCAAAGGCCAAACTTCCGTCCACCAGAAATCTTCTTTAGGATTTCCAGCATACCAAGTGGTAGTAGATCTGCTAGTAATAAAAGGAGAAGTCATGGGCATAAATCGTTGACGGAAAAAGTTGTTGGCATTATCACCAGATTCAGGAGTAAGAGTAGAATTAGCCATCTGCCAAGCTTCCACTTCCAAATCAGAGGGAACCAAAACAACCATATTATTCAGATCAATAAGGATATAATCCATATCACCTTCAGCGCCTTCAGAATCATCCTTCATCAACTGAGCAGCTTTACGAACCGCCTCAAGTCCAGACTCACCAAATGGGTTAGAAGCAATCAAGTTCCCGAAAGTGGCAGAGAAGAATGCAGTAGCAACCCCGCTGGGCTTGTAGACATTACTGTTAATGTCCTGAATACCTTGTAGGATGGTTTTCTCTCTCTTCTGAGCAGCTTTCATCCCAATCCGCCGTGCTTTCTCAAGGATCTGACCGGTTTTATCGAAATAGATCATTTCTTCGGTGATGCTAATCATACGTCCGAATTTAACGTTGTCAGCAGTTACATACTTCTCACTGACAGTAGAATCTTTATAGTCCTGAGATTCACCAACTTCCTCAGGGCCTTCAGCATCGGTAAAACCAGCGATAGTTTCAATCTGTTTATTACTAGGAACAGTAGTGCAAAGATTGTCACCAATAGTAGCAGCAGATTCATAAGCAGAAATCAAACGGGAATTAATCAACTCACCAGTAATCTTTGGAAAAGCAGAAGATGTTACAGCTTCAGAAATGTCAGTAGACATTTTTGCCGCAGTCTGACAAGCTTCCCAAATTTCCCTCAAAGAGAAATCTTCGGGGCGAAAAGTTTTCTTTTCAATCCCTTCATGCAAAATATCAACAACCTGATCTTCACCATGGGACTCCAGGAGAGTCACCAGGGCAGTTTTAGTCTTGTCTCTAAAAGCCATTTTCCATTACCTCCAAATATTTTTAAAATAATTTATTAGGATTCAATATCGAATTTATCGAAACATAAGCTCTTGCAGCAGATATCTTCCGTTCAACAAAGACACCTAATGCATAACTTACATCTGTTGTTCTTCTAACGTACTGGTTAAACAGATCAGAAGCAGCAGTTGTTCCAGCAGCAGAAGCATAATCTCCAGGATATACAGTTCTTCCTGGTTTAAGTGGAAATTCAAAAACACCTTCAGTAGCTACAGTAACATTTTTATTGTTTGCACCAGTCTGACCGTACTTATCAGAAATTGCTACACCAATAAAATAAGCTACAACCTGAACTCTTTTCACATCAATTTCCGTTGCAGGTCTAAAGTACTCAATTGGGTAAGCATACATAGAAGCAGTAGAATCCCCATTATTTCGGAGATTAATTGAACTATCCAAAAACAGAAAATCTCCTACTTCAACAGTGACCCCACCTTGGACATTAACCAAAGTAGGGTATTTCTCATTGCCTATGTATTTAACTGATGACATATTTATTAGACCAGAGTTACACCAGTAGACTTAGCAGGAATGATCCTGAAATCTACATAGGAAGCTCCAGATTGTGTCTTAACACAAATGCCCAAAATGGCAGTAGAACCGCTGACAGAATAGGATTCCTCATTACTTACATGATCTGCACCAGAAGCATAAAGGCTACTGGATACAGCAGAAACCTTGGAACCAATGGTAACAGCAGAAGGCCCACCATAAACCGGGAAACGAAAAACACCATCAGTAGCAATGGTGATATTCTCAGTTACGCCAGATTTGGAATCTTCCATACTGACACCTAGGAAGTTGACATGGAGAATGTTTTCATGCCAAGTACCAGTAGAAACACCGCCGATCAAAGCATCAAAAGGATATGCTTGATTACTAACAGCAGTATTCAAAAACATCAGATCTCCAGCAGAGCAAGCTACTGCTCCAGGAATCTGAACGAGAATGGGTTTGATATCCCCATACAAGTGTCTATTTTTTCCAGCCATTTTATTTTATCTCCTTTGAATATATTTTTTACTTTAATTATCGTCTGATAGTTTTACCAAGATTTAGGACAGCAGCTTCTTTCTCTTCTTTGGTAAGTACTTTCTTTTCTCCTTCATTAACAGTGATGCTTTCTCTTCGCTCTTCACCACTATTCACAATCACCTTTTTGCTTACCAAAGACTTACGATCTTCCAATCGTTTAGCAATTTGATCTTTATCTGTTTGGTTCATTAGATCTTCCATAAAGATATCAGTAATCAACTCTTTCGGAAGTTTGGATTCAGTAATCATTTCAGCAATCATGTTTTTCTTTACAGCAACCGCTTCGGCCGCTTTGATCTTGTCCAGCTCTTGAGCCAGTTCTTTGTTCTTAGCTTCCAAAGCAGTAATTGCTGTTTTGTTATCTTCGATTGCCTTGTCTTTTTCAGCAGCAGTTTTGGTAAAGTTAGCAACTTTCTCTTGTGCTTCCTTAAGATCTGCTTCCAAAGTCTTATATTTCTCTTGCTTGCTGAAATGATTGGCAAGACCTTCCATCATTTCTTTATTTGCCATTACGTCACTCAAGTTAAATTCCATTTTATCGTACTCTCCTTTATTATTAGAATTTTTCTTCATTTTGGACATTCGTTTTTTAACTTCAGTATCCAAATCGTCAAACACTGCCATCACTTTCTTCTTCTTATCTTCAATGGCCATTTCTTTGTCTTTAATAGTGCATCTGACCATATCAGCACACACCCAAGTCAACTCATCAATTTCTCTTCGAAGTTGATCTTCATCAATTTTATCTTGAATAATTCCCTCAGTAGACATCACATCATTAAACTTATCTTGTACTCTGTATTTAATATATCCTTCTGAAAAAAGATCAAAGATAGGATCAATATCAATATTATCTTTTAATGTAGCTTCAAAAAGATTGTTGGTGGTAGCAGCAGAACTTACCAAATCCACAGACCTCAAAGACTCGACATCTGCAACATTCTCTTTTCCATTATTGTCTTTATATACTTTCACCCTTGCATCAATACTATGTCCGATTCCTTTTGGCTTAAGTAAAGCAATATCCTTTACCAAATCCCAATATGCTTCCCTAACTTTTAAATTAGCAAAGACTGCATCACCTTTTTTGTTACTGCCTTCAAAAACTCCAACCCAATCTCTGAGGTCTCTTACCCCAGAACGATCAACCATTTCACTTTTAGAAATATGGTTGATAAAACACCTAGTTCCATTACTAAAATTTGCAATGGACTCAATTGCTTTATCTAAATATGTTCTTCCATTCGCACTTTCACGCCTACCAAAGAGACACACACCATTTATCATTTTATTTTCAGAATCAATGTTTGCCTCTTTGAAAGTCATGTCATGTGAAAACTCTTCTTTTAATTGTTGAGATTTAACAAGATGCATGACAAGTTTGCCTTCTGTTTTAATAGTTTTTTTATTGGTTGATTCTTCACCCATAGCTACACCCTGAATCAATTCTTTCTGTTTCGCTTTACCCATTGAGACTTTATCTCCACAAGTAAAGTAGCATTGTTTTCCTGAATCTCCGTATTTAGCAAACAACCTTTTGAATCTTTTCCAGTCTTAACGGGCATTATTACTGAACCTCAACAGTTACAGTCAACGATTGTGGTGCAGCCATAATTATGGGAAACTCAAAAACATAACCTACCTCATTACTACATTCTGATTCTGTACCAGATGTAGATGTTGAAGTCAGTATAAAATATTTTGTGATATTCTCACCAGGATTTCCAGTAACTGTAAAAGTATTCAAAGCAGAATAAGTTGTGTTAGGAATGCCATCCCAAGGAATATTTAAAATTTCAGTGTAGGGACCGCCTGTTTGACTTCCTTGGTAGAGTGTCCAATGGTCTAAATTAGTAGTATCTTGTGTCCATCCAAATCTCAGAGTGGGATTGACTTCGGCAGAAAAAGAAAGAGTGGGGAAAATTACAGCAAAAATTACAAACAAGAACAAAAGTTTTTTCATAAGTATTAAAATCTCCTCCATTAGGTTTAATTCTATAAAAGATATAGTTAGACTTTATTGACCAAAATTATAGAGATGATATGCTATTTCTATACTCATCAATTGAGTAGCTAGTTGTTTGAATAGGCATATCCTCAAACTCAATGTCCCCCTCAATCCACATTTTATATCTGGTTTTGCCAAGAACATCTTTTTGAAAAGCTTCTGATTGATCTTTCAACCAATCATTATATGTGTATGTCTTCTCTTCCCATCCACTGAAATAATCTTTTTTAGTCTGACCTTTGATTTCTATTCCTTGTTGCTGTGCTAACTCAGACCATGTGTAAGTTATTGGAATATAAAGGCATCTGCAACGCGGGTGTTGGGGGAGTTGAATATAATTTCCCTTTATTGCTCCATCAGCATCATAGTAGTAAGCAGTCCCATCCAAAGGCCCACAGACAGGACACGTTCTCTTGTCTAATGTGGCTACATACTCAATACCTTTAATCACGTCTCTGTTTTCATCAAATACTGCTTTGTTGATTGAATTACTAACGTGGAGCAATTCGGTTCTGGCAATCATACTAGCACGATTGATTATCTTTTGTCCTAATTCACCACCAAATGCTTCACCTACACCAAGCAACCTGTTTGTTGCTCTACGAACATCTTCTCCAAGTATTATTGATTGGGTCAATTCCTGTTTCATTTTTCTAACAACTTCTGCTTCAAGCCAAAGCAATTTATCCCCAATAGATTCTCCAAGAATTGGATTAGTCAGAATAAAATTAATGCTGCTGTAAGGTAATTGAACAACGTCAACGCCTATCTTTCCATAAGCAACACCAAGTTTTTCCATCAAGGAGTCACGTTCAATAATTGCAACTTCTTCTCTTATTGAATCAATGGATTGAGCAGATTCTATAGAAGCTATCTTCAGAATGTTGTCAATTTCAGCAAGCTCCATATTTAATCTATCTATTCTCGCTTGGAGAAATACCTGCTCTTCCAATCTTGCTTCTAAAATAGATAATCGTTCCTTAATAGTCTTCCTTGCTCTTTTATATGGAACTAACAAATCCTTAACGGTGCCATTTTCCAATCTTTGGATATAATGTGATTTTATAATAAGAAAATCTCTTAAATCATCATTAAAATTACTTGCCATGATTGCTATCCATTCTTAAAATGATTAGATTAAAATCAGTAAAATCTTCCCATAAACATTCATCATTATAATAGTCCACATTCCAACTGCCAATTATAACTTGAGATTTTATCAAAGTGTACCTTACTTTATGGGGTTTACAAAAAGAAATGGGAGCCTGACAAACTACGTCAGAACTCCCATACATTTGCCTACAGTGAAAATTACTTCTCTGTGGTTTCATTTATAATTTCATCCAAGGCAAGTATCTTATCTGCAATTTCCTCTGCTTTTTTATAATCCTTATTATTCATTGCTTCTATAAATGCTGCACCATATTGATTAACAGGAGTGATAGGCATGTTGAACTTTTTCTGCCCACCTTGCTGTTGAGAAGGGGCTTTACTTCCATCAATAGCAGGATTCATATTCTTAGGATTAAAAGCCCCAGGTGGAATTTGATTTGGGTTAATGCCACCATCTTCAGTATCTTCCTCATCAATGGTCGTCTTTTCCAAATCATGATCAAGGCCCATCTTCATACGCCAGGTTTTCTTGCTTACAATCCTAAACCTATATAACGTTTCAAATGCTTTGGACAATTTGTCCATATCAGCAGAAATCATAGGAGGAAATTCAACATCACATTCAGTTGATGTGTCAGAAGGTAATTTCCCTGCTTCTATTTTTGCCTTTATAACTTCTTCAAATAATTCTTGATAGAATGGAACAAGGAAATCTTGCCAATCTTCAATTTCTCTAACAAATGGATTTTGAGCAACCAAAGAACTACTATAGTTACTATTCGAAAAATCAGATGTCAGAATCATCTCAGGGAACCCAATACCAGAAGCAATGTCCAGAAGAATAGCTCTACCGTCATCCTTGACATCTGTAGCATTGATATTAGGAGATAAGAGATTGTACTTAATCCCTTTAGAAGCAGTGATAACTGTTCCCCGTTCAAATGTTTGTGCAACATTTTTGTCTGATGCAAATCTACTGGAAAGGTTTGCATCTCTAATGTTCTTAACAGCCCCCACATTTCCGGTTTCAACTTCTTTGACCAGAGCAATTGCACTTCTAATCTTATTCAACACAATTCTGTCTTCTAGCCAGTCTTCATATTGCTTCAATCTTTTTGCAACCACTCTAAATATTGTAACACCACGTTTATCATCTGCATCACAGTTGATCTTTAGATGTTTAATGTCTGTAGCATCTATCTCTTCTTTGAAATTACCTTGATCATCTATTTTTATGTAAGTTATTGGAGTTTCAATATCATCTGGATCAGTGATAATTCCAAATGAAGCTGTGTCATCATTATATTTCTTTCCACTGGTAGGGCATCCAATAAGATTTGATCTTATGAATCTCAGGCGAATATTTCCCTCATCGCTATCTCTAAATATTCTGTTGAATACTTCCCCATCCCTAAACAATCTGGTGGCAATTTCTTTTTCTCTTACATTGAATTTATTTACCTTCTTAAACTCTCTCCATGCTTCAATTGCATCCTTCTTGTTTTTCTTATCTTTGGGAACAATTGATGGTCCTACCCCCAAAACAAACTTCACTAATCCTCTCACTATTGACCTTGCATGTGGATTAGTCTGGTAAAGAACATATGCATTAGCCAAAAAGGCTTTATGCAATTCATTTGTCATCTGACCGCTTTTACTTCCATGAATAAACCATCCAGAAGCCAAGTCTGTATCTTGAACTTGATTATTAACAGATTCAGTGGAATCTAAAAGTTCAATTGCTTTTTCTCTTTGTTTTATAGAGAAAGCCAAATCTATTTTATCAAACTCATCTTTTCTTTTGGCTTCCTCTATTTGAATATCAAGAGATAGTTTATTTAATTCTTCTCTCTTTTTTATTGTGTTATATTTTGTTTTGATGATTTCAAACATTTATCAACCTTTCCATTCTCCTTTATCCCAAGAATCAACTTTATGATTGCCACATAAGACTTCTTCAGCGCATTATAGGTATATGCGTGTATGGAATGTTGCATCTCCCCTTTCCCTGAAGTGGCAGATCCAACCACCTTTTTAGATCTCCAGAATTGACTTACTCTGTTCTTTCTATCTGGATCTAACGAAAGTAAAGCATCATCCCATACAGGAAGAAAATCTTCAGGAATAACATCTCTAAATTGATATAGAGTTAAGAGCCTTTCGAAATGATGATACTCAGGATTGGGGAACTGTTGAAGGATAGTTTGCAACTCTTCCAAAGGAATTCTTACATTTTCTCTCTTACCATAATGATCTAAAAGAAAATATCTTGTATAGGAGTAAAAGAAAGGAGCAACGTTGTAATTAAGTTTGTAGTATTTTAAACACCACTCAAAAGCATCCCAACTGAGACTTAAGGTAGTATTTTTATCTTCGTGTTTATACCATCTTTTACTTATACTATTAATCCACAGAACCAGATAGCCCCTCATGATTTCAAAGGCTTCATTCCTAACTTTAACTTTGGTTGCTTCTGTTTTGGCACGAACATACTTGTTTAAAAGAATAGAACACTCTTTAATTACTTCTTCTGGCATGTTTTGCTTCATTTCTTTGTAATCTGTCAAATTATCTCCCCCAATATCCCCCGGTTATAGTTTCCTCAACAACAGTAAACATTTCCCTAAAATAGATTTGACTGGAAGCAATTGCATATCTATCACAGTCAAGTCCATGATCATGTATTGGTATAGGTTCTTTTTTGTTTACATGCCCATCTTTTGTTCGCCTAAATTTATATTGCTTGTACTCTTGCAGACTGCTTTCCTGGTTTACAGTATCATCACAGTCATAAAACCCATCAATATAGTAAAGGCAGGATCTTCCATTGATGAATTTTAGATGAGATCTAACTTTATCAATGCCAGAAAGTAGTTCATTATCAGCAGGGTAAGTATAAATACCATAAGTTTCATCCAAATCAATTCTAGCTTGTTTAGCTGATGGATCTGCAAATATAGGCATGTTTGCTTCATAATAAGGAGCTGACTTTATCTTATCTGCATGAAAGGATAATGTATTTCCACCTGAACGATATTCATAAACACAGTAAAACGTTATTCTATTTCTGATAGTCTCTTCTGTGCCACTAATTTCAACTTCTTTTTTAAAATCAGTAACATCACAAAAGTAAATCTTAAATACAAAAGGATGACCAGGAGAACTACCAAAGTCAACAGTGGCAATCTTCTCTATATGCCTATGCTTCTTTAAGTAATCAGTCCACTTCAATTCAGGCTCTTTAAATTCAGGAAGAAGTATTTTCTTTTCTTCAAAATACTCACCATAGACATAGATATTCTTGGACGGCCTTTTGTTGAACCACTCTGTATCAAGAGTTTCTTTGTCCAACATATATGCCTTGTCAATAAAATCGTCTATAGAATAATACCCATTACATTTATGTGCTTTCCCATTACAAATATCCATACCCAATAAAGGACATGTTCCGTATCTTTCATCGTTTTTGCATTTTCTTTTGCAAGGTTCCAAAATTTCCCAAATACACCATTTATAGATTCTAAACCCACCAAATTCTCTTCGATCAGTCTTTGCTTTATCCAATAATCTCTGCATAGTGCCGCTCTCGTCCTTACGAGTAGACGAAAAAACGGACTGAGACATAATATTATTACTGGACTTAGCCATAGATAAAGCTTGCTGTAAAACACTCCAGTCCATCAATTCAATTTCATCTATTCTTGCTTTTTGGGGGTGTGGTCCATTGAACCCCTTTATACTGCCAGTTATGATTTCAATAAAGCTTCCATTTTTATAAACACTTTGACTTTTGGTGGGGTCTTTATGAAACAATTCAACAAGGAATTCATTGTCGTTATGAAATCCAGTAAAGTACTTATACATTCTAGTACTCTGTTCCAAGGTAGAACCAGCAGAGCAGATCAAACAACCAGGCTTAAAAAGCATATCCAAATGGTTTAATATAGCTAGGTTGAGAGTTTTCCCGCCCGTGCGATTTGCAAAGGCAATTGCATTTCGGATGTTTTCAAAGAACATATCGCATATAAACGAAAACGGAGCCACATGTTTTCTACAGAATCTCTTTCTTGGGACATAATAGCCCAGATATTCTCTTATATAGAAATGAAGAATATCAGGATGCCTAATTCCATCCTTTAAAAAATTTTCCAGTAATTGACCAAGATAGTTGGTGTGGTTTTCTCTTCTAACAAATTCTTCTACAATACAGCCAAATTTATTTCTAGATGCAGAATTATTAGGAGGATCATTATTGAAACCAATAATACATCGTACCAATTCAGTATCTTTAACCGTTTTAATGTAATCTATATATCCTTTGTTAGACATTATTCACCAATAATCATGAAGAATTTGTCCATTGTCTCTTTTACTTTAATCATTGCTTTTTTAACCGATTCAGTTGCCCCCGGTCTTTTATTCCATTCCCTTAACAATTCAGCTTGATGCTTGTTAAACGTGGAAATAACATTTGACAACTCATTAATTGAACTGTCCTTGTCTTTTTTATTTGATTCATTTATCCTGTCTTTATCTACTAAATCTTGAAATGCTTTTTTATCCATGGTTATTCTCCTTCTTTGTTATTGAAACTGCCCATCAAATACTTAAACAAACATTGCCAATATCCATTCCGATAAGCAATAAATACTCCATTGAAAGGCAGATATTGGGTCAAGTGTGCTGTCCATCCCCAAAGACATGAACATTTTACATCTTCACAAAGAAGATGTGGCAGTCCATAATAAATAACAGTTAATGCTTTTTTACCACAAAGAGGACAATCCTTATCTGTCAATTTAAGTGCTCCTATTTATTTTATAAATAATCCAACCACATATAAATTTTAAATAAAACATTGTTTTGAACAAACGAAAAACTAAAGGATATAAAGATTTTGGGGATGTGTTTAAAAACCAAAAACAAATCAATTCAATTTTGGCTTCCATTATTTAGGATTTGCAAATATAATGAGATTTCCAGTAGGATCTTTCAGAGATTTAGTTTCTGAAGGAAATTCATAATAGAACATAAAATGGCCTACAAGACCTAATAGAAGGATGAAAAACAAAATAACCGATAAAAACTTTAATTTATCCATAAAACTCCTTTCTTGTTAGTGATGAAATGCTAAACCGTATAATTAATATATATCCTATACTTAGGAAACATGCAAACAGTGTTCAATCCCTGAACATTATATAGATTCAAAACAAATTTATAAATTTTTCAAAAATTACCCTTGATTTATCTGAAAATGTATTATAGTTAATTAAACAAGAAATTTTGGAATTCACTAAAATAACACTGAAAGGGAAAGACAATGAATTTTGAAGAGTTTGCTAAAAAAAATGGCATCAATGTGGATTTTCATGCTGATTATCATCAGCATGAAAATGGTGGTGGATGGATTAAAAATACTGCTCAAGTTGAAAAATCGGTATTTGTGGGAGAAAATGCCTGGATTTATGGCAATGCCAAGATTTCTGGCAAGGCCGAGATTTATGGCAATGCCGAGATTTATGGCTATGCCAGGATTTATGGCAATGCTGAGATTTCTGGCAATGCCAAGATTTCTGGCAATGCTGAGATTTCTGGCAATGCCAAGATTTCTGGCAAGGCCGAGATTTCTGGCAATGCCAAGATTTCTGGCAATGCCAGGATTTATGACTCTTATATTCTGCGTTCTGATGATAAATACAGAGCAGAGATTTCAAAGATAACAGATGGGATTGTTGATGAGTTTAAAAGTCTTCCAACTGTTAAACTTGAACGTGAACTAATCTTCTAATAGAGGATATTATGCCAACAATAGACAAAATTAAAATTGAGTATGAAAGAATGAAGGAACAACGTGCTTTCTACTTTTATCAATTTATGGAACATAAAGTTTTAATGAGAGCACTTAAAAAAGACATTTTGAAAATGTTGTCTGGAGTATCGAATGCCTGGAAAACATCACCATTATATATCCAAGGCAGTAGATGGCCATTAACCAATTGTAAATATGGGTATATACAAATTGGCTGTTATTGTAAATCAATTGATTGGTGGATTAATAATGGATTAACAATTGCAAAAACAGAGAATATGTCGGATGATGAAATAAACGAATATACAGCATACATAAAATTATTTAAGTTAATTGGTAAATGAATAAAACCTTTCAAAATTAACAGCAACCCAAAGGGTGTAGGAGAAAAAAATGGATCAATGTACTTATTGTACTTGTAGGGGGGATTTAAAAACTTGTCTGCAAACTAATTGCCGCTTACATGAATCTTGGTTTGTAGAAAAATTGCAGGAGTATATACTTGATTTGTTTGACTCAAATTGTAGTTATTTGTATAAATATTGCAAAGACGAAAGTCAAATTGGGTTTATAAATGAAACAGAACCTCCCGATCACCCAACTGAATTAGGTGATTTAATTAAATTTATAGATAATAATTTGAAAAGTCTAACAATGGGAAATAAAAAATGATCACTGAATTTAATTGTCGCACAGGATATCACACATATAATGAAGGGGATGTTTGGTCAGAATATGACGGACCAAGTTACGCAGGGGCATACACCATAAGAAAGGGTAAAAAAATACGTATTACTAAAAAAGCTGTGGATGATTGTGCGGTGGGATGTATGGATCTTTGTGAGGAATTATTTGGATCAACGCTTGGGCATATTAACTCCGGCAATGGAAATTTAAAAAAGCGGTTGATGAATTCAAAAGACGATTGGACAATGGAGAATATGATTCATGAATTTTATTAGGCAATTGAAATCTTAACTCAATCCCCCTGGCCAATCAGGGGAAAACCCGGAAGGGCGAAGGAGGAAAAATGATCACTTTAGGAATATTCAGCGGGCTTACGTTTTTGGTTGTAATTAAAATGCTGATGCCACCATCACCAGCAAAGATTCATTTCGTTGACAGCATGGTGTGGACTTTTGCATTTAGATATGCAAAGGCACAAAAGGTCAAGCCGTTTATGCCTGGTAACGAATCTCTGAGGGATTACCTAAAGGATTACAAAAGACCTAATAGGTATGGTGGCAGAATACAACACAGAACCAATAATTAAGGCAAGGAGGATATATTATGTTCCCAAATGAATTATCAACCATTCAAACACTGATCAAGAAACTTACAAAAGAGGAGTTCTCCCAACTTTGTGATGATTGGGATTCCGGTGATTTTGATGAGCAAATGCGGGATATTGGATTAGCTACGGGTGAAAACAATTTTCCAGAAAAATATCAACAACAATTTAGTCATTACTATGGAATTGAATGAACAGAACAAATAGTTAATGCAATTCCCCGTTAAGGTACTTTTACCTTAACGGGGAATTAATCAAAAAGAAAGGAATTTATAATGAAACTGTTCCTAATTTCGCAGAAAGAAAATGATGATTATGATGTTTATGATTCAGCAGTTGTTGCGGCTGAAACAAAAGAAATTGCAAGGGCAATGGACCCATCAAACGGAAAGCCAAAAGTGTTTGGTGAGCGTTTCTGGAATGATTGGTGCAAAAGCATTGATGATGTAGAAGTCAAATATCTCGGTGAAGCTGCGCCAGGAATTGAACAGGGTGTTATTTGTGCCTCATTCAATGCTGGTTAGAGATTAAAGTTGTTAAATATATCACTATCAAGATAACAAAATAAAAAGTACTTGACAAAGGCTCGTTTGTCATGTATAGTGAAAATAGATAGCTTGGACTAGGTTAGGAAAACCTATGCTATTCAAAAACATCGGTTGCCTCTCATCACCCCAGAGGCCCTACGGGATAAACAGGTATCCATTGCACGACGGCGACTACAGCCAGATTGTCAGCGTTCCTTGCATTGAGCATGAGAAACTGCAAAATCAAAAGGTGGGGCACAGTTGGCCGCTGTCTCGACTTTATGTCAGAGGAAGGCACCTGATAAGCAACCAGTTAGTTTCACCAATTGTAATTTATATCGTACACCACTTATTGGCCCAGATATAGCTTGCAGGAGGTTTTAGACATGATCTTTCTTCTGTATTTAGGGTTACTGAGAAAGGTAATCAGATATTTAAGTTTTTTGTTATTATAAATGTTGTATATAATAAAATTATAATTATAAAAATACAATATTTAGATAAAATAATAGAAAACCTAAGAATAAATACAGAGTGCAAGGATTCCTCGGGGTGTATTTTATTCTTTTTCTTTCCTTATTATCTAAAATCTGCTATAATTAATCTGTATTTCACAAATCAACCCCCTGAAAGGAACTAAATCATGAAATTTGAAGGTTTGTTGAAACCCCCACCTAGATCCAGAGATTATGATATTCCCTGCCTTCCTTGGGGAAAAGATTTTTCCAATATCCATATTGTGAATAAATTTGATATTAATAATGAAGGATTTAAACAATGGAAAAAAGATGTGATGGTGTATTTTGGTATAAATGAAGCTATGTTCGATTTATGTTTAACCATGACTGATAATTGGTGGAAATGGCAACTGCCTCTATGTGATTGGAGAGAACATAGATTATTTGTATTAATCCAATACACAATAAAAATAAAACACCTGACACTAATAGAATGAAACTGATAGAAAGGACCTAAATCATGAAAAAAGATATCACCAATGAATTGAAGGGAGCTAAACTCCCTGTCGTTACCAACTGTTTTGGAACTTCCCAAGCATGCTCCAGGATAGTAAGTGAATCATTTGGAAATTACTGTTCAGTTTATTACAATCCATCTGCAAAATGGAGATATGGAGACTGTCCCATGGCAGATGAGCACCTAAGAACAAAGATTGAATCTACAAAAGAAAAGATTAGAATTGGGCAACAAAAACAGAAGAAAGGAAAATAGATGTCTACTAAAATGGATATCAGTTGGCATTATGAATGTTTGAAAAACAGTAAGGCAACAGCAGAAAGGCTGAGACAGGAAATTTTAAGGTTACAAGGTAACTTGGATAGATTGGGCAAGAACAATCAATTTTACACTCTCCAAATTGAGACTGCTGTGAAAGAAAAGAAAACTGCATTTGATCGGGATAGATATTTGGTTAAAAGGAAAACAAAATGAGTCATGACATGGTTTTTCTGATCGGTTATTGGGCATTTGTTCTTGGTTTTGTAGTTGGTGGATCTATTTGGTATTTTGTGGTCAATAGGTTGAGAAAAACAATCAATGACATGTTGAATAAAGTCGGACACCAAGAAGAAGAATACAAAGCGTTTGTTTGTAAGGAAATTAATCATGGATAGATCACATAAGAGCTTGATCATCAGTTGGTGGAGGTCATTTATAGGATCATGGATTGATTTTATTCAGGGCCTTGTAGGTATAGTCACAATTGGTCTGTATCGACCTTATTGGGATATGATGTATACTTGCTATATCACCAAAAAAGATATGAGTGAGAAAATGAAAGGAAAAATGTCCCAACAGTCATAGATAATATACTTTTGGATGATGAATTTAAACTTAGAAAGATTGGAAAGAAATGAAAACTATTCCGCAAATAACAGAAGCACAAGCCAAAAGATGTGTGACACATCATCATGCATGTGATTGTAGAGAGTATAAATATCAACAAATGGAAGCAGCTTTGAGAGCCATATTAAAATGGCCAATTATGCATCCTTCATCTATTGTAAATGGAAAAGACTTGCGTAAATTGATATTAGATGCACTTGGAGAGAAGGAATGAAAGCAAAACTGAAAGAGGCTCTTAGCTATTTCCTTATGGCCGTTTTTATGGGGACTGTTACTAGTTTGTTGGTTTTTAGTTCTCTAATGACATTGGGTATTTTGTTGAGGCTATCAAATTGGCTGTCTCGTTTTTTTAATGGAACTCCTTTATTACTTATTCAAATAGAAGTAATTTCTACGTTCCTAGGCATGGTTTTAGGAATTATAATTTGTGGTAATTCCATAAAAGAAGATAAAAAGAAGATATCACAGGAGAAATAAAATGAAAAAGATATATATCACTAAAGATGCATTGGTTAATGGAATAATTGAGTTCTGTGAACCAGAAGAAATTAAAGATGGAGTTGCTGTGGTGTTTGGGTATAAGACTTGCTTACATCAAAAAAGAAAAGAATGGTGTGAAACAAAAAAAGAGGCCCTTAAAATAGTGGAGAAAATGAGAGTGAATGAAATAAAAAAATTAGTTGCCAAGGTTGCAAAATTAGAAAATCTGATATTCACAATAAAAAATGAGGCATAGCAATGATTTGGGAATTTCATATTTCGGGAGTGCAGCATCATAAAGGAAGACAAATAGAAACATCAATTCCATCAGGAACAGAATTGATTTTGGAACCGGAGCCAGATAATGATTATGATGAAAATGCAGTTAAAATCAAATTGAGGGAAAGTGATCATGTGGAAACCATGTTAGGATATGTCCCTGGAAAACTTAGTAAGGAGATATCTGAAGCAATGCATCTTGGTAGTGTAGTGTGTAAGTTGATATCTCATAATCTTGAATTAAAACCATGGAAGAGATTTTTGGTGATGATTGAAACCGAATAAAAGGAGGGAATTATGAATTTAATAAGCTGCAATGGTTGTGGAATTGTTTATGATAAAGATAAAATGGTTTTCCCTTAATTTTAAAAAAAGATATTGAAACTGAATAAAGGAAACATATTATGAGAAAAGGATTAGGATATTATATGTTATTACCTTATGCAGTTGAAATTATCCCTATTCCAGAGGATCAAGGTGGAGGATATACAGTCAGATTACCTCAATTTGGAACAATGGGCATTGTTGGTGATGGTGACACGGAAATAGAGGCACTGACTAACCTTAAAGATGTCCAATGCAGCAGGTTTCAATATTATCTTAGTAAAGATATAGGCATATCAGAACTAGAAGGTTTTAAAAAAGAGCATCTAAGGAGGATAAATAGCATATGGAATTTATTGGATTTCAAAAAATGCCTAGATTATCAAGGGATGTGATCATCAGTGAAAAAATCGACGGAACCAATGCTCAGATTGCAATTGAAGAAATGAATGGTTTCCCAATTCCAGGTGCAATCTATGAAAAAGACGGGCTATCTTTATTTGCAGGTAGCAAAAACCGATGGTTGGCAATAGAAAATGATAATTATGGTTTTGCTAAATGGGCAAAGGAACATGGTGAGGAATTATTGCAATTAGGACCAGGAAGACATTTTGGTGAATGGTGGGGACAGGGAATTCAAAGAGGATATGGACTTAAGGAAAAACGTTTCAGTCTATTTAATGTCAGTAGATGGAATGATGAAACAAAGCCTGAATGTTGTCATGTGGTTCCTGTTTTATGGAAAGGAACATTCAATACAGAAGATATTGACGCTTGTTTAAAATCACTTGAAAGAAGAGGAAGTGAAGCAGCACCAGGATATACGAACCCAGAAGGAATTGTTATCTATCATACAGCAGGTAATTTCAGTTTTAAAAAGACAATTGAAAAAGATGATGTACCAAAAACAAAGGAATTATTTAATGAGCCAAAAAGCTAAATTAAGAGTTTGTGCATCTTGTGAGTGGATTTTCTTAGGAGGCGTTGAATGTCCTAAATGTGAATTTGGATCTTATGGAGCAAGATATGTGTATGGAAATAAAGCCTATCATCACTTTAAAACACAAAAACCATGGAAAGATAAGAAATTAGAAGATTTTGAGCACAAGTTGGATAAGGAAATAAAAGAAACTTCCCAGTGGAAAACAAAGGGGAGAAATTTTTATTTTGATATGGAAACTTATTTTATTAAAAAGAATAAAGATAACAATGAAAATTAAACATAATTACTGGTTAAAGTATAATATAGAAAAGCCAATACAGGAAATAGTAAAAAATCTGAGATGTAATGGAATAAATACGTTTTGCTCATGTGGCCATGGAATGTGGGCACAATGTGAAACATACGATTCATCAGAAGAATTAAATGCTATATTTAATGTTTTAGTTGAAATGGGAATAAAGGAATATAAAGTAGAGATTATTTTCAATTATGAAAAAGGTTATGGATGTCATCGATGTTTGGAAATTTCCTTTCCCGATAAAAATGGGGAGTACTATAGAATGAATGTTGATAATGATAAATATGTTCAAAATATTTTCTAGAAAAAAACGTAATTGGGAAATATTAAAAAAATTCTGATATTGTAGATTGTAGGTACCCAGCCGATTCCCCCTCACTTTCTGAATGAGATTCACCAAGTACCCGCCCCTACACTAACTGACCGCTAGTCAGTGAATGAATAAGATTCAGTGAATGAAGATACACACACTGAATCTCATTCATTCTTTAAACAAATAATACTCATCATCCTTACCTCTATTCATTCTTTGTTGTTGTATTCCCTATGCACTGTCACCATTCTTTTTTATTCTGTTCAGGGCATACATGCATTTTTATTAACTGCGCACCAATGATAGACAATGAATGTGGTCCACTAACTACAGGCAGTGACAATGTATATGTTCTCACTATATAATTAGATAGTATTTATTCTGTAGATTATTAGATCACAGTATAGGGTAGGGGATAGGGTAGGGGATAGGGTGGACATATCTCTTTGTGGGGATGATCCTTCAAACTTTTAAATTGATTGTTATAGGTAGGATAGGGTATAGGTACAAGAGAGTACCAGGAGAGATTAGGTGGGGTTATTACAAGGATACGGATAGGTAGGGTTATAGGTAGAGCTATTTTAAAATGAGGTGCAAAGCTTTTGAATGATGCATTGTTGCATACTCGATAATAGTAATGGTACCTGCAACTTTATCTCTGGCCATGGTGAATTGGTGCTAATAGATAGGTTCCCCCGTTAAGGTACTTTTACCTTAACGGGGAATAGACTACAAGTTACCCTGTTTTAGGCAGTGGTAGGCGGTTACAGGTAATGGCAGGCGATTAGGAGGTCTTTTCTTCCCTATAGATTCTCTTATTCTCTTCGATATGCTTCTTATATCTTCTCTATTCTCGTCTGCTGCAACATATAAAATCATTGAAATCTACAAGGACACGAAGACAATCTTCCCCGTTAAGGTAAAAGTACCTTAACGGGGAATTACATTAACTATACATGATTTATGAATATGGTCATTTTGGGGTCAGAGTAGGAGTAAATAAAGGCTTTGACTTAACATAGTTTGGTCCGGAAAATGCAACCCTAAATTACAGGTACAAAGCATAATTGCATTAACTATACATGATTTATTTTACAGTCGATTTTAGAGAAGTAAAAAGTACTTTGACTATATAGGATTTGTATGGTTTTACCCATAGGAAGATGGATTGAAAACTCTTATAGTTAATGTAGAAGTAAAATAATACAACTATTAAATAGAATTTAATAGTTGTATTAGGGTGGAGAAAGTGACTTAGGATAGGCGGTTAAGTGATTTGGGACAGTTTCAAAGCGGCAAGCTTTAATGGTTTTTAGGTTAAAATACTGTTTAATTAATGAATATAGTATGCATAAAACAGATAATTAGGTGGGTTGAGATGTG
>Ga0209341_10001789_pt1 | contig 20937 bp, 21 predicted proteins | sample RifCSP13_2_FD_184020 | JGI IMG/M metagenome (GOLD analysis project Ga0209341, IMG submission 184020) | Soil microbial communities from Rifle, Colorado - Rifle CSP2_sed 13_2 (SPAdes) (version 2) | ecosystem: Environmental > Terrestrial > Deep subsurface > Rock core/Sediment | place: Rifle... | reverse complement strand
GATAGGTTATGAGATGGGTCTGACTACTCTTAACCCGACTCCTGAGTTTTTGAGGAGAGTGGGACTTTCGGTGGCTCTGGGTGGTGGTGAAGTGAGGCTTTTGGATATGAGTACCGCTTATAGTTCATTTGCCAATGGCGGGAAAAGGGTGGAACCAGTGGGGGTATTGAAGGTAACAGATAGTCAGGGGAAGGTTATGGAGGAATGGAGAGCGTCTGAAGGCAGACAAGTAATCAGCGCAGAGGAGGCGTTTATAATTTCCTCAATTTTGTCAGATCCGAAAGCTCGTGAGCTCACTTTCGGGGCTCGAAGTGCGCTGGCAATTGCCGGAAAAACTATCGCCGTAAAAACGGGGACGACCAACGATAAGCGGGATAATTGGACTATCGGGTGGACTTCGGGGGGAGTCATCTCGGGAGTGTGGGTTGGGAATAACGATAACAGTTCAATGCGAGAGGTAGCGTCTGGAGTGACTGGGGCGGCGCCAATCTGGCGAAGGATAATGACCGAAGCACTTAAAGATAAGCAGAGCAGTGAATTTGTCAAACCCAATGGAATAGTTGAGATGGATGCGGATGTCGTTTCGGGGTACCCGGCCCATGATGGTTTTGCCAGTAAGAAAGAGTATTTTGTTAAAGGTACCGAACCCGCAGGAGACGACCCCATCCACAAAAAAATCAAGGTATGTAAGGGAGAGGGAAAGCTGGCGAACCCAGCGGATATTGGATCGGGGAATTACGAGGAAAAAGAAGCGTATTATTTTGCGGAGGAAGACTCTAAATGGCAAGAGGGGGTGACGGCGTGGCTGGCAGGCCAAGCCGATTCCAAATACCACCCCCCCAGCGACTATTGCACCGGCGGCAATCCGCTGTGGATTGTAGTGGTCGAGCCTGGGGATAAGTCGAGGATAAATTCTAATGACGTTAAATTCGATTTAGACATACAGGATCCCAATAAAGTAACCAGCGTGGAGTTTTATGTGGATGGGAGCTTGAAACAAACGCTGACTGGTACTCCATGGGAGGTGACGATAAACATACCTGATGGCAGTCATCAGATTGATATTAAGGCCAAAGATGACAAGGGAAATGATGGGTCAAGAAGATTGTATATCGGGGTGAATCAGGATTGGCAATCCCCTACTCCGGCGCCATAGTTGCTAAGACTCGTATAATTTGTATTAGTGGTAGATTGCAGGTTTGAGTGTATGGGGGTCAGTGTCCGTGAGATCGAGGTTGCGTTGGATGCGGTTCGGAGGATGACTCCGGATGAACGAGTCGAGGTGGCTGATCGATTGAGTAGAGAACGAGCGGGGAATTATGCATTTGTGACTGGAGTCGCGGGAGTTTCGTTGAACTGGTCGATTGTTCCGATTGGGTGCGCAGTGTGTTTGTTGAGGCTGAATCGATTGGAAGTGCGAGTTATTGGGCAAAAAGTTTAGACAGTTTTTCGCGAACTGGGGCCAAGTCTGACGATGAGAGTTGCCGGTCGTCGGAGTGGAAGGTGAGGCGGAGAGTTAGTTTGTCGGCGTATTTGTCAATTAATTCTATGTTTTTTATTAAGGGACTGACCTTTTTGATTTGACTAATTAAAGTGTCGTATTTGGAGCTCAGAGTGACATTCATATCTTCGATGATGGCGGGGAATTGGGAAATCGGTGTAAATTTCCTGATAGAAGTAGCCCGCGATATTTGTTCTTGAAGGTTGATCTCAAAAACCAAGCAGTTTTCATAGGAGAAGACCTCTTTGTTTTCGTTGAACCCGACTGTAATTCCTAGTTCGTAGTTAAATAGACTTTCCACAACGCCTTTGAGGTAAAACCAGTCCTTACGGGTTGTACCGATGGCAAGGTGGAGGACTTCTTGGGGTAGATCGTTTTTACGCGGCAGGTAGACGTTGGCGATCTCGAACAAATTTAACTCTTTAACCCGTCCGAGGTTTTCCTGAATTATTGATTTAAGCGAGGGAATTAGTGTTGTTCGGAGGTATTTCCAATCGTCAGAAAGAGGATTTTTGAGTTTTAATCCGGAGTCTTGGGGAATAAGAGAATAAGTGTAGGTTTCGACAAAACCCCAATGTTTAAGTGCGGATTTGATATTGGAGATCCAGTAGAATTCGGAATCGTTGGTGCGGGCGGTGGGTAGCGGGCCGGACATGAGTCTGGCGGGCAAGTTGTGATAGCCATAAATGCGGGCGACTTCTTCGACGAAGTCCTCCGGGATGTTGATGTCGTTTTTTCGCCACCAGGGAATTTTGTCGGTAATGCCAAGGTTGGTTAAAATATCTCTTATTTCTTTCGGGGTGAGGTTTATTCCGAGTCGGGAGTTGATAAAGTCCGGCGGGGCAGTGAGGGTTTTGGAGTAGGGTTTCTCGTTGACGATATCGATGGCTGTGGTTTCGGGTTGACCTCCGGTTAGCTCTTTAAATAACGGGAGAGCTTTCTCCATGGTGGGTAAGACGCTTTCTATTGGTAAACCTTTTTCAAATAAGACTGCCGCGCTGGTTCGATGGGACAGAGCCATGGATGTTTTTCTAATGTGGGAGGGTTCGTAGGTTTGGACGAAGAAGAGGACGTTTTTTGTTTCGTCGTCGACTGCGGAATTGGCCCCGCCCATTATGCCGCACAGATCGATTAATTTTTTGGAACCATCTTCGATGACTATGTCGTGGCCAGGCAGTTTGTGGGTCTTGCCGTCTAAAGTGGTAAGCGACTCCCCCACCCTGCTTTCGCGGAGGGTCATGGTGTGGTATGCGATCTTGTCATAGTCGAACGTATGGATTGGCTGGCCAAACTCATGCATTAATAAGTTGCTGATATCTACGACGTTATTGAGGCCGCGCATGCCAACTAATTCGAGTTTTTTGGTAATCCAGTCCGGAGATGGCTTGACAGAGACATTTTTAATTAAAATTGCCGAAAATCTTAAACAAAGGCTTGGATCTACTTTGACTTTTAGGTAATCAACGAAACTTGAGGTTTCAAAAGATAATTTGGCGGAAAATGGGTCAGATAATAGCTTGGCTTGATGGTTAAACCTGGGTAAAATGGCTGCAGCTTCACGAGCAATGCCGTAAACGGACATCATGTCTACCCGATTGGTGGTTACTTCGATATCATAAACGTAGTCGTCACCAACTTTTTGCATTCGCTCAATCGATGGGCCACAAAGAGATAGGGCTTTTTGAATTTCCTTGGGCTTGGCGTCTGTGTACAGATATTCTCTGAGCCAGGAATCGGGAATAAGAATTTGCATATTAAAATTGATTTAGGAATCTAATGTCGTTGGAATATAACAGGCGGAGGTCGGGAATTTTGAGGCCGGATTTCATCATGTAAGTGCGTTCGACTCCCCAGCCAAAGGCAAAGCCCGTATATTTATCTGAATCTATTTTTCCGGCTTTTAAAACGTTGGGGTGGACCATGCCAGCGCCGCCAAGTTCCAGCCAACCTTCTTTACAAAGTTTGCAACCCTTACCTAAGCATACATCGCAGGTGACGTCTACTTCAAACGAGGGTTCAGTGAATTGGAAATGGTAAGGACGCAGGCGGGATTTTCGGTCTGGCCCGAAGAATTGTTTGACAAAATAATCGATGGTGCCTTTGAGGTGAGTAATATTTATATTTTCGTCGACGACTAGCCCTTCGAATTGATGGAACATGACGGTATGAGAGACGTCGGATTGGCGGCGGTAGCACTTGGCGATGTTGACCATTCTGATAGGCGGTCTACCTAAACGTTCCATCTCTCGGACTTGGCCGTTTGAGGTGTGCGGAGTCAAAACAATTTTCCCTAATTTTGGATGTTCGGGGGCGTCTATAAAAAATGTTTCCCAGTCGTCTCGGGCGGGGTGACCCTTGGGCATATTTAAAGTTTCGAAAGCGTACCAATCCCAGTCGACTTCGGGGTAGCGGACTCTGATAAAGCCGATTTTTTCAAAAATTCCACTGATTTCTTCTATTGCTTTTGTGACGGGGTGCAAATGGCCTTGAGGAGGTTTCATTCCGGGAACGGTGAGATCAAAACTGACAAGTGTTCGGTTTTGAACCTTTGGAGTGGAGGAGATAGCTTGCGATATAGCCGTTTTGATTTCGTTGAAGAGTTGACCGATTTCGGCACGTAGGGCTGGTTCTAGATGAGGGAGGTCTTTAGCCAGCTCGTTTAAAACTCCTTTTTTGCCCAAATAGTGGGCGCGAAGTCTCTCTAGTTCATCGGGGTTTTCGGCGGAAATAATCTGAGCCAGGGCCTGGTTTTTGAGGTTCAGGAGTTTTTCCCGCATGGGGAAATTATAGCTTATTTGGGAGAATTAAGGCCGGCGGATTTGACGATTTGATTGAAGATATCCGGCTGGCGGGTGGCGATGTCTGCTAAAATCTTGCGGTCGAGGTTGATATTGGCTTTTTTGAGTGCGGGGATGAATTGAGAGTACTTGATGCCCAGAGAACGGAGAGCGGCGTTGAGGCGGACGATCCAGGTTCGGCGCAGGTCGCGTTTTTTGAGTTTGCGGCCGGCGTATGCGTATTGACCGGCATGAGTTACGGCTTCTTTGGCGATTTTGTACCAGCGGTGGCGGGCCATTCGGTAACCTTTGGCCAATTTGAGAACTTTGTTGTGACGCTGACGACGGGGGGATTTAACGCGCATAAATCAGGCAATAGAAATTAAGCGTTTGATGCGGCGAGCGCGCGGGCCAATAACTTCGGTCTGGCCTCTGAATAACCGGCGCTGGCGGGCGGATTTTTTCCGTCTGAGATGACGGCCGAAAGCCGATCGGCGCAGGACTTTGCCGGAGCCGGAGATCCTAAACCTCTTGAGGGCTGACTTGTGAGTCTTTTGTTTCATTTGAGCGGGGTTTTGTTTTTTTAACAGGTGTTAGAGTAGCTTGGAATTGTTTGCCAAACCATTTGCCAGTCTGGTCTACGGCAGACATGTCAGCCAGGGCGGCGATGGTTTTGTCCATTAGCTGTGGACCAAACTCTCGGTGAGTTAGTTGGCGGCCGACAAATTTGATAGTGACGCGCAGTTTGTGGCCGTCGGTCAAGAATTCCCGGGCACGGTTGATTTTGACCTGAAAGTCGTTTTCAGCCATGAATGGCGTGAGGCGAACTTCTTTCAGATCGACCTTTTTTTGGGACGCTTTGGATTCGCGCTCCTTTTTGGCTAGCTGATACAGAAATTTTTTATAGTCGATCAGCTTTACCACGGGAGGGGAAGCCATGGGCGCGATTTCTACCGCGTCCAGACCTGACTCTCGGCCTTGGGAAAGTGCTTCGTCGCGAGACACAACGCCTATCTGGGTGCCATCCTCGCGCAACAAGCGAACCTGTTTGGCGCTGATTTGATGATTTACCCTAAAGCTTTGCGTACTCACTAGATGACAAAATTATATCAGACGTTTAGGCGATTGTCGATTTCATGACGGAGGTCTTTGATAAATTCGTTGAGCGACTGTGGGCCGTAATCTTTGCCGGATCGGCCACGTCTGGCTACAGTGTTGGACTCGACTTCCCTGTCTCCGACGATGAGCATGTATGGGACTTTTTGGAGCTGGGTGTCGCGGATACGGGCGTTGAGGGGTTCGTTTTTGTCGTTGAGCTCGACTCTGATGTTTTGAGATTTGAGTCCTGACTCAACTTTTTTGGCGTAATCCAGGTGTTTATCGGAGATAGGCAGGATGACTACGTGCACGGGTGAGAGCCAAGTGGGGAAAGCGCCGGCAAAATGCTCGATGAGAATGGCCATCAGCCTTTCAGGGGAGCCGGAGATGGCGCGGTGGAGCATAACCGGGGTTTGCTTGCGGCCCTTTTCGTCTATATATGTCAGGTTAAATCTTTGGGGCATGAAAAAGTCGATTTGGAGTGTAGAGAGCTGCCACTCGCGGCCGAGGGAGTCGGTGGCGATGAGATCTAACTTGGGAGCATAGAAAGCCGCCTCCCCTACTCCGGGAAAGTATTCCATGCCCCGGTCTTTGAGGACAGCTTCTGAAAGTTTTTCGGCTTTGGCCCATGTTTGGGGATCCCCGAGGTATTTTTCGGGATGGTCGGGATCGTGGAGAGACAGACGGTATTTGTATTTGAACCCGTATGTTTCCATAATAGTTTTGGTCATGTCTAAAGCCATGTTCATTTCGGCTGTAATTTGGTCTTCCCGGCAGAAAATGTGGCAGTCGTCTTGGGAAAAGGAACGGGTGCGAGTAAGCCCTATCAGTTCGCCGGGTTTTTCATCGCGGTAAAGCATGGCAAAATCGGCCATTCGAATGGGCAGGTCGCGATAGCTTCTAGGCTGGGAGGCGTAAATCTGGGTGTGCTGGGGGCAGTTCATGGGTTTGAGGAAAAACTCTTCGTCTGAGTAGTTGGAGCGGATGGAGAATAAATTCTCACGGTATTTTTCGTAATGACCGGATATTTTGAATAATTCGGCTTTGGCAATTTGAGGGGTCCAAACTTGATTGATCCCCTGTTTGTTTTGCAGTTCTTCGACGTATTCGTTGATCAGTCGACGAACGATGGTCCCTTTGGGTGTGAATAGAGGTAAACCGCCCCCAACGTAGTCGGAAAATGTCCATAGTCCCAACTGGGCACCTATCTTGCGGTGGTCGCGCTTTTTGGCTTCTTCCTGCTGCCAGAGGTATTTGTCCAGTTCTTCTTGGGTGGGAAATGCCGTTCCGTAGATCCTGGTGAGCATTTTGTTTTTTTCGTTGCTGCGCCAGTAAGCTCCGGCTATGGATAACAATTTGAAGTGTTTTAGTTGTTTATCCGGATGGTCAATATGACCCCCTCGGCAGAGATCCTCGTAGTCACCTGACTTGTAGATGGTTAGTTTTTGGCCTGCGAATTCTTCGATCAGGTCAAGTTTGTAGGGGTTGTCTTTGTATATTTTTTTGGCTTCTTCGGGGGAAACTTCGCGGCCCTCGAACCTGTCCCAGGTTTTGGATAGCTCGTGCATCTTGGCTTCGATAGCTGGCAGGTCGGCTTCGGAGATTTTTAAATCATCAAAGTCGTAATAAAAGCCTTTGTCGATGGCAGGGCCGATTGTGCGCAAGGCTTGGGGGTAAAGCTCCATGACAGCGGCCGCCAATAAATGGGCGCAGCTGTGTCTTAGATTATCTATGCTTGAGTCTTTCATACAAAACGAGCCACTCTTTCGCTCGTCCCAGGGTTCCAACGAGTTAATAGGTGGCTTAATTAAATTTGTTTGGCTCTAAAGTTGGTGAGTCTTTGTCAAACGCCAAACTAGATTTGTACTAATTATCTATCAGAGATTTGAGGGTGTCAATGTCCCGCTTTTGGGGACCGTCACCTGCGCCGGGGACTTCTAAGATAAACGGAATGTTTTTGAGACGCGGGTCGTTGACGAATTTTTTGATCGATTCCAAACCAATTTTACCGGAGCCTAAGTTTTCGTGCCGGTCGACGTGGGACCCAAAGTCGGTTTTGGAGTCGTTGAGGTGGATTACTTTTAAATGGTGGAGACCAATCTGTTCGTTGAACTTGTCGAGCGCCGATTCAAGTGTAATTCCCGAAGCAAAAAGGTGCTGGGTGTCGAGACAGACGCCGAAATTTTTAACTTTTAGTTTTAAATTATCAATCAAATCTAAAATTTTAAGTGACTCAAAGCGGGCGGAGTTTTCAATAATAATGGGTACTTGATCGCTAGATTTCTGCTGGACTTCGATGATGGACTGGAGGAGGGGGCCAAATGGAGGTGGGGTGATATGAAAGATGGTACCGGAGCCGCCGATACGAGCGTTTAATTTTTGGTAAAAAACCAGAAGGTCGATGCTGGCCCGGCGGTAGTCCGGGTCGGGTGAAGCTAGGTTGATTAAATAGGGGGCGTGGAAGAAATGAGGGCCGATTTTTTGGTAACTGCCAATGTCGACTTCTTTGTATTGGAGGGAACGAGGAGAGGAGGCAAAGGTCATAAGGCAGTTGGCGCCCATTTCGCTGGCTCTAGTTATGCATTTGTCGAACCCGCCGGCGATGGAAACGTGGGTCCCGAGGTAGGATGGAGGAGTCATTTCTTTCTTAGTCTGCTTTGGTCTTCGCGCCTTTGGGCTAATTCGACCCATTTCTGGTATTGAGCTGGGTCAGCGGGAGGTTTGAAGAGCCATTGTCGGGCGATAGAGTTGGCCTCACTCTCGGTGAGGCCAAGTTCGACTAGTTTTTGGGCTTGCGTGAGAACGCGAGGGTCATTCGCGGGAGGAAGGCCAAATTGTTCGGCTTCGGCGAAGCTGTCGGTGTCTTTTTTGCCCATAGTGGACTCGACAGGACTTGAACCTGTGGCCTTCGCAATGTCAATGCGACGCTCTAGCCAACTGAGCTACGAGTCCGATGGAAGTATTTTAGCATTTAGGCTTCTCTTATAACCTCGAAACCCTTGAGACTGCCGACGATGGCAAAGCCGTAGACTTTTTGCGCCAGGCCCATTTGTTTCAGCTTTCTGGCGGTTTCGTTGAGGGTGGAACCGGATCCGACCGCGTCGTCTACGAGCAGGACTTTTTCGTACCTAACTGTGGGGTTTTCCACGAAGATTGTTTCCCGGGCGTTTTTTACGCGCTCTTCCAACTTGCCCAATGTTTTTTGGGCCACGCGGATGCGGCCGGGATAGGCCTTGGTGAGGTCGATGTGGGGGAGGGGCAAGTTGAGCTTGACGGAGAACTCTTTGAGAAATTGGGTTTTTCTGATTATGCTGTGGGGAAGGAAAGCAACTGCGTCAACATTCAAGTGACTGACCAGGCGGTCTAGGGCAGGTCTGACTTCGTCGGTTAACTTGTGGATAAGCGGGCGGTTTTCGGACTGTTTGGAGTAGAGCATAAGGGCGCCCAGGCGGGTTTTACCGAAAGTGGGCAGGCTGTAAAAATCTAGATAGAAGACTCCGTCTAATTGCATATCGGCTGGGAAAGTCTTGGATACATTGGCGGTGGCATCTATCCAGCCTTGGGAAGTAAAAAGGGTCTCGAGATTTTGGCGGTCGAGGGTATAACGGGCCAGAAGACTGTCTACCTGGCCGGACTTGCTGACATTTTGGGCCCAGAGCTGAAATCCTGCTAACCCCGTTTCCAGACGGCCGGTGGGGTCCACGTAGGCAAAGTATTTATCCAGGAGAGCAGATGCGGGGCCATTTACAAGCTGCGTTTTCGTGGTGCTTTCTACCGGCAATTGGTAAAAGACCTTCGGGGGGGCTCCAGCCTTGACCAGCTGGCCCTTCTCTACGAGTGATTTGAGGTGGCGGTGGATAGCGACGGAACCAAATCCCAGGTGGTTAACCAGGTCTTTGACCCTAGCCTGGCCGTTGGTTGTGATGTAACTGATGATTCTAATCTTGGTGTCGGTAATCATGGTACATAGTATACAATTTACTATATACTATGTCAAGAGGGATGATCTCAGAGTTGGGATAGGGCTTGCCTTAATTCGGTCTGGACCAGATCGGTGTTTCCAACCGTGATGATTCCAGGATGGGGGGTGGTAGCCATTCTGAGGATGACCCGGCTGCCGTCTGTGTGGTTGAGGCGCTGGTCTGTTTGGTAGACGGCTTCCCTAATGGATTCTACTGGCACTTCAGGCCTGATTGAAGCTGAAAATTTGTCGGCAGTGAGAACCCCTCTATCTCTGGTTTCTTTGAGCCCTTGGGTGTTTAGGTTGATGGACAGAACTCTGGCGACCATGGCTAGGGCATCGGTGTAATTTGTCCAGCGGGGATTGCATTCGGCTATTGTGATTTGCGGCGGCTTGCCTAGACGCTTTTGGAATTCTACTTCCAAGGCCCCTGGAATCATCAAGTCGAAATTGACCAGGCCGCACAGCTGGGCCCGGTTTAGGCCTAATTTATCAGCTAAGGTGAGAACAAAACTACCCAGGTCTTGGGCGGTTTCGGCTTCGTGCCGGGCCTGAGTATTAGATAGTTCAGCTGATTGGGGGTGGTAGGAACCGGTGCCGATGCAGGCCGTGCCGCCGGCGGCCGTAACTTGGCCGTTCCAACCAAGGTGGTCGACCCGGCCGTTTTCGATGATTAAGGAAATTCCTGGGGAATCGGCCAGGTGGAGAAAACGACTGATTACTACCCGCCTTTCTTTATTTGCGTCCGTGGCCTGTTGGATATATTGGTGAGCGCGGGCGATGGCGAAATCCCAGTCGGGAAATTCAGAAGAATCCTCGTCATCGGTGAAGAAAATTCCTGGTTTGTGAGAAAGCCTTCTTAATGAGCAACCGCCGTAGTTGCCATCGGACTCACCGCCTCTGATCATTAACCCAAGGGGGTAGCGATTTTGCATACCAGCATGGGTGTATATTTGCTGTACGGAGACTAAGAAGTCGGCGGCTGAGGCGGGCAGGTCGTCGATGTCGCAAATAACGTGTTCGGGGACGCAAACGCCTTTGATGTCTAACTCCTGAACAAGTAAGTGAAAGTCCGCCTTATTTTTGAGATTTTCCGTCATAACTCCGGGCAGACCCCAGACCCTAGCTCCTTGAGACTCGAGTGTGGTTTGAGTGGCTAGGGTATTGATGTAGGGAACCACTAATGATTTGGGAGGTAACGGCTCGTTTGGGGTAAGTAAGCCGATAGCGGCATGAGTCATAAGAGATAAATATTGTATTTGGTCGCTGATAGCCGGGGTTTTTTCGGGGACGAGGACCGAAACAAACCGACCAGGTGGGGTATGCCCACAGCGCTGGCCGTAGTGTTTGGCTACGGCAGAAGAGACTTGGTCGCTGGCTCCACGCAGGACAGTGCCGATATTGTGAAATCCGACCCCGTGGTCGTAACTGTTGCCGAACATGTGCGAGTCTTCAGACATAAAAAAACCTCCCTTGTGGGAGGTAAGGAAAAAATTGGTAAATTAATTTAGCGAGGTGCTTCTCCCACATTAGCCTCGCCCCCCTTAAGGAGGACAATGAGGTTAATGAGAGAAAGAACCCGACTCATTTGAGTAATTATAGTAATTTTTAAATTTGCTGTCAACCACGATAGCCGGTTTGGAGTTGAATCCAAGCCTGGCTGCCTTCCGAAAGACACGCTCTGGCGATTGTGGGTGAAGTAGCGACAAGAATGATGTCCTCAGACCCAAGAAGCGTCCATGCGTGTTTAGCTTCGGCGTATTCTTTGGCGGCAGCTTCGGGAGAATAATTTCCCTTGTGAAAGGATTGCCTTCCATTAAATACGGCTGTTACTTTCCTGCTGCCTGAGTGAATCAGTGCGCTAGCCATGCGATCGACATTGTCATGAAAGTTGGGTGGGGTATGGATTTTGAAGTCTACGGATAGGTTTTTGTGTTCGAGAGAGCTTAATGTATGCTTAACCCCCCAGGCGCTTTCTGATAACATTTCCAAAGCTTGTGATTGCGGAATGCCGTGAGTTATTCCGGACCGGGTAAATTCCCATCCCGGGAAATGGCCGGTGAATTGAATAGATACGCCATCCTGATTTGCTCGGCGGGAGAGCGTTTCTAGATATTTTTTTACAGTATAGGCTGTTTGAGGGGTGCCGGAGCCGAAGCCATTCATGTCGTAGACGAAAGTATTTCCTTCGTAGTGTCCGTTCCAATCGGGACAAATGACGGCACCAATTTTTAAGGGTTGGCGATATTGAGAAAGAGTTTGGGATAGAACGGTAAAATCTTGAGGCAGATGGGTGACTAACCCGGCTATCTCTCCTTTGGCCACGTCAGCAAGCATGGACTTGCCAAATTCATAGTAATTAAAGTAATTTTCGGCTAACTGGTCGTAAAGTAGAGGCAGGCTGTTTGTGAGCATTCCCATGGCGCTGGGTGAAGCTCCCCTGGCTTCCAGTTTGGCAACTAACAATTCTTCTTTGGGTATACTCATATGATTTTTTGGATTTCAGTTGGCTGAGGAGTGGTAACAATGACTTTTTTATCTGGGGAAATGTAAATGTTTATTTCTGATCTGAGACCGTAATATGGGGTGTAGATGCCTGGTTCAATGGAATAGCCAGAGTCTAAAACTAGCTGTCTGGTGTCTTTGGTTTCATAATTATCCAGATTGGGTCCAAAGCCATGCAGCTCGGTGCTGATGTTGTGGCCAGTGCGGTGGACAAAATAATTTTTCAGTCCAGCTTTACTAACCACAGCTCGAGCCGCATCGTCGATATTTGATCCGGTTGGAATGTGACCGGCTTTGAGACTTTTGATAATTGAATTTAGAGCGGTGTCTCTGGCCAGTTTGAGAGTTTTCCAGCTGGATTGAATTTGGTCAGGGACGTGTCTGCCTGTGTAAAACATGGTAGTAACATCGGCAAAGATCGAGTTGTGGTCTTTGGTTTTGCCCCAGATATCAATAAGTAAAAGTTCGTTTTTTTGAATTGGGACGGGTTTTGAAGCTGAAGGGAAATAGTGTGGATTACCGGTGTTTTTGCCTGAAGCTACTACGGGATGGTATAAAGTGATGAGTGATTGTTTGACGTATAGTTCTTCAATATGTTTTTGCAGCTGGAGATCTGTAACCTTGCCAAGATTATGTTTTAGGTAAGCAGTTGTTAGATTTAGAATTTTTATGAGTTTGTTTCTTGCTTTGAGGTGTGATTGATATCCAGATTTACCCCATATAGACAAATATGTCCCGACCAGGTTTTGTGAAGAGACTATCGTGGCCCGAGTAAGTTTTTTTAGGAGTGTAATTGTTCCATAGTCGACGCGGGACAAGGCGGGAATGTTGGCGTCTGAAGAGATTTCCATGGCGATTCGGCCCGATTGGGGAAGGGCTTGCTTTAAGACTCTTACAAGGTCATCGCGCGATCCATAGACCAATTTCTTGCCAAGGAAATGAACAAATTTGTCCTGTTCCATGGACTGGTAAATCCAGGTGGGTGGGCCAGATCTTTTAATTTGGCAAAACCACGGACGCGTGACTAAGTCTTTGATCCCGCAGACATCATTAGCCAGGGTGTTTAAGCCAATTTCATAAGTACCTTGGTTTTGATAAATTAACCAGGCATCTAAATGGAGGGCATTTAGTAAGTTTTGAATTTTTTTAGTGTTCATAGTAACGAAAAACCCCGCTGGTGCGGGGTGTTGTGTTTGGGTTAAATAATTATTAGGTCAACTCACCCAAATCACCCCGCTTGGCGAGGTAAAGGGGAAAAAGAAAAAGTTTTGGGTGAAGTTCATGTAGACGCCCTAATTTTATTTAGACTGGCCAGTATTGTCAAGTTTTGAGGACAGTCGGAAGTAGAAGTCGGTCATGGCCGAGATGCCTTTGGTGTAGTTGGAGAGGGAAAAATGTTCGTTGGGGGCGTGGAGATTGTCGTCGGAATTGCCCATGGCGATCATGAGACAGGGAACTCCTCCCAGGCTTTGGGTGAGAAGGGGTATGGCGCCGATGGAGCCGCCGGTGGCGTAAAAAATCGGGCTTTGGCCGAACGCTTTTTGAAGGCAAGATTTGGCGAGGGCAAAGATGGGGTGGGAGGTAGGAGCAACGTAAGGGAGAGCGGATGCGTGGTTGATTATTTCGATATGTGTTCCTTTGGGGGTTAGGGATCTGATGTATCGGGAGAACAATTTGAATATTTTGTCCGGATTTTGGTTGGGAACCAGCCTCATACTGAGTTTGGCCATGGCGGTCGAGGGAATTATGGTTTTGGAGCCGGAGCCGGTAAATCCACAGAGCATACCATTGACGTCTAAGGTTGGCTGGGTCCAGCGGCGCTGGTTTAGGGAATAGCTTGATTCTCCCCCACCAATAGAGAAAGCGCTCGATTCGTGGAGCACGTCTGTTTGTTTGGGTTCGGTCGCGGCGAAGTCGGCGAGTTCTTGGGGTGAGGGAACAAGTACGTCATCATAGAAGCCCGGGATGAGGACGTGGTTTTTGTCGTTTTTGAGGCGGGAAATGATATGGGAGAGAGTTAACCCTGGGTTGGGGATGACGCCGCCGAACTGGCCGGAGTGGGCGTCGTGAGCGGCTGTTTGGAGCCGGATTTCGGTATAGGTGAGGCCGCGCAAGCGGGTGTGAATTGCGGGCTGGCCAAATGTGGGCATTTCGGTGTCGGAGACCACTAGATAATCCGATTTGAGAAGTCGATTGTATTTTTTGGCGATATTGGAAATAGAGGGACTGCCTATTTCCTCCTCGCCTTCGATGAGAAACTTGAAATTGAGGGGGAGATTTTTGCCGTATTTGGCGATTAGTTTCTGGATGGCCGAAATGTGGACCATGAGCTGGCCTTTATTGTCTGTGGCGCCGCGGGAGTAAACTTTGCCGTTTTTGATAAGGGGTTTGAAGGGAGACGATTGCCATTGATCGAGCGGGTCGGGCGGCTGGACATCGTAGTGGCCGTAAATTAGAACGGTGGGATTTTTGCGCGAATTGAGCTTTTGGGCAAACACTGCAGGGTGTTTTTGGGCGGGGAGGATTTGGGTAGTAAACCCGAGACTTTTGAAGAGGCGGATTAGGTAGTCTCTGGCTTGGCGCATGTCCGGCTCGTGTTCGGGAAGGGTGCTTATCGAGGGGATTTTGAGAAACTCGAGGAGGGACGCTAGGTTGTCCGGCATGGGGTGTTAACCGGTCGAGGTAACCATGTAGCGCTCTGAACTGAGCATGTATGAGGTTCCGGATTTACCAACTTGACCCCAGTAGTAGGACTTTTTATTGGCCCGGGAGTTGGTGGTTGCCAGCCAGTGGCTAGAATCCTGGACTTTTTGGCGCAAGACCTTGATGAAGCTGAGCAGTTGGTCGAAAAAGTTGCGGTGGTAGACACCGGGATTGGCGGGGGCCTGGGCGACCGCGACTTCGACTTGACTGGCCAAGGTACCTGTAGCGGAAGCTAGAGTTTTGATTTCAACCAGGATAGATTGGATTTGCTGTTTGTTTTGGGCTTCCAGGCGGGCGAAATGTGCCCTTTCTTCTTCTTTGATTTGGGCCAGGCGGGCGTTGAAGCGGGATTCGGCTTTGGCCTCGCCTCGGGATTCGGCTTTGGCCATGTCGGAAACAGAGACAGCTTCATTGGGTTTGAGGGTGCCGGTGGGGGCAAAGCCAAAAGACTCTGGAACATCCTGGGTCACGATCTTGGTGACTTGGATTTTAGCCTCGGATTTGAAATCGCCGCCGAGTTCACGGAGGGCTTCCAGGAAGTTTTTGGGTGGGGATTTGGTTTGGGATTTGCTACTCATACTATGGGTTATTGCATATATTATACTAACTTTTGCAAATAGTCCAGTGCGGATTTTCTATCGGGCAGTTTTTGCTTCACCTGGATATGGAGAAGGATGTATTCGGTTTCGAGGTCGATTCTGGCTTCCTGCGACGTCTGACCTTTGAGGTCTGTGGGCGTGAGTCTTTTGGTAGATAAGTACTGGTCGGTGGTGAGGCCAAGTTTGGTGATGTTTTCGGCAAGGGCGGTTAGGCGGTGATTGGTTTCTTCTTCGACGAGCAAATCGGGAATTTTGATGGCGGCTTGTTTGCGAAGGAAGTCGAGTTTCTCGGGAAGCTCTTTGGGAAGTTTGGCGGGAAGGGTAAAGTTTACGACGGGGGCTTCACAGGTGACGGCTGAGAATTCCCAGTCGTGACCTTCTTGACCTTGAGTTATTTTTATTTGGGGGGAGAGGATGGGTTTGAGGTGGTGGGATTTGACGGCGGCGGTGTAGAGGTCCGGCAGGAGGTGCTGGACGGAGTGGGAATAGAGGTGGGATTTGTCCAGTTTGGCCTCGACTTGGGAACGCGGGGCCTGGCCTTTGCGAAAGCCAGGAATTTGAGTATTTTTGACCGCCTCGTCGACCTCTTTGTCGTAGACCTGTTTGATATCGGACCAAGGGAGAGTAAGAATGATTTCGATGGTGCCATTGTCCAAGCGGGTTACTTTGTTCATCGCTGGTTAGTTATTTGGTGAGGATGGTAGTGCTCTGAATTTTGTCGCCGACGGCGAGGGAATTTATGATTTCCATGCTGGAAACGACTCGGCCGAAGTAAGTGTATTCGCCATCGAGGAAGGTGGAGTCCTTTTTGACTATGAAAAATTGGGAGTCGTTGGAGACGTCTTTTGGCGTGGCGCGGCGGGCGACGCCGAGCGAGCCGGTGGTAAATGAGGCGTCCGAAGTTTCGGTGGGGAGGGTGGAGTTGCCGCCGGTGCCATCGCCTTTGGGGTCACAGCCCTGGACTACCCAGTCTTCGACTCGGTGAAAGGTTAAGTTGTCGCACTCTCCCCTGCTCCAAAGCCCGAGAAAGTTGGCTACTGTTTTGGGGGCGAGATCGGGGCGAAGTTCGAGAGTGATGGGGCCTTTGGAAGTAGAAATTTCTACTTGCGGGCGGCCTGTGATAGGTTCGGGTGTGGTTGACATAGCGTCTGTGACGGCTGGTTTTTCAGATACCTTGCCGGTGGGAAGAATTTTTTGCAGAGGTTTTCTGAAAATAAGAATACCGCCTATGATTATAACAGCGGCAATGATGAAGTTGCGACGGGTAAACACCAGCCGATAATACTATAGATAAACTTGAAACTCAAAAATCAGGTTTTAAATGGGTGAAATTTGTAGCCATAGATAAGCATACCCCGATTTCCATACTTTATTGGATGGAGAAGGGGAAGGAAACCCACTTGACATTTGGGTTTAATTCGGTTATTAATTAAGAGATGAATGTAATTGATGAAAGAATAAGCGTGGGGGTGGAGTGTGCACTTGGTAGAGTGACTCCCAGGTGGTTTTGCTGGAAAGGGAGGGAATATGTGGTCAAGCGGGTGCCGTTGACGTGGGAACGAAAAGATGGAGGAAGGAAATATATGTGTTTTAGTGTCGATGTTGGCGGAGCGGTAGGGGAGTTAAGGTGGGATTTACAGAATTTTCAATTTTCAATTTTCAATTTACAATCAATTTTTTAATTTTAAATTTTCAATGCTTAAAACGATACTTCATCTGGATATGAATAGTTACTTTGCGACGGCAGAGCAGCAGGCCAATCCGTATTTGAGGGGCAAGCCGGTGGGGATAATTAAGGCCGAAGGCCGCGGGTGCGTGATCGCGGTGTCTGTGGAGGCTAAGAAATTTGGGGTAAAGACGGGGAGTACGGTATGGGAAGCAAAAGGACTTTGTCCGCAGATTGTTTTGGTGCCGTCGGATATGGATAAATATTTCGCCTTGACTTCCCGGATGACAAAAATATTGGCGGATTACTCCCCTACTCTGGAGATTTTTTCGATTGACGAAGCTTTCATTGATGTGACACAAACGCAGAATTTATTTTGCGGCGGTGTTTTTGGCATGGCTTTGGAGATGAAGAACCGGATAAGAGAAGACTTGGGAGAATGGATGAAGTGTTCGGTGGGAATTTCATTTACTAAACTTTTGGCAAAGCTGGCCTCTGAGATGAAAAAACCAGATGGATTGACATTTTTGACGATGGAGAATTATGTAGAAGCGACGGAGAGTGTGGCGGTCTCGGAAGTGTGCGGGATTGGGTACGCCAGAACCGCTTGGCTGAATGCCCGGGGGGCATATACGCTGGGGCAGGCGCGCCAGATACCAAGTCTGCCGGTGGAGATTTTTGATTTGGTTTGGCTGCGAAGTGACGACGAGCTGTCGACTATTGACGATTTGGAACCGGCAAAAAGCGTATCCCGGACGTTTACAACGTTTGCAAGTCTTGACTCTCAAGCCTCAATTCTCAAATTGGTCAGGAATTTGATCGAAGAGGCGTGTATGAAGTTGAGAGAGATGAATATGGCGGGAAGGACGTTTTGTCTGAGTTTGGACAATTTTTGGGCGAGGACAACAATAAGAAGCCCTACTGATGATCCACTAATTATTTTTGGTATGTTAAATAGGGAATATGGGAGGAGCCCGGTTACTAATGTAAGGCAGGCTGGGGTGTGGATTAGCAATTTGGCGTTTAATGTCCAGCGCTCAGTTTTTGAAAGGAGAGCAGATTTGTTGAGAGCGGCAGATAGAGTAAATGAAAAATATGGCCTGTTTACGCTGTATCCGGCGATTTTGCTGAGTAGCGAACTAGTTCGGCTCGAGGTGACGGGATATTTGGGGGATAAATATTATCGGTTTAGAGGGGCGAGGTAGCAAAGACGATGTTTGTGGCCAGGCCAAAGACGCCGGCGCAGGCGTGGTCCCATTTGGGGTCGATCTGGTTGGCGTTGTGCTCGGGGGAGCGCATGTAGACCCATTCGATGAGATGGGTCCCCGAGAGGACGTATCCGAAGGAGGAGTTTTCGCCAAGGTGGCCAAACCCCAGTTTTTGAAATCCGTCTTGGTTTTCCAGATAATCTACAAATCCGGCATGCGCGTCGGTTTTGCCGAGCCGGTTTTGGTATTCGGCTCGAGATGTTGCAAATTGGCAAAGACGGGGATCGGATTTGAGGGGTTGGGCGCTGGATCTGGCGCGCAATATGTTGAGGGCGGCCAGGATTTCTTCGGGAGTTCCCATTACGGAATCGTTTTGGACCTTTATCTGGTAGGTGTGTTCGCCGATTTTTTGAGCGACGCCCCAAGGGCCGGTCTCAGGTGCCGATTGGGGAATGATAATTTTTGAGGGGATATCTGTGGGCGTGGGAGCGGTTGGGAATGTTGGGGGGAATGGATTGGGATTTTTTGGGGAAGACGGGTTTAGGTAGATGGTGAGGAAGGTGAGAATGAAGGCTAATAAGAATTGCATGATTGTGCGGCGAGAGGGAGTTGAACCCACACGACCTTGCGGTCACTGGCTCCTAAAGCCAGCGCGTCTGCCATTTCGCCACCGCCGCGCGAGGTTATTTTACAGCAAACAAAAAGCCCCGGCTCCTGCCCGATGCCGAGGCTTCTTGATAAGATTCTGCCGCCGCAGCCTTTCGACCGAGCCGCAGAACGTAACTCGAGTATACTATGGGGTTAAGTGAATGTCAACGGTTATCCACAAGTCCTGGTTTATTGGGCTATTTTTTGAGCGAGGATAAAGATACTGGGGCCGAAGTAGATTTTGGAAAAGATAGTTTGGGAAGCGGATTCTAGAAGTAAGAGCATTTGCAGGGGAACGATTTTTTTTAGGAGGGGCGAACGGAAATTGGATACTGACAAAACTCGCAAGGGTGCAAAGCGGCAAAGGCGCAATGTTTTGAGGACGGTTTGGGGGTGGTGGTTGACGAAAGAAATGTATTTTTTGCGGATGCTGGCTAGACTTCGCAGATCGGTGGGGGTGGGAAAAATTGGTTCGCCGGAGATGAAGCTTTTGAGGCGGGATTTGAAGTTGAGTGAATTGGCGAATTCGATGACTAAATAACCGTTGGGTTTTAAAATACGGGTCAGTTCCGAAAAAATTGGCTGGAGATTGGGTATGTGGTGGAGGACGCGGACAAGGATGGCGCAGTCTAGAGATGAGTCCGGAAGGCGGGTGCGAGCGGCGGAGCCGGCCATAATTTCTACATTTTTACTTCTGAGCGACTTACTGGCCAGCCGGCGCATTTTGGCAGAGGGCTCAATGAGATAAGTGGTTTGGGAGCGGGAGGCCAGGGCGGGCGTGAGGCGGCCGAAACCGCCGCCGATATCAGCGGATTTTTGGAAGCTTAGACCTTGAAGGAGTTTGTTGAGAGCGAGAACTTCAGATAGATGTTCGTATTCCCGGCCTTGCCAATACTGGGTGTAGGAAAATTGCGGATCGTCGTAGTGGGCCATGGTTACTCCAAGTCTGAGAGAAATCTGGAGACGGCTTTGGCCCAGGGACCGCCTTTTTCGATAGAGGGGGGAGTGTACTTGGCCATGATTTCTTCCGGAGTGTCCAGACCTTGGTCAATGTAGTCCCTTTTGAGAGTTTTGGCGACGATTTCTATGGCTTGAGGATATGAGTCGAAGCGGATGACATTATCGCCGTAGATGCCGAAACCCCAGCAGTTGTGTGAGTTTTCCGGAATTTTTTTGCAAAGGTTGGATTCTTGCTGGGCGATGGCTGGGAGAAGTCGATAATCCAGATAGTATTTGTCTGCTGTTGTGACTAAAAACTGGGAGTAAGGCTCCAGGGGGGAATTGTAGCGATGGAGATAGTTTTTGACGATGGCCGGACGGGCGTCGGAAGATGAGATGGAAATTAAGGAAATGGAAGGGAGGAATTCCAGGGCCGAGTCAATGGAGGCAGAGAGAACAAGGGGGATGTGGCGGGTGATTAATGCCGGGTGGGTAAGAAGGTAGAAAGATGCGAGTAAAAGAGTGGGGATGCCGGTAAAGAATGACCCGAACAAAAGGAATTTTTTCATTGAGCGGCTAACGGGAATCGAACCCGTGTCATCTCCTTGGCAAGGAGAAGTTCTACCATTGAACCATAGCCGCCTGCACTAAAGCTTCGGCGGCCAGGGCCGCCTGAATTTTAGTGTGCCGTGGGCAGGAGTCGAACCTGCATAGCCTGTTCTTCAGACAGGAGCCGTGACCACCTTGGCTACCGCGGCAATGCAGTTATTATATAATATGTCCTTGAGATTGGGCGGATGGCGGAACTGGTAGACGCGCAGCCTTGAGGAGGCTGTGGGAGCAATCCCGTGGAGGTTCAAGTCAAATGTAATATGGCAGAAAGTTTTGTTCCGCCTGATAAATACGAGCATGAAGAGAGGACGGGGAAGTTTGTGAAGGCTGTCGAAGTGGAAGTCTTTCCCGAACTTTCAGCCAAAGGCTGTTTTTGCCATGCTTTTGCGTTGTCTGAAGGAGCGGTGGTGGATCAAGCAGAGTTGTGGGATGATACGGAAGAGGATAAACGTGTGAGGCGGCTTTCGGAGCAAATGGCGGATGAATTTGACCGGGAATTAACGAAGGCTGGTATAGATCGAGGGGAAATAGTGGTAGAAGCTCCTGTGAATATGAGGGTTGACTTGGAAAGTTTGAGGCCGAGGCTGAAACTTGTAGCGGAGCGTTTCGGCGGGGAAGAACATGCCTGGGAGCTGGAGGAGAAGGAGACTTTTCGTGCGAGGGTAACGGGAGCGGGAAAAGAGCTGGTGCTTCTGGCGGCTTATGAGTTTCGGGCTAGAT
>Ga0209341_10001786_pt1 | contig 20963 bp, 22 predicted proteins | sample RifCSP13_2_FD_184020 | JGI IMG/M metagenome (GOLD analysis project Ga0209341, IMG submission 184020) | Soil microbial communities from Rifle, Colorado - Rifle CSP2_sed 13_2 (SPAdes) (version 2) | ecosystem: Environmental > Terrestrial > Deep subsurface > Rock core/Sediment | place: Rifle... | reverse complement strand
ATGGGTGGAGAAGGCGCGACACGGTTGGCGTGAGGGCAGGCATCTCGGCGTCGACGAGCTGGCGTACCCGGTCTTCGGCGAGGAAGCTGATCTGAGCGGCGACGTCGAACGGGTCGCGGTGTACTGGCGGAAGCAACTCGAGCTCTTCACAACCGGCCGCGTCACCAGGGGCCTGGTCCTGCCGCTGTTCACGGCGGTCGCGGGCTTGGCATCGCTCGGCGACTTCGCGCAGGCGAAACGCTACGCAGAGAGCGTCTATCGGCTGCTGGTACAGCAGGGCGATCCCCGTGCCTACCGCGTCCTCGCCTATTACCAAAGCGCGGTGGGTGACTACGACCAGGAACGGCGCCTCCTTCTCACGCCCATGGGGACCTCCGTCCTGCGCGAGCAGGCCGGCCTCCTCGGTCAGTGCCTCGTACGCATCGGCGAGTACGGGCCAGGGCTGGCGTTGCTCGCCGAGGCGGGCGCGTCTCGTTCGCTGCTCTCAGTACGCGGCGTCTACGAGGCCGTGGCCCGCGCCGGCCTCGGTGAGGTGGAGCCTGCGCTCGCGGCTGCTGCCATAGCGGAGCATGAGCTTGCTGAGCGGACGCCGGCAGTGCTGGTCGAGAGCGAGGCGCGCTGGCTTCTTGCGGAGGCGTATCGCCTCCTCCCCTCGGACCGTTGGCCTCAGGCGGAGGAACACCTCAAGACCGGACTTGCGTTCGCGCGCAAGCACGGTCGTCGTCCCTGGGAGGCCCGCCTTCTTTTGACGCGTGGGCTGCTGCGACAGCGTCGGGGCGAGGCCGAGCGCGCTCGGCGGGACATCCAGAACGCGATCGCCCGCTTCGAGGCCCTCGGTATGGTGTACCACGACCTCGCGGTGGCGCGGGGCGCGCTGGCTGCGATGGAGGCTGCAGCCGCTCGCGTGGAACCGGATGGCCGCGGGCCGGGAGAAGGCTGAGCCCCCGTGGCGTACGCCGCGGCGGCTGCGTACCTCGAGAACCTCGCGCACCTGGAGAGGGGTGGGGCGCCGGCCATCGCCGCCGCCCACTTCGACCTCAGACGGGTGGAGGCGCTGCTAACCCGGCTGGGCGATCCGCATCGCCGGCCGTTCGTCATCCACATCGCGGGCACCAAGGGGAAGGGGAGCACCGCCGCCATGATCGCCTCGGCGCTGCAGGCCGGGGGCTATCGCGTCGGCCTCTACACCTCGCCGCACCTGCACACGGTCCGGGAGCGCTTTCAGGTGAACAGCGCGCTCATATCCCAGGAAGCCTTCGCCGAGCTGGCGACGGAGCTCAGGCCGCACGTCGAAGCGATCAACGCTGAGGCCGCGTACGGCCGTCTCACGACGTTCGAGGCCTGGACCGCGCTCGCGTTCCAGCATTTCTTCCAGGAGCGCGCCGACGTGGCGGTCCTGGAGACAGGGCTGGGCGGCCGGCTCGATGCCACCAACGTCGCGCCGGCGAAGGTCTGCGTCATCACTTCGATCAGCCTCGACCATACGCAGGTCCTGGGCGATACGCTGGCTGCCATCGCGGCAGAGAAGGCCGGCATCATCAAGCGAGACTCGACGGTGGTGACGGCGCCACAGGCGCCGGAGGCGATCGCCGTGATCGAAGAGGCCGCGCGGCAGCGAGGCGCAGCCCGCCTCATCCGAGCGGGCGACGATGTGCTTTGGGACCGCGACAGTGCTGACCTCGAAGGCCAGACGTATACCGTGCAGGGGCGCCTCGACATCTACCGCCCGCGGCTGCCGCTGCTCGGCCGCCATCAGGGAGAGAACCTGGCGGTGGCGGTCGCCGCGCTGGAGTCAGCGGGCGAGGCGGGCCTGCGGTTGCCAAAGGACGCGCTGGTTACTGGTATCGGCGCCGTCCGCTGGCCCGGACGTCTCGAGGTGCTGCGGCGACGGCCGTTGGTGGTCGTGGACGGCGCCCACAACCCCTATTCGATCGAGACACTGGTGGCTGCCTTGGCCGACCTGCCGCATGAGCGGGCCCACCTCGTCTTCGGCGTGTCGCCGGACAAGGACATCCCGAGCATGATCGCGGGTCTGAATGGCGCTTTTGCCAGCGTCACCGTGACCGCGGCCCAGGGGCCGCGCGCCGCGACGCCGGAGGAGCTCGTCGCCCGCTTCGCGGAAGCGGGCATCGCTGCCACCGCCGCTTCCACAGTCGAGCAGGCGCTGCGGCGTGCCCTCGCGCAGGCCGCGCCCGACGACCTGGTCTGCGTCACTGGGTCGCTGTTCCTGGTGGCGGAGGCGCGGGCGTGGCTGCTGGGGATAAGGGAGGCCTAGACACCCCCTGAGGTGGCTCTAGCGCGCGTACTGCGTTCGAGCTGCCGATCGTGGCCGTCCAGGCGTGCGTCTACCCGGGGGGTCACTGCGGCACCCTATCCAGGGAGCCCACGGCTAACGTGCCCAAAGTGGCGAATTCCTCGTCGCCCACGCCGAGTCGGACGCCCGTTCGACCGTTGTAGAGGACGGCGATGAGCTTATAACAACCCGCCGGCGTCGCGCGTCTGATTTGGATCGGATGGGGGTCCGCGACATACTGTCCCGGTCGCCAAGTGTACGTAGGCGCTCGTCCACGGAGCGGACGGCCATCGTGCTGGGCTACGAGTTGTCCGTTCGCGTCGAGCAGTTGGACAGAAACCGTGTAGCTGTCGCTGATCGCCCACTTGCTCTTCCAGTAGAGCACCACGTCAAGCGTCCCAGGTCTAATCCTGCCCAGTGAGTCGCTGCCGCATGGGCCCGCAATTGCGCGATCCAACGTGGCTCCGTCCAGATCGAGGCCGACCAACTCGGCCACGTCCTCGTAGTGTGCGGCGACAGCGAATTGAGCTTGCACCGGGGGAAAAGACAAGGGATGGCGCTCGAAACTCGCGATGTAGACGATTGGAATAGCGCCATCGGGAGGTCCTATCGACTCGAAATAGTCGCCCGGATAAGTCTCGCGGAGATAGTGGAAGATACTTGCATAAGGAGGGCCAATGAAATAGACCGTTGAGCGATCGAGCGGCGGGAGTGGAGGAGCTTTCGCGGAATCGAACGAGCGAAAGTCTGCTCTCCGTGCAAGGAACCTCAGCGTTGGATGCAACGAGAGGCCCCAAATGCCCGGGTCCGCCAGGTCGGGCGTGAGGTAAATGGCATCGTAGGGTTCCTTCGATTGGCTTACGAAATTCGCCACCACTGTCTGAGGTGCTGAGAAGCTTGCCCACACTTGGCCGTTTTGCGCTTGTCGCCGGAAGTAGCCATCGATGCCCAGGTAACCTCCTGAGAGAAGAGCGAAACCTATGGCGCCGTACCCAAGGGCGCGTGGCGCAATGCCGTGCCAGGTGCGAAGGGTCTCATCTAGCCTCGCCAGAGCCACGCCAGCGAAGAGAAAAGCGACCGGCAACGTCATAATTGCGCGCTGCGCGTGGACATCGCCAAGATGTTTCGTCAGGATGGCGGGGGTGATTCCGACGACAAACCACAGCAACAACAACTGAAGGGTGGGGTGTCGCCACCGCGTCAGAGAGAAGCTCAATCCGAGCGTTGCAAGCACGGCAACCGGGAAGGCCAGCAGCCGACGGCCTGGGATATTGTGGCGAGCAATGGTTTGCTCACCTCTGCTGACATACATGAGGAGATAGTTCGGGACCTGTCTCAACGCTGCTTTTGTTCCATCAAGGAGGCTCTTGTCACTAAAGACAGCGAGCTGGCGATAACGATCGGGGAAGATTTCTGTTGGATGGCGAACGGCGAACACTTGAAGGGGAAGCGTCGATAAGAAAACGATGACCAGAAGGACGATAACCCCTTGACGGTGGTGATGGGATGCCCTGCGTAACAGGCCAACGGTCAGAAGAAGGCAGATACCGACTGGCACAGCCCAGAAGGCAGGGTAGAACCACGCACCGAGTCCCAACGAAAGCCCGAGAAGAAGGTAATGAAGTGTTCTTCCGGAGCGAAGCACCTGCCAGAGAAACATGAACGAAAGGATGGAGAAGAAAGCGGCGGCGGCTACCTCCATGCCGACCCTGCTGACGGTGAGGTGCCAGCGGGAGACGGCGAGCAGCAGGGACGAGCCGATAGCGGCGGTCAGGCCGAAAGCCGAGCGGGCGAAGTAGAAGAGGGCGACAACGCTGCCCGCGCCCAGGATCGCCGCAGGCACTCTGATGGCGTTTCTGCTCTCGCCCAGGAAGGCAAAGGACCCCGCGATGAGATAGATGAACCCAGCCGGCACGTCGGCGATATGGACGGGCCGGAACGACGGATCGTTGAGGATTCTGGATGCCACCATCCCGTAGAGGGCCTCGTCGTACCAGAGCCCGAATGGAAGAGTGCCGATCTTGACAAGCCGGAGGCCCAACGCGAAGGCAAAGAGGACGACGACAAAGAGACCGACTGCGTAGTTGCCGCGCAGGACGAAAAAGCTCCGTCTCCGTGTGACGTCGTTGGACGCGTGTGCTGGCGGCGGCGCAGTCTCACGGCGTCCCGCCGAGAAAAGGCTGCTCTTCGGCATGACAAACAGCACAGCCGCTAGGAGGTAGGCACCGATAGCTACAGGCTGGGGTATGTTCAAGTCGAAAAGCCACTGTCCGGCGCTGCCTAAGAGCACGCCGAGTATCAGAAGCAACGTGCCGGGCGATTTTGACGCCTTGTCAAGCAAGAGTGTCGCTCAACGGTCTGGATAGCGGCTTTCGCCAGCATAGGTTAGCGGTGGTGAGCCTGCAAGTTGACGGCAAATCTCTCGATGCGGGCGATTCAAGGAGGCATCAGCGGGCAGTGTCCGAGGCCTGTCGCACCGCCCTATGCTATACTGGCTGGCTGTGGGCCCTGAGGTCCGCGCGATGAGGAGCAAGTATGGCGGCTATCGTGGTCGTGGGGGGACAATGGGGGGATGAGGGGAAGGGACGCATCGTAGACCACCTCGCGAAACAGGCGCAGGTGGTCGTCCGCTACTCCGGCGGCAACAATGCCGGCCACACCGTCATCAACGACGGCGGCACCTTCGACCTCCACCTCGTGCCCGCCGGCATTTTCTACCCGGCTGTGCGCTCCGTCATCGGCAACGGCGTGGTCGTGGACCCCGAGGCGTTGCTCAACGAGATGCAGATGCTCGAGGAGCGGGGCGTCTCGCTCGAGGGGCTGGTCATCAGCGACCGCGCTCACCTCGTGATGCCCTACCACAAGACGCTCGACCGTCTGCAGGAGCAGTCGTGGGGCGATTGGTCGATCGGCAGCACGATGCGCGGCATTGGCCCCGCCTACACGGACAAGGCGGCGCGCCTGGGCATCCGCATGGCGGAACTGCTGGACGAGGAGGCCTTCCGCGACCGACTCGCCTTCGTCCTCGCTGAGAAGAACCGCCTGCTCACCCAGATGTACGGCGAAGCCCCCATGGACTTCGAAGAGGTGTTCTCGCGCTACTGGAGCCTCGGCCAGCGGCTTGCCCGCTACATCAAGCCGACAGAGCGCCTCGTGCAGGAGGCGGCGGCCGCGCAACGGACCATCGTCCTGGAAGGGGCGCAGGGCACGCTGCTGGACCCGGACTACGGCACATACCCCTACGTCACGTCGTCGCACCCGACCGCCGGCGGAGCGGCCACCGGCTCTGGCCTGGCGCCGACCCAGATCGACCGGGTGATGGGCGTATTCAAGGCCTACTGCACGCGCGTTGGCGACGGGCCGCTGCCCACCGAGCTACATAACGAGATCGGCGAGCGACTGCGCACCCTCGCTCATGAGTACGGGGTCACCACTGGCCGGCCCCGTCGCTGTGGCTGGTTCGATGGCGTGATCGGGCGCTACAGCGTGCAGGTCAACGGGATGACGACGGTCGCGCTCACCCGCCTGGACATCCTCGACACGTTCAGCGAGATCGGCATCGGCGTCGCTTACGAGCTGAACGGCCAGCGCCTCGACTATCCTCCCAGCAACGTGGCCGAGATGGAGCGCTGCCGGCCCATCTACGAGATGGCGCCCGGCTGGCTGACGCCGATCACCGCTTGCCGTCGCTTCGAGGACCTGCCGCCGGCGGCGCAGCAGTATGTGACGCGTTTGGAGCAAGTGCTTGGCTGCCCCGTCGCCCTGATCTCCGTCGGCCCGCAGCGCGAGGAGATCATCGTGCGGCAGGCGGTGCTCTAGGCCTCTTGGCCTTCGTCGTTTGGCTGCATATCGTGGCGGCGGCGCTATGGGTGGGTCCTCAGGTCTTTCTCTTCGTCGCCTTCGCGCCGGCGATGCAGCGCATCGCTGATCAACGGCTTCGCGCCGAGGTGACCCGCGTCATGACGCGCCGCTTCGGCATGCTCGCCGCCATTGCCATGGTGGTGCTCGTCATTACCGGCTTGGTCATGGTCGGCGAGCGGCTCTACGATTGGAGCGTGCTTGTCACTACATCATTCGGCCAAATGCTGCTGCTCAAAGGGCTGCTGGTGCTCGCGGTGCTGGGTCTGACGGCCTACCATGCCTTCGCGCTGGCGCCCCGCGTGGCGGCGATGGCGCTTGGCGCTGGAGCTGGTGAGGCATTCCTGCGACGCCGTTCGCTGCTGGTCAACAGCGCCAACCTCGCCCTGAGCCTGGCGGTCCTGCTGCTCGGCGTGTTCCTGCGGTACGTGTAGGTTCGGGAAGGGAGGCACGCCTGATGCCACCGGTAGCGCGGGTCGCAGTCTTCGCTCTTCTCGCCATGGTCGTCCTCTTTGTGGGTTTACGCGCCTTCGGGCGGGCGCGCTACGGCTATGGCTGGTCACGGAGGGCGTCGAACCGCTATGGCTATGGGGTGCTGTTCCTGGGACTGATGCTGGTCGGCACCTTCGTCGTGCCGGGCGCGCGGGTCGTGATCCCCGTCATTGGGCTAATCCTCGCCGCGTGGCTGCTGGCGCCGCCGGTATTACGCAAGATTGGCTGGCAGCCGCTGCCGCCGCCGGACGATCGATAGCGCAGGCGTGGGGGGATGCTTAGATCATGAAGAGGCCCTGCGGGATGAATCCCGCAGCTAGCTAGCTGCAGAAGCTGAGGATTTCAACCCTCAGAGCAAGCCCTAGGGCTTAGATCATGAAGAGGCCCTGCGGGATGAATCCCGCAGCTAGTTGCAGAAGCTGAGGGTTTCAACCCTCAGAGCAAGCCCTAGCGTACGGCCGCCATCTGCACGGGCAAGTCGACCTGGTAGCGGGCCAGCAGTGCATCGAGTGCGGCTTTCGTGCGGTCGTCTGCTTCCACGAGGGGAAGCCGCGTCGGTCCCACCCGCAGGCCCACGCGGTTGAGGGCGTACTTGACCGGGATCGGGTTGGCCACGAGAAAGAGGCCCTTGAAGAGAGGTAGGACATTCCGGTGCGTGGCAGCCGCCGCTTCCACGCGGCCGGCCACGTAATCCTCCAGCATCGCCTCGATCTGACGCCCGACCAAGTGCGAGGCGACGCTGACCACGCCGTAGGCGCCGACGGCCATCATCGGCAGGGTCATGGGGTCGTCGCCGCTCCAAACACGGAAGCCGGGGCGGGCGCCGGCGACGATGTTCGCCGTCTGCTCGAGGGCGAGGTCGCCGCTGGCCTCCTTCACGCCGACGATGTTCTCGATCTGGCTGAGGCGCGCCGTTGTCTCGGCGGCCAGGTTGACGCCGGTGCGGCTTGGGACGTTGTACAGGATGCAGGGGATGTGGACAGCGCCGGCGATGGCGGCGAAGTGCTGGTACAGCCCCTCCTGGGGCGGCTTGTTGTAGTACGGCGTCACGAGGAGGAGCGCATCCACGCCGATTCCTTCCGCCTCTCGCGACAGAGCTACGCTCTCGGCTGTGTTGTACGACGACGTGCCGGCGATGACCATCGCGCGGCCGCCGACTGCCTCCTTGATGGCCGCGAACAGGCGCAGCTTCTCGTCGCGCGTCAGCGTGGGCGACTCGCCGGTCGTGCCCGACACTACGAGGCCGCCGCTGCCCGAAGTGACCAGGGCCTCGCCCAGGCGCTTCGCCTGGGCCTCATCCAAACGCCCCATCTCATCGAAGGGGGTGACCATGGCGGTGATCAAGCGTGGGAGGTCCATGGCGGGCTCCTGAAGGGAGGTTTGTTAGAGCATACAACGGTTGGGTTCGGGGATGCTAGGAGGAGTTGGGACTAGGCCATTCTTATGATATGCTATGAATAATGATGCTTAGAAAGCATACATCCAGGAGATGACATATGCAGCGAACCACCATCATGGCGCCGGAAGAGGTGCTGGAGCGACTACGGAAGATCGCCGCAGAGCGGAAATCGTCGATGGCCGCTGTCATCAGAGAGGCGCTCGAGGAGAAGGCGCGGACCTACCGTCCGAAGCCGCGCAGCTTGGGGATCGGGGATTCTGGCTTCACGGATACGGCGCGGCGCAGCGCGGATGAGCGCCCGGAGCCTCGATCGTGGCGCTGATCCTGGACACTGGCCCCCTGTATGCCGCGTTGGATCGCACAGACTCTGATCATCGAGCCTGTCGCCGCCTTATTGACCAGGCTGATGAGGCGCTCGTGCTGCCAGCTCCAATCCTCGTTGAGGTGGACTATCTGATCAGCCGCCGCTTGCATCCTGGCGTGCTGGGTGCTCTTCTTGATGACATCGTCAGCGGTGCCTACCTTGTTGAAGACTTGCTGCCGCAGGACTACGAGCGGGTGCGCGAGCTGTGTGACCGCTACGCCGATGCTGACATCGGCTTCGTGGACGCGGCGGTCCTCGCCATCGTCGAGCGGCTGAAAGAGCCCAAGCTGGCGACGCTGGATCACCGCCACTTCGCGCTGGTGCGCCCTCGCCACGTGGACGCGCTGCAGTTGTTGCCCTAGCCGGAGAACACTTCCCCAAACGCCTCTTCGTTGGATATGGCGATGGAGGCGTGGAGCTGCACGAGCCGCCACTGGCCGTCCTCCTGGTGAAAGACGGCGCTCCAGCGGGGCGAGACCTGGTTCCCGTCGGGCAGGGTGATGATGGGCCGGGCGAGCCCCCAGCCCACGCTGCCCTCGCGGAACCCCTCGGCCTCCGGCACCGTGATGCTGATCTTGCCGCCGATGCCCTCCGCCTCGTTCTTCAAGAACTCATACGCCTCGTCGCCCTCCAGCCACTCGTTTGGGTCCGTGCCGACGATGCGGGCGCGGCGCGAGACGTGACGGTCCCGCCAGGCGGCGTCGCCTTTCTGCGCGGCCTCAAACCAACCGAGGATGATGTCCCGAATCTCGGGCGATGGTTCCATGCGGCTCCTCCGGCAAGGGATGGTTGGAAGCGCCAGCGGTCCGCTGGCGGTTCCCATGCGTGAGACAACGCGTCGGACGCGCCTGCTATTCCACGCCGGACGAGTCGTGGGCGCGGCGTGCATTGCTGTAGCCAACCCGCTGCGTCCGTGTGTTGGGCTAGCGGAAAGATGAGGTGCAGGCGGTCCAGAAGCTTCGGGCTCAGATTCTCGGCGAGGAGTAGGCTCACGCGACGGGCGGCACGGCCAGCCGACGCTCGCGAGCCGCAGCGAACGCCAGGCAAGCACGGACGTCCTCCTGGGCGAGACTAGGGAAGTCGTCCAGAATCTGGTCCTCGGTCATGCCGCCCGCGAGGTACTCAAGCACGTCGTACACCGTGATGCGCGTCGCACGCACACACGGCTTTCCACCGCGAACGCCAGGCGTGATCGTTATGCGGTCTTGCCAGTCCATGTCGTTATTGTAGGCCCGTTTCTCTGTCGGGCAAGTCCGTCCGTCCGATCCCCCGAGCCCTGCGCTCATCCAGCCACTTCTTGAGAGACTGAGGACTCTCTTTGGAGCGCCGACCGGCCAGAAGGCCGTCAACCGTCAAGTCCTCGTCGAGCTCTGGCCAGTGGATATACGCCCCGTCGCCAAAGATCTCATAGTGATTGCGCTCCTCGGGATTGCCATGCCACAGCCGAGGGTACCAGACCAAAGGGACGATGATGGTGCGACCATCTACTAGATCAACGGTCACAGCGGAATCGCTGATCGTAACCGATTGAGCCCGAGCCTGCTGTGTGTCAGCGGCCGAAGAACTCATACCATCTCGCCGGTCGATTTCACATTGTCATTCTGAGCGACCGGAGGGAGCGAAGAATCTCCTACGTACCATTCCTCACTGAGGTCTCTCCACTTAGGGTTCATCGACTCGATCAGAGCCGTCTTCTTGCTTCTTAGCCATCCTTTCAGCTGCTTCTCACGCTCAATCGCTGCCAGTATGTCCTCAGTTGCCTCGTAATAAACAAGACGTTTGATGTTGTACTTGCTGGTGAAGCCAGGTGTTAGCCCATTCTTGTGCTCATAGGTTCGTCGTTCGAGATCGTTTGTCACGCCCACGTACAGCCTTCGGTTCTTGCTTGCCAAAATGTATACGTAATACTGTCTCATGGATCGTTCCATGTGTCACACGTAGGAGACCCTTCGCTTACGCTCAGGGTGACATTGGGAACACGCTGACAGCATGAAACCACGTTGTAGATCGTCGGGGAATAGTGGCTACAATTCACAGCTACCCCCGGCCGGAGGACCGTCTGTTCTTACTTAATATTGCCTCATGAATCTCAGACGTAGGAGACCCTTCGCTTACGCTCAGGGTGACACTACAAGCGCGCGACCAGCATGAAACCAGCTCGTGCATCGTCGACGATACTGGCTGGATCTTACAGCCAGCCCCGCCGCAGGACCTCCTCGGCGATCTGGACGGCGTTGAGGGCGGCGCCCTTGCGCAGGTTGTCGGAGACGACCCAGAGGGCGAGGCCGTTGGTCAGCGAGTCGTCGGGGCGGATGCGACCGACGAAGACCTCGTCCTGGCCTGAGGCCATCCAGGGATAGGGATACAGGGCGACGACGGGGTCGTCCAGCACTTTGACGCCGGGCGACTCGACCAGGATATGCCGGGCGTCCTCAGGGCTCAGATAGCGCGTGAACTCGACGTGCACGGCCTCGCTGTGGCCCACGACGACGGGCACGCGCACGCAGGTGGCGCCGATGCGCAGCGCCGGCTCGTGCATGATCTTGCGCGTCTCGTGGATGAGCTTCCACTCCTCCTGCGTGTCGCCGTCGTCCAGGAAGTTGTCACATTGCGGCAGGACGTTGAAGGCGATCTGGTGTGGGTAGAAGTGGGGAGCCACAGGCTTGCCGTGCAGCACGCGCTCCGCCTGGTCGTTGAGCTCCTCGACCGCCTCGCGGCCGCTGCCCGAGACCGACTGGTACGTGGCGACCGTCATGTGCTTGATGCGGTTGCGCTGGTGCAGCGGGTTCATGGCCACGACGAGCTGGATGGTGGAGCAGTTGGGGCTGGCGATGATGCCCTTGTGTGCCTTGGCGTCGTCGAGGTTCACCTCTGGGACTACGAGGGGCACGTCGGGCTCCATGCGGAAGGTGCCGCTCTTGTCGATGACGAGCGCGCCGGCCTCGGCCGCGATGGGCGCGTACTCCTTGCTGACGTCGCCACCGGCGGCGAAGAAGGCGAAGTCCATGCCGTCGAAGGCCTTCGCGGTCGTCGCCTCGACCGACAGCTCCTGGTTGCGGAAGACGATCTTCTTGCCGACCGAGCGATCGGAGGCGAGCAGCCTCAGCTCCCCAACGGGGAAGTTGCGCTGCTCAAGGACGCGCAGTACCTCCTGGCCTACCAGGCCGGTGGCGCCAACGATGGCGATGCGTCGCTGTCTCATAGGATCATCCTTCCGGTATCGGAACCTTGTTTTTTTCACCCGCCCGCCCAGGTAGGTTTGGGACACTCCTTCGACTTCGCTCAGGACAGGCTCCAACCCCGCCAGAGGGGCGAACCCCTCTGGACTCCCCTGGTAGCTTCTCAATGTTTGGCGCGCTTGTCTATACCTGGGGTGATCTCGCTAGGCGCTCAACCCCAGGAGCGGCTCAAGGCCGACCACGAGGCGGTCCAGGCTGCGGACAGCGCGGATGGCCATGAGCACGCCGGGCATGAACGATTCGCGGCTCAGACTGTCGTGGCGGAGGGTAAGGACCTGACCGCGGGCGCCGAAGAGGACCTCTTGGTGCGCGACCAGGCCGGGCAGGCGGACGCTGTGGATACCCACGCCCTCCCAATCGCCGCCGCGCGTGCCTGGGAGGGTCTGCTTCTGCGTCTGGTGTCGGGTGAAGGGGCGCTCCCGCGCCGCCACCATTCCCTGAGCGGTGGCGAGGGCGGTGCCAGAGGGGGCGTCGGCCTTGGCGTCGTGGTGCAACTCGATGATCTCGGCGGACTCGAAGTGCGGCGCGGCCAGGCGGGCCAGGTGCATAAGGAGCACAGCGCCGACGGCGAAGTTGGGCGCCCAGATGGCGCCGACCTTGTGTTCCTCGCACAGGCCACGCAGCTCCGACACGGTGGCATCGCCGAGGTTGGAGGTGCCGATGACCATTGCCACGCCCCGCGGCAGAGTGACACGGATGGCCTGGGCCGTGGCATCGGGATGGCTGAAATCGACCAGGACATCCGGCCGGGACTCAGCCAAGCTGGCGGCGAGATCGTTATAAAGAGGAACAGATGCGCCGTTCGTCAGTGTGAGCGCGTCGCCCTCGGCCTTTCGCGAGACGGCGCCGACCAGCGAAAGGTCAGGCTCCTGAGCCGCCGCCGCCAACACCTCGCGGGCCATACGGCCGGAGGCGCCGGTCACGAGGACGCGGATGTTGCCCATTCTGGTGCACTAGCGGGGGCGTGGTGCCGGCCTTGGCTCGAAACGCCCACCACCGTAGCCGTCACCGCCGCGGCGGGGTGGCCCGCCTGGACCGTCACGGCGTGGCGGCCGGTCCTCGTCGCGTGCCCGCGCCAGCTCTTCGGGCGTCGGCATGACGCCGGTTATCGCCGCGCGTCGGGAGAGATTGACCCGCCCCTGCCGGTCGACCTCGATCACCATGACGTTGATATCGTCGCCGATCTTCACCACGTCCTCAGCTCGTGCCACTGGGAAGTCGGCGAGGTCGCGCAGTCGCACCAGGCCGTCCTGGCCGGGCAGGATCTCCACGAAGACGCCGGCTTGGGCGATGCGCGCCACTTTGCCCGTGTAGATCTCCCCGATCTTCACTTCTCGGGTGAGCGACTCGATCATCTGAGTCGCCTTAGCGGCGGCTTCCTCGCTCGCGGAGCCGATGACCACCGTGCCGTCGTTCTCGACGTCGATCGTGACCTTGGTCTCCTCCATGATCGAACGGATCGTGCGACCGCCGGGGCCGATGACGTAGCGGATCTTCTCGGGGTTGATGTGGATGGTGTACATGCGCGGCGCGTACGGGCTCAGGACGCCGCGCGGCTGATCGATGGTCGTCTGCATGATATCAAGGATCTTCAGGCGGGCCGCCCGCGCCTGGTTCAGCGCCTCCTGCAGGATGGGTATCGTCAACCCCTTGACCTTGACGTCCATCTGCAGCGCGGTGATGCCCGCGGCCGTGCCCGGCACTTTGAAGTCCATATCGCCGAGGAAGTCCTCGGTCGCTTCGATGTCCGTGAGCACCGCGTAGCGCCCGTCCTCGCCGAGGATGAGGCCCATGGCGACGCCCGACACGGGCGCCTTGATGGGCACGCCCGCGTCCATGAGGGCCAGCGTGCTGCCGCAAACGCTCCCCATGGAGGTCGAGCCATCGGAGGAGAGGACCTCGGACACGAGCCTGATCGTGTAGGGGAACTCGCCTTCGGTGGGGATCACCGGCTCGAGCGCCCGCTCCGCCAGCGCGCCATGGCCGATCTCCCGCCGGCTCGGCGAGCCGATCCGGCGTGCCTCCCCATTGCTGAAGGGCGGGTAGTTGTAGTGGTGCATGAACCGCTTCGTTTCGTCGGGTGTGAGCGAATCGAGGACCTGCGCGCGCCCTATGGGGCCAAGGGTGGCGATGGAGAGGACCTGCGTGCGCCCGCGGTTGAAGAGGCCGGAGCCGTGCGTGCGTGGCAGCACGCCGACCTCGCAGCTGATGGTGCGCAGGTCGTTCATGCTGCGGCCGCCGACCCGCACGTTGCGATTGAGGACCAGGGAGCGCATCTGACGCTTCACCTCGCCGTCGAAGGCCTCTGCTACGGCGTTAGGCGCGAAGCGCTCAGCTAGCTGTTCGGTGAGCTTCGCCTTGATGAGCTCCAGACGCCGTTCACGCTCGGCTCGGTCGGGCAGAAGCAGAAGAGGCTCAATGTCGGCGCTGCTGCTCGCCCGAATCGTTTCGTCCAACGCATCGTCGTGCTGGGGCTCCTCGATGCGCATCTTCGGCTTGCCGATGTCGCGCACCATGCGCTCCTGCAGGTCGATGAGGGCCTGCGAGGCCTCGTGACCGTAACGGATGGCATCGAGCATCAGCTCTTCAGCCACCTCCGAGGCGCCGGCTTCCACCATGACGATGGAGTCACGCGTGCCGGCGACGACGAGGTCGAGCTGGCTGATGTCGAGCTCGCTGAAGGTGGGATTCAGGACAAGCCGGCCATTGATGTAGCCGACGGTCACCGCGCCCACTGGGTCGAAGAACGGGATGCGCGAGATGCTCAGCGCAGCAGACGCGCCGACAATGGCCAGGGCAGCTGGATCGTTCTCCATGTCCGCCGACAGTACAGTGATGACGATCTGGATGTCGTTATAGAAGCCCTTGGGGAAGAGCGGGCGCAGGGGCCGGTCGGTGAGCCGCGCCGTGAGCGTGGCATCCTGGCCGGGCCGCCCCTCCCGCCGGAAGAAGGAGCCTGGGATCTTGCCCGCCGCGTAGAGGCGCTCCTCGTAGTCAACGGTGAGCGGGAGAAAATCGATGCCCGGCCTCGGCGTGTTCTCCATACAGGCCGTGACCAGGATCAGCGTATCGCCAAAGCGGACGGTGACTGCACCGTCCGCTTGTCCGGCCAGGACGCCCGTCGAAATGGTGAGCGGGTGCCCGTCGATAAGACACTCGTAACTGCGCGCTTCCTGCATGTGCTTAATGCCTCCGGTTCTGTGGCGCCAACGATTACCGACGCAGCCCAAGACGGGCAATAAGCTGCCGATAGCGCTGTACGTCTTCTCGCATAAGGTATTTCAAGAGACGGCGGCGCTGGCCTACCAGCATCAGCAGGCCCCGTCGCGAATGGTGGTCGTGCTTGTGCACGGAGAAATGCTCGGTGAGGCGGCTAATCCGGCTCGTGAGCAGGGCGACCTGGACTTCGGGGGAGCCCGTATCGCCTTCGTGGGTCGCGTACTCCAGCATGTACGCCGTTTTCTCTTCCTTCGTCATCGCCATCGTGGCGCCTCTCCATCTCTTGTGATTACCCGATTCTAGCACCCCGCGCCTCTGCCTGCCAAGGCGACGCCTGCGCGGGCTGCCGCTAAGTCGACAGTAATAGTAGCTATCGGCTCGAAACGCTATAATGCGCACTCAAAGCAGCGCCGGCTCGGCGGCTGCAGCCCCATCGAAAGCGCCAGGCGAGCGGGCCTCGCGCCGCGCCACTGTTCAATAGGAGGCGGGTATGTACGAACGCATCCTGGTCCCTCTTGATGGCTCAGAGCTTGCTGCGCAGGTCGTGCCCTACGTGACGGAGATAGCCAGGAACTGCGGCTCCGAGGTGGTGCTGCTTCAAGCGATCGAACGGTTCTCGTCGGTCCTCGGCGAGATAACGGGGGGTCCCGCGAGCGCCGGGATGCTGGTGGTGGCGCCGTCGGCGGCGGACTACGCGCCCATCGTGACCGAGGCCACGGCCCAAAGCGCGCGTCAACAGCATGAAGGGATGGTGGCGGAAGCCCATGCGTACCTCACGGGTCAGGCTGGCCCCGTGGGGAAGGCGGGCGTGAAGTACCGCACTGAGGTAATCGTGGGTGCGCCGGCTGACGGCATCCTCAGCTACGCCAAGAACAACGGTGTCGGCCTCATCGCCATGTCGACGCACGGCCGCGGCGGCCTGGGACGGCTGGTGTTCGGCAGCGTGGCGGATGCGGTGCTTCGGAACGCGCGGGTGCCGGTGCTGCTCATCCCGCCGCGCGCCTAGGGGGGAGGTTGCTCCAGGTTACTCCGGGGCCACGGGGCGGGCGCTGCGGCATCGGGGGCTGCTGCCGGGCGTGAACGGATGGGCGTGGGGACGCGCCCCTGCGATAGCGGACGGGCGTTGAGATCCTTCGCCAGCGGGTCAGAATGAGAGCAACCCCCGGCCGAGAACCTAGCGCACACCTTTCCGAGATTCTTACGCCAGAGAACGGCGCAGGCGCTACTTTCGCGCTATAATCGGTCAAGCCAAACAGGGTCGCTGGTTTCGAGCTATCGTGGCCCAGACATACTACGATTCGCTGCAGATCGCCCCTGACGCCGACCAGGACGTCATAGCCACAGCGTATCTCCGCTTACGCGAGCAACACCACCCGAGGAACAACCCGGACGACGCGCTCGCCACCGAGATCGTCCGCTATCTCGACAGCGCCTTCGCCGTGCTCATGGAGCCCGAGCGCCGTCGTGCCTACGACGATGACCTCCGCAACGGCCACGGTTGGGTCGAAGCGGCGATGGTTGACGTCGCGCCAGGTGCAGCGTTGATGGAAGCAGCCCCGGCCGCACGCCCTCCAGGACGCGTGGGGCGCTTTTTCTCGCGCACGTTCGCTTCGCTCGCCATCCGCGACTACCGGCTGCTGTTGAGCGGGAACGTCATCACGCAGTTCGGGCAGTGGTTCCAGCAGATCGGCATGAACTGGCTCGTGTTCGTGGTCACGGGCAGCGCGTTGACCATGGGCAGCCTCGTCGCGTGGCGAGGGATCATCTCGATGGTCCTATCACCCTTCGGGGGCGTTTGGGCCGATAGGGTCGACCGCCGGACGTTGGTGATCCTCTTCACCATCATCTCCGCGTCGGAGGCCACCGCGCTGGCCTTCGTGGTCTACACCGGCTGGATCATTCCGGGCTCGACCACGCTCGACCGGCTGCTCACGGGGAGCTTCCTCGGCTTCCTGGTGACCGCCGGCATAACGAAGGCGTGGGTCTTCTTCCTATTCGCCTTCGTGGACGGTGTCGTCAACTCCATGGCCAACCCGACTCGCCAGGCTTTCGTATACGACGTGGCGGGCCGCGAGAACGTGGCCAACGCCATCGCCCTCAACGCCAGCATGGGCAACTTGGCGCGCGCCACAGGCCCAAACCTCGCCGGAGCGGTCATCGGCTTCTTCGGCGTCCACTGGGCCTTCATCGTGCGCGCAGCGAGCATCTGGACCGCCCTCAACTTCACCGTGCGCATCCGGGCGCGGCCGCCTGCACGCGAGCGGTCCGAACGGCAGCAGTCGACGCTGAAGGCGCTGGCTGAGGGACTGCGCTACGTGGTGCACGACCGACTGATCCTGGGGCTGCTGCTCGCCGAGGTGATCCTACCGGTTCTCGTGTACCACTACGTGCAGTTCATGCCCATCTTTGCCACCGAAATACTGCACGGCGATGCGCGTATGTACGGGGCGCTGGCGTCGGGCGCCGGCATCGGCGGCATACCCGGCGGCATCCTGGTCGCCTCGCTCGCCAACTACCGGCGCAAGGGGCGACTCTTCTTTCTCGTCGCGGCCGCCTACCTCTGCGGCGTGATCACCTTCACGCGCATGACCTCCTTTCCCTTGGCGATGGTTGTGCTCATTATCAACGGCGTCTTTCTGGTGATGACCAACGCGCTGGTGCAGAGCCTGATCCAACTGAACGTCCGCCCAGACGTGCGGGCGCGCACCTTGGGCCTTTATACAATGGGCCAGAGCGCCCTCCAGCCGCTGGGCACGTTCGGCCTGGGGGTGACTATCACGGCGATCGGGCCGCAGGACGGCGTCGCCCTGTTCGCCCTCATCGCGGTCGTGGGCATGGCGGTGGTCTTCCTGCTGGTCCCGCAGATACGCCGGGCTTGAGGGGCGCTGACGGCCGCGTCTGCACATGACGTTCGGAATGCTTCGGTCGCCGATATCTGATACGATGTAGCCATCGCCATAGCCAGAAAAAAGGACAGGGACGATGCCAGACATCGATCGGTTCGTACCTATCACAGAAGCCAAGAACACGCTCCTCGAGATCGTTCGCCAGGTCCAGCGAGATCATTCCACCATTGCTATCACCAAGGGCGGTGTGCCCGCAGTCATTGTATTAAGCTCGGAACGATATGCCGGCCTCCTAGAGACGATGGACATCCTGAGCGATGAAGAGACTGTGAAATCCCTCAGGAAAGCGATCAAGGAAGCCCGCGAGGGAAACTGGGTGGAGCATGAAGAGGTTTTTGGTCGTTGACGGGCTACCGGATCAGGTACAGACCTGAAGCCGCTCGCTTGATCGCCACATTGCCACCTGAGACGAAGAGGCTTCTGCGCTCAGCCATTGAGGCACTGCGGGTGAACCCCGAAAAGGGAACGGACTTAGTCGGCGAATACCTCGGCTATCGCTCACTGCACGTGCGACGCTACCGGGTCATCTATCGCTGGAATGAGTTGACGTCATCGGTCGAGGTGTTCCATGTCGGTCATCGCAGGGACGTGTACGAGACCCTGCGCACGCTGCTTTCTGGGTCGACGTAGAGGCCATTCGGGCAGTTGCCCCTACGGATCAAGCAGACATATCCTTGGGGAGACCTGCTCGCTTCTACTACGGCTACGGCGCCGCTGCTGAAAGGAGACTCCCATGGACATCCGCGTCGTGAGGGGCGACATCGCCCAGCAGGCGGCTGACGCTATCGTCGTCAACCTTTTCGAGGGGGTCACTGCCCCTGGCGGGGCCACCGGCGCGGTCGACCGAGCGCTGGACGGTGCCATCTCGACGCTGATCGACGAGGGCGAATGCAAGGGCAAGCTCAACGAGATGACCTTGGTCCACACCTTCGGCCGGCTGCCAGCGAAGCGGGTCATTGTTGCCGGCCTGGGCAAGTCGGATGCCTTCGACCTCGACCGCGTGCGCGCCGTCACGGCCTCCGCGCTGAAGTTCGCCCGCGGAAAGGGCGTCAAGAGCGTGGCCACCATCGTCCATGGGGCGGGCATCGGCGGCTTGAGCCCGCGCGAGGCCGCCCAAGCCCTGGTCGAAGGGGCGCTCCTTGGGCTCTACCGTTTCCGCCGTCACAAGAGCAGCGACCAGGACAGCGGCGAGATCGAGGAGCTGCGCATCGTCGAGTTCGACGCTGGCAAGCTCTCGGCCCTGGAGGACGGCTTGCGGATCGGTCGCATCCTGGCCGAATCCACCAACTTCGCGCGCGATCTGGTGAACGAGCCGCCGAACCATATGACGCCTGCCATTTTGGCTGACGCCGCCATCGAGATGGCCCGTCAGGTAGGGCTCGAGGCCGAGGTCCTCGAACGAGGTCAGATGGCGGAGCTGGGGATGGGGGCGGTTCTGGGAGTGGCGGCGGGCTCGCACAACGAGCCGCGCTTCATCATCCTGCGCTACAAGGGCGACGGCGCCGGTCGGCCGAAGCTTGGCCTGTTGGGTAAGGGCATCACCTTCGACACCGGCGGCATCAACCTCAAGGGAGCCGAGGGGATGCGCACCATGAAGGGCGACATGGCGGGCGGCGCGGCTGTTATCGGCGCGATGCGCGCCATCGGCCTCCTGCGTCCGCGGCTAGAGGTGACAGGGCTGGTGCCGGCGGTCGAGAACATGCCGGGCGGCGGCGCCCAGCGGCCGGAGGACGTAGTCCGTACGATCAGCGGCAAGACCATCGAGATCACCAACACCGACGCTGAGGGCCGCCTCGTGCTCGCCGATGCGCTGGGCTACGCGCGTCAGGTGGGGCTCGAGCTCCTCGTGGACGTGGCCACGCTCACGGGCGCGGCGCGCACCGCCCTGGGGCCCAAGTATGCGGCGGGTTTCGCCAAGAAACGTGAGGTGCTCGACCAGGTCATCGCCGCCGGCGAGCGCGCCGGCGAGCCCATCTGGCCCATGCCGCTGGGCGAGGAGTACACGGAGCTGATGCGTAGCGAGGTCGCCGACCTGCGGAATTCCGCCACCGACGCGGCGGGGGGCGCCATCAGCGCCGCCGCCTTCCTGGCCGAGTTCGCCGGCGACACGCCCTGGGTGCACCTCGACATCGCCCCCATCTCCTTCGCCGACCGCGAGACGGCGTATCATCCTCGGGGCGCCCGCGGCGCCATGGTGCGAACGCTGGCGACGTACGCGCTCAGATTGGCGGAAAGCTAGGACGCGCCAAACACGTGCCGGGAGGCGAGATATGGACTGCTGCCAGTGCCAGGGCATCGAGGCCGTGTTCGATAGGAGGAAAGCCGATGAGGAGCTGAAGCAGTACCGCAAGGATGGCCCCCGGAAGACGACGCGCATGCTGCTCGATGCACTCAAGGCTGAGGGCATCGAAGGGATGACGCTCCTGGACATCGGCGGGGGCATCGGTGTGGTCCAACACGAGCTATTGGCCGCGGGCGCCAGCAGCGCCACAAATGTTGACGCCGCAACGGCTTACATCGCCGCCGCGAAGGAGGAGGCCGAGCGCCAGGGTCACACCGACCGCGTCAGCCATCACTACGGGGACTTCGTCGACCTAGCGCCAATCATCCCGCCCGCGGACATCGTGACGCTCGACCGGGTGATCTGCTGCTATCACGACATGCGCTCGCTGGTCGGTCTCTCCGCCGAGCGGGCCCGCAAGCTGTACGGGGTGGTCTACCCGCGCGACACGTGGTGGATGAAAGCCGGTATGCGGGTCTGGAACCTGATGCAGTGGATTTCCCGCAGCCGGTTTCGCGCGTTCGTGCATCCCACGGAGGCGGTCGAGGCTATCCTGCGAGAGGCCGGCCTGGAGCGGCGGTTCTACCGCCCTGGCTTCCTCTGGCAGGTCGCCGTCTACGGGCGGTAGGCGCGACACGGTTCTGGTCATCAACTCTATAACCCATGCACTGAGGGTTGAAACCCTCAGCTTCGGCGAATAGCTGCGGGATTCATCCCGCAGGACCGGCACTCATCGCTGCGACTGCGCTCAGCGCCGGCGCCAGGACCGAACCGTCAACAAAGAAAGCAAAACAGCGACCGCCTCCTCGGGGGAGACGGTCGCTTAGCGTATCCCTGCTACGAGCCACCTAAACCGGAGCCGCGTACGCCGTCACTGTGCCGACGGGGAGCGGCGGCTGGCCGGGGAACGCC